>Ga0209690_1000523_pt1 | contig 20697 bp, 26 predicted proteins | sample GraSoiAngelo_150_FD_186164 | JGI IMG/M metagenome (GOLD analysis project Ga0209690, IMG submission 186164) | Grasslands soil microbial communities from the Angelo Coastal Reserve, California, USA - 14_1009_09_40cm (SPAdes) (version 2) | ecosystem: Environmental > Terrestrial > Soil > Grasslands ...
CTCGATCGTGATGGGTGAAGAGCCGGCGGAGGTCCTGGCCGGTTCTGGCCACCTTGTCGGCCACGTGCACGTCGCCGACCTGCCTGGTCGCCATGAGCCAGGTACCGGAAAGGTCGACTGGGCGCACCAATTGGCGGTGCTGCGCGCAGCGGGCTATGCCGGGCCCATCGGGCTGGAGTACATGCCAAGCCGGGATACGCTTTCGAGCCTCGAGTTCATTCAGGGGTTGGAAGCTTGATGCCTGTCGTGCAGGAATTGGAGCCCGAACCGCTGAGGCGAGGGGGTGCAAAATCTGACCAATATGGGCATCGGTTGGCCGGCTCGAGCTGCTACGCCTGCGTGGTTTTTCGCGACCGCTGCATTTGGCCTGTGCTCCGTGGCGTGTGATACGGCCCCAACGCAGCCAACGCAGGCTGCGACGACACCTAAGCTGCAAGACCTGTATTCTCGCGAGCTTGAGCTGCCAACCGTGGCCCCCGGCGCCGAGTGCCCAGTGACGCCCACCCAGACCGTCGAGTCAGGGTCGACCTCCAAGCAAGACGAGATCCCGACCTATGGATATGGCACGTGGCCGGTCTTCTTGTCAGGGCAGGACAGGTGGTTCGCCGGAGAAGCCGCCCTTCTGCTGATCAGTCCCGAATACGACGGCCCGCTCATCGTCCGAGGGCACCAGCTCGACGGGTCCGGCGGGATGCCGCTGCAGTCCACGTCCGACGCACACTCATCGCCCGTCGGGGCGCACGGAGTCGAATTCAGCCCGCCGCACTCGGCCACAAGATGGCGCGAGTGGGATGGCCAGATCACGCCGGGGATTGCACCCGGCTGCTACGGCCTTCAGGCTGACGGCTTCACCTTCACGACCCTGATCGTCTTTGCGATCCAGCCGGGGCCACCACCACCGAGCTGATCGATGCGCACTTCAGGCCGGCCCGCTCGGTCGTTACGCGGTGGGCGTCAACTTTCCGGCGGCGGCATCGCGCTCGAGCCTCCTGCGACCGGATCGCGCAGCGTGGCCAGGGCGTCCTTTATGTGTGCCAGGCGGGCCGCCTCTACCAGCCGGCCGTCCCGCGGGACCGTTCGGAGCTTCTTCCGGGCCACATCGGCCCTGGGCTGGTTGCGCAGGACGACGACGCGGATGTGCCGGCACGCATCTTCGGAGCGCAGGGCCTGGATGAAGCTCATGCTTCCCGCTTCACCTGAGACGAGGTGGATGAAGATCACATTGGGTGCCGTTTGCTTTGCCCGAGCCAACCCATCGTTCTGGTCTCGAGCCAGGGCGACCATGTAGCCATCCCCCTCTAGCCGGTGCTGATTGGCCTGCTGCGAGTCGGGATCGTCATCAACCAGCAGAGCGGCGGCGACGCGGTTAGCGTCCACGGCGGACCTCCCATGTCCTTCTCGGCTAAGCGATCGGCAGGTTCGCGGGAGGAAACGCCAGCCTGTCGGGTGTGGCTCCAGTCTAGTCCTTGGCTCCCCAGGTCAAGCTCGAATAGAGCCCCGGGTCCCAGGCCGGCGGCGTCCGGGCCGGGGCCGCCGGCGGTCGCGACCAAGCGCCGGAGGCGCGGCCGCGTGTGCCACTTCCTCGAGGTAGAGCCAATCCCCGCTGCGCGCATAGGCCGACGCGTCCACCGGCCGCAGGGCGGGGGCGCCCTGGCGGCGCAGCTTTGCCCACTTGTCGTGGTCGTCGGCGGTGATGAACGTGAGAGCGCGCCCGGTATTTCCGTTGCGCGCCGTGCGGCCGATACGGTGGGTCAGGGCGTCGGCGGTGTCGGGCAGCTCGTAGTTGATGACCAGGCCGACGTGGCTGAGGTCCAGGCCCCGTGCCGCGACGTTTGTTGCCACCAGCACGTCGGCGCGCTGGTTGCGGAAGGACTCCATCACATGGTCGCGCGCGTTCTGGGCCATGTTGCCCTGCAGCTCGACCGATTTGTGGCCCAGGCGCTGCAGGTCGCGGTTCAACCTGCGCACACCGTGCTTGGTACGGCCGAAAACGATAGCGCTTCGACCTTGATGAAGGATCTCGCTGAGCACCCGGAGCTTCAGTCCGGAGTTGGTGTGGACCAGGCCGTGCTCCAGGAGCGACGGTCCCTCGGTGACGACTTTGACCCGCAGTGGGTCACGCAGGTGCTTGGCGATCATCCGCGAGACCCAGTCCGGCATCGTGGCCGAGGCGAGCACGGTCTGCGGCTGGTAGGTCAGGCCAAGGATCCGTTCGACGTCAGGGGCAAAGCCGGCGTCCAGCATCTGGTCCGCTTCGTCGAGGACCAGGTACTCCACACGGCTCATCGAGAAGAGCTTCCTCTGGAACATGTCCAGGATGCGCCCGGGCGTGCCGATCACGATATCGACGCCTCGCCTCAAGGTCTGGATCTGCTGGTGGTAACCGACGCCTCCGTAGAGCAGGGCGCTCACCAGTCCCGAATCCAGCGACTCGAAGACGCTCTGGACCTGGATCGCCAGCTCACGCGTCGGTGCGACCACAAGGCCGCGTGGGCCGGGCTTGCCAGGCTCAAACCGCTCGATGAGCGGGATCAGGAAGGCGAAGGTTTTGCCGCTTCCAGTCGGCGATTGAATGACCACGTCACGACCGTCCAGAAGGGCGGGGATCGATTCCAGCTGTACCCGGTTAGGGGTGTTGATTTCTTGCCGTGTAAGCGCTGCCAGAACGCGCGCGCTCACGCCGGCTTCGGCGAATGTCTCCAACGAAGCTCCAGGGTGCCTCTCTCTTTCTTCTTATTTGCCGTGAGCTACAGGACTCTGTGTTGTGACAGGAAGAGAGGACCCGAGCGGGCGACGCAACCGGTGCGTCTTGGCCAGTGTACCGGATCGTACGAATGAAGCCGTAGAAATGCCGTGGCGCAGTATCATGCGGCCAACGCCGTTCCCTCCGGCGTTACTGGCGACGGGTGCATCTCGAACGCGCCTCTCGCGAGAAAGCCAGTTCGAGTCCAAGGAGCCACGATGTCGGCGATTGCCGTCTCCAAACCTGCGCCCCCAGCCCAGATCTCATCGGCCTATGCGGAGCTGAAGCGGCGGGTCGAAGCCGCCGGACTGATGCAAAAGCGCCCCGGTTACTACGCCCTGATGCTCGTCACGAACGCACTCTTCTTCGGAGTGTGCTTTTGGGTGCTGGCGCTCGTTCACAGCTGGTGGGCGACCGCGCTGGTTGCCGCCGTGCTCGGCTTTGCTTCCGGCCAGCTCGGCTTTCAGCTCCACGACTCAGGGCACAAGCAGATGTTTCCCAGCCGGCGTCTCAACACCCTGATCGGGGTGCTGACCGGTAACGGGCTGCTTGGCATGAGTCATGGCTGGTGGGTGGACAAGCACAACCGCCACCACGGCAATCCGAACCACCAGGACCTCGATCCGGACATCGGCGTCGGCGTGATCGCCTATTCCGAGGAGCAGGCCCTGGCCAAGACCGGGCCTGCCCGCTGGATCGTGCGCCACCAGGCAGGCCTCTTTTTCCTGCTGCTCTTCGGGCTCGGGTGGGCCATGCACGTCGCGAGCGTCAAGTTCCTGGTCCGCCAACCCAGCCGGCTTCGCTGGATCGAGGTCGGCTTGCTTTGTCTGCATGCGATCGCCTACATCGCGCTGCTGGTGGCGATCGTGGGTCCCTGGCGTGCGGTGTTGGTGATCGTCGTCCAGAAGTGCGTCGGCGGGTTCTACCTGGCCTCGGTCTTCGCCCCCAACCACAAGGGCATGCCCCAGATCGAACCGGGGCAGGAGCTCGATTTCCTCCGCTCCCAGGTGTTGACCGCGCGGAATGTGAAGTCCCACCCTCTGACGGACCTGCTCTACGGCTCGCTCAACTACCAGATCGAGCATCACCTCTTCCCGACCATGCCCCGCTGCAATATCCGCCGCGCCCATGCGATCGTGCGCGCGTACTGCGCCGAGGTCAGCGTTCCCTACCATGAGACTTCGATCTACCGTTCGTACCGCGAGATCCTGAGCTACCTACACGAGGTGGGCGCGCCGCTTAGGACCTCACCTGCCTGAAGCGAAGTCGTCGTCTTCCCGACGCGTAGGTCGTGCTGTTGGGTGCCCTCGACTGTTCCTTTGATCGCCGCGAGGCCGTGGATCAGTCAGGCGAGGGCTGCGTGCTGGCGTCCGGACTACACTGGGCGGACTTTGACCGCCGCCTTCGTGCGCGATCGGTACGCGACCATTTCCGGTCGCGGCCTGGACTGGGAATCGGTGCCGATGCGCCTCTTCCAGAAAGCAAAAAAGCTCGGTACCTGGGACCCGCAGGCGCTGGACTTTTCGCGCGATAGCGCCGAGTGGGTGGGATTTGATGACACCGAGCGAGACTTCCTCCTCCGCACTCTGACCCTCTTCCAGGCCGGCGAGGAAGGCGTCACCAGCGATTTGCTGCCCCTCATCATGGCCATCGCCGGCGAAGGCAGGCTCGAGGAGGAGATCTACCTCACCTCATTCCTGTGGGAGGAGGCCAAGCACGTCGAGTTTTTCCGGCGCTGGCTCGACGAGGTCGCGGTTGCACGTGGAGACCTGGAGCGCTACCTGACCCCGAGCTACAAGCAGCTCTTCCTGGTCGACCTGCCGACCTCCCTCAACGCGCTCAAGACCGATCAATCCGTCGAAGCGCAGATCCGGGCGTCGGTGACCTACAACATGGTGATCGAGGGCGTTCTCGCCGAGACCGGCTATCACGGGTTCCGCCAGTCGCTCGAGGCCAATGGCAAGCTGCCGGGGTTGCTCGACGGAATCCGCCTGCTTGCGCGGGATGAGAGCCGGCACATTCGGTACGGCGTCTTTCTGCTCGACCGTCTCATCAACGCATCGCCCGATGGTTGGGAGGTCATGAACCAGCGCATGAACGAGCTGCTCCGCCCCGCGTTGGGTGTGGTGAGTGAGTTCTGGGAAAACTACGATGACGATCACGGCCCGTTCGGGCAGCGCATGGAAACGTACCTCGACTACGCGAGCACCCAGTTCGACAAGCGGATGAAGGTCCTCGAACGCGACCGGGGCAAGAGCATCGATGAGATCGTCAAGGCACAGATCGTTGATCTGTCGGAAGACGAGATGACAACTCAACTTGTCCACGCTGAGACGGCCTAGCGCGCTCGTCCCGCCGGCGATGTCGCTGGTGGCGCTCGTCATCGTTCTCGGGCATATCGCATTTTTCGGCACGGCGCGCGAAGCGGACGAAGGCACGGCTGCGCATCTCTGGCAGCTCCTGATGGCGGGCCAGGTTCCAGTCATGGCCTTTTTCGCGATCACGTGGCTGCCAAGAGCGCCGAGACAAGCAATGCTTGTCCTTGCTCTGCAGGCCATCGCCATGTTCGCCGCGGCAGCGCCAGTCTTCTTGCTCCAACTGTAGAGTCGCGTGCCGGAAGGCGACACCATCTGGCGAACCGCCGAGACCCTGCGAGACGGCCTCGAGGGCAAGCAAGTCCGGGTCGCTCGTCCAGACCGTTTGAAGCGCCTCGCCGGATGCACCGTCACCGAGGTCAAGCCGGTGGGAAAGCACCTTGTGATCCGTTTCGACAACGGCCTCGCCATCCACTCCCACATGCGCATGAACGGCGCCTGGCACGTCTACAAGCGCGGCGAGCGGTGGCGTCGTCCGGCCTGGCAGGTGAGGGCGCTGCTCGAGACCGATGACGTGGTCGCCGTGTGCTTCGCAGCTCCTGTCGTCGACCTGATCCGCGACGAGGTGCCCAAGGTCGGACATCTCGGTCCGGACATCCTCTCTGACGGCTGGGCGGTGGCCGACGTGATCGAGCGCGCCCGCTCGCTCGGCCCGACACCGATCGGCGAGCTGCTCCTTGACCAGCGTGTCACCGCCGGGATCGGCAACGTGTATCGCTGCGAGGCATTGTGGATGCGGCGAATCAATCCGTGGAAAAGCGCGGCCGAGATCAGCGACCAGGAGCTGGCTGCGCTTTTCGAGGCGGCACGTCAGGCGATGCGGGCCAACCTCGACGGCGGGCCGCGCCGACGCTTCCCGGGCTATGGAAGAGGCGCCGTCCACGGGCGTGGCGGCAGGCCATGCCCCCGCTGCGGGGCTCGAATCCAGGTGCGTGCGCAGGGAGAGCAGGCGAGGCTGGCGTACTGGTGTCCTGCGTGCCAACCCTGATCCAAGCGTTCCCCTAGCGCAACCGGATGGCGAGCGCTCATCACGTCGCGAGGCGGGCAAGATCGGTAACCAAGAGGGGCGCCTCCAACCCCTGGCTGGAGTTCCTCGAACGGGCCGGCTACGTGATCCGCGGCGTGCTGTACGCGGCCATGGGCACGTTCGCCCTCGGCCTTGCGCTCGGACTTGGAGGCACAGCCACCGATCAATCCGGCAGCCTGGTGATCCTCACGGGTGGGCCGGCGGGCAGGGTCATGCTCCTCGCCGTAGCGATCGGCCTCGGCGCCTATTCGATCTGGGGATTCGTGCGCGCGATCTTCGATCCCCTGAAACGTGGTGATGACGCGGTGGGAATCGCTGAGCGCCTCGGGTTCGTCTGGAGCGGCATCGCGTACTCCTCGATCGTGTTGTTTGCCCTGCGACTGCTGATCAGCAGCGGCCCGGCCCGCTCGCGCGACGGGACCCAGGCGGCGATCGCGACCATCCTTTCCTACCCGGCAGGTCATCTCGCCACCATCGCGATCGGCGTCGTCGCCATCGGTGTGGGGTTGGGACAGTTCGCCGACGCGTATCGAGCCGTCTTCAACAAGGACCTCAAACGCATGGAGATGAACAAGGCCGAAAAGAAGATCGTCGACACCCTCGGCCGGCTCGGCATGGTTTCGCGTGGCGTGACCTTCACGCTGGTCGGCTGGTTTGTCCTCCAGGGCGGCCTGCATCGCGATCCGTCACGCGTCCACGGATTCGGCGGTGCATTCATGTTTCTCCTCGACGAACCGTTCGGTCGCGTCATGCTCGGCGCGGTCGCTGCGGGCTTCATCGCCCTCGGCCTGCATTCATTTGCGTGCTCACGATGGGTTCGCCTTCTTGGAAGCCCGCATTGACCGCCACGCGTCTGCTGGTCCTCAGCCGTGGAGCGGGCGGCATGACCGAGGAGGTCGAAGCCAAGCTACGGAAGGCATTTGCCGATCACCTGATCGTCGACTTCGATCCCGACCAGGACCTGGAGGCGCTGATCTCTCCGCGCGGCCGCATCGTCGTCGCGGGGGGCGACGGCACCGTCGAGTTCATCGTCCGCAAATTCGCCGACACGCAACATCCCATCGGCGTCATCTCGCTTGGAACGTTCAACAACCTCGCCCGCGCGCTTGGCTTGCCGACCGGGATCGATCAGGCGATGGAGATCGCGAAGGACGGGCACCAGCGCGCGATCACCCTGGGACGGGTCAACGGCCGCGTCTTCGTCGAGGCCTGCGCGATCGGTTTGTTCGGCGAGACGATCGCGCTTGGCGAGTCGGCCAAGGACATGGAGTTCGGCAAGCTCGCCGGCAAGCTGAAGGATGTGATCGCGGCGAAGAGGTTTCAGTTCGAGCTGAGCGGTGACATCCAGGGCAGCGGAGCCGCGATGTCGCTCGTCTTTAGCAACACCGCCTCGATCGGCAGCCAGCTGCCGATCGGCAACGCGACGCCGATGAATCCCTACCTGGAGTTTTCTGTGCACGCGGGTCGAACCCGGACTGACATCGTCGGCCGCGCGGTCAAGTCCGCTCTGCTGTTCCAGCACTCCGAAGACGGAGCCGGCCAGGTGTTCAAGTTCAGCAAGCTCGAGGTGAAGACCAGGCCGCGCGTCCGCGTCTACGCGGACAACTTCCTGGTGGGGCGCACACCGGCGACTATCGCCGCCGAGGCGAGCGCGCTGAAGATGCTGTTGCCCAAATGAGCAAGCCTGAGCCGGTCGAGAAGGCGGCCAGCGAAGTTCTCGCGGGTGATCCGCGAGCAAGCGCCCGCGCCTGGTTGTGGCCCCTGGTTGTGGCCGTCGCCATCGTCTTTGCCCTGGACACGTACCTGGTCGCGACCCGGCCACTGCTGCCATTCGATGTCCCGGTTGCAGTCTTCGTGCAGTCGTTTCCGTGGGGACCGGTGACATACGTCTTCGATGTCATCAACTTCACTGCCGGTTACCTGCAGGTCGCCGTCGGCGCGGCGGCCATCATCGTGCTTTTCATCTGGGAGAGGCGTGCCGGCTACCTGATGGCGATCGGCAGCGTCTCCAGCTTGCTCGACAACCTGATCAAGCTGGCGATGGCGCGCCAGCGTCCCAGCGCGGATCTGGTCCACATCCTCACCCCGGCGCCCGGTTACAGCTATCCGAGCGGGCACGCGGTCTTCTTCACCTGGCTGAGCTTCATGGTTGCGTTCTCGCTCGCGCCTCACGTCAAGCCGCGGAACCGGTGGATCCTGTGGGTCGCCGCGGCGCTCGTTATCCTGCTGGCGTGTCTCGCCCGCGTGTGGGCGGGCGACCACTGGCCGAGCGACGTCGCCGGCGGCTTTCTCCTCGGCCTGGGCTGGTCCGCGTTCGTGGTCTGGCTGCCTGAGCGCTGGTTGCCATCGCCGACTTGGAGGTGGTTCAGAGGCAGGCGCCGGCGCGCGACGACCTAGTGCGAGGCGCGGACGTCGAAGCGCTTGGCGAGGTCGGCGGGCAGCGTGAGCGCCGGGTCGAGCTCATTCAGCAGTCCGCCCTCCTGGAGAGCCCGCACAACCAGGCTCGAGCAGATCTCGTGGTGGCGCCGCGCCCAGCGCACTGGCCGGCCGAAGAGCAGGTAGAGCGAGGCACCGATCATGTCCAGGTAACCGAAAGCCTGTCCGAGCTGCCTGGTCGCGTAGACCACGACGCGCTCGCGCGCTCCCGTGTCGAGCTCATCGCCGAGGCGCACGAGGTGGTACTCGTCCTCGCGATACTTCGAGATCGGGCTGCGCACGATCCCCCTGATCTCGGCCTCGATCACCGAGTCCCCGCTCGCGACGACCGCGGAATGACTCCAGTGCGCAAACACCGCATCGCGGCCGCGGAAGCGCCGCTTCTGCGCCAAGCTGATCAGGCCGGCGAGGAAGTGATGGCGATGGGCGAGCATGAAATCACCGGGTTTAAGCTCGCGAGCCTCTTCGCCTGGACCGTATCGCTCGATCCGCGCCATTCCGATGGTGTAACGCCCGGAGCATGAATCGGCCCTTGTTGGCGCTGGCGGCGTTGACCGGATTGGCCGCGGCCGCGGTGTCGGCTTATGTCGCGCTCCATCCGTTCATACCTCAGGACGCCGCCGTCGAGCGCGACGTCCAGGCGACGAACTGGGGGCCTGCTGCGCTGACGTTTCCGATCTTCAGCTGGATCGGCGACGCCAAGGGATTTGTGCTCGAGGTGATCATCTTCGCGGGCGTTCTCATCTTCAACCGCCGAGCCTGGATCGTTGCGGCGGGGGCGGCGCTCTCTGCCGGTTGGTACGCGCTGTTGAGCCACCTGATCGTTCGGCCCCGACCTACGACAGCTCAGGTGCTTCAGGTCACGGAGCATCCAGGCGCGTCGAGCTATCCCAGCGGCCATACCATCTTCATCGTCACGGTGATGGTTGTGCTGATGCTGTGCTTCGGCTACCGATTCCTACCCCGGGGGGCGCGGGTCATTGGCTGGATCCTGGTCGTGCTGGTCATCGCCGCGAACGCCATCGGCCGCGTCTACACCGGCGCACACTGGCCGACCGATGTGCTGGGCGCGATCTTGATAGCGGCCGCATGGTTCAGCTTTCTGCTTTCGATCCGCTGGGTTTCGGAGCGGGTGCTTCCGTCGCGCCGGACCCAAGCGGGTCAGGCCTGAACGCGAACCTCGAACGCACCTTATCCTGAGCCTTAGGCACGGGGCGATCACAGGGGCGGCTCAGTTCTCGGTGTTTGGAGGCTGTCATGACTGAGCAGGAACGGAACAAACAGGTCGCGAGGCGGGCGCTGGACGAGGTGTTCGCCAAAGGAAATTTTGCCGTCGTGGATGAGCTCTTTCATCTGGACTTCGTCAACCACGAGGCCGGCCCCAACACGCCGCCTGGACCAGATGGGCTCAAGATGACGGTCGGGTGGCTGCGCGACTCCTTCAGCGATCTCCATTACGACATCAAGGATCAGATCGCGGAGGGCGACAAGCTGGCGGTGCGCGTCATCTCGAGCGGCCGGCACACGGGAAACTTCATCGGTTTCGAGCCGACCGGTAAGAAGTTCGAGGTCCAGCAGATCCACATCTACCGTTTCCGCGACGGCAAGATCATCGAGCACTGGTCGAGCCGAGACGATCTCGGCCAGGGGATGCAGCTTGGCTTGATTCCGGGAGGCGCTGCGGCCGCCAGCCGCGGCGGTTGAGGCCACAGACATCACTTCTTTGACGCCACGACGCCGATGAGATGACATCGGCGTTGTGGCTCGCGAGCGAGCCGGCCCTTTTGCCCAGCCGGATCCAGATGGCGTTCACGCTCGCGTCGCATGTGCTGCTTGTCCCGCTCGGCGTTGCCCTGCCTTCGCTAACCCTGTTGATGGAAGGCATCGGCCTGGCCAGCAAGGACCCCGTCGCGCTGAAGATCGCGCGTCGCTGGTCGGTGGTGATGGCGGTCCAGTTCGCTGTGGGAGCGGTGACTGGCACCATCCTCTCCTTCGAGTTCGGAATCCTGTGGCCGCGGATGCTCGGCCAGTTCGGCGGCGCGTTCGGTCTGGGCTTCGCCATCGAGGCTTGGGCATTCTTCCTCGAGGCGATATTCATCGGCATCTACCTCTACGGCTGGGAGCGGCTGCGCCCCAGAACGCACCTCCTGTTTGGGCTGGTCCTACCGCCGGCGGGCTTGCTCGGCGCGTTCGGCGTGCTCGCCTCGAATTCGTGGATGAACACCCCGGCCGGCACGACCCTGAAAGCGGGAAAGGTGGTCGACGTCGACGTCATGGCCGCCCTGTTCACCCGTGCCCTGGGCTATGAGTTCTGGCACTTTCTGATCGCCATCTACATGACGGCGGGCTTTGTCGTCGCGTCGGTCTACGCGATGGCCTGGCTGCGCGGACGGCGCGACCACTACCAGCGCCTCGCGTTCGCCGTTCCTTTCACCGTCGCTGCAGTCCTCGCCCCGATTCAGCTTGTCGTCGGCGACCTCTCGGCCCGGGCACTCGTTGCTGACCAGCCGTCCAAGTTCGCGGCCATGGAGATCACGTGGACGACAAGGGATCACAACCCGGAAGTCATCGGCGGCTTGATCGACGCCAACGGCGACATCCATTTCGGGATCTCGGTGCCCAGCCTCGACTCGCTGCTTGTGGGCTACTCGCCGAATGCCGTCGTCCCGGGACTGACGAGCGTCGCCGCCAACGCCAGACCGACCATCGTCGAGGCGAACATCACGCATCTCGCCTTTGACCTCATGGTCGGGCTCGGCAGCGTCGGCGCCGCGCTCGCCGTCTGGCACTTGTGGGTCCTGTGGCGCCGGCGCCGCCCGCCAGAGTCGATCTGGTTCTATCGCCTCGCCGCTCTCGCCGGAATCGGCGCCTACATCGCCGTCGAGACCGGCTGGATCACGACCGAGGTGGGGCGCCAGCCATGGATCGTCTTCGGGGTGATGCGCGTCGCCGACGCCGTCACGACGGCGCCCGCGTCCTTCGTCTGGACGATGCTCACGGCGCTGGTTGTGATCTACGCGCTGATCGCGTACTTCTTTGTGACCCTGCTGCTCCGGCTATCCGCCCGCTGGAGACGCGAAGACCTGAACCAGCCCTCCGAACCGGAGGTGGGTGCGCCTTACGGGCCACGCCCGCGAACCTTCACAGCCTGATGCCGGACCTGATCGCGTTCACGCTGCTGCTCGCCATCACGGCTTACAGCACCGCCGGCGGCGTGGATTTTGGCGCCGGCATCTGGGACTTGCTGGCGGGCGGCAGCCGGCGCGGGCGTGAGGCACGTGCCCTCATCGACCATTCGATGGCGCCGGTGTGGGAAGTCAACAACGTGTGGCTGGTGCTCGCGATCGTGTTGTGCTGGACAGGATTTCCGCTGCTGTTCCAGACTGTTTTCGCCAGGCTCTATCCTCTGTTCGCCCTTGCCCTCGTGGGGCTGATCCTGCGGGGCGCCTTTTTCGCGTTTCGCCACATCGCGGAGGACCCGCGCGCTCACCGCATCGCGGACCTCGTCTTCGGCCTCTCCTCGCTGCTCACGCCGTTCTTCTTCGCGGCCAGCCTGGGCGCGATCGCATCCGGCCGTCTCGAATCCTTCAGCCTCATGTCGATCGCGTTCGGCCTCGTCTCGCTCGCTGCCACGGCGTTCAGCGGCGCGTCCTTTCTGGTCGGAGACGCGCGGCGTTATGGCGCGATCGAGCTGGTCGGATACTTCCGCCGCAGGGCCGTGATCGCGGCCCTGGCGTTGATTGCGGTCGGCTCCGCCGCTCTGGTCACGATCGGGTTCGAAGCCCCGGACCTCTTCCGTCCGATGCTGGCCGGCAAGGGCTTGCCCTTCGCGCTGGTCACGATGGTTCTGACTCCGGTGGTGGGGTTCCTTCTCTGGCGGGGCGTCCTCCGCTGGTATCGCGTCCTCACCGTCGCCGCGGTGGGCTCGATGGTTTTCGCGTGGGCCTTCGCGCAGTCGCCGTATCTCGTGCCCGGACAGCTCACGATCGCTCAGGCCGTCGCGCCCTTTTCGACGCAGGTCTTGCTCCTGGTTGTCGCGGCTGTTGTGCTGCTTGTGATCGGCCCGGCGATGGGCGTGCTCTACTACCTCGACCAGCGCAGCGCACTGGAGTCCCCCGAAACGTGAGGGCTCCGTTAACCGCCGCCCTCGAGGGAAAAGCGCAATCACCGGTTCGGCCAGCAGCGCTTGCTGCTCTTGCCTGGAAGCGGGCGAAGTAGTCGCTCGCCATGTGCCGGGCGAACGACGCCTCGGTTGCGAAGCGCTCGATGAGAAACCACGTCTGTGGGTCCGCAGTCGATTGATGAAGCTCCGGGCGCTGCCGAGGATGTCGTGGTGGGCCTGCTGGGACGTTGGCTGGAGCTTCCCCGCGTGTGCGGAACGCGGACCGGATCGCGGCCTTTCTCGCCACCAGCTCCGCCGGCATGGCCGAGATGGGAGCGTGGTACCGCTCGCTCGGCTCCGGCCTCGTCGATCCCGGGGCTCCGTTGTCGGAGCGAAGACGTCTCAGCCGACGGAGTCGGTGAGGCCATCGGTCCCAATGCGACCGGCTACACGATGGTGCAGGCGGAGTCGTTGGAGGCCGCCACCACGCTTGCGCGGGGGTGCCGGCTCTTGAAGCACGGTCGCATGGTGACGGTCATCGGAACGCTACCGATGTAACAGAGCTCAGTGAGAAGGGGGCACGAAAGGCCTCGCATCGAAGTACGCGCGCAGGCTTGTAATCTTGCCGCCGCCGACGGTGTACCACTCGGCCACCGGAGCTTTCGCGACCGGCGTGTCGAGGATGTAGAAGACGGCCACCTCGGCACCTTCGGCGACCGTCGCCTGGTGGTCCACGCCCCTGGCCATGCCGTAAAGCCGAGTGATCGCGGTCACGTAGTCGTCGGCCTTTTCGAAATGGTCGATGGGGCCCTGGAAGCGGAGATCGTCCGCGAGGTAGCCGCGAGCGGCGGCGAAATCTTTCGCCCCGAGGGCATGGTTGTAACGGTCGACGACCTCTTTTGCGCTCATTTGTGCCATGGGCCCGAAGCTAGCCGCGACGCGTTGCAACCAACAGGTCTCCGGCGCCACAATCCTTAGCCGCCGCGCTGGCATGGCGTCCTGGCAAAATGCCGCGGCGAATCGGCTAACTGCGCAGGCGCGAATCGGCGCCTAAGATCACCTCACCTTGCACGAGCACAGGCAGCCGTCACCGCCGAGAGAGCTCTCCGGTTACCTCGACGCCATGGCCCGGGTCATGTTCCAGACCGGGATCAGCTGGCGCGTCGTCGAGGCGAAATGGCCGGGCATCCGCGAGGCGTTTGGAGGCTTCGATCCCAAGCGCGTGTCCAGGCTGACGTCGAAGGACATCGAAGGGCTGATGGGCGACTCGCGGGTTATCCGCAACCGCAAGAAGCTCGAAGCCATCTCCTCCAACGCCGGCCGCATGCTCGAGCTCGACGTGGAGTACAAGGGATTCCGGCGCTACCTCGACTCCCTGGGCGACTTCAACTCCACCAAGGAGGCGCTGCACAAGGAGTTCGCTTACATGGGCGACTCGGGGACGTGGTTCTTCCTCTGGATGGTCGGCCGCAAGGTGCCCGCGCACGATCAGATGTGATGCGGCGACTGGGTGAGTTTCCGGATCCGGACGGGCTCAGCGAGCTGCTCCTCCGGCTGACCGTCAACAGCACGGTCTACTGCTTCTTCATGACCTCCCCGTGGGGGTTCAAGGTTCCGGCTCGCCCGGTGCCGGCCTTCCACATCCTCACCGCGGGAGGCGGGTGGCTCGAGGTCGACGGACAGCCGGAGCCAATCCGCCTTTCGGCCGGCGACATCGCCATCCTTCCGCGCGGCGAGGGCCATGTGGTCCGCGACTCGCAGAAGACCTCGTCGCTGCCGTGGCTCGACCGCGTCCTCGCTGACGCGAGTCTGCTGGATGGCCGGCTGGCGCTCGGTGGCGGGGGTCGTCGGAGCGAGTTGCTGTGTGGTGGGTTTGCGATCGATCCCATGGCCGGTAGGTTGCTCCTGAACGCGCTACCGACTGTCGTCCACCTTCGCGGCAGCGAAGGCCTCGCTCCGGAGTGGCTGGTCGGTCTGATCCGGATGATCGCGACGGAGATGGCATCCAGCGGGCCCGGGTCGCAGGCTGTGGTGACGCGGCTGACCGACGCTCTCATCTCTCAGGCCCTGCGTCAGTGCCTGGTCGACATCGACTCGTCGCTGGACAAGGCCGCGGCGTTCACCGATCCACAGATCGCGCGAGCCCTCCGAATGATGCGGGATCACCCCGACCATCAATGGAGGGTGCCTGAGATCGCCGCCTCGGTGTCGATGTCGCGCTCGGCCTTCGCCGAGCGGTTCCGAGCGGTGATGGGAGAGACCCCGATGCAGCACCTGACCCGCTACCGAATGGCCAGGGCGGCGGAGTACTTGCGGCACAGCAATGCCGGCATCCGGGAGATCGCGCGTCTGACGGGTTATGACTCCGAGGTCTCGGTCTCCAAGGCCTTCCGCAGGCAGTTCGGGGTCACTCCCGGCGCGTACCGCAAGACCAGGGTCACCGAGCCGGTCTCGAGGGCGGACTAGACGCCGGCATGTACGACCTTTCCCCCTGGCACGACTACTTCGTCATGGTGGGCGCGGGCGCGGCCGCCCTGACAGGGCTCGTCTTTGTGGCGATGACGCTGCACCTGGACGACATAGTCCATCACCCTGTGCACCGGCACAGAGCCAGGACCATCCTGACCGGCCTGACCGCAGTTTTCATTCGCTGCGGCCTGGTTCTGATGGGCAACCAACCGCGACAGGCCGTCGCAATCGAGCTCTTCGCAGTGCTGATCGTGGTCGAGGTGGTCCTCTACCGGAGCACTCGTGACGCGTTCCGAGCCGCTGACATGAGCGTGCTGCTGCGCGCAGTCGGCAGCTTTGTGTGTCTGGTCACGGAGCAGCTCGGGGCGCTACTTCTCTTTGCGGGCGCCGCGTGGGGACTCTACGTCGTTGGCGTCGGCATGATGGCGTCGTTCCTGTTCATGGTCACCGGCGCCTGGCTGCTACTCGTGGGGGTTGAGTCGGCGCAGCCGCAAGGCGTGGTGCGCGAGCCCTAGAAAGCGACCCACCCGCGGCGTTGACCCGCTCAGGACTTCTTGGACGCCCCTGCCTCTCGTTTGACCTCGGACTCGGACTCGGCCGCCTCGACGATCTCGCCCTCGATGTTGATGTTGACCTCGTTGCTGACCACGAACTTGCCGTCAAGCATCGCGTCGAAGTTCATGCCGAACTCCTTGCGGTTGATCCTGGTCTCAGCCGCGTAGCCGATGCGGTGACCCATCATCGGGTCGTTGAACTCGCCGTACTTCACGACGTTGAGCGTGACCGGCTTGGTAGTGCCCTTGATCGTGAGGTCGCCAGTGACCTTGTAGCGATCGCTACCGACGTGCTCGATCTTCGTGCTCTTGAAGGTCATCGTCGGGAACTTGTCGATCTCGAGGAAGTTGGACGACCTCAGGTCCTTGTCGCGCTGCTCGTTGTGCGTGCGAATGCTCGCGGTGTTGATCGTCGCCTCGACTTTGGTGCGCGTTGGGTCGTCGGGGTGGATCTCGCCGGTCGCCGTCACCTCGTTGAAGTGCCCGCGCACGGTCATCATGCCGAGGTGCTTGGCCGAGAACTCGACCTGTGTATGAAAAGGATCGAACTTCCAGGTTCCCATGTGATTTACCTCCGGCGGGCTTGTAATTCGGTTACCTCAGCCATCAATTGTTGAGTAACTGAATGGAGCTCCCATTTATTTCACCACGAACCAATCGGGCTAAACTCCCGGCGATGGCAGACCAGTTCGTCCCCGGCCTTCGCTACCGGTCCAGCGCCCAGGAGCTGTGGGCGCTCTTGATCGAGGCGTTTGCCGGTTGGGAAGAGCGGATCAACGAGGCGGCGGCGGCGGCCGGGCTTTCGCCGGTCTCGGCGTGGGTCCTGGTCCAGCTCGATCCCGAGCACGCGATCTCCCAGAAGAAGCTCGCGGCCCGCCTCCGCTGCAATCCTTCGACAGTGGTCGATCCGACCGATCGCCTGGAGGAAAACGGGCTGGTCATCCGCCGCCCCCAGCCGACCGACCGGCGGATCAACATCCTGACCGTCACCCGGAAGGGCCGCCAGGTCAGGCAGACGCTCGTCCGGCGCCTCTTCGAGCCGCCCGAGGCTTTCCGGCGTCTACCCGCCGCGGATCAGGACCGATTCCGCGACGCGATGCTCACCGCGGTCGGACGGGTTAAGACGCGGCCGAAAAGCTAGTCTGGGTCGATGGCACCGGCGATCCGCCTCGGGGCCCGAACCAATCTCGCACTCCTCGGCCTGATGGCCATCGCCTTCGTGACTGGTTGGGTCGCATTTGCCTTCGGCAGCGGGCCGTCCCGCTGGTCGCTCATGCTTCACGCCACCGGCGGCGTCGCCATCATCCTTCTCCTGCCCTGGAAGTCGATGATCGCCCGACGCGGAGTTGGCCGACCGCGCCCGCGACGCTGGCTTTCGATGGTCTTCAGTGCGCTAGTCCTGGTTTCACTGGCGGCGGGGTTCGCGCACTCGACCGGAATTTTCGTCTACGCGGGACCGCTCAGCGCGATGGAAGTCCACGTCGGGGCCGCCCTGGTGGCGGTGCCACTCGCGATCTGGCACGTAGTGGCGCGCCGGATCCGACTGCGCCCGACCGATCTCTCGCGCCGAGCGATTCTGCGCGGTGTGCTGGTGGTCGGCGGCGCCGCGGCGGCCTACGGCTCGAGCGAGCTCGTCGTCCGGGCTGCCGGCCTGCCCGGCCGCGAACGGCGCTTTACTGGAAGCTACGAAGCAGGTTCGTTCGACCCGGCCTCCATGCCTGTGAGCTCGTGGATGTTCGACGCGATCCCCGAGGTCGACGCGAATGCCTGGAAGCTGCACGTGGGCGAGCGCGAGATCTCTTACGACGAGCTCCTGGCGTTCGACGACCGGGTCACGTGCACTCTCGACTGCACTGGTGGTTTCTACTCGACGCAGGAGTGGTCGGGAGTCCGGCTCGATCGCATGATTCGTACATCGAGTCGCCCGACGGTCCGGGTCATCTCACACACCGGGTACGACAGGCGATTTCCAATCGGCGAAGCCGGCAAGTTGCTTCTCGCCACCCGTTTCGGCGGCCAGACGCTCGACGCGGGCCATGGATTCCCCGCGCGGCTGGTGGCGCCTGACCGGCGAGGTTTCTGGTGGGTGAAGTGGGTGGTCGCCATTCAGGTCGAAGACTTCCCATACTGGTGGCAGAGTCCGTATCCCCTGCAGTAGAGGTGTGAGATGGCTGTCTCTTTGAATTACTTGTTGGTCGAGGACGCGCCTCCGGCGGTGACCATCACGCTCAACAGGCCGGAGCAGCTGAACGCGCTTTCGACGGGACTGATGGAGGAACTGACCGCGGAGCTCGAGCGCCAGGCCGCGCGCCCCGAGGTTCGCGCCATCGTCCTCAAAGGCGCGGGGCGGGCGTTTTCCGCCGGCCACGACTTGAAGGAGATGCTGCAAGGCAACCTCGACGACGAGCGTGCCATCTTCGCCGTGTGCAACGCGCTCATGGCCACGGTGCAGTCGGTGCCCGTGCCTGTGATCGCAGCGCCGCATGGCATCGCCACGGCCGCGGGCTGCCAGCTCGTTGCAACATGCGACCTCGCGATCGCGAGCGACGATTGCCGCTTTGCCACCTCCGGCGTCAAGTACGGATTGTTCTGCTCCACGCCAGGTGTTGCTGTCGGCCGGAACGTCAGCCGCAAGCACGCGCTCGAGATGCTGCTGACCGGGCGCTTCATCGACGCAGCGACCGCGGAGCGATGGGGGCTGATCAACCGGGCGGTTCCTCGCGAGCGGCTCGACGAGGAAATCAGCGCACTTGTGACAGAGCTGTCGCAGCTCAGCCGCTACGCCCTGCAGATCGGCAAGGAAGGCTTCTACAAGCAGATCGAGTCGACGCAGGCGGACGCCTACACAATGATGGCCGAGGCGATCTCGTGTAACGCCGTCGCACCGGACGGGCGCGAAGGCATGGCCGCGTTCGTGGAGAAGCGCAAACCAGTCTGGACGAGCTAGACGACCCGGCGCGCGGTCCAGCAGAAGGCGGAGCCCCGGATAGTCCGGACTATCCGAGTTTTTGCCTCGGGCTTCAGGTCGCTTCGTCCGGACTAACTGGGTACCTCGCCAACACTGAGCGCGCACGCCGCACCTGCGTGACTACTGATCCTGGCGTTCGAAGGTCGGCAGCGGTGAAGCGGAGGAGGTGGTACGCGGCGTTGACGAGGGCATTCTGCCGGCGGAGGTCCGCAACAAGCCGATCTTTGTGGTTCTCCCCGTCGTACTCGATGACCAACGTGCGATCCGGGTAGTAAAGATCCGAGCGCCCGATGAAATTACCGGTTGCGTCGCGAAGTGCAGCCTGAACTGAGGGCCATGGAAGCCTCGCTGTGATCAGCTCCAACCGCATGCGCGTCTCCATCGGAGATTCGGATCGGGGATCCGCCAGGCGAACCGTTCGTCGCAATCTTTTGATTCCTTTTTCCCCCGGATGAGCGTGTACATGCCGTTCGAGCGGCGAGACGGCGCGGGTGCGCGACGATCGCTATCGCCGGCAGCTCACCCCGCAGGAGCTCCAGGTTGCGCTCACGCTGGCGGAAGGGGCGACGACCCGCGAGGCGGCGGCGAGGCTTTACCTGAGCCCAAAGACGGTCGAGTATCACCTACGCCACGTGTACGACAAGCTCGAGGTGCGTACCCGGGAGGAGCTCCGCGCCGCGGTGATGAGCGAGACGCGGCCGCAAAGCTCGCGCAAAGCGCTCATGTTCACCGACCTGGCGGGTTCGACGAGCCTGGTCGAGGTAATCGGGGACGACGCCTGGCGGAACCTCAGCTCATGGCTCGACAACGAGATGCGGGCGCTGTTCAGGGAAAACAAGGGCCGTGAGGTCGACCATGCGGGCGATGGCTTCTTCGTTGACTTCGAATCAGCGGCCGACGCCATCGATTGCGCGGTAACCATTCAGCGCCGCCTCGTCTCGCATCGGCGTCTCCACGGCTACGCGCCGCAGGTCCGGATCGGAATCCACGCCGGCGAGGTCAGTGGTTCCGAATCGTCGGTGCGCGGCGCGTCGGTGCATCGCGCGGCCCGCCTCTGTGCCGCGGCGCAGCCTGACACCATTCTGGTCTCGCGTGAGGTCCTCGAGGCGGCGCGTCAGCCGGCCGTTGGAATGCGCGGGTACGCCCTGAAAGGAATCAAAGAACCGCTCGAGGCAGCGGTCGTCGACTGGCAGGCGACTGTTAAGACTTAGCCCCGGTGCATTCGCGGCACAGGCCGCCGAAGACGACACGGTGGCTCGTGACCTTGAAGCCCGTCAGGCTGTGCACCTGCGCCGACGCGTCGTCCAGCACGCAGACCGGAACCTCCTCGACCCGCCCGCATCGCTCGCAGCGGATGTGCTCATGGTGGTCCTCCCGGATCTCGAAGCGCGCGCGGCCGTCGCCCAGGTCGATCCGGTCGAGCATTCCTTCCCGCTCGAAGACGCTGAGCGCGCGGAAGACCGACGAGTAGTCGGCGGAGCCCAGGGAAGACCGGACCGACGCCAGGAGCTCGTCGATCGACCAGGCGTGCCGCTGATGCGTCTCCAGCAGGCGGCGGACTTCGTCGGTGACTGGGCTCGGCCGGGGCATCCGGCCACCAGCTTAATGCATTCGTGTTGCGCAAGTTATTTGTGCAATACTCTTGCGCATGCCGTCGGCGCTGAAGCTCGATCGTGCCGCCGTACGGATCGGCGGCGGTTTGGTGTGGAGCGACGTCGATCTGGAGGTCGAGCAGGGCGAGTTCGTGGCCATTCTCGGGCCCAACGGGGCGGGCAAGTCGACGCTCCTCAAAGCGCTGCTCGGCCTGGTTCCGCTCAGCCACGGCAGCGTCCTTGTCTTCGGCCACCCCGTCCGTCGGGGCAACGACGATGTTGGCTACCTGCCGCAGCGGCGCCGGTTTGACCCCGATCTGAGGATCCGCGCCACCGACCTCGTCCGCCTCGGTCTCGACGGCGGCAGGTGGGGCGTGCCGCTCCCGTCTGCGGCGAAAAGGCGGCGCGTGGCACAGATGATCGAGTTGGTC
>Ga0209690_1000526_pt1 | contig 20666 bp, 15 predicted proteins | sample GraSoiAngelo_150_FD_186164 | JGI IMG/M metagenome (GOLD analysis project Ga0209690, IMG submission 186164) | Grasslands soil microbial communities from the Angelo Coastal Reserve, California, USA - 14_1009_09_40cm (SPAdes) (version 2) | ecosystem: Environmental > Terrestrial > Soil > Grasslands ...
CCGAACGCGACCTGCGAGCGTCGAGGCAGCGCGTCGCGATGAGCACGCTCGTCGACGCGGCGGAACGGATCAGGGCCGCCGGCCTTCCCTGCCCGATCGTCTCGGCGGGCGGCACGGCCACCTGGGATTGGACGGCCACTACTCACGGTGTCACCGAGATCCAGGCGGGGTCGTATGCGGTCATGGACAACTTTCACTTTCCCATGGCCGGCGACTTCGAGAAGGCTTTGACCGTCCTCGCGACGGTCATCAGCCGACCCCCAGATCGCGTCATCGTCGACGCCGGCAACAAGTCGCTCGGCGCGCCCGCGCTCAGCACGATGCGGGGCCACGACCTGAAGGCGATGCGGTTCGACGAGGAGCACGGCCTCTTCATCGCCGAACCGGACTATCCGCTCCACGTCGGAGACGTCGTCGAGCTGGTGCCTGGATATGCGCCAGGGACTGTCAACTGGTATGACGCCTACCACGTTGTTGAGGGCGATCGGGTCGTCGACGTGTGGCCGGTGATCCCTCGAGGCCCTGGCCACGGAGGGTTGATCTCGTGAGCTTTGAGGGGAAAGGCGTCGTCGTCACCGGCGCCGCGCAAGGCATAGGCCGCGCGGTCGCCAAGGCATTCGCAGCTGAAGGAGCCGGCGTTGTCATGCTTGACAACGAGGGCGATGTGCTCGAGGCGACCGCCCAGGCCATTCACACGTCGGGAGCTCGGGCCGAGGCGATCGTCGGCGACGTGAGCCGGCGAGAGGATGTCCGGCAGGCGGTGGAGCTCGCGATCGAGCGGTTCGGTCACCTCGACGCGGCCGTACAGGTCGCGGGCATCGCCGACTTCGTGCCGTTCCTTGAGTTCACCGACGAGAGCTGGGACAGGATCCTCGACGTCAACCTTCGGGGTACGTGGTACCTGGTCCAGGAGGCGGGGCGGGCGATGGTCCGCGGCGGCTCGCACGGGGCGATCGTGGTCACGTCATCGACGAACGCATTCCAACCCGAGGCAGGAGGACTTGGCTACAACACCTCAAAGTCCGGTCAGGTCGCGGTCATGCACACGGCGGCCCTCGAGCTTTCGCGCCATGGCATTCGAGTCAACGCGATCGCGCCGGGCATCATCAACACACGGCTCTCGTGGTTCGTCATCAACAACCCCGAGCAGGCCCGCGTCTTTCTCGACCGCATTCCGCTCGGCCGGTTTGCCGAACCCGAGGAGATGGCGAAGCCGATCCTCTGGATGTGCTCGGACGACGCCTCTTACCTCTCCGGACACCTGATGGTGGTCGACGGGGCGATGACCGCGGGTCTGCCCGAACCCGGCGAGATGGACACTCCGCTCCCGGGCGCGATCCGATGAACCCGCGGGCTCCCAGCGTCTCTCTCGCCGAGTTCGAGGCCATGTTCGAGTCGGTGAAGAACTGGGGGCGGTGGGGCCCCGACGACCAGATGGGGACGCTCAACTACCTCACGCCGGAGCACGTCAGGCGGGCCGCAGGCCTTGTCAGGTCCGGCCGCTCGGTCTCGATGGCGATCCCTATCAACACCGTCGCCGGACCTGACAACCAGAGTCCAGCGATTCACCACATGACCCAGATGTTCGACCTCCCGGTCGGTACGAGCAGCCTGCGGTTCGGAATGGATTTCCTGGGCATGAGCTGCCACGGCGACTGCCACACCCACATCGACGCCTTGTGTCACATCGCCTACGGCGGCCACGTGTATGGGGGGCGCCCGGAATCGCTGCTCACCAGCCATGGTGGGTCGGCCCTCGACATCGCGGGCTACGCAAATGGGATCGTCGGCCGGGGCGTGTTGCTCGACATTCCTCGTCTCCGGGGCACGCCCTGGCTCGAACCAGGCGAAGCAGTGACCAGGGCCGAGCTCGAGGCCGCGGAGAAGGCCGAGGGGGTCCGCCTCGATGAGGGCGACATCCTGGTCTTTCGCACAGGCCACCACAGGCGGCGGCTCGAGGGCGGGCCGTGGGACAACGGCTACACGGGCGAAGGCAAGGCCGGGCTGCACGTCGACACCATCCCCTGGATGCACGAGCGCCGGATCGCGGCGTTCTTACCCGATGGAGACGGTGAGACGGTGCCGGGCACGGTCGACGGGATCCTGTACCCCATCCATCCGCTGCAGATCGTGGCCATGGGCATGGTCGCTTCCGACAGCCTGAACCTAGAGGACATCGCGGTGGCATGCGAGGAGGAAAAGCGCTGGGAGTTCATGGTCGTGGCCGAGCCCCTGCGGCTCCCCGGTGGCACCGGGTCGCCGTTCAACCCGATCGCACTTTTGTAAGGAGGTAACGATGAAGAGCCACGCTCACAGTCACACCGAGCACTCGAAGGAGATGACCATCCCGGAGGGAGGTTTTCCAATCAGCCAGATCGCAATCGTCGTGCGCGACATCGACGAGGCGCTCGAGCGGTACCACCGGGCGCTGGGCTGGGGGCCGTGGAACGTGTATGAACACAAGCCCCCGGCGCTTCACGACACGTACTTGCATGGCAAGCCCACCGACTTCACGATGATCGGCGCCGAGACGCACGTCGGTCCCATCGTGGTCGAGCTCCTGCAGCCCGACAAAGGACCCAGCATATATAAGGAATGGCTCGACGCCCATGGCGAGGGCCTTCACCACATCGCAGTGATGCGCCCCACGCCGGCCGAGTCCGACGCGACCGAACGCCACTTCGCCGATCTCGGGGCCAAGATCATGATGGAGGGGAGGATCGGCGAGACGATCCGGTTTTACTACCTTGACACCGAACCGATGCTCAAGGTGATCATGGAATCGGGCACCGGGCATGCCGTGGATCTGAAGCCTAGCCGGGTCTATCCCTGAGCTCGCGCTGACCCGCAGCATGAAGATCCTGGTCGTCGGCGATTCCTTTGTGCCGGTCCCTGTCTTCGAGCGGGGACTTGCGGGCCTGCGAGGCGAGCACCGGCTCGAATACCTCCAGCTCGACGAGGCGGAAGAGCTGGTGCCGGCCACTGCCTCCGAATGCTCGATTCGCGAATACCTGGGCACCCCGGCCCAGCTCGCGGCACGGATCGGCGACGCCGAGATTCTCATCGTGCACGGCGCCCCGGTGACGGAAGAGGTGCTCGCCGCCGCGCCCGCGCTCAAGCTGATCTGCTGCGCCCGAGGCGGTCCGGTCAATGTCGATGTGGCGGCCGCATCGGCCCGTCAGATTCCACTCGTCAACACGCCCGGCAAGAACGCCGAATCGGTGGCCGACCAGGCCCTGGCATTCATGATCATGCTGGCGCGCCGGTTCCCCAAGGCCCAGCGTTTCTTGATCGAAGGGGGGACGCTCGGCGAGTCGGCTTACGAGGGCGCCCGCTTCCTGGGGCACGACCTTGGTGGCCATACGCTCGGGCTCGTCGGATTTGGCAACGTGGGCAGCCGCGTCCAGCGACGGGCAGTGGCCTTTGGCATGGGCCTCCTCGTCTACGACCCCTATGTGCGGGTCGGCGAGCTTGCGTCGACCGAGCAGGTTCCCACGCTCGAGCAGCTGTTGGCCAGGTCAGACTTCGTCTCGCTCCACGTGCGGGCCACCGCGGAGACGGAGAACCTGTTTGGCACGACGCAGTTCGCCGCCATGAAGCGGGCATCCTATTTCGTCAACACGGCTCGCGAGTCGCTGGTCGACGAGGCGGCGCTTGACGCCGCCCTCGCGTCTGGCCATCTGGCCGGTGCGGCACTGGACGTAGTGCGGCCGCGGGCTGACGGCGGCCCGCATCATCTGCTCCGGCACGACAACGTGGTGATCACTCCCCATATAGGCGGCGCCACTCACGAAACCCTGCTTCGCGGCGTGACCATGGTGGCCGAGGAGGTAAGCCGGTTTGCCGCCGGCGAATCCCTGCGCGCGGTCGTCAATGGTGCCGTGGTCAAGGCGTGAGCGGAGAGCTGCTCCTCGCGCTCGACGCTGGCACCGGCAGCTGCCGCGCCGTCCTGTTCGGGATCGACGGCAGGCAGGTGGCGATGGCCCAGCGCGAGTGGTCGCACGCCGAGATTCCGGGCGTGCCCGGCTCGCAGGTGTTCGACACGGAGACGAACTGGGCCCTCATCGCCGAATGCGTGCGGCAAGTGCTTGCGCAATCCGGGGTCGACGCCTCCGCGATCCGGGCTCTGAGCACCACCAGCATGCGCGAGGGAATGGTCCTGTACGACAAGGCCGGACGGGATCTGTGGGCTTGCCCGAACGTCGACTCGCGAGCCGCGGTCGAGGCCACCGAGCTGGTCGAGCGAGGGCTCGCAGAGACCATCTACAGGCACGGCGGCGACTGGGTTGCCATCACGGCGCCGGCTCGCCTGCTGTGGGTTCAGCGCCACGAGCCGGACCTCTTCGCGAAGGTCCAGCACATGAACATGCTGGCCGACTGGATCACGCACCAGCTGACGGGTGAGTTCGTCACCGACCCGTCCATCGGCTCGAGCTCGGGAATGTTCGACCTTGCGCGGAGGGGGTGGTCGAAGGACGTCATCGACATCTGCGGGATGAGATCGGACGTGTTCCCCACAGTTCTCGAGCCGGGAACCGTCGCAGGCCTTGTCACCGGCGCGGCAGCCGACGCCACAGGGCTGCGGACCGGCACCCCGGTGGTCGTCGGAGGAGCCGATACTCAGCTCGGTCTGGTCGGTATCGGCGTCGTCGACCCGGGCAAGTTCACCGTCATCGGTGGCACTTTCTGGCAGCAGACGATCGGTCTTGGGGAGGCGATGATCGACCCGAAGGCCAGGCTGCGCACCCTCTGCCACGCGCTGCCCGGCCAGTGGATGATGGAAGGGATCGGCTTCTACAGCGGGCTGGCCATGCGCTGGTTCCGCGACGCGTTTTGCGACCTCGAGAAACTCGAAGCCGGGCGGACCGGTGCGGACGCGTACACGCTGATGGAGCGGGCCGCGATGGAGGTCCCGCCTGGGTCGAACGACGTCATCGGGATTTTCTCCAACCTGATGGTGGCCAGTCGCTGGATCCACGCGTCGCCGGCATTCCTACAGTTCAACGTGGGAGATCCCGCGAGCTCAGGCCGAAAGGAGTGCATCAGGGCGATCGAGGAAGCGGCGGCGTACGTCTCGCTCGGCCACCTCCGCATCATCGAAGAGATAACCGGCGAAGCGATCGAGGGTGCGGTTTTCACCGGCGGTGCGTCGAAGGGAAAGCTTTGGCAGCGCATCATGGCCGACGTGCTGGGGCTCCCGGTCAGCGTGCCTCGCGTGAAGGAGTCGACGGCGCTGGGCGCGGCGATGTTCGCGGGCATCGGCGCCGGTGTATATCCGGACGTGGCGACCGCCGCACGCCAGGTCGTGAGCTTCGAAGCAACGGTAGATCCGGATCCTGAGATTCACGGCCGATATGGCGAGCTGTACGAAGGCTGGAAGCGCGTCTACGGCGCCCAGCTGGCCGTTGTTGAAGGTGGCCTGCTCAAGCCGTTATGGAAGGCGGCGGGGGTGTAGGCGGTGGGCTGTTCGTCCAGCAACGCCGGCGACAGATGGTGCGCACCGTTCAGACGGCCAGCTCTTGCGGAGCGCGTAAGGATTGCGTCGGCGCAGTCGTGGACCCGAAGCGACATGGCGACGCGGCATGGCTGGCCGAAAAGGCTTCGGAGTCACGGCAAAAAAAGAGGCGGCCTTTTTCGGCCGCCTCCTCGTTGTTGCTATTTATCCGCAGCTGGGCTTGTCAAACGTGTTGACCACGCCGCTGGCACTTACGCTGGCATGCATCACTTCGTGGAAGGTCAGCGTCGATCCGTCTGAGCCTGTTCCCCGTATCGACATCGTTGATGTCTCGCTTCCATTTTTCAGGTTGTTGTTGTCTCCAAACCATGCGGTGAAGCGGCCCGTGAACGAGGGCTGGGTTGGATCGTCCGGGGTAAACGTAAAGGTGCCCGTCTGAGTTCCTGTTGCCCAGAAGGTGCCCGCCCCGATGCCGGACGTCAACGTCGTGACGTGGAAGACGCCGTTGTAGATGACTGATACTGTGCCGCTGGCACCCGTGCACGGGTTCGGCGACGGGAACGAATCCGTGGCGTTGTGAAAGGTTTGGGTGAAGCTTACGGCTCCGGCGCCGTTGGCGGCCGCCGGAACAGCGAGCAGCCATCCCGCCACGATGGCGGCCGAAATGGCAAGCACCTTTTTCATGTTTCTCTCCTCGGCCCTGGCGAGCCTCCCCTGCCCGACGAATTGCAGGTCAATGTAAGGCCGCCGGGATGAAGGGTCAAGGTGGCGCGCCGGTGTCTGCGATCAGCCGCCGTGGCAAGGCTGCAGCCGATGCGAATCCCAAACAATTACCCGAGCGGGACGGCGCACGGACATAGATGTCGGCGCAAGGTCGCTGATCCCAACTCGAGCTTCATTGTGCGGAGCGCAACCGAATGTGTGTCGATGAGAAACCTAGGTGCCAACATCATGGAGCCGGCCGCCGCTCGAGGCGGCCGGCTCCTTCTGCTGGTCAGCAATTAGCGTCGCAGACGCGTTGCCTCCCGGTGTCGTCGAGTCCGTCGGAACAAGAGAAACGCGGCGATGGCTAGGACGATCACTCCAGCCGCTGCTGTTTCGCCTACCTTGGCCGACTCGATCTGAGCGGCCGGGTTGGCGTCCACGAGCCTCGATTGGACTGCACCGCCCACGCCGGTGACGTGGCTACCTTCCACGCTGGGAATGGCGCTTGGCTGACCGCCGCCGGTACTACCACTTGCAGGGCTACCGCCGGCCGGCAATGAACTCGCGCCAGCGGTGGTCGCAAGGGAGCTTGGGGCATGCGGGCCGCCGCCAGTCGTCGCTGGGTGGTTGGGAGTCTGCGGCACCACGGTGTTCGATGCCAAAGACGGCAAGCTTGCGCCCATGCCGTTTACAGCTCTGACCACGAATGAGTATCCGACTCCATTCTTGAGGTGCTTGAGGGTCGTACTTGTCTGGCTGGCTCCAACCGAAGCTGTCGTGCCATCGGATGCCTGCACCCGGTAGCTCAATATTGGGCTGCCGCCGTCGGTGCTAGGCCGAGTCCAAGACACCTGCGCTGAATGGTTGTCCGCAACTGCGTGGACATCCGTCGGAGGGCCCGGAACGGTCCGAACGACCGTCGGGGTCGGGCTCGGTGACGGTGAAGGCTTTGGCGAGGGCGAAGAGCTCGGCGAGGGCGAAGGGCTCGGCGAGTGCGAAGGGCTCGGCGAGGGCGATAGTGAAGGCAAGGGGCTGGGCGGGAGCGTGGTCCCGAATACATCCGTGATCTGCGCCGTGCTGGCTGCGTTGGCCAGTCCTGGCAATCCGTAGAATCCCCCGATCGTTCGCAGGACGTTGTAGTGGGTGATGTGCTCGGAGTACTTACCCGCGATCACGCCCTGGCCGGCAAAGACCGTGGCGATGTGGTTGCCCTCACTGCCATTGTCCTCGTCGAAGGTCATGATCGCCAGCGAATTGTGGCTCTTGGCCCACTGCACGTAGGGGTCGAAGTGGGTCTTCAGCCAGCCATCGCCGGTGGCGACCGAGCAATCGTGCATGTCGCTGCAGAGGTTCGGGACCACTAAGGAGACCGTGGGCAGGGTGGTGAAGTCGGATGGCCAGGAGGCGTATGTCTTGTCGTGGGCAGCGTCTGCGGTCGCCGTCCAGTCGGCCAGCGGATTGTGCTTGCGGGCGTAGGAGCCGCTGGTGCAGGCCAGAGAGCCGTCAGCGGGCATCGACTCGTTGAAGCCCTTGACACTCAAGCCGGCGGCCAAAAGCTGAGTGCCCAGGGAGCCGGCGCTGAAGGTGTGAGGGCAAGAATCGTCGGTCACGCCCTGGTTGGAGCCACTCCACAACTCCAGGTAGTTAGGTTCCGAGGGATGACCGATGGCAAAGGACTGGGTCATGAGCGCGTTGGCGTTGGCCAGCGAGTTGATATATGGCGCCGACGAGCTGCCGATGATCTGGGAGTAACCGTGGTTCTCCATGATCACGACCACGACATGGTCGGGCTTGGTCGCGGCAGCGGCCGGGAGCATGGACCGAGTCAGGCTGACCGCTCCGAGCGCGCCGGCCGCCATTGTGACCCCGATGACTGCGGCAACGACGGTCATGGGTCCAAGTCGGCGTCCTATACGAATTGGTGGCGGCGCCGACTTGCGTAGCGCTTCCGACGGCGGCCTCACCACTTTGACTGACTCCGCGTTTCTTGAACACCCGCTCTGTGGCAAGAAAATGGCAAGTCTTTCGATGTCGATTTGAGACGCGAGCATGCGGAAATTAGCATGTCTCCCCCCTTCCAGATCGGGCGCGCACGCGCGCGGACCAATCTCTAGTGTTAGGGGCAGGGTAGCGACCATTACGCACTGTGTCAAGTCGCGTCATCCGATGCGTGGCATCGCACTCGACGACACGATCAAACGACGGCGGTGGCCTGCAACGCATTTCGGCTGCGCTCGTTAGCTCAGCCCTCGCGTGTGTCCTCGATCTATGGGTGGCGCGTAAGCAACCACGCGATAGCGTGCGATGTGATGCGTGGCGCGGGCGACAGTCGTGCGGACTCCGCTGAATTGGAGGCAGTCAGAACCTTTGTAGCACCAGCACGGTTCGCCCCTCTGTTCTCACCGTATCGCTGACGGTTCGCGTTTCCCGCTCGGGCTGGAGTCGCTCGGTGTCGATGAGCAGTTTCCAGGGACCACCGTATTCCTTCGGCAGCATCCATCTGACCGGCCGCGAATGGGCGTTGAACAGCAAGAGAAACGAGTCATCGGAGAGGGGGCGGCCGCGGTCGTCGTGGCCCGGGATCCCTTTTCCATTCAGGAAGACCCCTAACGAGCGTTCGTGTCCGGCCTCCCAGTCCTGGTCGGTCATCGCCTTTCCGCTGGGCTTGAACCAACCGATGTCGACGGTGCCGCGAATCGGACGCCCCTGAAACCAGCGCCGGCGGCGGAACACCGGGTGATCTCGCCGTAGCTCGATCAGCCAGCGCGTAAGGTCAAGGAGCCCGTGGTTGATCTCGGTCCAGTTGACCCATGAGATCTCGTTGTCCTGGCAGTAGGCGTTGTTGTTGCCCTTTTGCGTCCTGCCGAGCTCGTCACCCATGAGCAGCATCGGCACGCCCTGCGCCAGGAAGAGGGTGGTAAGCAAGTTGCGCTGCTGCCGCGCTCGCCACTTGACGACGCCCGGGTCCGTGGAGTCGCCTTCCACGCCGCAGTTCCAAGAGCGGTTGAATGATTCGCCGTCGGCGTTCTGTTCGCCGTTCGCATCGTTGTGCTTCTCGTTGTAGGAGACGAGATCGCGCAGCGTGAAGCCGTCGTGTGCCGTAACGAAGTTGATGCTCGCCACCGGCCGGCGTGAGTCGTTCTGGTAGAGGTCGGAGCTGCCCGTCAGCCGCGACGCCAGCTCCGCGACAGTCGAGGGCTCACCGCGCCAGAAATCGCGCACCGCGTCTCTGAACCTGCCGTTCCACTCCGACCACAGAGCGGGAAAGTTGCCGACCTGGTAGCCGCCATCGCCGATGTCCCAAGGTTCGGCGATAAGCTTGACGCGGCTTACGACGGGGTCCTGGTGAATGAGATCGAAAAAGGTCGACAGCCTGTCGACTTCGTGAAACTCGCGGGCCAGCGTCGCCGCGAGGTCGAAGCGGAAACCGTCGACGTGCATCTCGGTGACCCAGTATCTGAGCGAATCCATGATCATTTGCAGCGTGTGGGGATGCTGCACGTTGAGGCTGTTTCCCGTTCCGGTGGTGTCGTAGTAGTACTGCGGACGCTCGGCGACTAGTCGGTAGTACGCCGCGTTGTCGATGCCGCGAAAGCACAACGTGGGCCCGAGATGGTTGCCCTCCGCGGTGTGGTTGTAGACGACGTCGAGGATGACCTCGATGTCCGCCTCGTGCAGCGAGCGGACCATGGCTTTGAACTCGTTGACCTGCTGTCCGCGCTGGCCGCTGCTTGCGTATTCGTTGTGCGGGGCGAAATAACCAATCGTGTTGTAGCCCCAATAGTTGCGCAGCGACCGTTCCAGCAGTCGCTGGTCCTGGACGAACTGGTGTATGGGCATCAGCTCTACCGCCGTGACGCCAAGTGTCTGCAAGTACTCGATCACGGCCGGATGCGCAAGGCCGGCATATGTCCCGCGCAACGATTCAGGCACATCAGGGTGGCAGCGCGTGAGTCCTTTGACGTGCGCTTCGTAGATGACCGTTTCGTGGAGCGGGGTGTCCGGGTGACGGTCGTTGCTCCAGTCGAAGTACGGATTGTGCACCACGGACCGGAAAACATAGGGGGCACTGTCGGCGTCGTTGATCGAATTCTCGTCGCCGGGGTTATACGAGTAGCAGGCTGGGTCCCAGAGGACCTGTCCTTCGATCGCGCGGGCGTAAGGATCTAGCAGAAGCTTGCTCGAGTTGCACCTCACGCCTCGGTTGGGCGCATATCTGCCGTTGACGCGGTAGCCGTAGCGCTGGCCCGGACCGACGTTGGGTAGATAGGCGTGCCAGGAGAATGCGTCGACCTCTTCGAGTGGCACCCTGTGTTCCTGTCCTTCATCGTCGAACAGACAGAGCTCCACCGCATCCGCGACCTCAGTGAAAAGCGCGAAGTTCGTCCCGGTGCCGTCGAAGTTGGCCCCCAGCGGATAAGCGTGGCCCGGCCAGACATCGAGGTCACGCACGTTCGACGATCTCGACAACAGTGCGGCCTGGCGGGCCGAGGTTCACGCGCACGCCAGCGCTTTCTCGCTCGAACGCAATTCGGTCGCCCTCGACCTGCACCCACACACCCTGCGCGACCGCGGGAAGGCGCCGCCGCAAGGCGATCAGGTCGCGATACCACTTGAGCATGCCGCGATGGTAAGGCTCGTTCACCTCGTCCCAGTCGAGCCTCGACCGCTCAAAGGTGCCGGGGTCTTGCGGGTCGGGCACCTGGGCAGGGTTCCAGCCGAAGGCGGCGAACTCGCGCCGGCGTCCTTCCGCCACAGCCTTGCCCAGCCCTGGGTCGGCGTGGTCGGTGAAGTACTGGAAGGGTGTGCTTGCCGCCCATTCCTCACCCTGGAACAGCAACGGTGTGAACGGCGTGGTCAGGAGCAGCGCGGCCGCAGCTTTCAACCTGCCTTCGTCCACCATCGCCGCAAGGCGCTCGCCGGCCGCCCGATTCCCAACCTGGTCGTGGTTCTGCGCCGCGACCACGAAGCGCTCAGGAGGAACACCGATCGGGTTTCGGCCGCGCGTCTTCTGCCGGTGGGGTGACCACACGCCGTCGTAAACCCAGGCCTGTCGCAGCGCCTTCCCGAGCAGCTCGGGCGCGCCGAAGTCCTCGTAATAGCCGGTGCGCTCACCGGTCAATGCGACATGGAGCGCGTGATGCCAATCGTCTGCCCACGCCGCGTCGAGGCCGTATCCGCCTGCATCGCGGTTGCGCACAAGGCGAGGGTCGTTGGCGTCCGTTTCGGCGATGAGTAACACCGACCGGTGAAGCGCAGCCGACAGAGCGTCGACCTCGGCGGCGAGCTGCTCCAGGATGTGCAGGGGCGATTGGTCAACGATCGCGTGCACCGCGTCGAGTCGCAGACCGTCGATGTGGTAGTCGCGAATCCACATCAACGCGTTGTCGACGACGAAGCGGCGGACCTCGTCGCTGCCGGCACCGTCGAAATTGAAAGTGGCTCCCCACGTGGTGCGGTAACGCCCGGTGAAGTAAGGGCCGAACTCGCCCAGGAAGTTGCCGACAGGACCGGCGTGGTTGTAGACGACATCGAGAATGACGCCGAGCCCGGCGGCGTGACACGCTTCGATCAGCCGTTTGAGACCGGCGGGTCCCCCGTAGGCGTGATGCGGAGCGAAGAAATCCGCGCCGTCATAGCCCCACCCACGATTGCCGGAGAACTCAGCGACCGGCATCAGCTCAAGGGCGTCGATGCCGAGCTCGCCGAGGTGGGGGAGGCGGTTGATCACACCGTCGAAGGTCCCCTCTGGCGAGAACGTCCCGACGTGCAGCTCATAAAGGACGAGGCCGGGGAGGGACAGGCCGCGCCAGCCCGAGTCAGTCCACGAGTGCAGGTCGTGGTCGACGACCTGGGAGAGGCCGAGCACACCGTCCGGCTGCGAAGCAGAGCGTGGGTCGGGTCGCGTCTGGGCCCCCTCGATCGAGAAGCCGTAGCGCGTCCCCGGACCGGCCGCCGCATCTGATGCCTCCCACCAGCCACGCTCGAGTCGCGCCATCGGCGTCTGTCTTTCGTCCGACATCAGGTCGACCCGGTTTTTGTTCGGCGCCCAGACCTTGAACCGATGCATCGCGCCTACGGTGGTCCGGCTGGCCGCCCCAGCACAGCCACCGGAAAATGGCGCATGAGCTCTGCGACCGGAATGGCTCGGCCGCCTTTCAGTTCTTCACCTGTCAGGAGACTCCTCCAGCTGCCGGCGGGAAGCTCGACCGTGGTGTCGGCCCAATCGCCGCCCAGCCCGGCCACGAGTCTGGGCACCACGACGAGCAGACGATCACGGACAAAGCCGACCGCGTGCCGTGACTTCGTCCCGACCACGGCGAGCGGCGTGTAGCTCGTGCTCCCGAAAAGCTCGGGATCGATTCGGCGCTGACCGAGCAGTCGGGTGATGAGCCACAGCTTCGGTGCGCCCTCGTCCGCGCGCGCCAGCACGCCCTGCGCGTCGGCCCCACGAATCTCCGACAGAAGCGCGGCGAGACGTTGATGGTCAACCGGCCGGCGGTTGTCCGGGTCGACCAGGCTCAGGTTCCACACTTCTGTGCCCTGGTATAGGTCGGGCACGCCCGGACAGGTAAGCAGCAGCGTGGTCTGGGCGAGCGAGGCGATCCGCCCGAGGGCAACCAGCTGGTGGTGGCCAATGAATGACTCGAGATCGCTCTTGAATTCGGCGTCGGACATCACGCTGCCAGCGAATTGAGTTAGCGCGTCCTCAAAGGTGGGAATCGGGTTGATCCATGAGGTGTGGACCTTCGCTTCGCGTGCCGCTTTCTGGAGGAACGCGAGCAGCCGCGGCTGGTCGACCGGCCACGCTCCGACCACCGTCTGGTACATGAGGTATTCGAGGTTTCGATCCGGATAGCCCTGCGCGCGATGGCGCTCGTTGTGCTCAGCCCATCGCCGGACGGCCGATTCCCACTCCGCCGGAATCTCCGACAGCAGGTTGATCCTCGCGCGCACGTCGCCGCTGCGCTTGGTGTCATGGGTGGACAAAGTGAGCATCGTGGTTGGCCATTTCGCCGCGATCCTGGAGCAGTACGAATGGAATTCCTCGAGTGGACGCCCGAACTTCCCCGGATCCCCGCCGACTTCGTTCAGGGAAACCAGGCGGTTGTAGCGGTAGAACGCCGTGTCCTCGACGCCTTTGCCCATGACCGCGGGCGTGAGCTGCTGAAACCTAGCCGTGAATTCGGCCTCGGCCGCCCCCTCGTAACGCATCAGCAAAAGCTCAGCCACAAACGCCAGGAGGTCGGCATCGATGTCCGGTCGGCGCCGCGCCGCTTCTTCGGCCGCGATCGAAATTTGACGCTGGTCCTGTTCTGGGGCCAGCGAACCGGGACGGACGTACGCTCGGTACACGTGCAGACCGGCGGCGACCTCTCGGATGGCGTCCTCCAGCTCGCGGCGTGTGCGGTCGCGGTGGCGCCGGTGGCGGTCGCAGACGTCGACCAGCACGTTGGTCAGGCGCTCAACGTCCGTAGCGAGCTCGCTCGCCATGATTTCCTGCTTGCACGTGCGCACTACTTCGGAGAAAGGCTGCGACTGGCCGGTAAACCCGTGATAAAGGGCAGTCAACGACCCTTCATTTCCCGAGTCGACGAAAAGGCCGTCGACCTGTGCGATGAAGTCATAACCGGTCGTGCCCTGCACAGGGAAGCTTTCTTGCAACTCCTCGTCGGTGGCCAAGACTTTCTCAACCACCACGTATGCGTCCGGGGCTGCGGACCTCAGCTGCCGTAGGTAGGCCACCGGGTCCCTGAGGCCATCGACATGGTCGATGCGCAGGCCGGCCACGCTGCCATTGGCGACCAATCCGAGGATTACGCGGTGGCTGTCTTCGAAAACCTGCGGCTTCTCGACACGAAGGCCGATCAGGCTGTCGATGGTGAAAAAGCGCCGGTAGTTGAGCTGCTCCTGCGCACTGCGCCAGTAAGAGAGTCGGTAGTGCTGATGCTCCAGGACGGCGTCGAGCGCGTCGATGTCTTGATTTACTGCGTCGAGCTCGAGTCCGTCCAGGCTGTCAGGCGATACGGGAAACATCTGGTCCTCGTATCGGACCACCACTTCCGAGCCCTCGCGCTGGAGTGTCAGTGCGCCGCGCTCGAGCTCTCGGCCGTAACGATCTCCTAACACGCCCAGAAGCACCTTGCCCTTTACAGCCGAGATCGGCGATTCCCAGTCAATGTCGAAATAATTCGCGTAACGGCTCGAGGGGCCGTTCTGCAGCATGTCCCACCACCATGGGTTCGCCCGTCCCGCGGTGGCCATGTGGTTCGGCACGATGTCCACCACCAGGCCAAGCTCGTGTTCGTGCAGCGCAGCGACCAGCCGCTGCAGGGCCATTTCGCCCCCGAGCTCGTGGTTGACCCGCGTCGGGTCGACCACATCGTACCCGTGGTTGCTGCCGGGAGCAGCTTGCAGGACAGGCGAGCAGTAAAGCTGTTCGACGCCGAGCGACGAAAGGTATGCGGCGCACGCGTCCGCGTCGTCGAACGTGAACTGTTGCGAGAGTTGAAGCCGGTAGGTGGAACTGATCTGCATCGGAAAGCTTCCCACAAGCGTGCCGGCCGAGCATTCTCGTGACCAGACAAATTGACTCCTGAATCGACCCCACGGCCCGGCCGCGACGAACCGGTGTAGGCGGCCTCAGCCCATAGCCGCCTCGCCAACGCGCTCGAGTCTGATTCCTGCGATCAACAGCCAGAAGCCCGTCGACACTTCCGCAATCAGGATCGGCAACGAGGCAAACAGGTTGACATATGCCGGAGCGTTGGGCGCCACCAGCTCCGTGAACCATGACACCAGATAGACGACCGATGCGAACATGCCCCAGGCCGACAGGATTCGCGGAATGTAGCTCGACTTGAAGAACACGTAGAAGAAGATCGTCGATCCCAGGCAGAAGAAGACGGCCGCGATCGCCGTCGACGTTCCGAGCGGATGCAAGTCCGACAGGACGCGGAGCTGATCCACGCCGAGCGCCCCGGGATGGTTGGCCGCGAGATACACCTGGAGCACCCCGAACGCACCCACGATGCCAATGCCCCCGATCGCCGCCTCGGCCGCCCTGAAGAGCAGCGCCATCATCGCCAGGTTGCCGTCGACCGGTCTCACGGCCACGTAGAGGCAGGTCGCCAGCGGGATGGTGGACAGGCTGCCGAGAAGCCCAAGGCAGAGTCCTAGTCGGTACAGGCTCTCCGATGCGCCGATGTGGCGCGCACCCTCCGCAAAGCCGCCGCTTCCTTCGATGAAGTAGGTGATGACCACGCCGGCGATGTCGAAAGCGAGCACCAGCAAGTAGAAGAGTCCCGCGAACCGCGCGTACGAGCGCTGCGCGTCCATGCGCCGAGCCTATGGCGCTCGAGCGGCGCCGCCACCGGTGGAATCACCGACTCGGTACCGAGCTGACCCAGCCCGCGATCTGGGCGCGTGAGTTGAACCCGAGCTTGTTCAGGATGCTTCGAACGTGGCTGTCTACGGTGCGCTCGGAGATGAAAAGACGGGCGCCGATCTGCTTGTTGCTCAGTCCCTCGGCGACAAGGCGCGCCACCTCGGCCTCCCGTTTGGCGAGCAGTCCCACGCCGACCCCGCTCGTCTCCTCACCGCCCGGATGGACCGGCTCGCCAAGCGCCATGCTCACGGCGGTGTCGCGGCTCAAGCGCATCCCGGTCTCCAGCTCGGCCTCGAACCTCGATGCACCGAGGGCGGCGGCCGCCGTCTCTCGAGCCTGGTTGATGATCGGGCTCATGGCCGGCATGACGGTCGCGCCGGCACCGATTCGAATCTTCTCCGAGGCCCCTAGCAGCTGCGCGGCGGTTTTCGGCTGGCCCGCGATCGCCGCGTGGAGGCCAAGCGCGCCGAGCAGGTAGTACTGACCGATCCGGTCGTCGATGCGATAGGCGATGCGCAGCGATTCCTGGTAACGCGCTTTCGACTCCTCGAGGTCGCCCGCGAGCAGCGCGGCGCCGCCGAGGTTGAGGTTCATCATGTGCAGCGCGTAGAGGTCGCCCACCTCCCTGCTCATGCGCGCACCTTCGGTGGAAACGAGCTTGAGCGTTTCGAAATCGCCTCCGTACAGGGCATTGAGCGCCCTCGCCTGCAGCACGCCGACCTTCGCCGGCACGTCGTCGAGCTCGGCCGCCAGGTCATGCGCCAGGTCCAGGAAGCTCTGGGCCGAGGGGCGGTCGCCGGCCATCGCGGCCGCGATCGACGCCATGGACAGGGCATTCGCCAGCTGCACCGGCTGACCAGCGTCGCGTGCCGCGGTCATGGACTTTTCTAGCGCCGGCCGTGCCGCCTCCCAGTTGCCCTGCAGCACGGCCAGGAAGCCACGGATAAAGTAAGACCAGCCCAGCGTCTCCGGGTTCCCGGGACCGGAGGCAAGTAGCTCGTCGAGCCACCGCACGCCCTCGGTGGTCCCGCGTGTGATCCAGAACCAGGCGAGCGAGGTCGCCAGCTGGATCCCGCGCACGGAGTCAGACTCGACCAGGCATCGTCGAAGCACCGGTCGGATGTTGTCGATCTCGAGGTCCATCCAGGCGAGCCATTCGGGCAGCCGGAAGCGTGCCTGCGGCGACATTCGCTGGGCCGCCGACAGGTAATAAACGGTGCATCGCTCCTGCAGCTCGCGGTGTTCGTGGGCGTCGACCAGCTTGCGGGCGGCGTACTCGCGCATCGTCTCGTGGAGGCGGTGGCAGGCGACGCCTCGCGCGTCCTCTTTTATGACGAGCGACTTGTCGACCAATGAGGAGAGCAGCTCCAGGCCATTGCCCGCCGGCACCTCGTCCGAGGTGCATACCCCCTCGACGTCTTCGAGGGTGAACCTGCCCGCGAACACACAGAGCCGCCGCAGCAGCGCTTGCTCGCGGGCGGAGAGCATCTCGAAGCTCCAGTCGATCGCGGTCTCTAGCGTCTTGTGGCGCGGCAGCGCGGCGCGGCCGGCGCCGGTCAGCAGGCCGAAGCGGTCGCTCAACCGCTCGAGAATCTGCTCCACGGTCAGGATCCGCGTCCGGACCGCGGCCAGCTCGATCGCCAGCGGCAGGCCATCGAGCCGGCGGCACAGGTCGGCGACAGCCCGCCGGTTGGCCTCGGTCAACTCGAAGGCGCCGGACGCCGCCCCGGCGCGTTCGACGAAGAGCGTCACAGCCTCGTTCTGGCGCAACCGGTGCAGCGGCTCGGCGGAGTCCGTTGACGGCAGGTCCAGCGGGGGGACGGGGAGGACGTGCTCGCCAGGTGCCGAAAGCGGCTCGCGGCTCGTGGCGATGACCCGGACCCCGGGCGCGGCCCGGAGGACCTCGGTCGCGAAGGCGGCGGACACCTCGAGCAGATGCTCGCAGTTGTCGAGGACGAGCAGGAGATGCCGCTCGCGAAGATGCGCGAGCAGAAGCACAAGCGGCTCCGTGCCGGCCTGGTCGCGCAGGTCGAGTGCCGCCAGCACCGCGTTGGCGACGAGTCCGGGGACGCGCACCTCCGCCAGCTCGACCCACCACGCGCCGGCGGGAAAGCCGCGGCTCAGATCTGTCGCTGCACGCAGAGCGAGCCGCGATTTGCCGACGCCGCCCGGTCCGATCAGGCTGACGAGACGGGCACTCGCGAGCTTCTTCCTCAGCTCGGCGAGCTCGTGGCGACGGCCGACGAAGCTCGTCGCTTCGGCCGGCAGGTTGCCGATGCGGCGGGCGGGCTTGGCCATGATCGACCGAAATTACTACGTACCCGGTCAGCGATTCCACCGATTTCGACGGCGCTTGGCCCGGCGTAGCTTCAGAGGCGATGACCGAAGAGCTGGTCGTGCAGCGAGTCGAGGTCCTGTTCGTCGGCAGTCCGCCCGCGCGTCAGGTGGAGCGCGCCTCCGGGGTCGGCGAGGTCGAGGTCGACGGGCGAGTCCTTCGGTGCACTGTCTACGGCAGCTTTCAGCCTTTTCTCGAGGCGCTGCGCGGTTACGAGGTCATCAGCCTCAAGTCAATGAATTCAGGAGAGTGAACATGATCAGCAGCTATCCCGTGCGGTTCGACGTCGACTTCCCCTCCCGGCCACTCGGCCGGCTCAGCACCGCGTTCCGTTTCATCGTCGCGATCCCGATCGTGGTTGTGCTCACCATGCTGTCGGGCGAGACCTTCCGCGACGGCGACCACTCGGCCGGGAACACGCTCGTGATCGGCGGCGCGGCGGTATTCGTCCCGCTCGTGCTGATGCTCGTGTTCCGGCAGAAATACCCGCGCTGGTGGTTCGACTGGAACCTCAACCTCTTGCGCTTCTCCAACCGCGTCACCGCGTACCTCGCCCTGCTCGACGATAGCTATCCGTCCACCGACGAAGAGCAGTCGGTGCACCTCGACTTCGCGTACCCGGACACCCGGCAGATGAACCGGTGGCTGCCGCTGGTCAAATGGATCCTCGCCCTGCCGCACTACGTCGTGCTTTTCTTGCTCTGGCTCGGCGCTCTCGTCGCGGTCGTCGCCGCCTGGTTCGCGATCCTCTTCACGGGCACGTATCCACGCAGCCTTTTCAACTACGTGGTCGGCGTGCTCCGGTGGACCAACCGGGTCAACGGCTACGCCTTCACGCTGGTCACAGACCAGTACCCACCGTTCCGCCTGAGCTGAAGAATTTGGTTTCGATCGTGACACGAGGCACCATGAGAGCCGTCGTCTGCCGCCGGCCATCGGCACCGGGAGAGCTCGAAGTCGCAGAGCTCGACCGGCCCGCCGTGACAGACGACGGCCTGCTCGTCCGAGTCCATGCGTCTTCCGCCAACCCTGTGGACCTCTACGCCCTCTCGCCGGTGGGGCACATATTGCGCCGGCGCCGGCCTGTTGTGGTCGGCACCGACTTTGCGGGCACGGTGGAGGCGATCGGAAGACGCGTGACCGCGTTCGAGCCTGGCGACGAGGTCTTCGGGGCCGCGCGGGGCTCCTTCGCCGAGTACGTGAGCATCGCGGCGAGCGGCGGCGTGGTGCGCAAGCCTCCGGGGGTCTCGTTCCAGGATGCCGCCACCTTGCCCGTGGCGGCGAGCACGGCGCTGCAAGCGCTGCGCGACCATGGGCGCATCGAGATCGGACAGCGCGTCCTCGTCAACGGCGCCTCGGGTGGCGTCGGCACCTTCGCCGTCCAGATCGCCAGGTCGTTCGGCGCCGAGGTGACCGCGGTTTGCAGCACGAGAAACGTCGACCTCGTCCGTGCGATCGGCGCCGGCATGGTCATCGACTACACCAGGGATGACTTCACATGCAGTGGAGAGCGTTATGACCTGATGCTCGACGTCGCAGGCAACCGCTCGTGGTCGGACTGCACTCGAATGCTGGGCAAAGGTGCCACGTACGTCGGGGTCGGCGCGGCAGGGGTGCAGCATGGCAAGGGCGGTTCGCGGGCGGCGGTGGCCCACTTCCTCGAGATGCGCCTGCTCTCGATCGGCAGCGGCCGCAGGGTCGTGGCCCTCTTCATCGCCAAGTTGAGAAAGGACGATCTCGAGTTCCTGGGCCGGCTCGTCGAGTCGCGGCGCGTGAAGCCTGTTATCGAGAGGAGCTATGAGCTGGCAGGTATTCCGGAAGCGCTCAGGCGCATCGACGAAGGCCACGCGCAGGGAAAGCTCGCGATCGTTGTCCAGCGATGAGGTCAACCTGGATGCGATGACGGATTCGTCCTCCTGACGTTCGAGCTCAGGGTCGCGACACGACTCGGCGAACGGGAGATGCAATTTCCGAACGGGTACCACGATTTGTTAACTGCAAGGTTCAGGTTTCGAATCCCTTTCCCGGAACCAATGACTGGCCGCTCGGTATCGTCGGCGCACGGAGCCGACCGGACGTCGCGCCCGCAAATTCACACCTGGTGGGCGATGTTCGGCACCACGATCTCGTTCAGGGCGAGAATGCTCTTCGGCAGCTCGAACCGGCAATGCACAAGCCCTGCAAGCGGAATGTACTGGCACACGCGAAGATGACCGGCGGCGCTCATTAAGAACCCCGCATCTATGGGATCCATGCCGCCAATCGACAAGACTTCAACCGCCTTTGCCATCACCGCCTTCGCCGCCTCGTCAAATGTTGAGCCGCTTGCGATCACTGCCACCAACTCGTCGGTCTCGACCAGTGGAGTCGGAAGCGACCAGTAAGCGGCCACCGTGACTCGGGCTCGAATCCTGCCAGCGATCTCGACGCCGCTCAGGAAGACCTCACCGTCGCCCATCGCCGCGTGCACATCACCGAAGTAGACCATCCCGCCGTCGCAGAAGGTAGGTAGAAACACCCGGGTCCCTGTCCCGATCAGCAGGATGTCCATGTTGCCGCCGTGCTCGGCACCTCGAAACGTCGAGACCGGATCCCCGTTGGGCGCGACTCCAAGCAGGCCGATCATGGGCGTTACCGGGACGCGGAAGGCGCCCACATTCGCGTAAACGTCGTCGCATTCCACGATGCGCAGCTGCGGCTCGTCCGTAATCGCCAGCCCGGTCACACCCGGTCGGGTGACCATCAGGCCGACCCGGCTGTCGACATGCAACTCCTCGATCTCG
>Ga0209690_1000527_pt1 | contig 20653 bp, 23 predicted proteins | sample GraSoiAngelo_150_FD_186164 | JGI IMG/M metagenome (GOLD analysis project Ga0209690, IMG submission 186164) | Grasslands soil microbial communities from the Angelo Coastal Reserve, California, USA - 14_1009_09_40cm (SPAdes) (version 2) | ecosystem: Environmental > Terrestrial > Soil > Grasslands ...
ATTTTCTACGCCGCATCGGCGCAGGTTGTTCTCAAAGATTCCATCCGGGTCGTAAAGATAGCTAATGATCAAGTCAAAACTCGCGAAATAATCTGCGAGTTCTGCAGACAATTTTGAGTCTTTCGCGAAGAAGCTGGAAAGCGGTCCGTATTCAATCGACCGGACTGCTTGAGCGTAAAAGCGATTTTCTGCCAGCACTGCAATATGTTTGTAACCGAGGATCTCAAGGTGAGCGTGGGGATATGCCTCACGCAATGCCTTCAGTGCTGGCAAAGTCAGAATAAAATCACCAATCGCACCGCCGCGGATCGCGAGAATGCGGTTCATATCTTTCTGCAGAGACCGCTGTCCTCAGCGGCAAACTTTGACCCCAGCCGCCGACACGGCGGCCACTACAGTTTAATATCGCGTCAACGCGAATGTGAGAATCACGCCGCCATAAATGAACGCGATTGCATGCAGGAAACGCCAGCGGAAAACGCTGCGCGTGCTCCAGTTGATTTCATCGCGAAGCAAGTACGGGACCGCAACCCAAAACAGACCGGCAATGATCAATAAATAAGCGAACACGGTTACGAGCAGCCGGCTCGTTTCGTAACGCAAAAAGGCCGCATCGAGTAGCGGTTCGGCGGCCAGCAAGCAAAGAATTCCAAGCGCGCGAACTGCGAGAAATTCATCGACGAAACGTAGGGCGAGCCCGTAACCGATCGGCAAGGCAATGAGGAGCGGCCGCCGGAAAGCTGAGAATTCGCCCATCTGGATCGTGGCGACCAGCCAAAATGTCCAGATAAAACAGATAGTCAGCAGAACGACTCCGGCGACATGAGAACGCGGAAACCGTTGCGCGACACCGATGAGGTCGGGTTTCACCAACCCGGGCAAACTAATCAAAATGAGGAAGGCGCCCGCGATGATTCCCGCGGTTTGTAGAGAGAGATGGTAAATCACTGGTGGCGCAAGTTTTCAACTTGCGATGAACCGCGCGCAACTCAAAAAAGACACGAATTTCACGAATGCACACGAATTAACCGAAACGGATTGACTCAAACGTTACGAAATTCGTGAAAATTCGTGCAATTCGTGTCGTGTCTCCAAAATTGGCGTGCCGTACAAGCTGAACCCATTGGCGCGCTTGATTCGGACATCCACAAGCTCTCCCACAAGTTCGTCGCCGCCTTCGAATACCACAATCTTGTTCGTGCGCGTGCGGCCCATTAAGCGCGCTGGGTTCGTTTTGCTCGGTCCCTCACAAAGGACTTCCACGTTACGGCCGATCAGCCGCTCGCCGGCGCGTCGCATCGATTCATTCACGATCCGGAGCAAATCCTGGTTGCGCTCTTCTTTAACGCCCTCATCGATTTGATCCGTCATCTCCGCAGCTGGCGTACCGCGCCGCGGTGAATAGCGAAACACAAACGCGTTATCAAACTGGATTTCCTCGACCAAGTCGCGCGTCTGCCTGTACTCGTCTTCGGTCTCGCCCGGGAATCCCACGATAATGTCGGTGGTAATCGCAATGCCGTCGCGCGTCTGCCGAATTCGCCGGACAAGATCGAGATATTTCTCCGCGGTGTAAGTGCGGTGCATTGCCTTAAGAAGTTTGTTGGAACCAGATTGCAAGGGCAGATGAACGTGCTCGGCCAGTTTCGACAGGCGCGAGATCGCGTCGATTAAGTCGTCGCGGAATCCGATCGGATGCGGCGAAGTAAAACGGAGTCGTTTAAGCCCGTCGATTTCGTGCACGGCCTCCAATAATTGTACAAACGGACTCTTCCCATCGCGTTTCGGAAATTCATGGCGACCGTAAAGATTCACGATTTGTCCGAGTAACGTGACCTCTTTAACGCCGCGTGCGACCAAGTCGCGCACCTCGCACACAACCTCATCAATTGAACGGCTGCGTTCCGTGCCTCGCGTCTGCGGGACGATGCAGAATGTGCAGTGCATGTTGCATCCCTGCATGATCGAAACGAAAGCCGCCGCCTGCCTCGGCGCAAGTTGCTGTTCCCGGATCGTCGATTGCGAGCCTGGTTCCTCTGCAACATCGACAATCGAAAAACGCGGATCGTCCATTCTGCTGTAGCCGGGAACGGTGATCCCGGCCGGGCGCGCCATCTTCTTCACAAGCAATTCCTCGACATAATCGGCGACGTGATGGAATTTTTGTGTCCCAACGACAAGATCGACATGCGGCAGATTCTTGAGGAGAGATTCGCCGCGCGCCTGCGCCATGCAGCCAAGGAAACCAAAAACCACGTGCGGCCGCTCTTTCGCAGTGCGGCCGAGCATTCCCATTTTCCCCAGCGCCTTTTGATCCGCCATATCGCGCACACTGCATGTATTCAAGAGGACGACGTCCGCTTCGGTTTCATTGGCCGCCGGTTCGTAACCGCGTGCGATGAGTGAATGCGCAACCTGCTCCGAGTCGCGCTCGTTCATCTGGCAACCGTAAGTCTTGATAAAAAATTTCGGCATGGACGGGCGAAAATAATACAGGATGCGTGGTAGTGGCTCAGTTTGAGCTATGCTTTAGTTTCTCATCTGCGCTGTTTTCAATCTGGCGAACGCGCTCGCGTGAAAGACCAAATCTTTTTGCGACCTCTTCCAGTGATCTTACGGGCGGCCCAATCCGCTCTTGAATAACCCTCTTTTCTCGTTCATCAAGAATATCAAGCGATCCGAGATCGATCTGTAGCAATTGCGATTTTGTCATAAGATAATTGGGTAGCTCGTAACAAGTTTGACTAGGGCGGGCTGATCGGTGTCGCCTGACCTGTCCAACGATCTAGCACGTACGGCTGATTATACATAGCCGTGCGAGTTTGCACGACCTCGTATCGAGTTGAGCACGCGTAGATTATCGCAGCGACTACGATTGCTGCTGCGAGAATAATTACCGAGAGATTCATTTTCACGAGGCAAGCAAAGCAATAATTTCTGCGAGAGTCCAGACATGATCGGTCACGTCTGCTTCCATTGCTGGCGTGACGCGAGACGATTGATGGGATACGAGCGAAGTTGTAATACACGCAACGAATCGCCACCGCATGCTCGTGGTTTTCAAGCTTCTTTGAAAACTTTTGGTCAGCCGCGTGAACCGGCGCATCGACATAGGCATTGTGAGGTTTTGTCGCTCGATGTAGCTCGTCGAAACATGGTTGCGGTCGGGATTGCCACTGATAATAGCAGACCGTGGTTCCATGCACTGAGCTGGCGAATATCGCGTTTGCGAATCTTCGTGCGCGCCTCGCCACGCCTGATGATTCGGTGGCGTGCTAATTTGCTTTTTTGAGCAGGCAAATCGACGTGCTAGAAAACGGAGCGAGATTCCACGGAGTGATGCTTTTATTCTCTCATGATAGCGCTTGATCAAGGCACGCTCTTTTTCGCGTTCCCGGAAATTCGCGAGCAGCTGCGGTTGCTTGTTGATCGCCACGTTCAAAGCGTTCTCACTTCGTATGTTTTGCCTGGGGACCGCGATGAGCTCGTCGATGAACTCGGTTCTATGCGTCCATTTTGGAGTCTCACGAGAAGGAAACAGGAACATTTGATTAGGAAAGCGCGTTCAGTGACGGACGCAGAGATTGAAGTGTTGTTGCGGAAAGCCGCGACGGTAGCTGCTGGATTGAACACCGCTTCGCCGCCACAATTGACAGTTAAATTTCAACACCCGCCCCGCCCTCCAGACGACGCAAAGATATATGTGTTCCCTGCGGGATTGGAGGAGCTTCCGCTTTGTCCCACGACCGATTTTCCCGACACGCTTCCGACCTCATGGCTCAAACAAACCGCATTTCTCATGCTGATGAATCCAGGGGATCCGTTCTTGGTGAGGTTTACTGCGAATTACCCTTTTGCTGTGAAAGTCGCCGTTGCAAATGTTGATCGGGTCACGGGAGAACCGCCGCTTTCCAGTTTGCAAAAGGAACCGCGGAATTACCTTGTCGTTTCCGGTGAGTCAAAGGCCAACGGAGTCAAAGAGCGCTCCTTTGTCCTGTCGCTAGACGCGGGCTGCGCCGTGAATGAGCAGGCCCTAGCAGACCAGAAGATCGGCAGGATCGACTTTCAAATCTGCCCGCTTCGTGTGGAATCTTACTTCAGCGAAGAAGTTGCTCACTCAATACCAAAGACATTACGAGAGTTTTTTGCATGGTTTGTTTATGGGCCGAGTATTAGCGCAAAACAGGCCGAGATGGAGCGCGAGCATCAGGCATGGCAAAGTGATCCTTTGACCGATGAATCCGGGGCAATTGTCTTGGGCCGGAAATTCGAAGACGAATTTGATCCTCAATACATTGACGAGCTTCTCGATTTGCGAGAGGTCGCGGATTGGGATCAGACACAAAGCCGATACTGCTCTATCCACCTTTGCGATTCATCGGTCTGGCGGCAAATCACCGGCACTAATCCTCCGCAACCACGATTGACCGCACACACCGCGCAGCGCCTTCCGAAGAGCTTATTCATCATACGGGAGCCGTTTTTCCTATAGAGGGGGATTACGCTTTCGTGCGGAGACATTCGCTCCTTTGTGGACACTGCATGAATCGGGAAAATCGCGACCGACATAACTTGATCCTATCGCACCACTGACACCCATGCCCCGTTACAAATACCAACATTTCGTCCCGCGCGGCTATCTCAAGCACTTCTCCATTGATGGGCGAAATGCTCGCAGGGAGTCGCTCGTTTGGCGACTCAATGGTGATCAAAGCGAGCTAGTTCCCGTACAATCTGAATGTGCCGCCGACTGGCACAATACCGTGGAGGATGCCGCCAAAGTGGAACGTATGTTTGGCGTGCTCGAAAACAACTATAGCCGCATAGCTAATAGAATTTGGTCAAACAAAGGGTTGAGTGAAAAGCAGAAGCTTCGGCTACTCGTGATGATGTTTGAGTTGCATTGTCGAAACCCGGCATATGAAAACCTAATGGGAAAAGCAAACATACAGGCTTACGAAGCTCTTACTCATTGCTTGCGGATTTTGATTGGCGGTAATGGCGCGTCCATTTCCGATACGCAGCTTCGGAAGCAGTTGCAAGCTGCATGGCGAGTCGGGCTGCTCCATACATCTTGCGAACCTGGGTTGATCACGAGCGATAACCCTGCTTTATGGTTTACGTTTGACGACGCTCAAGACACGCAGCGATTACACTTCATGCTCTTACCCGTCACCCCTTTTTGCTGTGCTGTTGCATGGGACAACCGACTTGTCCGAGTGACCCGTGGTGATCTACGCGAGAAGGACCAAATCAGACTTAACCATAATCAACTGCAGCACTGCACCAACTTTATCTACGGATCCTCGGAGCCAAGTCCGGATGAAGTGGCATTCTGTCGTAATGAATGGGCCAGGCGAGAGCCGCCTGTCGGTGAGGTCACTTTAAGCTATTGTGTCATCAACTTCCTCAAACTGAAGGAGGGAACAGAGTTCAGCGTTTTGAGCAGAGTTTAATGGACGTCCGAGTCTTGCTTAATGATACCGCCTTCGCCCAACTAGCGTAGCGATGAACATAGAAAATCTCGAAGATTCTTTGGGCCGACTTGAACGAGATTGCGACCTGCCGAGCGGCTTTTGTCTTGGCCTTCTACATGACGCGAGCGATTGGTCGTTTGTGATCAAGCTTCACGCTCTGCTTGAGACGGCCGTCTCACAACTCTTGGTGCATTCACTTGCCCGCAAGGAGCTAGCAGACGTCTTTGCCAGTCTGGAAATGAGCCATACGAAGACCGGGAAGCTAGCCTTTGTGAAAGCCCTCGATCTCCTCCCAAAAGCCCATCTCGACTTCATCCGAGCGCTTTCAGAGCTGAGAAATCAATTAGCTCATCGGGTCAAGAACGTTAGCTTCAACCTCACCGAATACTTTTCAGCGGAGCGAAAGAAGCGCTCGACTGCTGATGCCCGCAAGCTCGCTGACAAGTGGGGCTTCGGTTTTCACGACGGAGATAAGCGTCCCGAGCCTGTGGCACGCAACCCTTTCCAAGTAACAGACAAAACGTCTGGAGTTTTGCAGACTAGGGAAACAATTTTCGTCTTGATTCCAAAAATCGTGATCTTGACCTCAGCGATCGCAATTCTCGATGCAATCTCCATATCTAATCGCTATGGCCATCATATTTGGACATTTCTAATGGAAAGCGAAGATCGAGCAGAGTTCATCAAGAAAGCTGAGGAGATCTTCGCAAAAGCGAAAGTCGGTAATCCTGAGCGTCCGTTTGAGATCAAAGACATACTCGAACACAACAACCCCGGTTTGAAGGTGAAGATCGATGATGACGGCCAACCCATATTGGAAGGCCTCGCTGGAGCCTTGTATACGGAATACAAACGGCGCTATAAAGAATTCATGGAGGATCCCGCACGGTTTTATTTTACGGCAAGGTTAGACGAGCCTCGACTTCCGCAAGGAAGAACATGCCGCTCGACGGGGGAAACTTTTGGGAAGTTTAGAGAGGGAGATTCTCAGTGTTTTTGGAAGCGACAAATCAACTGCGTGAGAGTCCCGAATTCGAGCTTTACGAACTCACGGCAAAGAACGCCGAAATGTTCGAGGAGGTTGTAAGTAAGCAGACGGCGCTTCTCGAAAAGCAAATAATCGATCTAACAAACGAAGCGGATCAATTATCCAAGGAAATTGGGAAATTGACCACACAAGGTGAGCGGGCGAAGAGATCGTTACCTAAGCTATCGCAAGTATTTTCCGGATACGCTGGCCGGGACATGGGATTGGGCGGGGCGGGCTGGTGCGTTAGCCTTTAGTCATGAGCACGGTTGCAGAAATCAAAGCCGCCATTTCCCGGCTCCCGTTACAGCAGGCCGAAGAGGTGAGCGAGTGGCTGGAGCAGTGGCTGGAGGATCAGCGGGAATTGTCGCCCGAATTCGTCGCTTCCATCGAACGCGGCAAGGCCGACATCGCCGCCGGACGCGCGCGCGTCGTTCGTCCGTGAGCGATGCCCGGCGCGGCCACGGAGGTTTTTTAACGCGAGTTCGACGCGGGCACCGCGCCTTCGTCCAAGGCAGGACACGAATTTCACGAACTCACACAAATTGACTCAAACCGTTACGAGGTTCGTGACAATTTGTGTAATTCGTGTCTTAAATCCCGGCATGGCCGAAATGAGAAACGAGCCTCCAGCAATTGGCGTCATTGGCGGGAGCGGCCTCTATCAGATGGAAGAGCTGCGCGATGCGACCGAGCACAACATCGACACACCGTTCGGTGCACCATCGGACACTCTTGTCGGCGGAAAAGCAAGCGGGCGTCATGTTTATTTTTTGCCGCGCCACGGCCGCGGTCATCGGATTCTGCCGCACGAACTCAATCACCGGGCCAATATTTATGCGCTGCGTTCGCTCAACGTCCGCTGGATCATCTCAGTGGGAGCCGTGGGCAGTTTGCAGGAAAAATATGCGCCGCGAGATATCTTGTTGCCTTCGCAGTTTTACGATCGCACGAGTCGGCCCGCTGCTCATACATTTTTCGGCGAGGGCATTGCTGCACATATCGCGTTCGCGGAACCGATCAGCACGAAGCTGCGAAATCTTTTGGCGCAATCGGCGAGAACTCTCGGAGTCACGGTACACAATGGCGGCACTTACGTGAATATGGATGGACCGGCATTTTCAACACGGACGGAATCGGAATTCAATCGGCGGAACGGTTTCGACGTGATCGGAATGACGAATCTTCCCGAAGCGAAGTTGGCACGCGAAGCCGAAATCGCGTTCGCGGTAATGGCAATGATCACCGATTACGATTGCTGGAAAATGGAAGAAGAAGCGGTCTCCGCACAGACGGTCCTCGGTCATCTAATGGCGAATGCGGAGACAGCGAAGAAACTACTCATCGATGTAATCCCACGCATTCCGATGGAGCCAAATTGGCCGGAGCACTACGCTCTGGATTCGGCGCTGGTCACCGACCGCAAGCTTTGGCCGGCTGCGACGGTCGAAAAGTTGAAACCGATTTTGGGACGGTTTCTGGCGGAGTAAAAAAGCGCGCTCCGGGCGACACGACCGCCTCTACAGGGTTCAGGCGCCTAGCCGCTTGATCGCCTGGCAAAGCGATCGAATTTGATTTTCTTCGTGGGAGGCAGTCACGGTTATGCGCAACCGCGCGGCACCTTTCGCGACTGTAGGATAACGAATCGCCCGAACAAGAAATCCTTCACTTTCCAACGCCCGGGATAACTCGAGCGCTGCTTACTCGTCGCCGACGATCCACGGAAAAATCGCGCTGCCAGCAGCGCTAGCCTTTTTCTTGTTCAATTCGCTGGTCGGCAGGAGTTCCTGCAGCATGCGCTTCATCCAGCAATAACAGCGCCCCAAAACGTTTCTTTAGTTGAACCAATTCGCGCAACGGAGCGCGGTCACCGTCCATGGAAAAGACAGATTCGGTCCAGATGAGGATGCGTTTGCCCGCATGTTCGCGCTGTGACCACTGAAGATGACTCTCCAGTTTACCCAGATGATTGTGCGGGAAAATCCGAATGATCGCTCCGCTCAATTTTGCGCCATCGATCAATGAGGCGTGGCAGAGTTTGTCGAGCAAGATGACGTCATTTTTGCCCACTATGGCAGGGATCGTGCCGACCGCGGCTGCGTATCCGCTGCTGAAACAAAGCGCGGCTTCTGTTCCTTTCCATTTGGCCAGCACATTTTCCAAACGCACATGTGGCGATTGCGTCCCGCTGATCAGCCGCGAGGCCCCAGCGCCAACCCCGAATTCGCCGATCGCATTGATCGCTGCCTCGCGCAGTCGAGAATCGTTGACGAGACCCAGATGATCGTTCGAAGACAAATTGATCAGTTGTCGCCCCGCGACCTCGATTTCGGCCCCTTGCGCGCTACTGATTTCGCGAAGATGTCGGTCTAACGAACGCGCCCGCAGCACCTCCAATTGCTCTTGAAAAGAATCTCGCTCTTGGAGTTGAGACACGAATTGTCACGAATCCTATAGCTTTGAGGCAATCAATTCGTGTGGATTAGTGAAATTCGTGTGTCACATCCAAAGCCCCCAGGAAAGCAGCGCAGACGCGTCGCGCCAGACTCCCGCCTTGCTGTCGCCAAGCACGACAACAATAACGTCGCGGCCCGCCCTCGAACCGCTGCAGATCAAGCAGTGTCCAGCGGCCTCAGTGTAACCGGTTTTCATCCCGTTGCAGTAAGGCAGGCGCTTCAGAACTTTGTTCGTGTTTTCCAGCTCTCGAGTGCGTCCATTGGCGTAGCGAAAAACAAGCTGTGGAAGGCAAACAATTGAACGGATGGTCGGATTCGCATAAGCCGTGCGCGCGATCATCGAAAGATCGCGTGCGGTTGAATACTGGCCGGGCACAGGCAAACCGTTTGGATTAACAAAGTGCGAATTCACGGCTCCGAGTTCGCGCGCACGCCTGTTCATGACCTCGGCAAACGTTTCCACACTGCCTGCATTATCCCGCGCCAGACATCGCGCCACGTCGTTAGGGCTTTTCACCAGCAATGCTCGCAATAGATCGATCCGCTGATACGTGTCGCCCGGTTTGATATTCAGCTTCACCGGCTCCGCCATTGTATCGATTTGTTGGACCGTAACGGGCTGATCTAGGAAGCCCCGCTCCGCTATAATCAGAGCGGTAAGCAATTTTTGCGTGCTGGCCGCGGCTCGCGTTTGGTCGGGATTTTTTTCGTATAATGTCTGGCCGTTATGCGCATCCACGACAATCACCGAGGCTGCGCCGGTCTTTGGTATTCCTTCAGGAGTGAACTCTGTCGGCGCTGGAGTTGATTCTGGTGTTTGCTTCGGCTTGGCATGCGTCCGGTGTGAGCGAGCATGGGTCGATTTAGTCCCCTGCGCCTTCCGAACAGGACTCGGCGAGACATCGTCATCCTGTTCATCTTTCGCCGTAACCGCCTGTGCTTTCCGAACCGGCCCGGGCGAAATACCGCTGGGCCGCACCGCCTCAGAGTCAACGACATCTTGACCCCCCGCGCTGAGCGCCGACGCTAAGACCAATGCGCAGAGGAACAAGATCCGGTTGCGCCACTTCATCGGCGGGAACTTAGCGATAGAATTTTGATCGGCGCAAGTCCGTCGCCGCAGCATTTTTCCGGCTATGACTTCGTCGCATGCTCTATTAATTCGATCTCGTAACCTTCGGGCGCGTCGATGAACGCAATTTTGCCGCTGCTACTTGCATGCGGCCCGTCCGACAACGGATAACCTTTCGCAGCCGCTTCTCGCGCGAACTTTTCCAAGTCGTCCACTTCAAATGCCAGATGCGTGAGGTCAGGACCAACCACGACCGGCCCGCTCTCATCAAATTTACAAATCTCAATCTCCTGTTCGCTCTCGGGGGCTTTCAGGAAAACGAGCTGCGAGCCGCGACCGGATGTCTGGCGATGCAGCTCCTTGAGCCCGAGGACATCTTTATAGAACGAGACCGTTTTTTCCAGATCCTTCACGCGATAACGGGTGTGTAAGAGTTTTTTGACCATACCGTATCTTATTGCTCCGATACCGGATTAAATTCAAACTCGACGACCGGAAGTGAGACACGAATTTCACGAAGCCGCACGAATTGACCCAAAGCGATTGACTCGAGCGTTATGAGATTCGTGATAATTCGTGTCGTTCGTGTCCGTGTGTAAGAAGTTTTTAAACTCGTCGGTTTTTGCATGGAAATTCATCGCGAACTGGGAAAAGGCCACGATGAAAGCCATCTACAAGGACGCTCTAGTCGTTGAACTGAGTCGCGCGGGGAATTCCTTTCTTGCGCGAGAAAAATTATGAAATCCCCTACAAGGGAGGCATCCTGCCTTACTATTATTACGCGGACTTCGTCGTGTGGGATAAAATTCTCTTTGAGACCAAAGAAGTCGAAAAACTCTCTGATTCGCACATCAAACAAGTGCTAAACTATCTTGCCGGCTCGAAACTTCGCCTCGGTCTGTTGGCCAATTTCGGTGGCGATTCCCTGGAGTGGAAAAGGGTTGTTTTATGAGACACGAATTTCACGAATCGACACGAATTCACCAACAGATTGACTCAAACGTGATGAGATTCGTGAGAATTCGTGTAATTCGTGTCTTAATCCGATGAAACTTGTGATCGCCGCCACGGGCGCGAGCGGAACCATTTATCTGCAAAGGTTGCTCGAGCAGATTGATTGCGCAGCACACGAAATTCATCTCGTTATGAGCGCGCATGCCAAACAAGTCGCGAAGCAAGAAATCGGCGCTCTCAAAATTCCGAAAGCAATCGCCCAGCATTCTGAGAACGATCTCGATGTTCCATTTGTCAGCGGCTCAGCGCGCTTTGACGCGATGGTTATAGTCCCCTGCTCGATGGCCACGCTTGGGCGGATTGCGTCCGGCTCCAGCGATAGCGCTTTGCTGCGCGCGGCTGACGTTTTTTTGAAGGAACGGCGGAAATTGATCGTCGTTCCGCGCGAGACGCCCTGGAACTTAATTCACGCGCGCAATGTCGTAACGTTGCTCAAGGCAGGAGCAATTGTTCTGCCAGCGATCCCCTCTTTCTATAGCAGGCCAGGTTCCGTTACGGCCGTCGTTGATACGGTCGTTTGGCGCATTCTTGATCAAATCGGCTTGCCCAACCCGAGCGCGTACCGCTGGGGCCGTGACATGCCAAAACCTATCCGCAAACATTGAAGATCGAAGGTCGACCCGCGCGTTGGCTGATCGCGTTCGGGTTCCGCTTGTTGCAGCTCTGGGCGCGCACGCTGCGCTATGAAATAGAAGATCGCGCAGGCATTGTTGGAAAACCGATCGCTGAAAATTACATCGGCGCTCTCTGGCATAATCGATTGTTGTTATTTCCATTCGTGCTCCGTCGTTTTTTTTTCAACCGCCACGGCGCGGCTCTGATCAGCGCCAGTCGCGATGGCGAATTGCTGGCCGATGCAATCAAGCGGTTCGGCTTCGATGTCGTGCGCGGCTCGAGCTCGCGATTGGGTGCGAGTGCGATCCTCCAGCTCACCGACGTGCTCGCATCCGGCCACGACGTTGTCATCACGCCCGACGGCCCGCGCGGTCCGGCCTACGAACTTGGCGCAGGGATTATTTTTCTCGCGCAAAAATCCAGAGCGGCTGTTTTGCCTGTTAACATGGAATATTCGAGCTGCTGGCGCATTAAAAGCTGGGATCGATTCATTGTGCCGCGCCCGTTTGGCAAAGTACGTGTGATAATCGGCCAGCCTTATCGGGTGAGATCGACAAGCACAGAAGATGAGTTTGAAGCCGAGCGTTTGCGTTTGCAGAACGCCATGATGGCGCTGGTTGAACGCCGCTGACTCATTTACGTTCAGCGCATGGCAAAACTAATCGATCGACGCGCAATCGCGCGGTGTCATCCCGAGCGAAGCGAGGGACCTCTCAAGCTAGTTTTCGCCAGGCTCAACAGAAGGAAAATTGCGTTATGCCGAACCTGATCGACGGCCGCGCCATTGCCCAAAAAGTCTATGTCGATCTTCGCCGCAATATTGCGGAGTTAAAATCAAAAGGGGTTACGCCAGGGCTTGCCGTCATTCTCGTCGGAGATAATCCGGCCTCGCGCGCTTACGTACGTTCGAAAGACAAGATGTGCCGTGATCTCGGTTTGCATTCGCTGAAACTCGAGCTGCCCACATCGACCACGCAAACGGAACTGCTCGCCCGCGTCGAAGAATTGAATGGTGACCCGAGCGTTCACGGCATTCTGGTGCAATCGCCGCCGCCCGAGCAGATCGACGAAGCGGCAATCCTGCGCGGGCTCGATCCGCGCAAAGACGTGGACGGTTTTCACCCGGACAACGTCGCGAAACTGGTAATTGCCGATCACAGCGGATTTGTCCCGTGCACGCCACTTGGCGTGCAGCGTTTACTCATTGAAAGCAAGATCGCCATCGCCGGCGCGCACGTCGCGATCCTTGGCCGGAGCATGATCGTGGGCAAACCGCTTGCCCTGCTTCTCATGCAGAAAAACAAAGATGGGAACGCTACCGTCACGGTCGTACATTCGCACAGCCACGACCTCGAAAGAATTACTCGGTCGGCGGATATTCTTATTGCGGCGATCGGTCAACCGAACTTCGTAAAAGCGGACCACGTCCGCGACGGCGCGGTTGTTATCGATGTTGGCATCAATCGCGTGGAGGACGCGGCAACCGAACGCGGTTATCGACTCGTGGGTGATGTGGCCTTTGACCAAGTGTCAAAAAAGGCGAGCGCCATTACACCAGTGCCAGGCGGCGTCGGGCCGATGACAATCGCAATGTTAATGTCCAACACGGTAAAAGCGGCGCGACAATCGATATGTAGGGGCGGTTCACCCGAACCGCCCGCGGGCGATTGAGGTCAATCGCCCCTACCTGCGTTTGTGATTTTCGCGGTTAACAATCGCAAAATCGCGGGATCAATTCGCGACGCATGAACAAAGAATGACCCGAGTCGTGGAGCCAATACCGCCGCGCGCGACATCCGGTTTACCCATAACCGGCCGCGATACATGGCAGCGTGCGCTTTCGCGTACTGAGCCGCTGGATCGGCATCGTAATTTCCACCAATGATTTTCAGGATGGCCTGCGCCGCCAGTTCTCCTGATCGAAGCGCGTAATAAATTCCTTCGCCGGTAAACGGCTCCACCACGCGCGCCGCGTCGCCGACCAGAAACAAGTTATCGCACGCGGGCGCTAGAGCCACGCGGGTGAGCGGAGTGATCGTGCGCCAGGGATGATCTTGCTCAAGACCGAACCGCTGCTCGGCCCAACGACGGAGCGCAGATATGTTGGAAGGCTTGCTCACCAGGCACAAATTCAATTCATCCCGATTTACCGGGGCCTGGCCGGAGTAGCCCTCAGGAAGAAATTCCAGGACGACACGGTCGCCAAAATTCGAAGGCAGCGGAATGTGCGCCTGCAAGGCGACGCGTTCACGCGCAGGCGGTGGAAGTAGGTTGCAAAGACGCGCGACCGTTGAGTTGCGACCATCGGCACCGACCAGCGTCCGCGCGGCGAAGACCGATCCTCGGTCTGTTTCAATTTTCCAATCCGAGCCGTTCGCCCCTGCTGTCAATGCCGTTACCGTTGTCTCCTCGTAAATTTGCGTGCCGAGTTCCCGCGCCCGCGATAACACGAGCGCGTCAAGCAAGCTGCGCTTGATTGAGACCTCTCCCTCTTCGCCCGACGGAAGATGGACAGCAACTTTTCGTCCGCCGATCGCGATGAACTCGACCGTATTAAGAATTGCATGCGGCAGTTGGCGGACACGCTCCGCGATTCCGAGTCGTTGCAGGACCGGCCAGGCCGCTGGATTCAAACAATCGCCGCAAACTTTTTCCCGGGGAAATTTTTCTCGTTCAAGAACGAGCGGTCGCAAACCGGCGAGCGCGCAAAATGCCGCGCACGCCGATCCAGCAGGACCTGCGCCGACAATCGCGACATCGAAGATTTCCATTTCTCTTTCAGTGTCGGGGAAAAACAAACAGAACGAAACGAAGTTAGCGAAGGTTTTCCCTCAGAAACGCAAAACGATCGTCGTTTCTTGATTCTCCTTTGTCGCACTCTTCTGTGACCAACGGCCTCGATAGCGCTGGCGCGCGATCTAATACCAGAGCAGATTAATTGCCATGGGCTGGTCTCTCCCAATCTTCCGCATCGCCGGCATTCAATTGCGGATTCACGTTACATTTTTGCTGCTGATCGCCTGGCTCGCTTTCGGTTACTATGCAGAAGGTGGATCGGCGGTCGCGGCGAGCCGGGTGCTCTTCATTCTGCTGCTCTTCCTTTGCGTGGTGCTGCACGAATTCGGGCACGCATTCGCGGCCAAGGCCTTCGGAATCAACACGCCGGACATCACCTTGCTCCCAATCGGCGGAGTCGCGCGGCTGGAGCGAATGCCGGAGAAGCCGACGCAGGAATTGGTGATCGCGCTGGCCGGGCCGATGGTCAATGTGGTAATCGCGCTCGGTTTGTTCGTGGTGGGCGGCTCGCAGGCATTTTTGAATCCGTCAACACTGGAAGGCAGCGGTCTTATTGCGCAGTTGCTGACAATCAACATCTTGCTGCTTCTTTTCAATTTGCTGCCCGCATTTCCAATGGACGGTGGCCGCGTTTTGCGCGCGCTACTCGCCACTCGGCTGAGTTATGCGCGCGCCACGCAGATAGCTGCCACCGTTGGCCAGGGTTTTGCGTTCGTTTTCGGATTCATCGGACTGATCTGGAACCCGTTCCTGATCTTTATCGCGTTTTTCGTCTACATCGGCGCTTCGCAAGAGGCAGCGCTGGCGCAAATGAAAGATGTCTCGCGGAGGTTTCCAGTCTCCAGCGCGATGGTGCGCGAGTTTCGCACGCTTCCGGAAAACGCCACGCTGCAAGAAGCGGTGGACGCTCTCCTCGCAACCTCCCAGCATGATTTTCCAGTGGTGGATGAAACGGGAAATGTCGCTGGTGTGCTCACACGGCACGATCTGATCGCGGCGCTGCGGAAGAACGATCCGGGGCTTCACGTGGGCGATGTAATGCGGCGCAACATTCCTACCGTCACGACTGGAACGCGTTTCGAAGAAGCGTTCCGCATCATGCAGGAGTGCAACTGCCCGGCTGTGCCAGTGCTTGACAGCATGAAGCGCCTGGTCGGTTTGCTCACGCCCGAGAACGTCACCGAGTTGATGATGATTCAATCGGCGATGCCGCGTCGCCGCGTTTCGTAAGAGGTGGATTGGTCGACCCGCCGGCGATCCCAAATTAATGCGGCTCCGCCGCTAAGTTTTAAACATCGACAAGGGACTGTTCGATCCACCGGCCGATTGTCGATCTTCCCGTGGAGCGTACATTGCCGCCCGATCATGGCTCCATCAACAAAAGAGAAACCGGATTTGCAGAAGAAAGTGCACGAAGTGCCGCATAAACCAGGTGTGTACTTGATGCGCGACCGCTTTCACCGCGTGATCTACGTGGGGAAAGCGCGCGATCTGCGCAAACGCGTCAGTTCATATTTTCTCCCATCGAAAATCTCCCAAGCCGATTTGAAAACACGCGCCATGCTCGACGCCGTTTGGGATTTTGAGACGCACACGGTGCGCAGTGATGCGGAGTCGCTCTTGCTCGAAGGCAAATTGATCAAGGAATATCGGCCGCGTTACAACGTTTCCTTCCGTGACGATAAACGGTTTCTTCTTGTCAAGGTCGACATGTCGGAAGAATGGCCGCGTTTCCGGCTGGCGCGATTCAAGAAGGACGACAGCGCACGCTATTTCGGTCCGTATCCACATTCGGGCGCGCTGCGGCAGACACTCAATTTCATGCGCAAGAAATTCGGTGTGCTCACCTTTGGCCGCGGCTCGCCCACCGAACGCGAATTAAAATCGGCCACTTATCAGGTGCCGATGCGTTTGAGTGAGATTGGCGCCGAGCAATACCGCGAGCGCGTCGTCCACGCATGCGAATTTCTTGAGGGACATTCGCGGGAGATGATCGTCGCGTTGGAAGAAGAGATGCGCAAGGCCGCGGAGAAAATGAATTTCGAAAAGGCAGCCGAACTGCGCAACATGGTTGAAGATTTGCGCAGTACGACGAAGCCGATCCGCCGCTTTGCCCGTGGCAGTTTGCCAAGCGCAATCGACCCGATGGCGGACGTTCGGATGCTGGCGGATGCGTTGCAACTCACCCGCGTGCCGCGCGTGATGGAATGCTTCGATATCTCGAACATTTCCACCACCCATGTCGTTGCGTCGATGGTTCGTTTCCGAAACGGCGTGCCAGACAAGGATAATTACCGGCGATATCGCGTGCGCACGGTGGAAGGGCAGGATGATTTCGCTAGCATGGCCGAGGTAGTGCGGCGACGTTATTCGCGGATTTTGCTGGAAACGCGCCACGCGAATCCCGACGCCGCGGAATTTTCGCAGGAAAACGCATTCGAGGCTGCTGGCCGGCTTGAAAGCGAGACCAATCCGCAATCCGCAATCCGCAATCCGCAATCGTACGTTAGTTTACCTGACTTGATCATTGTCGATGGAGGAAAAGGTCAACTTTCCGCGGCGTGCCGCGAGCTGCAGCGATTGGGTTTGCATGATCTTCCGATCATCGGCCTGGCGAAAGAACACGAAGAAATTTACCGGCCGGACCGGGCGCTGCCGCTGCACCTTCCAATGGATTCTGGCTCCTTGCGCTTGCTTCAGCGCATCCGCGACGAAGCACATCGTTTTGCCAACGCTTATCATCAACTGCTCATGAAAAAGCGCATCGGCGAGAGCCTTCTCGATGATTGCCCCGGTATAAGCCAGAACCGGAAGAATTTGCTGTTGCGCAAGTTCGGCTCCGTGAATCAGCTGCGCAAAGCGACGGTGGAGGAAATTGCGTCCACGGATGGGATTGGTCGAAAGATGGCTGAAGAAGTGCATCGCTTTCTCCAAAGACATTGATTTGTCCACAGATTACGCAGATTAACGCAGATTTTGTCTCAATGGGTCGCTCTGAAATCTGTGAATATCTGCGTAATCTGTGGTTCGTATCCCTTCTCTTAGTCGCTCCTGTCGCCGCGTCTGCCCAAACGTTGGCGCCGCCTGCAGTCCCGAGTGCGACTCCGGCAAGCGAAGGGGAAACAATCGTCCCTACCTTCGAGACGCAAAAACTGGCACGCACGTACATCCTTGATGTTCCGGCGCCGCGCGGCCAAATCACGGACCGCAACGGTGTGCCGCTTGCCCAAAATCGACTCAGCTACAACCTAGCGATCAACTTCCCTACCCCGCTTGATTTCTCGGACGCGCAGGCTCTCAGTTTCGTACAGCAAAAGATCGACAAGGCCGGGAAACTAATCGGCCGTACGCTCGGGATCTCGGACCAGGCGATCCTTCGGCACTATCGCAACCGTGGAATCATGCCGTTGGAGATCGCACAGAATCTCAGCCAGTCGGAGTACGAAGAGGTTAAGGACAATTTACCGTCTGGCATGATCGTGCGGCCGATTTATGTGCGTGTTTATCCAAATGGAAAGCTCGCCGGCCAGGTGATCGGCTACACAGGGAAAACCGGACGCAATCCCGATGGCATCGTCGATAACCACGAAACGCTCTGGCCCGAAACCGAGGGACGCGAGGGACTCGAGCAAACGTTCAACGAAATGCTCACAGGCAAGCATGGCGACTACAAACTCACCTTCGACAAAGATGGCCGGAAAACTTCCGAGAAATTGATCACTCCGCCTGAGCCTGGTTACAACGTCGTCACCACTCTTGATCTCCACCTGCAGGAACTGGCGGAAAAGGCGCTGGAAGCAAAGGCAAAACGGGGCGCGATCGTGATTGTCGATCCAAACAATGGCGACATTCTCGCGCTCGCCTCGTGGCCGACTTACGACCCGAATCTGTTTGTTCCCTCGATCTCGGCCGAAAAATTTAAAGTTTTGCAGGATGATCCTGACATTCCGCTGTTGCCGCGGGCGTATCGTTCGTCTTATCCGCCAGGGTCGACCTTTAAAATTGCAGTCGGCATCGCCGCGCTCGAAAGCGCCGCCGTGAGTCCAGATGATCGATTTGATTGCGTCCCGGCAATTCAGATTGGCAACGTCACTTTCCACAATTGGAAGAAAGGCGCTCGCGGCGCTTTGAATTTCGTCCAGGCGCTGACCGAATCGTGCGACACATGGTTTTATCAGGTTGGAATAAAGACCGGCGCGGAACCGATCGTTGATTGGGCGTTAAAACTAGGCTTTGGCGCGAAGTGCGGCATTCCGCTGCGCGGCGAGGCGGAAGGCCGTGTCCCGAACGATGAATACATGAAAGCAACCCACGGGCGCAGATTGCTAAACGGCGACATCGCAAACCTGTCGATTGGTCAGGGCGACGTCCAAGTCACTCCGCTGCAAATGGCGCAAGCCATGGGGATCGTCGCGAGCGGCGGCACGTTTTATCAAACCCGGCTCGTCCAACAAGTGCAGACATTCGATAACGAAATTGTGACCGCGTATCAGGTGCGCGCCAAGCGAACACTCAATCTCTCATCCCAGACGCTCGATGAATTGCGCACTGGAATGATCGACGTCGTGAATGGGGCGGGCGGCACCGCGCATCAGGCGAGTCTCGATAATGTTGAAGTCGCCGGAAAGACCGGCACCGCGCAATGGGGACCGAAAAACAAAGAGCGCACAGCAGCGTGGTTCGGAGGATTTCTACCAGCCGACCAGCCGAAATATGCGTTCGCCGCCCTTTACGAAGGCGAGGTCGGCAGCAAAGTGCACGGCGGCTCCACGGCTGCGCCGATGATCGCCGATATTTTCAAAGAAATTTACAAGGGACAGCAAATTGCTGGACACCCACGACGCGAACGAGAGCCAGAAGTGCGCCGCGCTGAACCGGTCGAAGAGGAAGACGAGTCAGATTAGATACACGAATTACACGAATTGGCACGAATCTCGCAACCTTGATTCAATCCGCTTGGCTTAATCCGTGTGAATTCGTGAAATTCGTGTTCTATGCCGCCGCCGTTTCCTTCGGCAATTCCATTGTGCCCTTGAACTTTGGCGGTTCTTCCTCGATCCCAAAGTTGTCGCAATAGAGATTGTCGATCTTCGCCATGTCGTCGGCGGTCAACGCTGGACACTCCGGCGCTGTGGCGAATTCAATCAGTTGCGCTTCCTCGTAGATATTCGGCAAAGTCGAAGCGACCCGCTCATCTGCGAGCAACCATTGCAACGCGGCTTGCCCAAGCGTACGCTCCGAATTTTCGAGGAAACGCAACTTGTCGATCTTTTTGATTCCATTGAGCAACCAACTGCGCGGCCGGTGGCTGCGATGATCAGTCGGCGGAAACGTCGTCTCCGCAGTATATTTTCCCTCGAGCATCCCGGACGAATGCGTCACGCGGATGAGAAACATTGTATCCTTGCCCGTGTCAGTCGCCGCATCGTGAATAGCACGCCCGGGATGTTGTTCGAGCATGTTGTAGATGTGTTGCAAGCTCGTCATGTCACGCTCGCGAATGCAGTTTACGCCCTCGTAAAGCCAGCCGATCGCCGGCCCTAGCGCGATCCCGTAATAGCGAATCTTCCCGGCCGATTTTAATTTCTCGAGCATCGTCCAAAGCGCCTCATCGTAAACCTGCTCCATCCGAATATTGTGCAGTTGGAGCAAATCGATTCGGTCCGTCTTCAATCGGTTCAGCGCGGCATCCGTCGCGCGCATGACCGCTTCCGGAGAAAAATCCTGCGGAATTTCGCGCTGCCCCCGTCCGCGCACCTCGCCGTAATGGACGAAATCGTAGCCGACCTTGGTCGCAATCACGATTTCATCACGCTGTGTCGGGAACGCTTTAGCGATCAGCTCTTCGCTCAATCCATTTCCGTAGGTATCGGCCGCATCAAACAGCGTTACGCCGAGATCAAGGGCCTTATGCATGAGGGCAATCGCTTCGCCCGCGGTGAAATTCCCCCACCAACCGGTGGAAATCGTCCACAAACCGAAGCCAATCTCGCTAACCGTCAGATCGGTGTCCCTGTAAGTGCGAAACCGCATAGGCAGTTACCAAACTAAGAGGCAAACGCCAAACACTCAACGTTCAATTAAAGCAAGCCGTTGCGCTTTCGTAGGGCAGGATTTGTCCGTCGGCGACGCCAACCAGCCTGGGCTGCGGGAAGCACTTTTAGATACGGATCCAGCTACGGCATTTGATCCGTTC
>Ga0209690_1000531_pt1 | contig 20575 bp, 20 predicted proteins | sample GraSoiAngelo_150_FD_186164 | JGI IMG/M metagenome (GOLD analysis project Ga0209690, IMG submission 186164) | Grasslands soil microbial communities from the Angelo Coastal Reserve, California, USA - 14_1009_09_40cm (SPAdes) (version 2) | ecosystem: Environmental > Terrestrial > Soil > Grasslands ...
GCGTTGTTTGCGCGTGAGAGTTTCTTTGCCGTGGGGATTATGCTGTGCTCCGCCTCTCTGCGTTCGGATTCCATCTTTTCCTCGTATCCCATATTTTTTTCCGGCTACCGTTTTTGTTTTCCTTCCGGATAGCATCTCCGACCCGGACTCTCCTTATCCCCATTGCGTAGTCTTTACTCTTCGCCGTTTTCATTCCTATCCCCAGTCCTTAGAGTTGTAATCGCGAGCGGCCCCTGAATTGGCCGATCATGATCCCGAGTAGGCCTGTAGCCGGCAGCGCTGCCGATGCTGCCCATAGCTCCCCCTTGCCCACCCGAGTTCCGTATTGTTTTGTTAACTCCTGCTTGTGCGCTTTAAGTTATTGCCCTCCTGACCGAAGCGAGCAATCTCGATTTCCTTCAGCTTCACTTCCAAACCGTGTCTCCGCGCGGCAACAAAAAAGGCGCAGCTTTGGGCTGCGCCTGCTTTTCTCGCAGATTGGCGTCATCCGCGAGTTCGTTTCTTGTCAGCAAAAGCCTTCTTTGAGGAACGCCCTTGCCGACCTCAAAGAAGCGCGATCCATCCTCGGAGTGGAAGACTTCGTACAAGGCTCTCGTCTGATAGATTGGGGGGAAGCGTCAAATTGATAGTTGGCACAAACAATCACCACAGGAAGAATGTAGTCGGTGCTGCCTTGGTCGGGTAAATGGTTGATGGTCTCGGGGCGGGGAGTTGCAACGCCCGGCCCCGCTCCAGTCGAGTGGCTCATCAGGGAACAAAACCCTGCTTGTGTAGTTCACTGGCCTAGACTTTGGAGAGGCGTCGCAGTACCGTTTTTGGTCCGTGCTGATCGTATTCCAGTATGTGTCGCTCCAAATTGGGAAGTACCATTCAAAGTCAACACCGTAGTCTGCTGGCTAATTCCATCGAATGGACGGATATTTTGAAAACTCAGCGCTGGTATGACGGGATTGTTTCCATGGGTTTTTACGTCAACAATCTTTATCCAAGGTCTCTCTGTCATTTCAAGTTGTTCGGCGGCAGTTTTCGCTGCACTGGTGGCAGCATCAGCGGATTGCTTGCTAGCGCGGTAAATCTTGATGGTGTAAGCGGCATAAACACAGAGAATAACGAACCCGAGCAATTCCATGCCAAATGTCACATAGTCGAGCCAATGCGTCTTGTGGTTACACGATTTGGCATGATGGGTTTGCGATGGCGGCTCAAGTTTTGTAATGCTGGAGAGATTGGCGGTTCGGGGTGATCGGACTGCTCGCCGGCTTGCCGAGTTTCACGTGGGGTATTTTCATTTTCATCAATTGAAGTCATAGGAGTTTACACTCAAGGGCATGAAAGAACCCGAATACAGGGAAGGGGCCGGAAGCGAGGGAGAAGTTCGAGCGCACGATGATAGCACTGTTTCGTGCGCCACAAGCCAAAAGAGCAGCGAAACCTACTAGCGTCGGAGAAGTCAACGGGAATTTGCTGTCCTGTGGAGCGCGACAGATGTCAGCGGAGAAGCATTGCCACATAAATCGTACTGGAAAGATCGCCAGAGCTGCGTCAGGAGTAGGAAAAGAGTCGACAGACCCGGCGTCTACGCCCTCACCTTCGCGTCCCGCCGAACCCCGCGCTTCTCACCTGGGTCATTTCTTGCCGAAGCTTACGCACTCGCGCTCGCAGCGCGCTCGCGCTGACGTCCAGAATTTCCACCGCAAAATGAGTCGCGTTAGGCAATCCAGCTTTGGCGCGGATCACTGCCGTGCGCAGATTTCCCGAGCCATTCGCGTCTAATGGATTCTGCAGTTGGTAGAGAACGTACACACCACGCTTGGCAGGGATATTCGCGATTTCGGCGTCGTTGAAGGGATGAAGCTCGTCGAGGGGCATCGCGGAATTAATACTACCCGACCTCAGCAGACCATGTCCGTACCCTACCCAGCTTCCGCCACCAGCAGCGAGATCGGCCCGCCCAGCGGCCTGAGCTCCACAAAACGCCAGCCTGATTTATCCAACCAACCACGCGCCTCCTCGACGCTGTAAACATCGCCCGCTCCCCCTACCACCAGGAACTCGCCTGCCATCAAAGCCCCGGCCAATGGCTCCGTGTGCGTGGGATTCATCCAGAAGTCCACCATCAGCAACCGTGCCCCGGGAGCAACCGCCTGCCGCGCGCGCCGCAGCAATTCCAAATTACTCTCGGACACGAGCGCGTGTATCACGTGCGCAAGCAACACCACGTCGTGACCTTTCGGCAGCGGATCTTTGAGGAAGTCGCCTTCCACGATTTCGATTCGCTGCCCTTGCGGATCCTCCGCCAGTCGCTTGCGCGCGACCGCCGCCGCGGTTGCGAGCTCATATAAGGTGCACTGCAATTTCGGATAGCGTTGCAGCAACGCCTTCAGGAACGAACCCGTCCCGCCGCCCAAATCCAGAACACGCATGTGCCGGCTGAAGTCATATCCCGACGCCAGCGCGAGCGCGTCACCTGCCGAGAAGGCCTCCACGCCTTCAGAAAAAATCTTCTGTTCTTCTGGCGTAAAGTTGAATTCGCCTGCCACCCCTTTTCCTGGCGGACAGAATCTTCCAGGCCCAGCCAGCGTTTGTAGCTCAGGCGGTTCCAGAAACGCAGGAAAGGCCGCATGTCCACCGCGCCGCCGCTGCCGCTCAAGTGCGCCTGTGCCAGCGCGCTGTTCCGGTACTTGTCTCCCTGACGCTCGAGCAGTCCGAGCGCGGTAACGGCGTCGGCGACAATGCGGGTAGTGCGGCGTGGCGTGCCCAGTTTGGCAGCCAGCTCATCAAAGGTTGCGGGACCCTCGGCCAGCTTCTCGAAAATCCCCAACTCCCCGGCGACGAATAGATGTTTTGCGCGCATGAAACCGGTTGCCAGTTCAAAAATCTGCAAAGGATTCGGTGCGTTTTGCGAGACCACAGGAGCGCTCTTCGAGTTCATAATCTCCATTTTAGAGGAAGCAGGTTATCGTTAGGAGGATGAGGATGCTGACGTCTCCCGCATGCTGAATTGTGTGGCGCGGACACTCTTGTCCGCCGCGCCGTGACTTTGATCCGCGCGACGCGGACTCTGCGCCGCCTTTACCTGGTCATTCCGAATGCGCCTGAAGGAAGTCGAAGGGAGTTAGAGGTCCCTCGCAGAGTGCAGACCCCCGGAGAAGCGCAGCATTCCGGGCAAAACCCCTAATTCGGCTTGCTCTCCCACTCATCGCGCCCATCATCTAGCCGGGCCGTACTGCACACCATGTAAATCCAGCCCTTCTCGACAAAAGCACGAGAAGAATCGGTTTCCCGACTGACGTAAGGGAGGCGGGGTTCACTTCTACTTTCGTCGTTCTCGCTATGTACCCATCTTTCGAAAGTGTTCGTCATAAAGCACCGGCCGGATATAAAGACACATAAGTCAAAGGGAGAATACGCTCCCCGGACTTATTGCTATCTTGGATGACCGCATTAAATAAGGGTTGTTTCGCAGCCTACGCAAATCGGAAGTTAATATTGAAGTTACTGCGTTCGACATCGAACACAACCATGCGTCGCAGCCATGCACCGTCCTTACCCCGGCGAGCGCACCTGTCCGCCCTTCGCAATCGTTTCGCTCCCACTCTCGGCGCAGTTGGGTTCCGGGCAGGCATAGCGGATGAGATTACGCTGCCGGTCTAGGCTGGAAATGAACATGGGACGGTTATGGTAGTCGCAGCGCGGCTGGTTGGGAGAAATTTGCGGCGGCTCCGCCCACTCCGGAGTTACGTATCCCAGACGTTCGCTGAAACAGCGGCGGCAAAATTCGGCCGTGCAGCGGAAGAACTCAATCGAATAATCCGCGCTGAAGGGCGCCGAGGACATCTCCATCGCCCGGTAATGCTTGTCACATAAAGGCAATATGTCCGTCCGCATCAGCCGAGTCTAGCACCGGACAGACCTCGGCCATGCCAACAAACAAGTGCCACTGTTGCGGTCGGCTCGCACGACGACCGCAACAGCGGTGGCAGCGCCTTGGAAGTGACAGTGACCAAGACGATAACCGTAGGATGCGTCCCACCGCGATTAGTTGGACAATAATGAGATAAATCCCAAGGGCGCTGAATTTGCGTTCGCTATCGAACCAAGGCTCAATCATATATCCCTGTTTTGTCATTCCGAACCGGCTTCAGCCGGTGAGGAATCTGCTGTCCTTTGCAGTGGCACGCTGCAACCCGAGGCACAAATCGTGGCAACCCAGCGAAGCCTTGTGCTACATAAATAAAGAACAAGAAAAGCCCCGCTCTGTGAGAGCAGGGCTTTTCGTTGTTGCGCCGAAGGCGCGTCTGACTGGACGGCTAGTCCTAGTACATGCCTTCCATGCCGCCGTGGCCGCCTCCGCCCGCAGGAGCGCCTTTCTTCTCCTCCGGAATTTCAGCAACCAGGGCTTCGGTCGTAAGCATCAACGACGCGATTGAGCCTGCGTTCTGTAGCGCAGTACGCACAACCTTGGTGGGGTCGAGCACGCCCGCCTTCACCAGGTCTTCGTATTCACCGGTCAGGGCGTTATATCCGAAATTGTTGTCCTTCGAATCATTGATCTTGCCCAGCACGATGGCGCCTTCTTCACCCGAGTTCTCGGCGATCTGGCGCAACGGCTCCACCAGAGAGCGCTTCACGATGTTGACACCGATCTGCTCATCGCCCTCGAGCTTCAGCTTGTCGAGTGCGGGGACGCAGCGCGCCAGCGCCACACCACCGCCCGGGACAATGCCTTCCTCGACGGCTGCACGCGTGGCGTGCATGGCGTCTTCGACTCGAGCCTTCTTCTCTTTCATTTCTGTCTCGGTCGCGGCGCCAACCTTGATCACGGCAACGCCACCCACTAGCTTCGCCAACCGCTCCTGCAATTTCTCGCGGTCGTAGTCGCTGGTGGTTTTGTCAATCTGGCTGCGAATTTCTTTTACCCGGCCTTCGATCTCCGAGTGCTTGCCCTTGCCTTCGACGATCGTGGTGTTGTCTTTATCCACCGTGATCTTCTTGGCCTGGCCCAGATCGGCCATCTGCACGTTCTCCAGCTTGATGCCCAGATCTTCGGTGATGGCTTTGCCGCCGGTGAGGGTGGCAATGTCCTGCAACATGGCTTTGCGGCGATCGCCGAAGCCCGGAGCCTTGACGGCGCAGACTTGCAGCGTGCCACGCAGCTTGTTGACCACCAGGGTCGCCAGTGCTTCGCCTTCCACATCCTCAGCGATGATCAGCAGCGGCTTGCTGCTCTTCGCGATCTGCTCCAGCAACGGCAGCAAATCTTTCATCGAACTGATTTTCTTCTCGTGGATCAGGATGTAACCGTTCTCCAGAACCGCTTCCATGCGCTCCGGATCGGTCACAAAGTAGGGAGACAGATAGCCGCGGTCGAACTGCATGCCTTCGACGACTTCCAACTGCGTCTCCAGCGTCTTCGACTCTTCAACCGTAATGACCCCATCCTTGCCGACTTTCTTCATGGCTTCGGCAATGATCTTCCCAATGGTCTCATCGTTATTCGCCGAAATCGTCCCCACCTGCGCAATCATTTCGCCGGAGACGGGTTTGGAGAATTTGTCTAGTTCGCCCTTGCCGCGTTCGCCGGTTTTGGGGTCGATCTGGCCGCAGACGATGTTGACGGCTTTTTCAATGCCGCGCTTCATGGCCATGGGGTTGGCGCCGGCGGCGACGGTCTTGACGCCTTCGCGATAGATGGACTGGGCGAGAACGGTAGCGGTGGTGGTGCCATCGCCGGCGACGTCGCTGGTTTTGCTGGCGACTTCGCGAACCATCTGGGCGCCCATGTTTTCCAGGCTGTCTTTGAGTTCGATTTCTTTAGCTACGGTGACGCCGTCCTTGGTAATGGTCGGCGAACCGAATTTCTTTTCGATGACCACGTTGCGGCCCTTGGGGCCGAGCGTGACTTTCACAGCGTCAGCCAACAGGTTGACGCCGCGGAGAATCGCCTGCCGCGACTCTTCTCCGTGAACAATTTGCTTTGCCATAATTCTTTTCTCCTCGTGAAGATTTTGAATGGATGCTGGTCCGGCGCTTTATTGCAATCGCGTTTTGCGATTGCGCGCCGTGATTCGCCTGAATCCCTCGTGCTCAAAAACCGGACACTCAGGGACAAACTATCTGCGAGCGCCTGCGGTTTCTCTCTTGGCTGCGCCACTCAGGACGCCAAGCACTTCATCTTCTTTCATGATGATGAAGTCTTCGCCATCAATCTTGATCTCGGTGCCGGCGTATTTGCCGAACAGGATGCGATCGCCCTCTTTTACTGCCAAGGGGAAAACCTTGCCTTCATCGTTGGTCCTACCACGGCCGACGGAGACGACTTCGCCCTCCTGCGGCTTGTCTTTGGCGGAATCGGGAATAATGATGCCCCCGCGGGTGGTGGTTGCTTCCTCCACGCGACGGACCAGGATGCGATCGTGCAACGGCGTAAATTTGGCCATAATCGTACTGACTCCTTTCATAAACTGTGGGTTAAGTGGGTTTAAGTGCCGGGAAACCAAAGGAACGACGGTTGTTAGCACTCACGTCTATCGAGTGCTAATTATACAAGTTTGGGTCCGGGAGTGTCAAGAGCTGGCCGGTGCCGAGGTCCCGGGAATGGGGAAACGGCTTGGTCTGGGCCCACGGGTTCAAGGGAGTCTTGGGTACAGCCTCCGTGAGCGCATAGGGAAACCCCTTCGTCATTTAGTCACGGGGGAGGTTCATGCGGCGGAGAAGGTCTGCGAATCTTGGATCGGAGTGAAGATTATCGAAATCGGAATCTGTCTTCACGGCTACGAGGAGAGCATCGTGGCTATCAAAGGCTTTGTTTAGCCACTTAAACGATTCATTCTTCTTGTCGAGAATCGAATAGTACGAGGCGATCTGATAGGGCGAGATATCGCTCTGCTCCGAGGGTTCTGTAAACTCCAGCACCTTTAGCCAAAAGCCTCTCATTCCCGACTTCGCATACGCCGCTTTGAGTGGTGCGGTTTGTTCCGGGACCAGTCCGAGGAGGGTTTCGACCTGAAGATACTCGGCCACGGATTGGTCGAACATCCCCTTTTTCCGGTAAGCCACAGCTAATTGATTGTGGGCATCCGGGTAGCCGGGATCGATCTGCAGAAGTTTCAGGTATTGCTGTATGGCATCGTCATATTGCCGGGCCGTCAGGTACTGAAAACCGAGGTGAAGCTGCATGGCCGGAGAAAGCGGGTCATGTTGCAGAGCGCGTTTGGTGATGGCGTAGGATTCCTCGACGCGTCCCATTGAGAGTAAGTAGTGGGAGTACATGTGGAGCGCATTGGTGTCGTTAGGGTTCAGTTCAATGGCACGTTTGAATTCCGCCTCAGCGCCAGCCCAGTCCCAATCATTGGTGAACTTGATCTGTGCCAACGCAGCGTGCGGTTCACCAAGGGTGTCATCTAATTCCAGGGCCTTGGTAGCGGCCGTCCTGGCTCGCCGGAAGGCTTCCTCCGGCGGCAATCCGGCTCGACCCCACACATAAGAATCGGCCAATCCGGCGTAGGGGAGAGCATAATTCGGATCTTTTTGAATGGCTTGCTCGAAATATTCGCGGCCAATCCTAGTTTCTTCCTCGGTCCATTTCTCCATGAAATGGCGACCTTTTAGATAGGCTTCGTAAGCCTCGGGATCGACCGAGCGAGTCCGCACCAGGCGGACACGCTGCGCCGGTGTCAGCTTCAGGCGGACTTCACTGCCGATGGCGCTTGCCACTTGAGTCTGGACTTCCAGAACGCTGCGCAGCTCGCGGTCGTATTCCGCAGCCCACAAGTGGCTCTGATCACGGACCTGGATAAGCTGGGCGGTAATGCGCACACGGCCGCCTTCGCGGCGGGCGCTGCCCTCGAGAATATAATTTGCTCCTAATTCGCGCCCAATCTCGACGACCCCCTTGTTCGAATGCCTGTAGATCAAGGCTGAGGTGCGCGCGATAACTCCGAGTCTTTGTGGATCCAAACGGCCAAGCTCAGTAATCATTTCCTCGGTCATGCCGTCACTGAAATAGTCCTGGTCGGGATCGCCGCTGAGATTCTGAAAAGGCAAGACCGCTAACATGGTCCGGCCGGCCGGGGTGGGTGGCCAAAGCCGTCGCAGTCCAAAATAGAATGTGGCAAAGAGCACGGAGAAAACACACGCACCAATCAAAAGGGAGCGCGTACGGACCTGCGATTTGGCTGCGGGCGAGATAACGGGGATAATTTTCTGATCGGTGACGGAGTGGGCGGGAAGCACGGTTACGGGCGCGATAAAACGGTAGCCCTTTCCCACCACGGTTTCGATGAATTTGGGCTGATCGGGGTCATCCCCTATAGCGTGCCGGATCTTGCGGATGGCAGTATTTACGCCATGCTCGGAGTCAACGAAAACGTTATTGCCCCACAGCTTTTCAATGATCTCCTCACGGCTGACTAACTGGTTCTTTCTGGCAACCAGAAAAATCAGGAGCTCCATGGGTATCTTTTCGAGCTTGAGAACACTACCGTTTCGGCGCAACTGGTAGGAACCCAGGTCTAATTCCAGTTCATCGAATTTGAGCAACTGCTCCGGCATCGCACTTCAGGATTGGGCTAACTATACTACTGCATTACCGCAATGGCACTTTCGCTCACCTTTTCATGCGGTTACAACCTTCACCAAGTATTCATCTGATCTTTACCCGCTCGTCCTTGTGTTGCACGCGGCGGTGAATTACACCCGGAGCCGCTGAGGAAAGCCTGGAGATCAGCTCCCAGGAGAAGGAAGGTTTTATGCGTGCGAAACAACAATTGTGGGTGCTGTTGCTAACGTTCCTGGTTCTGACATGCGGATTATTGGCTGCCCAGGATGATGCAGCTTTGATCCGCGAAGACCATGTCGCGATGGAGTTCGTTGGCCAAGTCATTAACTCAGGAGCGAGCTCAAACCAGTTCGGATATCTGTCCAATATCGAAGGGCTGGATCCGAATTCGATTTTCAGCAGCGCAACTCAGAACGAAACTACGGCAAAGTTCACGTTTTTCACTGAGGCCACGACGGTGCGGGTTGTTTCCAGCGGTCCGCTGAGGATCGTGAACCGTGTGGGCACAACGACCATCTACTTCAACACCAGCCCGGCTGGGGACTTCAACAATCCCGGATCATTCCAATTGGGTACACCGATCCAGGTTTCCAAATACCGTCAGCAGGTGGTGTTCAACACAATCACCAGTAGCTTCACGACCGTGCACACGAACCGCATCACCAGCAACACGCCGTTCTCACTGCGCGGACATACACGACGACTGGGAGTAGTTGGCCTGTCGTTTCGCACGAGTTATTTCGGATACATAGATCCAGCGGGCGGCACGCCGAGTGGTTGGTTTGGAGGGTATGCGACAGGAGTGGATGGGGAGGACTGATGCAAATTGAGAATGGTGAAACCTTCGAATCCTTTACTTGGATAGCACCCGCCGCAAGCGCGGGTGCTTTTTTCCTTATGGGCGGTGTTGGCGTCTCGTTTACGCATCAGCCAGCGAGGCGGAACAAAAAACTGCTCCGCCCGCTAGTGCCTGGCAAGAAATTTTCAGTTGACGCTGGTCGATTCAATGACAGGGTTGTTGAGTCGGCGGAGTGAATTTTTTGCGCCATGCGGCGACTTCGAGGGGTTGAAGTTCAGTAGCGGCCTGAGTTCGCGGGCGAGCCCATGGAGTGCGGAAGCCCCAACTCATGCCCACGCTCATTCCGCTGCGAAGCGCGTGTCCATTCTGACCCCAAACGGAAGTCAGCAGCGACGAGTAGACCTGCAAGGAGGGAGTAAGGGCAACGCTCACTCCGCCCCCCAGATTAAGAAAATTGATGGTGGAGATCTGGTCGTGATGCCTCCAGCGCTCATCGGTTGGCGAGTTAGAGGGAAAGTCCTCGGGGAAATCAAGGCCGCTATGGGTGATCTGGGAAGCCGCAATGGCCTGAACCGACAATCGGCGAGTCAAGAAATAACCGAACTGGGTCTCGATACGACTGCGATTGGGGCGGATACCATCAACACGCTGCACCATGGCATAGGAATAGCGCATCTGCAAAAAAGCATTGGGCAGGAGCGGAGCAAGACGCTTTCCGACATTCATGCCTATTTGCACCTCCCACAAATCGGTACCCACGGCCGAGTGCGCAAAGTGTTCGTAGTGATGGCTGGGAAACGCAACCGCCAGGAACGGCGTGAGCATGAAGGGATGGGCGCGGACGTTGTAGCGAAATCCTACGTGCAGGTCCTGGAGAGCACCATGATAGTCGCCGTTGTCAATCGGGAGCAGGTGAGGAAAAGGCCCATGGTACTTTCCAAAACCGTAGGGCACGCTCAAACTGACGGCGAATTTATCGGTAGCACCATAGTCGAATTCCTGAATAACTCCGAACAGGCGAATATGCCCGTAATCGTGGCGTGAGCCATCCCCATTGAAGTGCTCGGTGGTAAACAGGTTCTGGTAACTGATGGCCATCTCGCCTTCGCCTTTAGGAGGTACCCAGGCTTGGCCGAAGGCGGACACAACGAGCTGGCAGGCCAGCAACAGCGCAGTCGGAAACAGTAGCAAACGGGATGCGACTCGCATGCCGACCTCGCGTGGATGATGACTACAGGCCGCCGCTGGTCTTACTGCGGTCGCGTTTGAGTTTCGCTTCCGCCCCGAGTTTCATTTCGATGGCCTTATCGATGACGGAAAGGTAATTCCCGCTTTTGCTCTGGGCTTTGAGCGCGCAATGATAACGTTTCTCGGCCGCGGCGAATTCCGCTTTGGTCGGCTCGTAAAGTACGGGTACGATGAGGGGCGGGTTTGGGTTCGACTGCACTACGGATTCGATCGCAGATGCATCGGCGAGATCGGCCAAGACGAGGTCGTACTTGCCAGAGTGCAACGCAAGCTCGAGCTGCTCGGAATTTTTGACAATGTGAAGTTGATGTCCGGCCTTCTGCAAGGCCGATTGAAACTGGGGATCGCCAAGACTCTCGGAGCCGCGCGCGTCCCTATGGATGTAAGCCAGAATCTTGGCGGCTCGCACGCCGGTAAGTGCTCCGAAACGGACAGCACGGCCCAGTACCAGCAACTTGTCACCACAACCTCGGGCGGGCATGCCGCTCAGCAACACCATTGAGAAGACAAATACGGTGGCGACGAGGAGCCTACGCATACGACTCTCCTTGTGCGCAGATCATTTCCGCTGGACTCGCCCACGGAGGAGGGGTTTGGGCCACCCCACGTTAGAGGCGGAACTCCGTCCTTTAAGTATCGGGAAGCGTACTCCTAAGTGGGTGTATTGGCAATCTGATTCGCTGATTCGCTGTATTCAACCTCGGTTCCGCACAGAGGCACGCAAAGGGTCGGAATGACAAACGTACAGGCGTTTTGGAATGAATCGGGGGTTCTTCGAAGCCCTACCGCGCTGCGGCCTGGGCCGTTTCTGGAGTCGATGACTTGCTGCTGTCGGGTGGTTGTGACAAATCTTTGCGTCTTAGTTCTCCCCAGGCGGTGTCTCCTCGCCAGTAACGCCACAAGCCCTTCAGCCGCCAGTAGAGGTTCATTTGGCGATAGGGGAAGTGCTCGGCGAAGCAGTAGATCACCATGCGGGAAACGTCTCGCCAATCATTGTAGCGGCGATAGGTAATTTCCTCCAGCAGGACGCCACCGATCGAAATCATGGTCGCAAAGGCATATCCGAACAATAAAAACTCAAAGAACAGGGTTGAACTCAAGATTCCAAGAAGAGCCGCGGTGATTATGGTGGCATATCCGATCAATTCGATCACGGGAGCGAGTAATTCAAAGAACCACATATAGGGGAGAATCAGCATGCCGATGCGGCCATAGCGCCTGCGAAACAGCATATCTCGATTGAGCCAGAGAGTATTGAGCAGGCCCTGCTGCCAGCGTGCCCGCTGACCAGCAAGTGACTTGAGATCGGAAGGCACTTCGGTCCAGCAAGCAGGATCGGGGATGAAGTTGATGTGGTAGTCCATTCGTCGCTCCCGCAAAAACCGGTGCAGGCGCACGATGAGGTCGAAGTCTTCGCCAATTGCCGCCGCACGATAACCGCCAATGCGGAGTACAAGGTCCCTGCGAAAAACTCCAAAAGCACCAGAGATGATGGGAAGCATATTGAAATGCCCCCAAGCCTCACGCCCGATCAGGAACGCCCTGAGATACTCAACCACCTGGATGGCCTCAATAGGATTGCGAGGCATACGAATGTGGGTGAGGGCACCATGTGAGACCGAGCAGCCGTTGAGGACACGCACAATTCCTCCAGCCGCAACCGAGAATTCTGGGTCCGAAAATATGCCTGACATGACTCGGAGAAGTGAATCCCGCTCCAACAGTGAGTCGGCGTCGACGATACAGACATACGGGCTGCCGGCCACATTCAGGCCTGCATTCACGGCGTCAGCCTTGGTGCCGGCGGACTCCTTATCAACCACGACAAGCCGCGGGTCGCGAACACTGCGGTACAGCTTTCTTACCCGGGCGGTTTGTATTTCAGGAACATAGAGCAGATGCACTGGTCTGAGGTCGTAGGCTACGGTTAGGCGTTCAAGTGTATTGTCGCTAGATCCGTCGTTAACAATGATGACTTCCAGCATGGGGTAATCGAGATCCAGCAACCCGGCAACGGATTCCACAATATTTCCGCCTTCGTTGTGGGCAGGAGCAACCACAGTGACGGGTGGTGTGAATTTAGAGAGGTGCAAGTTTTCCAAATGCATGCTGCTGAGCCGCTGCTGGTGCGATGTACTCTTGACTATCGCCGTAATCAAGAGAAAGAGATAGATGAGGTTCGAGGTCAGGTAGTAGAGAAAGAGGAGGGCGTTCGAGAGTAGAACGAGTTTCAGCATCAACGCACGACGTTTTCGTATTTTTGGGAATCAGCAGACCTTGGCCGGAGCGCGGCCTGGCCTTGTTTCAGCGCCTCCAGCAATCCATTAACTGCGGATCCTCGCGACTTTGTGTGGATGGCCTTGACAACCGATTCAAATGCTCCTGAGCGATCAAGTTCGGAGATGAAAGCCTGGAGAGCGTAGCGGTCGTCGTTGGCGATAATCTTGTCCAATATCTCGGTGAGGTATGGCTCCATGGTGGCGAGAATACAGGCGGCGCGCTGCCGGACATGACGATTGAGATCACAAATGGCCCGAAGCAGAACTCTAATCTTTCGTGAATCGTGAAGCGATCCGACGGCTACCACAGCTCGCAGGCGTACGAACCATTCCGGATCATTGGCCAGAACTGCGAGCATGGGGAATGCGACGGCAGGGCTCCCATTAGCCAGGGCGCGAGCGGCCGCCGCCCGTACTTCCGGCAAGGGATCGGTGGCGAGCACCATCAACTCGTCACCCATGTCGGCGGTTGCCAATTCGCCTAATACGCGGGCGAGCAATTCGCGGGCTGTGCCGGAAGAGGACTTCAGATAGGTGAGAAGCAATTGCGGCTTGGCGCGACAGCAATTGGCCAGAGCATTTTTGATGGGAAAATCCGGCAGACCTGCCAATCCTCCGGAAAGCAATCCTTCGATGATGGGAATTGCGGCTTCAGGCAATGCGGTGCGGCCGAGGCCGCGGATTGCCGCCACGCGAGTTTCGGGATCAGGGTCATCCAAAGCTTCGGCGAGTGCGGGCACGGTTTCGGGGGCGCGGATTCTACCCAAGGCCACCAGCGCAGCCCGGCGGCTCCATCCCTTGTTGTGGCGCGCCTGATAAATTCGCACATCAAGTAAGCCGGTCCGGCGGGCACATTCCAGAAGTTTTGGCAGCTCTTCGGCGGGAAGAGACTCGAGATTATCCAAGAGAATCGACTCGACGATCTCGCTATCAAGGCTTTTCAATCGCCAGCTTTCAGGAGGAATTGTGCCGCTAACAATTCCTTCCCAGTTGCGACGTATGGCACTGGTGTGGCGTTCTAGTCTTTCAAAGTACCGGCGGCGATACCAGCGGCGTAGCACGATGAAAGTGATCAGCGCGGAAATAGTCAGATTAGACGCCGCGATACCTTTCATCACGAGATGGGCGGGCAGGGGCCAATTAGAAGCGAAATCCATAATTGGCTCCTACGGTGGTTTGATTGCGGCCCTGGGACCGGTCCTGGCAAGCGACGTATCCGCTTACATCCTGAGTATCAGTGAACTTGTAGCGCAAAGCGCCAGCGAAAGTCCGTGCGGCGAAATGCCCGGTTTGATCGATCTGGGCAAAGGATTCCGACCCCACGCCAAAGGAAACGTTTCCGCTGAGCCGTTGCCACAGGGGAAAACCAAGGCGAGTATGACCGTTAGGCTGCCAATCCGAACCGGCGGTTGAAAATTCACTGCGGGCAGCGGATACGGATAGCAGCCAAGTCCAATCTCTGGGTAAATAGAGGAGGCCGGTACCACCAAGCGTCAGAATTCTGGCGTTTCGATACCAAAACCAGTGCTGCTGGTATGAAGTCTCCAATCCTCGAACCAAGGTATGGTGGAGGCGCATGCCGTGACCGTACTCAAAGAAAGCTTCCGCTCTTGGAATGATTCCCGCGTCGTGTGCAACGGCACTCCCTGCTGAAAGCCAGTCGGCTTTGCCCAGATTACGGGTGAGCTTCCCGGTGAATTTGCCGGCGGACTCTCCGAAGCGCTGGTACTCATCGAGGGCGAATGTGGTCGACCAGGAGCGATTCCAGCGCGAGTTGAGAGTGGTATCGAATGTAGATGCGGCGTTTGTATAGTTAAAAAAATCTACATCTGTTCCAATCCGCAACTCGTGGCGCGGTTCGTTGGGATGTGCAGCAAGCCCATTTTTAGCATCGTGGTCGGTACTAGAAGCGGCGAGTGACTGTCGAGATTGCGTGTGGGTTTCGGAGGCGGTGCGCAAGGAAGCGAGTACCCGCTCGCGGCGCACGAGTATGTCACTTTGATTGGGTGCAAGGGCCCGTGCCCGATCCAAAAGCTGAAGCGCCTCAGCGCTTCTGCGTTGCCATTGGAACAGGTCAGCGAGACCGATGACCATATCGACGTCATCGGGCTTCTGGTTTAAGACGTAGCGATATTCGGTTTCCGCTTCCGGCCAGCGGTTGTGCCACGCCAGCAAGCGGCCGCGCCAGCCATGCGCTTCGAGATCGCTGGGGTTGTTTGCAATCCTCTGTTCGGTCACATTCAGAGCATGGGTGAGGTCATTTTTCTTAAGATCGGCGCGGACCTGTATGAGCCAGTTTGGTACAGCTTCCTGGGCGGAGATGAGTTGCCCACAAGCGAATAGACCGAAAAATAAGGCTGTGAGAACAGCTAAAAAAGATGGCTGCGACGCGGGCCATGCCAAGATTGGGACAGGCGCGGCGCGGTTCGTAAGATGCTGAATATCGGTCATGGCTTTGCGTATGAACGAGAAACACACTAATTGCTACAGATGTCACTCTCATGATAGTGCCGGAAGGAACAGCAAGGAGATTACGGGAGTAACCGAGCAACCGAGCATGCAGCGAAAACGGACAAGGCGACCATTCCCGTCACAGAACGCCCGCCGATTGATCGCGTGGATGAGCATACCCCTGATTAAGTGGTACTTAGGTTACTTGCAGAGAGAAAGGCTCATCGTGAAACTGGTTTCACGTACCAAAGCGCGCATGCGCTGCCAACGAGAAGCAAGATCGCGATCGTTTACAGAACAAGCTCGATCGAGGCAATTCAAGCCCCGTGCATGAATTGATTGACGACAAAATGGCAGAGACTGAATCGCTACAGTGCCAACGGCCAGAAGAACTCGAACGCGATTTGCAGAACCTTGAGGGCCGCGACCTGCAGCTCTGGTGCCTGGGCGGCTTCATCTCCATTCTCCATGGTTTTGGCAACAGGTTTCTTAGTGTTACTGTTGCCGCATCTGTTCTGGAATCTTGGGGCGATAGTTACGAAGGAGCGGAACCTGCCTGCGCTGTTTTTCGGGTTGCAGGCGCTCTTATTGCTGCTTGGCATGTACATGTTCCAGCAAAGAAGGCGGCTGCAGATCACCAGGCGGGATCTGATCAAGCGTCTCCAAGTAGCGGAGAGAGTGGCGCGCATCGATGTTTTGACCGGACTATTCAACCGCCGAATCCTTGAAGAAGTGCTGGGAAAAGAAATCGCCCGTGCTCAGAGAACGGGAAGCAATCTTTCAGTCATCATGCTCGATATGGTGGACTTTAAGTCTCTCAATAATCGCTTTGGGCATGTTGCCGGCGATCGTGCGCTGGTGAACGTTGCCGGGCTGCTGAAGAGGAATTTTCGTGCGGCAGATATCATCATTCGTTACGGCGGAGATGAGTTCCTGGTGATCTTGCCTGACAGTGATCGCCGGGAGGCACGCATAGCTCTAGACAGGTTGAATGGGTTTGTTGATGACTGGAACCGCAAAAATGAAAACTTTGGCTATAGACTTCAATTGAGCGGGGGGATCGCCCAGTTCGTCCCCGATGCCAGCAATGCCGAGTCCCTTATAGAGGCAGCAGATGCCGAGATGTATGACAACAAGTCGCGCACGCGATACGGTGTAGCCGCAACAGCACAGCCTGCGAGCGCCGTCGAGATGTCCCTGCACGGCGACGAAGCTTAGCCGGAAAGATGACACCGGCCACTCGATTGCATAGAATCTGGACAGCCATGAAGAAGACCACGCAACTTTTTATCATTTGGAGTGTAGCTATTTTGGCCGTAGTGGGAAGCGCCGCTGGGGAACAAAGTTCCATCCTGAATTTTTTAGTGGTGAGGGAGACTAACGGCAAACCGGTGCGTAACGCCAGCGTGATATTGCATCCGGTGAACAAGCATGGCAAGCAGGAGCGCGGCGGCTTGCAGCTCAAGACCGATGCGGAAGGTAAAACCAGCTTCGACGGCGCTCCCTATGGCAAGTTGCGAATTCAGGTGCTGGTTCCGGGCTTCCAGACGTTCGGGGACGACTATGACATCACCGGGCCGGTCACGAATATCACCGTCAAGCTGAAGCGGCCGCAGGAACAGTACACCATTTATGGTGACCAGCAGAACAGTAAGAAGGATGAGAAGAAAGACGACGCGCAGAAACCGCAGTAGAACGACAAAAGTCAAGAAGTAGGAAGTTAAGCGGCCCGATCGCGATGTTCGGCGCTCTCCTCGGGATAGAATCTCACTCATGGACTACCTGCTAAAAACTGAACCGTCGGAATATTCGTTTGTCGATTTGCAACGCGACAAGAGCACGGTGTGGGATGGAGTGTCGAATCCAGTGGCGTTGAAGCACCTGCGTGGTATGAAGCCGGGTGAGCGGCTGGTGATTTACGAGACGGGAGATCACAAAAGCGCGGTGGGAACGGCGGCAGTGGTGTCGGTGGATGCATCGGATGCGAAAAATCCGCGAGTCAAAATCAAGGCGGGTAAGGCACTGCCGCGACCGGTGACGCTGGCGGAAATCAAGGCTCAAAAGCTATTCGCAGATTCGCCACTGGTGCGGCAGGGAAGATTGAGCGTGGTGCCGCTGAGCGGGGAGCAGTACAGGTTTCTAACGGGCGAGTGAGTTTTTAGCAAGACGGATTTTGCTGGAGTTAGTACATATTCGTAATGGAAACCAAAGCATTACAGTTTTCAAACATCCTGGCTGTAAACGAGGGTTCTTCCACGGGATCAGCTTGAACCGCGTGATCAAACACTAATCCGACATAAGCAAAGCCGTTATCAGCAATCCAGCTCTTGGCCAGCACGGCAGTATTGCCGTGGCGATATCTTGCATATCTGACTCCTGGCTCTTTGGGGTAGGCTGCGCAGGCGGTTTCCGGAGGAGATGCCGGGGTCGTTTCCCCCAAAAGGTAAGATGCGGACTTTCGCATGAACCGTTCCTCGGTGGTTTCATCCGATTCAAGCTGAGGATTGTAATAAGTGAAAAGCATTGCGCCCCGCTGGCCGCCGGGGGCGAGGTTAGACCTGACCAAATCAAGAGCAGCAGGTGGTGAAGGTTGGACGCTGTGCCAGTCTGCTGGACTGCATATTGCCAAATTCAAGTCGCTGAAGGAGGATGGAGCAAAGGGGCCGGCCTGCAACGAGGTGACGCTCTCACCGACCTGTTGACCGTTCAAATAAACTTCGGCGCGATATTTCCCATCTGCCAAACAAGTATGCTCTTGCCTTGCCTTCAGATGCGACCTGAATTGATAGATGCGATCGGCAGTCTCGGACACATTCTCGGGATCGGGCGGTCCTGAAATCGCGGCAAAACTCTCCACACATCCCAATCGCCGTCCCGAGCGTAGCAAATCACCGCGAGCACATCGCGGTCTAGATGCACGTTATGCAGTTGAGCGGACCAACCGAGCCCGCTGGGAAAAGCAATCAAATCAAGGTTCGAAATATTTGAGTCTTTGGAGCCAAACCCCTGGCGGCCATGCAGCCGCAGCCAGGGCGGCCTTGAGTTTGGGAGCTTCTGCTTCGAGTTGACGACAATAAGGTTCCGGAATCACCCCGCGACAGTAACGCAGAACGACGTGGAGATCAGTTATTGCGTCTCCTATGAGGTCAGCCTGACCGCAGCCGACTAGATTTGTGGCTTTCTTATAAGAAAGAAGGGCTTGAGACAACTGGCGGTGGGCAAGAAGCGCCGCGGCCAAGTTGAAGTTAAGTACTGGGTCGGTATCGCTAAGGGCGACCGCAAGCTGAGCGGCTGTCACGCTGTGATCAAGAGCCTTGGAATCTGGTCGGGCGAGACCGAGCAGTAAAGTATCAAAACCAAGGTTGCTCTGAATCGCGGGCGAGATTGCGAAGCGCTGCTGATTCAACACTGCTAAAGCCTTTTGCTCGTGGTCGGCAATGTTTGGAAGAGAATTCTTCGATGTAATGCTCACAAATCCGCCTTCACTCAACTGTGGGGTGCCCTGGAACGATGTCGCCAAGGAAAGATAGTAGTTAGCGAAGGCAAAAGTAGGGCGAAGGGCAACCGCACAATTAAACTCTCTTACCGCGTCCCGTAGCTTATTACCATCTTCCTGGTAAGTTTCCATCAACGCACGGCCTCTCGAATAGTGGCGCGCGGCCTCGGTGGCTAGATCATTGCCGGAAGTGTGTTCATCATGGCATTGCTGTGGGGTGGGACCGCTTTCCGGGGTAACAGATTCACATGCAACGACGGTGGAAGAGATAATGCCCAGCAACACCAATCCGCAACTGAAGAGGATGAAGGCAGCACGAGTGCGGCCCATACTCAATGACTGTCCGAAAAGGTATAAGGCGATGGCAAACAGCGTCACTGAAGCCAAAGCCAAATATGTTGTTGCCTGCCTTTGCCAATTGAGGCTGAGTTCGTTGGCGGAGTCCCACAGCCCGAAGGCGAATTCGGGCTCCTGCACCACGCGACTGAACACTAAACGATGCGGAAAATCATGATCCTGGTCTGGTCCATCGGGGCCATCGAGTGACTCTTGGATGCTATGCTCAATCCCATCGAGGAGACGCTGCGACAGCGCCATCTGTGCTTTTGCATCCTCGAGGCTTAATGCTGTAAGGCTGCTCCGAATCAGTGCGAACCGCTGGCGAGCCGCCTGCATCCGGGCCCGATACTCCTGAGCCAGAGCAAGCTTTTCCAGTTTGAGGTAACTTGTCGCGCTGCAGCGATCCCGTCTTGAAGCCATTCTCCTGCTGTTCCAAGGCTACCGCAGCAGCGTGACCCGAGGTCGTTGCCGCCCTGCTATACAAATAACCCGCACATGCGCTGAGCATGGCGGTTACGGCAATCATGGTAATGACGGAACGCCCGAAACCATGTTGGACGGGTGCAAAGTGTATGCGCACTCCCGGGAAGAGCGCGATAGAGTCTTCAAGGGAATTCTCCGGGATGGGGCGAGCGAATCTGAGGAAGGGGACGAGGGATCTGGCGACTGCAAATTCCTCTTGGGCTTTAAGATTCAAGGCGGCTGCCTTGGCCCTTTCGTTAGGCAGCAAGGTCCTGGATTCCTTGAGCGCGTTCTCTGCCTCGGCGATTCGCAAGTCGTAACTGGATCGAAATCTTGCCCCGATACTAGACGTATCGAGCAGGTCCTGGCGCAGTGCCAAACCCAACATCTTTCCCTGGTCGAACCTGTGTTCAAAGCGGGATGTGTCCTGCTCGGCGAGAGCGGTGCGAAACGCTGCGACGGCGCCGAGCATAGCGACGACGGCCATCGCCATCGCGATGCGGGTCGATGTGGGCTTATGCTCGTGAGCCTCAGCCTCTGACATGGTGTTTTCTCCCGCCCCGATTCAGGAAATAAATTGATTTCGATCGCGGGACACTGGCTAACTGTGGTGCCGTGCGCTTCCCCTTCAATCTTTGAGATCCAATCGGGCCGAAAAACCTCGGTGCGTTTCGCGGACCGCAGCCCTAGTAGATGGACGCTGGAACCCGGCACCGCGCGGCAGCGACGTTTATTACCGCTTCGCGGATAGCAGCGATGGGAGAAGCGCAGAGTACAACGCAGGTATAAATGTGTCAACAAGAAGTTAAGTTTTTGTCGTTAGCACATGATATGTCCGGTTGTGATAGCACGTGATCTGTCCGCTTTTCTGGCGGTGAGGGTAAGAGAACATGGCAGGCATGTTCTCTTACCCGAAGGCCGCGATGGAGCGGGCGATGAAA
>Ga0209690_1000532_pt1 | contig 20570 bp, 18 predicted proteins | sample GraSoiAngelo_150_FD_186164 | JGI IMG/M metagenome (GOLD analysis project Ga0209690, IMG submission 186164) | Grasslands soil microbial communities from the Angelo Coastal Reserve, California, USA - 14_1009_09_40cm (SPAdes) (version 2) | ecosystem: Environmental > Terrestrial > Soil > Grasslands ...
TCGGCCGGCCCGACGTATCCGTTCGAGTTTCAGTACTGGACGAGCCGCGGCCTGGCCCTCGTCGACGTGAACTACGGAGGCTCATCCGGTTACGGCCGCGCCTATCGGCAGCGCCTCAACGGCAACTGGGGTGTGGTCGACGTCGATGACTGCATCAACGCGGCCCGCTATCTGGTGGACCAGGGGCTCGCCGACCCGGAGCGCGTGTCGATCACGGGTGGATCGGCCGGCGGCTTCACCGCCTTGCTGTCGCTCACCAAGCGCGACTTCTACAACGCGGGTGCGAGCCACTACGGGATCGGCGACCTCAAGCTCTTCATCGACGAGACGCACAAGTTCGAGGCTCACTACTGCGACACGCTTGTCGGTCCATATCCAGAGCGCGCAGACGTCTATCAGGACCGCTCGGCGATCAACTTCGCCGACAGGTTGAGCTGTCCGGTGATCCTCTTTCAGGGGCTCGAGGACAAGATCGTTCCGCCCAGCCAGGCCGAAACTTTCGTCGCGGCCTGCAAGGAAAAGAACCTTCCGTATGCGTACGTGGCGTTCGAAGCCGAGCAGCACGGCTTCCGGCAGGACAAGAACATCCGGCGGGCGATGGAGGGAGAGCTGTATTTCCTCTCCCAGATCTTTGGCTTCGAGACCGCCGACAAGATCGAACCGGTAGAGATCGAGAACTTCACCAAAGGCCCTGGTGTCGGCGAGAGGATTTGAACCTCCACGCCCTTTCGGGCACCAGCTCCTAAGGCTGGCGCGTCTGCCATTCCGCCACGCCGACGCATTGCAACGATAGGGCGTATCGCGGGTTCCTGGTCGAATCTACGTTCGGGCAGTACGCCCGTACCCCGGCCTGTAGCCTAAAGTTCAGGTTCGTGGCCATGCCTCCGCACCCGAACGGCTCGCGTCCGGCTGAAAACGGCAACGGGCACCGCAACATCGGCGGCTACCGCCTGCTCCGGGAGCTGGACACCGACAGCCTCGGTTCGGTCTACGAGGCCGAGCATCCGCGTCTGCACCGTCGGGTCGCCCTGCGCACCATCGGCACGGGCGTCGCGCGCGACGTGAGCTTCTCGCGCCGGTTCTTGCTCGAGCTGCGCTCCTATACCGCGCTCGAGCACGAAGCCATACCCAGGCTCTACGAGCTTGCCTACGAAGGCGACTCGCCGTACCTGGTGACCGAGTTCGTGGCCGGCAGCACATTCGACGGCATGCTCGGTGACGGCCAGCGATACGAGCCACTTGGCATCATCGACCTGCTGCGTCCGATCGCAAGTGCGCTGGACTACGCGCATTCGCGCGCGACAGTGCATCGCGACGTCAAGCCCGCGAACATCCTCCTCGCCGAGGATGGGCGGACGCTGCTGACGGGATTCGGGCTCGGCACCGTGGCTTCGTTCAACACCGGTCCCGGGGCCAGCGGTCCGGTCGCGCCTGACTATGTCGCGCCGGAGCGTCTCGTCGGCCGCGAGGTCGACGGACGCGCCGACGTCTATTCGCTCGCCGCGGTCATCTTCGAGGCGACGACCGGTCGCCGTCCGTTCTCGTCGAAGAGCTGGATCGAGACGCTGAGCCGGCGGCTCTACGAGCCGCCGCCCAACGTGCGCGAAGTCGCAGCAGACCTATCTCCGGCGTTTGCGGCGGTGCTGCAGCTGGCGATGGACCGCGATCCGGCGCGCCGTCCCGCCACCGCCGGCGAGCTGCTCGACCGACTGGAGGCGGCGATCACGTCGCCCAACGGCAAGGTTCAGCCCAACGGCGTGGTGCCGAAGCGCGCCAGGCGCGCGCTGAGGAAGCTGCTCCGCCGCTAGGTTGGGGTCCGCCCGTCGACCATCATCACCGAGTTGCAAGTGAACAGACGATCGACGACAAATCCAGGATCCAGGTTCGACGGGTTCTGACCGATCACGGCCGCGATCTGCTCCACGACCTGCTGCGCCGGCACGTTCATGCCGAAGATCGTGCCTCCGGTGGGCATGATGTCCAAGACGCCGTTCTGGGCGACGAGCGCCGCGGAGCCGCTCCAGGTGAAACCGTTGTATATGCCCTTGGCCGTGATGATTGCGCCGGCGATCGAATTCTCGCTGAACGAGAGGCTGAGGTTGGAGATTCCAGAAGCCTGGCCCGACAGCTTTACGGCGCTGATCAGGTCCTGGGCGGTATAGCCGCGGTGGACGGCGCCGAACTGCTCCACATCGGCGCTCTTGCAATCCTCGACCGACGCCACCGCGACAAACGGTTCCTCGCCATCGTTGCCGAGACCACTGACGCCATCGACGAAGATCGTGTAGATGCCGGGCGGAGCGTTGTTGATGACGAGTGTCGGCAGCTTGCCGGTGGCGAGATACTGCTGGCCGTCAGGCGCCTTGACCGTGAGCTTCATCGCGCTGCCCGGATAACCGAGCGACGCCTTGACGAGGCTGCCTCCGGCGTAGCTGTACGTGTACTGCTGCCGCTCGCCGTTGTGCAGCGGAGCGCCGACAAAGTCTTGCTCGGTGCCTGGAGTCGTCCCGACCTCGACGGCGTTCGACGCGTCGAGCGCGGGGCCGAACGGGTCTTCTGCATCCGGGGTGATGGGGCCGACAGCTCCGATCGTGCCGTCTGCGGCGACGGTCACCTCTTGCCCGCCGTGCAGGGTGACGCTGCCCTTGCTCGAGCTGACGGTGAGCGTGCCGATGAAGAGCCTGACGAGCATGCTCCCGTTGGGCTTGGTCCAGATCTCGAACTTGGTTCCGCGCACACTGGCCGTCGCCGACTTGCCATGTACGTCGAACGTCGCGCCCGAGACCAGGTGCTGCACGTTGGTCAAGGTGCGGCCGGCCGACTGCGTCAGCGACACGTCGTGAAGGTTGCCGCTCTTGCTGAAGTGCGCGGCGTCGAGCTTGATCGTCGTGTCCTTGGCGAGACGGGTGATCGTCCCGTCGGGCAGCGTGATCGCGGCCCGGCCCTTGGGGTCGGTCTGCACCGAATCGTTCGCCCGGATGACCGAGCCCGTGTTCGCGGAGCTGAAGTCGACCCCGTTGTGCGAGATCGAGGCCGCGGGCTGGTAGACGGTCAACGCCGCCGACGCGTTGACCTGGGCCTGGGCCGCGACGTTCAGCCATACGACCCCGCCCGCGATCAGCACGACGACGAGAAAAAGTGCGATCAAGATACGGCGCCCGCCCCGGCGTCTCGGCGGCGACTTGGCGGCTACCGTTCGCATGTTGCCCGGGAAAGATAGCTCAAGGCACCGCTACTAATAGGGATTTTCAGCGGTGGCCTTCGATCACCATCATGTGGTCGCCGTTGGCACCCGCGCAGGAGTAGACGCGATCGACGGTGTAGCCCGACGGAATCGAGCTGATGGCGGCGCCTCCGTAGGCGCCGAGGTACTTCAAAACCTGGGTGGTGACGTTGATGCCCCGCACGGTGACCTGGGTGATGACCGCGCCCAGGTTGGGTGTCGCGGCGTAGAAGACGATCGTCCAGGAGACGGGCGTCCCACCGATGTTCGAGGAATAGGAGAGCCGCGCCGACGTGGGCGAGGTGCCCTGGAACGTGATGCTCACCCCGCTCGCGCCGGAGTCCTCCAGTCCCCTCGCGAGCTGCGAGTTGCTGAGCGTCTCGCGGACGATGGTGCCTACCTCTGAGTCGCCGGAGGCGGCCGCGACACAGGGTGCGTTCGTGGCGAATGCGACCACGAACGCCTCGGCGGGGGAGACGCTGATCGCGTGCACGATGGCGCGGTAGCGACCGGCCGGGCCCTGCAGGTTGCCCATCACCGGCGAGGAGCCATTGTGATTGTCGTGCACGACCCCATTCGGGTCGATGACCGAAAGCGTCATGAAGCTTCCCGGGTAGCACAGAGCGACGCTGACGACACCGCCCGACGAGTCGTAGTCAACCTCTTGTGTCTGGCCAGTGGAGATCGGGTCGCCCGTCGAGATTTGCATCGTGCCCGGGGTCGTGCCCAATGAGACGGCTTTGGCGCACTGCGCGGTGAGCGCATAGGGATCCTGCGCATCGCGCTGGATGGCACGCACCGCGGACAGATTGCCGTTCGCGTCGGCATCGATCCCCTGCCCGGCGTTGAGATTCGTCGTCTGCTTGCCATTGACCCGGACGGTTCCTTCGAAAACCTTGATTAGGTTTGTGTTGTTGGTCCGGACCAGGAGCTCGAACTGTGTCCCGCGCACCTCCGCGCTGACCGAGTGACCGCCGACCTTGAACGTGGCGCCGCTCGCGAGATGCTGGACGTTCACGAGCGTCCGACCGGCCTTCTGCAGGAGGTCGGCGGACTGCAGGTTGCCCGATCTCTGCATTTGGACACCGCTGATCTGCACCGTGGTGCTCGGTGTCATGCGGACGTAGGACCCGTCGGGAAACTGGATGCCGGCGTGGCCGCCGGCCTGGGTGGCAACCTCGTCACCTGCGTTCAGCGCCTGCCCGGCGACGGCCGGGTTCTTGTCCACGGTGACAGGCTGGCTGAACAGGATCAGCGTCGCCGGGGCGGTCACGGCCGCGGACGCCTGGGCGACGAAAAACCAGTAGCCGCTGCCGAGCAGGAGGAGGCTGACCAGGCCGATGACGCCAAGGCATCCAAGGCAGCTGCAGCCGCAGCTCCGGCCGAAGCAGCCCGACCTTCGTGGGGTACCGGGGACGGGTTGCTGAGGGACGAGGGCGGGGGCGGTGGCTGCTGCATCGCCATCGCCGCGGAAGGTTAGCTGGTAGGTGTCTGCAAATCGACGACTAAGCGCGCGGGATCGCTGAGCGTGAAAACCCTCATGCACGTGGGCTTGCTCAAGCCGAGTCCCCAGGAGACGTAGCCCTCGAAGTCCTGAGTCTGGCGGGCCTCCTTGAGGACCCGAAACTCGGGATGGATCAGATCCGTGGGGCCCGTGAACGTAGTCGCGCCCGTGGCCGAGTGGACTGTGACCAGGACGCCGGCAGTGCCGCTTAGCGTCACCGTCTGGCCGCTCGCACCCAGCGAGAACACGGGCTTGGCCTGGCGCTTGACGCTGAAGGTGGGGACGATCGAGTCGAACTGGAGGACGAAGCGGTCGTAGACGTCCTGCTCGGCGGCTCGCGCCGTGATCGCGTTGGCCACACCCGTCTTGCCACCCGAGGCGTCGGCACAAGCGAAGTCCGGTAGGTTCGAACCAGGAGGGCTGGGGGGCGTGACTGGAGGCGCCGAGGTGCGTGGACCGGACGCGTTTCGGGCGCTTGTTCCGCCGGGAGAGACGGCGGCGCTGGGGGCCAGCGCCGGACCACATGCGGTCACGATCGAGATCAAGATCAGGGCGAGACCCGTGCGCACCGGCCAATGGTATGGTCGAGACCCTTTCCGGGAGCGCCGAGGTGGCGGAACAGGCAGACGCGTCGGTCTCAAAAACCGATGTCCGCAAGGACGTGCGGGTTCGACTCCCGCTCTCGGCACCACGCTGGTATTGAACGGTCTGAGCAAGCATTAGGTTGCAGACGAGCGTCGAAGATCCAAGCCCGTCCGAGATCACGCGATCTCCCCGGGAACGCGTGCTGCTGCTCTCGCGCAAGATCGGCGAAGCGGCCGTGGCCCGCTGGTGCGTGGAGCTGCTGGTGGGCGGGACGTCGTATGACGATCCGCGCTGGCCATCGATCAGCTGGATCGGCGGGCCGCATGCCGCGTCCGAGCTGCGCCGGGGCGAAATCGACGCTCGAGGCCAGGAGTACTGGACGCGCGTGTGGGCCGCCCGCGCGCTTCTGTACGCGTGGCATCCCGCCGCCGAGGGCCCGGTGCTCGCCGGGCTGCATGATCCTGCCTGGCGGGTGCGCGAGATGTGCGCCAAGGTCGCGCGGCGGCGCGGCATCGCCGCCGCCGATCCGGTCCTGACCCGCCTCCTGGACGATCCCGTCGCCCGTGTTCGCGCCGCGGCGGAGGCCGCGCTCACGGATAGTCCGGCCAAACCGACCTGAGGCCCGAAGCAAATCTCGGATAGTCCAGACTATCCGGGCCTAACACTGTCGGGATTGACCGCTTACGGAGTCGGCACGATCCCCGGGATGACGTACGCCTCGATCATCGCCACCACGCCGACCGCCGCGGTGAGGATCAGGCTGTAGCGGATCACGCGGCGGAAGATGTCGCCCTCCGCTCCGACCCTGTTCACGCCCGCGGCTCCGACCGACAGGTTCTGCGGGCTGATCATCTTGCCCATCACGCCGCCTGATGAGTTGGTGGCGGCGGTGAGAATCGGGCTCACGTTGCCGAGCTGCTGAGCGGTCTGGGCCTGAAGTGGCCCAAACAGCGTGTTCGACGATGTGTCGCTTCCGGTCAGGAACACCCCCAACCAGCCGAGGAATGCTGCCACGAACGGGAAGATGAATCCCGTCTTGGAGAATGCGATGGCCAGGCTCGACGTCATGCCCGAGTAGTTCATCAGATAGGCGATTCCAAGGATGAACGCGATGGTCACAATCGGCAGACCCAGCTGCCTGACAGTGCGCGCGTAAACCACGAAGAAATTCAGGCGACTGCCGGCCGCAATCATGAAAAGGAACGCCACAATCGCCGCGAAAAGCACCAGAGTGCCTGCGGCCGCCAGGAAGTCCCAGTTGAAGGGATTGTTGTACGCCGCCTCCTTCTTCACGATTGGCGGCTCGTTGAACACAACCGAAACCGGTTTCCCCTTGGCGTTCAGTTCGTACGTGCCGGGCCAGAAAAAGCTCCAGTAAGGAAACTTGAACGCCTGCCTATCTTTGGCCGGGTCGGGGCCGATCCATGGTTGCGGGCAGAGTTTGAATCCCACATTGCCGCACTTGAAGTCGGCGGTGATGTTGACGGGAGCGGCCAGCGAAGTCTTGACGTCCCCCACGGGATGACCTGACCACCATGGGAGGTTCCCCATCTGTCCGATGAGGATGACAAGGACCAAGATGATATACATCGAAAATGCGCGGACGATGCGCCCGGGTGGATCGAGTGCATCGAGCGGCGCCGCCGTTGTGGCAACAGCTCGAGCCGGAAGGTCAGAGCCACCCATGACGCGTCGTGGTGCGCCCGGTGCAGAAGGGGCAGCCGTCTCATGGGCGAACTGCCACACCTCGCGCGGACGCCAGATGCGAAGCAAACCGGCCAGGCATGCCATGGAGACAAGCGCCGCAATGATGTCGGTGAGCTCGGCCCCGACGAAATTGGAGATGATGAACTGCACCACCGCGAACGACACGCCCGTTACTAGCACGGCGGGCAGGATCTCGGTCATGCGCCTCCAACCGGCCATGACAACGATCAAGTAAGCGGGAATGAGGATCGAGAACAGCGGCAGCTGCCGGCCGACCATCGCCGACAGTGCCAGAGTGGTGGATGTGGGATCGGTGTGACCGAGCACCGGAGCGACGAGGCGGCCGAGGGTCACGACCGGGATACCGATCGATCCGAATGCGACCGGAGCGGTGTTGGCGAGCAGAGCGAGCACCGCCGCAGTGATCGGCTCGAAGCCGAGGCTGGCGAGAATTGAGGCCGAGATAGCCACCGGGGCGCCAAAGCCGGCGATACCTTCGATCAAGGCACCGAAGCTGAAAGCAACGAGCAAGGCCTGGATTCGGCGATCCGTGGTCAGGTGGGCGAGGGATCGTTTGATGACGTCGAAGTCGCCGCTGGCGACAGTCAGGTTATGGAAGAAGACCGCATTCAGCACGATCCAGCTGATGGGCCATAACCCGAATGCCATGCCTTCGGTGGCTGCCCCGACACCGACACCGAGCGGCACGCCCCAGACGACCCAGCCGAGCACGAAGGCAGTGAGCATTGCCGCCAAAGCGCAAATCCACGCCGGCAGCCGCAGGATCGCGAGCAAAACGAAGAGGACGTAGAGCGGAAGTCCCGCGACCAGCGCGGACAGAAGAATGCTGTCCAGCACCGGCTGGTACGTCTGATGAAAAACCAAAAAGACCCCCATCGCGCCAACTCCCCCCTTAAAGGACGCGTACCTAAGCCGAAATCAATTCAATCTGAATTGGGGGCGCTTTGCAACTTGCGCCACTGCCAGACCGTCACGCCGACGCCGGCCAGCCAGAAGAGTGCCGCTGCTGCGAGGAGGACCCATTCGGCACCGCGGGGAAACGCCGGCGGGACATTGCCGGTGCGGCCATAGTCGGCGAACTGCGTCGAGTCGGGTGAGTCGGTCGATGCAAAGTAGAACGCCACGCTGAAAAGGCCGGCCCAGACGGCGCCTCGCAACCAGCCGTCCAGGCGCATGAGGCCGAAGCCCGGGATGGCTGTGAGTAACCAGACGTCCTCTCGCAAGGGCGCGCTCCGGCGCCGCAGCTCCCGCACGAGTGCGGCTGCCGCGACCAACAGCCCGATCGCCGCCGCGTACCAACCCGGACCCATGAGATCCGTGGCCATGAACGGAAACGGGAGGGCAGTAAAGCGTGGCGTCGTGACCACCCACATGGCCCAGGCGAACCACACCGCGAGGACTGCCTCTGTCAGCGCCAGCAGGACGACCGAGATGCGGAGATCCAGGACCAGGGCGGAGATAAGACCAACCGTGGCGAGCCAGCAGGCCGGCGATTCGTATCCGAACGTTTCGGAAAGGTGGGCCGGCGCGATGCTCACCGTCCACGGGGACAGAAGGGATGCGATCACGGAAACCACTACGAGCAAGTCGAGCACGGTCCGCGATCGATAGCCGAGGCTCCCGAGCGCCCGCAGCCTACCAGCTGCCGCCGCCACCACCTCCTCCACCGCCGCCGGAGAAACCGCCACCGCCGAATCCGCTCGAGCTTCCCGAGCTCGGCGGCGCCGACGCGATCGCGCTCGAGAGGCTGGAGTTCATCGACTCGAGGCTGCTCGACAGCAGACCTGCCTGGAATGGCGCGTTGCCGGCGTACCAGCTGTTCGTGGCGCTGGTGTCGATGCCCTCGAACGCCTTCGCCCAGCGTGCGACGCAGCCGAAGACGATGGCGTAGGGGAGAAGCTGGGTGAAGATCTCGGCCTTCTCGGCGAACTGCTGCCGGTACTTCTCCGCGGTCGTCATGTAGAGGCGGAAGCCGAGCGTCTTCTCCATCACCTCGCGGCCGGCGGCGGTCCGGCTGGCCATGGCCCGGTGCATGAAAAGAAGGACGAGGCCAGCCACGCCAATCAGACCGCCGCCGAAGGTCGCGCCGAGCACGAACGTCAAGGCGGCGCCGGCCAGCACGATCAGGATCGCGACGCCGATCGTCGCCATGCGCACCAGGTCTGGCCGAGCGCGAAAGAACTTGCGGCCCATGGCGTCGGCGTACACGTCGCTCTCCGCGGACCTCAGCGTCGATTGAAACGTGCCCTTGAGCTCGGAGACCTTAACCTGCTGGCGGCTGTTGGCGAACAAGCCATAAAAGAGCGTCCTCTCGAAGGGCAGCAAGCCGGAAACGTCTCCCGACTTCCGTGTGAGGAGCCAGTCGTGCTTGCCGGCAATCTCGCTGATGGTCAGAAAGCCGCGCACGGCAAGGTCGACGATGGTCGCGGTCACGTCCTTGGTGTCGGCGGACTCGTCGAGGATCAACCCGAGCTGCGCGGGCTTGAGCTTTTCTGGGGGCTCGAACTCCACCACCAGGGGCTCGTGGTGGAAGACAGGCTCGGCGCGGTCGGCCGCGTCGTTCGTCTGGTAATAGCGCGTGAGGTATGCGCGGTCGCGGCCGTGCTGGAGCCAGAAGCGAACGATCAAGCCGATTCCGGCGATCAAGAGCAGTAGACCGACGCCGATCGTGGGCGGATTGATGTCGAACGCGTCCTGCGGGAAAAGCCGCTTGCGGCCCTCGAGCAGCGGAGCGGGGACGCTCACCGAACCTTTGTTCAACGCCGTCACGATCGACATCTGCTCGCCCGACCCGAGCCGGCGTGTGGAGGTGTAGGTGAACGTGTTGTCGTTGCCCGCGACGTTGCACGTCTCGCGAGAGCCCGGTGGCCCCTCGTAGCATGCAGCCTCGCGAAACGAACCCGCCGGCATGGACACCGTGGCGCTGACCGTCTGCTTGGGCACCGGCCACAGGGCGCCGTCGACGTTCCAGAACAGCTCGTCGTGGTCAGAGAAGGAGTTCATGGCTCCGGCGATTCGGTATTTGATGACGTAGCGGTTGACGCCTCTCACGAGAACATTCGGATCGCCGATCTTGATCACCTCGTTGTCGTTGGTGATCGAGGTCGTATAGAGGACGGGTTTGGCTCCGTCGGTCACCGAGTCGACCGTCATCTGGTAATAGCGGTCATGGGTATCGTCGTAGCGATAGCGGAGTGGGATGGTGCGGAAGATGCCGTGCTTCTCCAGCGACCCGAAGTCGACGTTGATGCTCTCGGTGATGGTCAGCGCGGAATTGGCCGCGATCTGGATGTCGGAATGAAACGACGTGATGACCCAGCCCTCGTCGGCACGCGCCGACATTGATCCAAGGGCGGTCAGCCAGATCGCCGTGAGGATGGCAAGAACGGCTCGGGTGCGCATCGGCAGCCCGTATATTGCCAAGTCCAATGACCGAGATCCGTCATGACATCCGGAACGTGGCGATCATCGCCCACGTCGACCATGGCAAGACGACGCTCGTCGACGCGCTTCTGAAGCAGAGCCACACCTTCCGCGAGAACCAGGAGGTCGGTTCGCTGATCATGGACACGAACGACCTCGAGCGTGAGAAGGGCATCACGATCCTGGCCAAGAACACGTCGATCCGGCACGGCGACGTGACCATCAACATCATCGACACCCCCGGGCATGCGGACTTCGGCGGGGAAGTCGAGCGTGTCCTCAACATGGCCGATGGATGCCTGCTGCTGGTTGATGCGGCCGAAGGCCCGATGCCGCAGACCCGGTTCGTGCTGCGCAAGGCGTTCGAGGTCGGGCTCCGGATCGTCGTCGTGATCAACAAGGTCGATCGCGCTCATGCCCAGCCCAAGGCGGCGCTGGAGCGGGTCCACGATCTGTTTCTCGAGCTGGCCGAGGACGCGGACCAGCTGGAGGCTCCGGTCGTCTATGCGATCGCCAAGCAGGGCCGCGCCGGCTCGCGGCCGGATGCTTTGGCCTCTGACCTCGAACCGCTTTTCCAGACCATCCTCGATCACGTGCCCGCGCCTGTCGTGCAGGAGGGCGGCTTCCAGATGCTGGTCGCCAACCGGGCGTATGACGACTACACCGGAACGATGGCGATCGGTCGGATCTCACGCGGCTCGGTGAGGCCGGGCGACGCGATCACAGTGCTGGGCGCCGAAGGCGTCGCCCGGCCCGTCCGGGTCGTGCAGGTCATGCTCTACCGCGGCCTGGAACGCGTCCCCGTCCCAGCCGCAAGCGCCGGGGACATCGTCGTCCTGACGGGCCTGGAGGAGGTCGCCATCGGCGACACGCTGGCGGACCCCGAATCACCCGACCCCCTGCCGCGCATCGAGATCGACGAGCCGACCGTGCGCATGACTTTTGGCGTCAACACGTCGCCCTTCACGGGTCGGGAGGGCAAGTTCTCGACCACTCGCCAGCTGCGCGCTCGCCTCTACAAAGAGCTCGACATCAACCTCGGCCTGCACGTCGAGGACACGTCGCAGGCGGAGCGGTTCCTGGTCAGCGGCCGGGGTGAGCTGCACCTCGCAGTCCTGATCGAGACCATGCGCCGCGAGGGCTATGAGTTCGAGGTCTCGCGGCCGGAGGCGATCGTCAAGGTCATCAGCGGCCAGCGGATGGAGCCTGTCGAGCGGCTGACGGTCGACATTCACGAAGAGCATCTCGGCGCGGTCAGTGAGGCGCTTGGCAAGCGTCGCGGCGAGATGATCGAGATCGTGTACGACCACAAAGGCGGCGTCCGGCTCGAGTACCTGATCCCGACCCGGGGCCTGATCGGCTTCCGCAACGCTTTCCTGACGCTGACCTCAGGGGAAGGCCTGATGGGCTCGATCGGGATCGGCTACCGGCCCTGGATGGGAGAGTTCCGAGAGCAGCGCAACGGGGCGCTGACCGCGTCGTCGGCGGGCACCTCGCTCACCTACGGCCTGGCCGCCGCGCAGGAGCGTGGGACCACGTTCATTGAGCCAGGTGAGGAGGTCTACGAGGGCATGATCGTCGGCCTGCAGAAGCGGCCGGGCGACATCCGCGTCAACGTGTGCCGGGAGAAGAAGCAGTCGAACGTGCGTTCTTCCACCTCGGACATCTCGGTCCGGCTCACACCTGCGAGCCGATTGAGCCTCGAGCAGTCGCTGGACTTCCTTGCCGACGACGAGCTTCTCGAGGTGACGCCGAGGCATCTGCGCCTGCGCAAGCGGTACCTGACCGAGGTTGACCAATCGCGTGCCCGGAGGCTCTCGGAGGCGGCAGGAGTACGTTTCTGAGGATCTGGGTATACTGGGAGCAGCCGGCGAAGCGCCGGCGCTCACCGCAGGCTTCTATCTTCTCGAACGGGCCCGCTAGATGAGTAGGCCCGCCGTTCGAGAGATAGGAGATAGGAATGCCTACTGGCACTATCAAGAAACTGGTTTCGGATCGTGGCTTTGGATTTATCAAGGCCGAGGACGGACAGGAATACTTCTTCCACCGCAGTGGCACCGAGGGCGACTTCGACGGCCTCCAGGGTGGCGAGAAGGTTCAGTTCGAAATCGAGTCGAGCCCCAAGGGCCCGCGCGCCAAGAGCGTCCGCGTCGCCTAAGTTCGACAACCAGAAGCAGCCCCGGAGAGATCCGGGGCTCTTTTTTTTGGGGGCTTGTCAGTAGGCCGGATTCACTCCGGCCGTCACCAGAGGCGCCTCACCAGGCGCGGGACGTCGAGCTTCGGTCGCGGGTACTTCGGATTCATCTGCCGCAGCGTCTCGACCAGGATCATCGACACCGCCCAGTTGCGGTAGACCTTGTCGTCGGCGGGGACGACGTGCCACGGCGCGCCGGCGGTCGAGCACCGCGCGACCGCCAGGCCGTACGCGCTCATGTAGTCGTCCCAGTAAGCGCGCTCGTCGATGTCGTGCTCGTTGAACTTCCAGCGCTTGTCGGGATCCTTCAGCCGGTCGATCAAGCGCTTGCGCTGCTCCGCGTAGGAGATGTGCAGGCAGAGCTTCACGATCTTGGTACCGCTGCGCACGAGCCCGGCCTCGAAGTCGTTGATCTGTCGATAGCGGCGTTCGAGGATCCGCTGCGGCGCCAGGTTGTGTACCCGGGCGACAAGGACGTCTTCGTAGTGCGAGCGGTTGAAGATGCCGATGTCGCCGGCGACGGGCAATCGTTTCCTGATCCGCCAGAGAAAGCCGCGCCGCCGCTCCTGCGGCGTCGGCTGTTTGAAAGCTGTGATCAGCACGCCCTGCGGGTTGAAGTTGCGCATGACGTGGGTGACGGTGCCGTCCTTGCCCGACGTATCCATGCCTTGAAGGACGACGAGCAGCGAGCGTTTGCGCTCGGCGTATAGACGCTGATGGAGCTCGAAGAGAAGGTCTTGCCGCTTCTGTATGTCGCGAAGGGCTTTCTGTTTGCCGCCTTTCAGGCCAGGCGTCGAATCCGGGTCGACGTCGGCCATGCTGAAGCGACCGTTGCGGAGCGCCGCGCGCAGCAGATCGCGGATCTCTCCGGTCGCCACGCCCGCGAGGTTACTTCAGTTCGACCGGTACGACGCCGAGTTTGACAAGCCCGTCCCCGCGCAGCACGGTAAGCGTGATCTTCGAACCGATCCGGGCCTCGACCATGAGCCTCTGCAGGTCGCCGGCCTTGCTCACGCCGACATCGCCGACGGAGACGATGACGTCGCCACCGCGCAGCGCACCGTTCGCGGCCGGACTCCCGCTGACGACCTCGTGCACCTCGACGCCGGCCCTGCGTCCGAGCTTCTCTGCAATCGGCGGCGGAAGCGGACGAGTCCCGCCGGCGATGCCGAGGTAAGCGCGACGCACCCGGCCATTGCGCATCAGTGCGGCGAGGATCGCCTCCGTCGTCGGATTCATCGGCACCGCGAGGCCGAGGCCCATCCCGGCGACGGCGGTGTTGACACCGATGAGCCGCGCGTGCGAGTCAGCGAGCGCGCCGCCCGAGTTGCCGGGGTTGAGCGCCGCGTCGGTCTGGATGACATCTTCGACGAAGCGGCGGTGCCCGTTGCCGTCGGCGGTCGCCAGCGAGCGGCCTAACCCGCTGACGACCCCGGACGTGACGGATCCCGAAAAGCCCATTGGGTTGCCGATGGCGACGACCAGCTGGCCGACCCGAAGCTGGTCGGCGTTGCCGATCCGGGCGGGGTGGAGGGTATCGGTGCGGGCGCGCACGATGGCAAGGTCGGATAGTGGATCCGCTCCGACGACGTCCACGTCGTGCTCGGTGCCGTCGATAAAGGATGCGCTGGCCGTGCCGCCCGCCGCGACCACGTGGGCCGAGGTGACAAGGAAGCCGTCGGGGGTGATGACGACTCCGGACCCGGCGCCCCCGAAACCGCGACCGCCGCGCCCGATGCGCAGGCTGGCCACCGACGGAAGGACCCTCTCCGCGACAGTGGTCACGATCGTCGAATAAGCGTCGAGCGCCTCTTGCTCGGTCGTCGCCTCGACCATGTTGCTTACAACATTACCAAGCAACAGATCGGGCTAAACCTTGGCTTTGGCCGGCTTCCGCCCGGCAGCCGCCCGGAGGGCCTGGAGCTCGGCTCCGAAAGCGTCCACGATCCCCTCTGGGTCGGGGACCAGGCCCTCATCGCTCGCTATGCCGAGCATCACGCCCCCGGCGTAGCTGAGGATGCTGATGCCGAGGCCGAGGTGGCCCGACTGCGGCACCCAGAACATCACCTTGTCCAGCTTGCGCCCGGCCAGGTAGAGCGGCTCGCGGGGACCGGGCACGTTGGTAAGCACGGCAGTCGCCTTGCTGCCGAAGAAGCGGAGGCCAAGCCTTTCCAGCTCCACCGGCGCCAGGCCCATCACGTTCAGCACGCCGAATGCGACCAGGGCCTCAGGCGACCGCTTCAGGTCGTCCATCTCCCTTTTGATGGCGCGGAGACGGCGTACAGGGTCGACGACGCCGACCGGCAGGGTGAGAAAGACGAGCCCGAATGAGTTGCCGAGCTTATGCGCCTCCTCCAGCGGCCGCAGGTTGACCGGGACCGAGGCGCGGATGGCGAGACCGCTCGTGGCCTCGCCGCGCTTCTCGAGGTAGCGGCGCAGGGCGCCCGTCGCGGCGGCGACGAGCACGTCGTTGACGGTCGCGCCGAAAGCTTGGCCGACGGCCTTGAAGTCATCCAGCGGCACCGGCCTCGACCACGCCGCCCGCTTGCGCCTTCCGAGCTCGCCTTTGAATGCCGTGGCGGGGTCCGGAGGCAGCAGCACCAGGCGGCCGAGTCGATACGCGCCGGTTGCGCCGAGTCTTGCAAGGTCGGCCAGGTGGCCCGGATTGTCCAGAAGCTGCTGGCCGGCGGTAACGCCGCGGCTGATCGCCGAAGGCAGCCAGTCGAGAGGACCCGCATCGTTTTGATGGTCCACTCGCCGGCGTGACGGCGTGGCAGTGGGCGACGAGTCGGTGAGCGATAGCATCACACGCACGAGCGCGATGCCGTCGGCGATGCTGTGGTGGATGCGGGCGAGCACGACCGAGCCGCCGTCGTAGCCGTCGATGAGGTGCACGTGCCACAGCGGCTTGCTCATGTCGAGAGGCGTGCTCAGTAGCTCGCTCACCAGGTCGCGCAGTGCTTTTTCCCCGCCCGGATCCGGAAGTGCCACATGGCTGACGTGGTTGTCGATGTCGAAGCGCGTGTCGTCCTGCCAGTGGGGCAGGTTGCCACGCAAGCGCGGCCGAACGACACGTTGATGAAACCTGCCGAATGGCGCGAGGCGCCTGTCGAGCAGCGTTCGGAGTCGCTTGACGTCGACTCTGCCGTCGAGAGCGAGGACGCCTGTGACCATCATCAGGTTGGTCGGGTCCTCCATCCCCAACCAAGCGGCGTCGACGCTCGACATCGGGACCAGCCTGGTCACCGTGCGGTGATCCTACGCGCGATAGACGGAGATTTCCGTTGCCTTGACCGCCGCCCAGACCTCCGCGCCTGAGTCGAGCTTCAGCTCTCGCACGGCGGATGGAGTGACCTCAGCGACCAGGGGCAGGGCGCCGCTCAAGCGAACCCTCACCCGTTCGCCCTGGAGGTCGAGGTCTTCGGCCCGGGCCCGCCACACGTTGCGCGGCGTGCCTTGCGGTCTGGCGAGGTAGAGCGCGACCGCCCGCGGGTGGATGACGGCGAAGACGTCGCCATCGCCGGCATCGGGCGCGGCGACGATCGCGCCGCCGGCGAGCTCGATGTGATCTCCGCGGGCGCGGCCGCGCAGGAGGTTGACCCCCGCAAGGTCGGCGACGAAGCGTGAGCGCGGCCTGGCCGTGACCTCGGCCGCGGTGCCGCTCTGCGTGATCCTGCCCTGTTCAAGTACGACCAAGCGGTCGGCCAGCGCCATGGCTTCCAGCGGATCGTGGGTGACCAGGATGCGGACGCCGTGGAATCCCGAAAGCTGGCGTGAAAGCTCACGGCGGACCTCAGCGCGAATGGTCACGTCGAGCGCCGAGAGCGGCTCATCGAGCAGCAGGAGGCGCGGCTCGGTGGCGAGCGTCCGGAGAATCGCCACTCGCTGTGCCTGGCCGCCGGAGAGGTCCCGTGGCAAGGCGTTGGCCTTCTCCCCCAGGCCCGCGCGATCCAGCCACTGCCGCGAGGTGGCGGACGCGTTGTGTCGCAGGCCAAAGGCCACGTTCTGCTGGACGGTCATGTGCGGAAACAGGACGTGGTCTTGAAATACCAGCCCAACGCCCCGGCGTTCGGTCGGAACATGCCGTCCGGCAGCGGAATCGTCGAGCACCTGGCCGTCGAGCTCGACGTGACCCTGGATCGGAATCAGGCCGGCCAGCGCGCGCAGCAGCGTCGTCTTGCCCGCGCCATTCGGGCCGAGGACGGCTACGGTTTCGCCTGCCGAGACGAGCAGATCGACCTCGAGGAAGAAGCCGTTTTGCTTGACAGTGATGCGAGCGCTGAGACTCACGGCGCGCCGAGACTCACGGCTCGCCGAGCCAGCGGTCGCGCAGCCCGATAAGGATCGCGAGCGAGACGCCGAGGAGGATGAGGCTTAGGACGATCGCTCCTTCCGGGCGTGTCTCCAACGCCACGTAGACGGCAAGCGGGACCGTCTGCGTGCGGCCGGGCAGGTTGCCCGCGAACGTGATCGTGGCCCCGAACTCGCCGAGCGCCCGGGCCCAGCACAGGACCGCGCCCGAGAAGACCGCCGGGCGCAGGAGCGGAAGGGTCACGCGCAGGAAGACTTTCCAGCTCCCAGCTCCGAGCGCGCGCGCGGCTTCCTCATAGCGGTGGTCGAGGCCGCGAAGGCCGCCCTCCACCGCGATCACCAGAAACGGCATGGCGACAAAGGTCTCGGCGATGACCGCGGCCGTGGTCGTGAATGGAATCTGAAGCCCGAAGGCCGCGTACAGCGGGGCCCCGATCAGCCCCCGGCGACCAAACGCGAGCAGCAGGGCGACGCCGCCTACGACGGGGGGCAGCACCATCGGCAGCGTGGTCAGGGCGCGGAGGATGCCGCGGATCGTCCCGCTCGTGCGCGACAGGAGGAGCGCGAGCGGAATCCCCAGCGCCAGCGCGACCGCCGTGGCTGTGAGCGAGCAGAACACCGAGAGACCCAGCGCTGTTGCGGTTTCAGGCGCGGTGAGCGCCGGCCAGACCTGATTCCAGGGCGCACGGACGATCAGCCCGGCAAGAGGGAGGACGAAGAGGAGAAGTCCGGCCGCCGCCAGCGCCACAAGCGGCCCGGGGATCCGGGCCTGGCTCATGCCTTCTCGAACCCCGCGCCGGTAATGATCGACTGTCCTTCAGGTGAAAGGAGGTAGGAGATGAATTCATCGGCGCCCTGATTGTTGGACGCCGACTTCAGCTTTGCGATCGGATAGTCAGCGATGACGTTCTGGCCGTCCGGTATCGCGACGCCGTCGACCTTGCCGCTAGACACGATGTCGCTCACGTACACGATGCCGGCGTCGGCTTCGCCGAGCGAGACCTTGCCCAGGACGCCGGTGACCTGTGGTTCGAGGCTGGCTGGATGGACGGTCACATGAGCCCTGGCAAGCGCCTGCTGCGCGTATTTGCCCGCCGGCACCGAAGGGTCGGCGAGCACTGTCACGAGACCCGCGCGCGCCAGGTCAGCGAGGGTGTGGATACCTTTCGGGTTGCCCTTTTCGACGGCGATCTCGAGCCGGTTGTGCCCAAATACCTGAGGCGATCCACCGATCAGGCCGGCGTCCTGCAGAGATTTCATGTGCGCGGTGTCGGCGGAAGCGAAGACGTCAGCCTGCGCGCCTTGCATCAGCTGCGAGCTGAGGGCCTGCGTCCCTGCGTAGTTGAACACGACGCCGAGCCGGTATTTCGGGCTGACGCGGCCCGCAACCTTGACAAATGCCGGCTCAAGAGATGAGGCGGCGAAGACGACGATCGAGCTCACCGTGGGTGGTGGGCCGCTTCCCTGATTCCCCGCGCAACTGCCGAGTAGAAGCGCCGCGAGGCTGGCGACCCACTTAGTCACGCGGCAGCTCGATGTGGACGTTGGTGGCTTTGACGACCGCGATCGCGGCCATCCCGGGTCTCAGATCGAGCTCGTCGACTGCGTCGCGCGTGATGAGTGACACGAGGCGATGGGGGCCGGCCTGGATCTCGACCTGGGCCGCGACTTTGTCTTTGATCACGCGGGTGATGATGCCGGGGAAGCGGTTGCGAGCGGACTGCTTGACCGACGCCTCGCTTCGGTCTTTGTGTTTCGGCTTGGCGATCGCCGCCAGGGACTCGCCGTCGATGAGCCGCTGGCCGCCTGAGGTCCGCACGGCGGTGAGTCGGCCGTCATCGACCATGCGCCGGACGGTGTCGACGCTGACCCCGAGAGTCTTCGCGGCTTCACCAAGGCGATAACCAGGCATAACGCTGAAAATGCTAGCAGGCGCCAGCTAATCTGGCCAATTACGTGGCAAAGCCCACACCTCCGTCGGGCCCTCCCACTCCCATTGGGCTCCTCCCCCAGCCCGACCGACCGTACCGCAGCAACGTACCGCGCGATCTTCACAGCCACAATCCAGGTCGTTAAGACTCACTTCGTAAGCTCGGAATGGACCAATCAATGGCCTGGCTCCGAGCGCACGTCGGCGAGTGGATCTCGATCCGCGCCCACGCGGAACGCGCGCCCCTGCGATTCACGCTCACCCTCACGCTCGGCGAATTGCCAGAGGGTTGGACGCGCGCGCGGGGTCACGCGCGCACGTGGGCCGGCATAGTCGGTCTGATTTGCATCACGCCGTTCGTCCTGCTGCTGGCCGCGACCCTGCTCCGCAGCGTTGGCCTCGGCGCGCCCTACGCATGGTTCTCGGCTTCGCCGATTGCCATCCTCGCCGCGACGGTCAGCCTCTTCATCGGCATCCCGGTTGCGATCGCGATCAACCTCTGGCGCATCACCCACGTCGGTTTCCAGCGTCGGTCCGGTGCCGTGGAGGGATTGGTCGCGCTCGAGTTCGCCCCTCTGCACCTGATCGTCGTCCTCGCCGCCGTGGTCGTCGGGGGCCTATTCTTCGGTCACCTCGCCGCCGACTCTTACGCGTGCCTTCACGGAGTCCGGTCCGCCTGCTGAGACCGTAGCCGCTTACAAACTCTTCACATCCGGGTAATGCCAGAGTCGGTCGCCAGGGCTTGAATTGAGGCGTGAGCCTGGCCTCCGCAGAACAGCAGGTTGCCGCGACACGGACCGCCGCTCGCGGAATCACGCGACGTCAAGCTCTGGCCGCGGCGCTGGCCGCCGGAGTCGGTGTGGGTGCGATCCGTCTTCTGGGCGGATCGATGCAGCAGGTCGCGAGTCCGCGTACATCGTGGGCCAGCGGCTGGATCTCCCCGCTCGGCTCCGAGTCGGCGCGAGTCATGCATCTCCTTCGTCGCGCCACGTTCGGTTACACCCCGTCGCAGCTCGACGCCGCGCTGTCAGACGGATTCAGCAAGACCATCGATCGCCTGATCGAAACCAAGCCGGCGGAGCCGCCCCTGCTCCTGACCGCGGACACGCCCGGCGGTCGTTTTCCGATCGCCCAGCTTCAGCAGTGGTGGATCGATCACATGCTGACCACGCCGACGCCATTTGCGGAACGGATGACGCTTTTCTGGCACGGCCACTTCACCACCGATTACCGCAAGGCCGCCGACAACACCTTCATGTACTGGCAGAACCTGACCTGGCGCCGTATGTCCATCACCAACTTGCGCTCGATGCTCGTGGAGGTGACGACCGATCCCGCGATGCTTCGCTATCTCGACCTCGCGACATCGACCGGACAGAACCCCAACGAGAACTACTCGCGCGAACTCATGGAGCTCTTCACGATGGGGGCCGGCAACTACGGCGAGGACGACGTGCGCGACGGCGCCAAAGCCCTGGCCGGATGGCAGCTGCCTCAACCTGATTCCTTCGCCACCAACAACATGAACCGGCGGCTGCCGGTCTACTCCACGCAGAAAACCGGTGTCTTCAACCCACGCCGCGCTTATCGAGGAAGCGTCACCTATCTCGGCCAGACCGGGCCGCTCGACACCCAGGGCGTGATCGATCGAATCCTCGCTCAGCCGGCCACC
>Ga0209690_1000534_pt1 | contig 20525 bp, 17 predicted proteins | sample GraSoiAngelo_150_FD_186164 | JGI IMG/M metagenome (GOLD analysis project Ga0209690, IMG submission 186164) | Grasslands soil microbial communities from the Angelo Coastal Reserve, California, USA - 14_1009_09_40cm (SPAdes) (version 2) | ecosystem: Environmental > Terrestrial > Soil > Grasslands ...
GGACGCATGTGAAACGTCGCGAAAGCGGGTGCCAGTCGAAGCTCATGTGATTGCCCGATTCGTGCGGCCGGCAGAGTCCGCGCAGCTCCTCGGTCGGGATGAGGAGACACTCGTCGTGGAAGCGCTTCTCTTCGCGCAGCCAGGCCAGCGCGGCGAGATACGTTAAGGGGGAAGGGCGGAAGCTCGAGGCGTGGATCGTGACCGTTCCCACGGGATGAGCCAGGTCGACGCCGATCGTCTTGATCTGGATACCGAGCACTCGACGTGTGGCGAGGTGAAGCACCGCCAGCTCGGAAGTCTCCAGGTCCGGAAACGGACGGAACAGATTCAGATCGCCGCTCTCCGCTAGTAGTCGTGCGATCTCGATTTCGCCCAGAGACCCCAGGTCGCTGCGCCACATCGGTCGGGGTTCGACTTGCGGCGGTACTGCTTCGGTGGGGCCGACGCCGAATCGCTCGGCCAGGCGCTAAACGTTTGAAGTCGCTCTCCGGAATAACCAGGATCGTTGGGCCCAATCCGCATTCGGTTATCAGCCCGCTTACGAGCAGCGCCTTGTTGTCCTTCAGGCTGTCCGCCCAAACCACAAGGTGGATTTCGCCGCGATCAAGCGTGGAGCGACCCTTCGCCTGGACCGAGATGTACTTTTCGTCGGTCAGGCGATGCACGAGTGCGTCGATGCCGCGGTCGGACAGCGGCAGAAAAACATGCAGCGCTCCGCGGGACTGCTCGGTAAGGGCAGCCCACAGCCGGAACTCAAAGACCTGGCCGGACGCGCTTACTTCGTCCGATGTCCATGGGCCTGTCAGCTGCACAGCAGCTCCGCGGCGCGCACGTAGACCTGGACGCACTTTTCGACCGAGGCGAGGTCGACCCATTCCACGTCGGCGTGAGCGCCCTCGCCGGCGGGGCCGTACGCGACCGTCGGGATGCCCGCGGCGTTCGTCAGCGCCATGTCCATCCAGTACGCCACGCCGATCTGCTCCGGCTTCCCGGCGGCCTCGGACACAACGCGGGCCAAAGCGTGGTCGGGCGCCAGCTCTGACGACTGGCGTTCGAGGGTCATGTTCACGGTGGCCGGCGCATCGCCGATCAGCTCCTCGATCTCGCGCACGCAGCTCGCGCCGTCCTCGCCAGGGACGGTGCGGCGCTCCAGCTTTGCCACGCAGCGGGCCGGGTACGTGGACAACTCCTGGCCGCCTTCGATGACAGACGCGTGGATCGAGCCGGTGCCAAGCAGCGGATGCCGCGGGCCCGAGCGCAGGCGCTGCTCCAGCTCCAAAACCCCCGTTAGAACCCGGCCCATGTGCGCGATCGCGTCCACGCCCAGATCGGCGCGCGAGCCGTGCGCGGCCACCCCCACCGTCTCGACCTCCAGCCACACAAAGCCCTTGTGCGCCAGGCAGAGGCGAAGCTCGGTCGGCTCGGTCACGATGGCCGCGTCGGCCCGAAACTGCGACACCACGGCGGCGGTGCCCAGCGATGCGACCTCCTCGTCGGCGACGGCGGTGACGATCAAGTCGCCTTTCAACTTTAACGATCTGGCTTCGCGCGCGGCCAGCATGATCGCCGCCAGGCTCGCCTTCATGTCGTACGCGCCGCGGCCATAGACCCGGCCATCGCGCAACAGCGGCGAGAACGCGCCCGGCATCCCGCCCGCTCCGACGGTGTCCATGTGCGCGTTCAGCATCAAGCTCCGGCCGCCACCAGACCCGGGAAGGACGCCGACCACGGACGGACGCCGGGCCGCCGGCTCGACCACCGTCACCTCCAGCCCGGAGTCACGGAGCCACGACGCGACGAATGCCGCGATCGGACCTTCGCCGGCGCCTCCCGGAACCAGGTCCGGGTTCACCGACTCGATCTCCACCAGCTCGCATATCAGCTTTTCCAGCCTTTCCAAGTTCAGTTCATGCTTAGCACATGAAGACGATTGAGAGGACAGAGGCCCAGACCCAAGCCCGGATCGCATTCCAGCCGAAAGACGTGCTGAGCCAGGTCATCATCGCCGCCCTCGCGGTCGCACCTGATGCGTCGAGCATCGTCTACGTGCGACGGACGGTCGAGGACGGAAAGTACGCTCGCAGGTTGTGGCGGACAACGTTCGGCGGCGCAAAGCCGGAACAGCTCACCAGCGCCAAGGCAAGCGACAACCGGCCTCGTTTCTCACCCGACGGCCGCTCCCTCGTCTTCATCTCCGACCGCGCCGGCAAGCCCCAGGCCTGGGTCATCTCGCTCAGCGGCGGTGAGCCGCGCCAGGTCACAGACATCCCCGGTGGCGTCACCGCGGCGGAGTGGTCGCCCGACGGGAAGAAGCTCCTTCTGCTGGCCGCATCGGGCGAGAAGCGATTCATCGTCGGCAACCCCGACGACCCCACGGCGCGGCAAATCCGCGATTACACCTGGCGCTTCGACGGCCTGGGGGTCCGGGACGAGTTCACGAGCGTCTGGATCACGGATCTCGACGAACCCAACCCAACCCGCATCACGGCGCCGAGCTACAACGTGGACGGGGCCGCCTGGTCACCCGACGGCAAGCACATCGCCTTCCTGGCCGACCGAAGCGAGAACGCTGGCCTGGAGGAGATCGACGCAGTTTGGACCATGCCAGCGGCCGGAGGAGAGCCGACGCAAGTCGCCAGGCTCGAGAGTGGCGAGCTCAGCCTCGCCTGGACGCCAGGCGACCAGATTGCGTTTGTCGGGGTCGACCGACCGGGCTTTCCCGGATGGGCCGATATGGAGATCCATGTGAGCGACGGAAAGAGCACCCAGAGGCTCGCTGCGGACCTCCACCTCAACATCCAGTCCACGAGCTACGGCGACTACCAGGACGGCGAGCAGCTCGGCCCACCTCCGCTGCTCTGGCAGGATGAACAGAACCTGGTCGCGCTGGTCTCACACCATGGCTACAGCCATCCGTACCGGTTCGGAGTCGACGGCAGCGTCCGGGCGCTTGCCGAGCCCGAGGCCACATGCAGCTCCATCGCCGCCGGAGGCGGCCGCATCGCGGTCATCGCCGCGACCACCGACCAACCCAACGACATCTTCGCCGTCGAGGATGGCGAGCTGCGCAGGCTCACGACCGACGGCAGCAGCTGGTACGGCCCATTCCAGCGCCGCGTCGAGCACATCCAGATCCCGCATCCGGAAGGCCACACCATCGACACCTGGCTGCTGGCCGCGAACGGCAAACGCGAGGTGGCGCCGCTCGTCATCGACGTACACGGTGGCCCCAACTCCTCGTTCGGCCCGACGCCATGGCTGGAGATGAACGCCCTCGCCGATGCCGGCTTCCACGTGGCCTACTGCAACCCCCGCGGCTCGGTCAGCTACGGCGAGAAGTACGCCAAAGAGCTCGATGGCGTGTGGGGCGACCCTGATGGAAGCGACCTGCTGAGAGTCATCGATTGGGCGGTCGAGGAGAAGATCGTCGACCGCAAGAAGGTCGGCATCATGGGTCTGTCCTACGGCGGATTCATGACCAACTACATGCTCGCCAGGCACCCTGGCGTCTTCGCCGCGGCGGTGAGCGAGAACCCGGTGACGGACTTGCTCGGCGAATGGGCAACCTCAGACTTCGGCCGCTACATCGGCCGCCGGGCAGTCGAGGCACAGAATCCCTGGGACCAACTCGACGCATACCTCTCGCGCTCGCCGTTTGTGCGCATCCACCAGAACCGCGCCCCTCTGCTTCTGCTTCACGCCGAGAACGACATGCGCTGTCCTCCCGGCCAGAGCGAGATGGTCTTCCACATCCTGCGCACGCTCGGCCGAGAGGTCGAGATGATCCGCTATCCCGCGGAGACCCACCTCATGCTCGCCATCGGCCGGCCGGACCGTCGCGTGGACCGGATCGAGCGCATCGTGGGCTGGTTTGAGAAGCACCTGGGCTCAGCACCAAGCTGAGCCCAGGCAAGTACGCGTCGTCTAGCCGCGCGGGCCCGTGAGCGCGCCCATCGCGGGTACGTTTGCCGTGTCGCATGTGGCGCCGAGGCAGCCGAGGTGCCAGCCTTCCTGGATCGTCCGCAGCAGCGAGTAGTGGTTGTAAGCAACGTTCGAGGTGACCGCCACGTGGTTGGAGTGCGAGATCACGATTGACACGACGTGACCGCCGCCGTGGCCCGCGATCGAGTCGCAGCAGCCGGAGGTGTCACCGAAGCCAAAGTCCGACGACGAGCCGGTGAAGTCGCTCTCGTCCCACTGGATGAAGATCACCGAGTTGCCGTTCCACGCCGAGGACGCCATGATCTTGCCCACCCAGGTCGACAGGAACGAGTCGCCCGTCGCGATCAGGCTCTGCACCTGGCTGAAGTCACAGGGGTCGGCCGGGGTGGCGGCGCGTCCGTGCATGTCGTTGCACTGGTCCGGCGCGATGAACGAGTAGTCGGGCACGTTGCCGCCGGCGAGGTCAGCATCCAGCTGGCTGAGGTCGACTATGTTGGCGAGCCGCGCCGGGCTGCCCTGGACGTCGGCGAAGCTCACGAACGGGTTGTGCTTGCGCTCATAGAGCTGGTTTCCGCAGGCATGCGCGAGCACATTGCCGTTGCAGAGTGAGAACGACTGGCTGTAGCTCTTCCACGTCTTGCCGTGGCTGTCGAGCTGGTCGATGAGGTTTGGTACGTCGAGCGTCTCGTCGTTGTCCGTGTCATTGCCGGTGATCCCCGCGGTCGCCGCGACGTAGTTGGGCTGGCTCGGGTGGATCACGCCGAAGTAGTTCGTAGCCGAGCCAAAGGTCGCGACAGCCGTGTTGATCCACGGCGCGTTCGCGTTGCCGATCAGGCTGTTGTACCCGGTGTTCTCCATCATGATCACGAACACGTGCTGGAAGTTCTTGAGATCCGTCCGGCTCGAATCGGCCGACACCGACGCTGAGCCGCAAATCATCGCGATCAGCGTCGCGAAGCCACCGAAGGCGATCGCTCGTCGCATCTAAAACCCCCCTTCTGGATGCAACCAAAGGTGGACACAAGGCGGGCTAGGGCCGTGTGATGAAGGCGGTCAGTCTAATCGAGTCGGGCCAGCCGCGAAATAACGGCAAGTTAAGGAACCGGCGCTCCAAGGCTTAAGCGCGAGGGGCCCGCCAGCTAGGACGGGCCCTCGCGTCGTCCGGTTGGAACGTCTAGTCTTCATCCTCCTCGTCGGAGTTGGACATCGCGAACCAGGCTCCGGTGGGGCTCGTCACGAAGACGATGGGCTGCTTACACGGGTGCGGCAGGCGGACCGTGTCCTCGATCGTCGCGTCACCCGCTGGGCTGGCTGCAAACGATCCAGTCATGACGTTGACGACTCCGTGCGGAGTGATGCAGCTCACAGTCGCCCTGAAGCTGCCGACCGGGTTCGTCCCGTTGAAGGGCGCGACCGGGATGACCAGCCCCCGCACGGTCACCTCGACGTGGCCGCGGCGATCGACCTCGCCCGTGCCGGACGTGATCGCCCACGGCTTGCCGCCGCCGGTGATGCCCCTGGCGTTGACCGCGCCGACGGCCGCGCCGGTCACCGGTGTCATGGAATCGAATTCGATAAGCCCGCCGGCGACGTGCGCGCCCGCGCTCACCGTCCCCGCGGCGAGCAGGGTCAGAATCCCGACGCCGGCCACGAGAAATCTCCGCCAATGAGCCATTTCAAACCTCCCCAAAACGATTTGCGGCTATCTGGCCTGAATACCCGCCGCGGTTACCTCACTCGCGGCCGAAGACGGAGCTCTCCAAGACGTAGAACACGGCGATGGCCGCGTACAGGCCGGCGCTGACCTGCGGGCTCACCAGCGCGACCAGGGTGGCGGCGAGGTAGATGAACGGCCCCGGCAGGTAGCTCCGCCCGATGCCGCTGACCACCCTCGCGTCGGCGTCCTGGCGGATAAGCCGGCGTCCCCACGCCGCGTAACGCCAGATCGCGTTAAACAGGATGGCCGTCAGGGTGAGGGTGATCCCATACGCGAACGCGGCGGCCTGGGCCCCGTCCGCGTTGATGTACAGCGCCAGGAGCCGAGTTGGGAACGGGATGAACGCGATGAGCATCAGGAACAGGACGTTGAGCAGCAAGAAGAACCGATCGGTATGCGAGATCTGATGCAACAGGAGGTGGTGGTTCATCCAGATGATGCCGATGGTCGTGAAGCTGATCGCATACGCGGCGTAGCCCGGCCATATCCGCATGAGCTCACCAGCGAGCGGGCTGTGTTCGTTGACCGCCAGGTTGAGGGTCAGCAGGGTGGCTGCGATCGCGAAGATCCCATCGGCGAAGGCCTCGAGGCGCGCTTTGGGCACGGCGTCAATTCAAACGCAAGATCCAGGCTCGGCTTTCGTTATGTCGCGGTAGCCCCCTCATGTGAATACACGAGGAGTACGGCCTCCTCCTCCCAAACCTCCCATCTCCAATTACGGAGGCCAATGCTCCAGCCGACCCGGCGGGCCCCCTCCCTGATTTGCTCGCCGGGCTCCGGTTGGGGGCCGGATTCCCCTCCGCTACTTCCCGACCAGCCGGATAGTCCAGAAGTCCTGCGCCAGGCCCGATTGGATCAGGTACGCGAAGGGCATGGTGAAGTAGCCCTTCATGCCCCAACCCGCGCCCCACGAGTTGCGGACGAGAAACCACTGCTTGGCGTGGTCGTAGCCGACGGCCGTGACCGCGTGACCGCCCACCGCCCGCTCGCCTGGCCGTGGCATGGGCGCGTGTCCCGTCCTCCTGACGGCGTCGGTCTCGAAACTTTCGTACACGGTGAAGCCGAAAACGAACGGGTAGCCTGAGGCAAGGCAGCCCTTCATCTGGTTCACGTCTGGGACGAGGCGCTGGTAGGAGACGGCACGGTCGAGCCGGGCGTCCTTGTAGCACTGGGCGGTCGGGCGCTTCGTGAACTTCGCGATGTCGTAGGGCCACTCGGGCTCGGGGCAGACCCCGTCGCTGGCGACGGACTTGATGCCGTCGCGGATCATCGCCCCGCTGTCGATGGACACCGTGCCCTCGATACGGCGCTCGTTGTAGTAGATGAACAGTCGCGACGGCACGAAGTCGCGCATGCGCTGTTTCTTGCGGTCGAACTCGATCGCGCCCGCGATCGCGTTGGCGGTGCAGCTGCCGAGATTGCCCTGGTCGTAGACCGGAGGGCACTTGGAGCGCAGGTCCACGGACGCCGGCAGCGCCAGCAGGTAGTGGGCGGGAGCGGCGTAGAGATGGTCGCGCTCGTCGGGCTGGTCGGGTATCCAGCCGTAGCGGCGGATCGTGCGCGGTTGGGTCACAGGTACGTCCAGTTTGCGACGCTGGGCCCGTCGCCGACATACGCTTGGACGCCGTTTGGAAACCGGTGCGCTTCCAGCACGATCGCCGTCGCGCGCGCGTGTCCCTCGAGGATCACCAGGCGCCCATCCGGCCGCTGCAGGGCGATGATCTCAGGCACCTTCTTCTGCGAGTGGCACAGTCCTGACGCGAGCGACAGCACCACCATGTTGGTCTGGTCGCCGGTGAAGACGTGGCCGATGTTGGTCGCGCCCTCGGCGACCTTGCGGGTCACCGGCGACACGAGCTGCCAGGGACCAGACCGCCTCGCGTAGAGCATCTCGGACACCTCGTCGGCGGTTAGGCGAAAACGCCGCCAGCGGACGTCGTTCGCAAGGCCTTCGAAGCTGCCGACGCCCAGTCCGAATCCATAGACCGAGGTGATGATCTGCCGGCGCAGGTCGTTTTGGGTCTGGTCGCGGAGGTCGGGCGTACGCGCCGCCTTCAACGCCAGCGAAAGGTTGGCGGGGTTTGGCGGGTTGCCGACGATGAAAGCCTGGAAGTCGGGCGACTCGATTTCGGCCTGCAGCCAGGCAAGAATCACCTGGTCTTCTGTCGCATTTCCCAGGTCTTCCATCCCGGCATGGGAAAATAACACCTCGATGCCCCAATCCCACAAATGGGTCTATCAGTTCTCCGAAGGCTCGGCCGCCGCGCGCAGCGCACATGGGAATCCGCGCGACCTCCTCGGGGGCAAGGGCGCGGGCGCCGCGGAGATGACCAAGGCGGGAATGCCGGTGCCACCGGGTTTTACGATCACGACCGAGGCGTGCCGCGCGTACTACGCAAGCGGCGGCAAATTTCCGAAGGGACTCTGGGAGCAGGTCCTGCCGGCGCTGAAGGTCCTGGAGCGCAAGGCGGGAAAGAAGTTCGGCGACCCGAAAGATCCCCTGCTCGTCAGCGTGCGCTCGGGCGCGAAGTTCTCCATGCCCGGGATGATGGACACAGTCCTCAACCTCGGCCTGAACGAGGAGGCCGCCGCGGGGATTGCGGCACTGACCAAGGACGAGCGCTTCGCGCTCGACGCCCGCCGTCGCTTCATCCAGATGTTCGGCAAGACCGTCAAGGGGATCGACGGCGACAAGTTCGAGCACGCACTGCAAGAGGCGAAGAAGAAGGCGGGGGTCAAGACCGACCCCGAGCTGAAGCCTGCGGACCTGCGGCCGCTGGTCAAACGATTCCTCGACATATATAAGGAAGAGACCCGGAGCGAGTTCCCCTCCGACCCGGTCGAGCAGCTGCGCGAAGCGATCGATGCCGTCTTCAAGTCGTGGAACACCGAGCGCGCGAAGACATATCGTCGGATGGAGCGCATCCCGGACGACCTGGGGACCGCGGTCAACGTGCAGATGATGGTCTTCGGCAACATGGGCCGGACCTCGGGCACGGGCGTGGCCTTCACGCGCAACCCGATCACCGGCGCGAAAGAGCTATACGGCGACTACCTCGCCAATGCGCAAGGCGAGGACGTGGTGGCCGGCGTTCGCGACACCGAACCAATCAGCGCCCTGAAGAAGGAGCTGCCGAAGGTTTACGCGCAGTTCGACCGTTACGCGAGGCAGCTGGAGAAGCACTACCAGGACGTGCAGGACCTCGAGTTCACAATCGAGCGCGGCAAGCTCTACATGCTGCAGACGCGCTCGGCGAAGCGCACGGGCGAGGCGGCCGTGAACATCGCCGTCGACATGGTGAAAGAGCGCCTCATCACCAGGAGGGACGCCGTCGCGCGGATCGAGCCGCGCCAGCTGGAGCAGCTGCTGTTTCCGCGGGTCGACCCGGCGGCCAAGGCTTCGCCGCTCGCCAGGGGCGTGCCCGCGTCACCGGGCGCGGCCACCGGCGGCGCTGTGTTTGACGCCGACACCGCGGTCGAATGGGGCAAGCAGGGCAAGGCGGTGATCCTGGTCCGGGTCGAGACCAACCCCAATGACGTGCACGGGATGGTCGAGGCAAAGGGCATCCTCACGCAGACGGGAGGGACGGCGAGCCATGCGGCTCTGGTCGCGCGCGGCATGGGCCGGCCATGCGTGGTTGGCGCGAGCGCGATCGACGTCGACGTCCGGCAGCGGAAGTTCTTGGCCAACGGCACCACGATCAAAGAAGGCGACCAGATCACGATCGACGGCACGACCGGCGACGTGTACGTGGGCAACGTGCCGACGATCGAAGCCCGCTCGCTCAACCAGCACCCCGCCGCAAGCGCCATCCTGCGCTGGGCCGACGAGATCCGCCGCCTGGAGGTGTGGGCGAACGCCGACTATCCTCGAGACGCGGCCAAGGCGCGCGAGAACGGGGCGCAGGGCGTCGGTCTGTGCCGTACCGAGCACATGTTCATGGAGCAGGACCGGCTGCCGATCGTGCAGGCGATGATCATGGCCACCAGCACCGAGGAGCGCGAGAAACAGCTGGCAAAGCTCTTGCCCATCCAGCGTGGTGACTTCGAGGGCATCTTCAAGGAGATGGCGGGGCTGCCGGTGATCATCCGGCTCATCGACCCGCCCCTGCACGAGTTCCTGCCGAGCCTCGAGGAGCTGATCCGCGAGACGACGCACCTCAAGGACACGGGCGAGAACCCGACGCTGCTGGCCGAGCGCGAGAAGATCCTCAGCCGCGTCGAAGAGCTGCACGAAGCAAACCCAATGCTGGGATTGCGCGGCGTGCGCCTCTCGATCCTCTATCCGGAGATCACACGGATGCAGGTCCGCGCGATCATCGAGGCGCGCGGCCCGAGATCATGATCCCGCTCGCCGGCACGGTGGCCGAGCTGCGGACGGTTCACGCCGAGCTCAAGCCCGTCGCTGAGCTGGTGCAGAAGGAGATGGGCGTGAGGGTGCCGTACAAGTTCGGCACCATGATCGAGATCCCTCGCGCCGCGCTGACCGCAGGCGAGATCGCGCAAGAGGCCGAGTTCTTCTCCTTCGGCACCAACGACCTGACGCAGACCACGTTCGGCTTCTCGCGCGACGACGCCGAGCGCGCTTTCATCGTCCGCTACCTGGAACAGAAGATCCTGCCTCGCAACCCGTTCGAGACGATCGACGTGGGCGGAGTCGGAAAGCTCATGGAGATGGCGGTGCGCGACGGGCGCAAGACGAGGAAGGACCTCGAGGTCGGGATCTGCGGCGAGCACGGCGGAGACCCGGACTCCATCCACCTGTGCCACAAGCTCGGCCTGAACTACGTGTCATGCAGCCCGTTCCGCGTTCCGGTGGCCCGGCTTGCGGCGGCGCAGGCGGCGATCGGAGAAGGCACCGGGACGAAGTAGGGAGAAGGCAGGCGACCACCCAGGGGGCTTCAGCCGTTTAACCTCCTGGGCGTGATCGTCAACGTGTGTCCGGCAACGGTCACGCCCGCTTCGCCCGAGAGGATCTGGGCGGTCGTCACCGCGACGGAACGGCTCGGTGAATGGGTCGACGCCCGTGTCGTCTCCGCCGAACCGCCCGGTCCGGCACGGCCGGGACAGACGATCCACCTCCTCGCGCCGTCGTTGGGCCGCAAGTGGCCGGTGCGGATCGATGTGGTCGATATGGATCCGCGGCACCGCTGGATTGATCTCGTCGCTTATCTGCCTTTCGGCGTCGCGAACCATGAGCACCTCGCCCTGACCGAGACGAAGGACGGGGGCACGCTGGTCAGGTTCAATTGAGACTTCCACCTCCCGCCCGGGTGGCGGGGCCGCCTTGTGCAGCTGCTGCTCGGGAGGGAGCTGCGGCGCGGACCTGAGGAATCGCTGCGAGACCTGATCCGGGCCGTCGAGCTTTAGGCCATGGCCTCCAGCTCCTTCATCGCCTTGGCGAGGTTCCGCTCGCGCGTCTCCGCCGTTTTGCCGTTGGCGATTGGCGCCACCAGCCGGACCTTGCCGCTGTAAGAGAGGCTGTCGAAGTACTTCTTCGCCTTCGCGTTCTTGGCGAGCGCCTGGGCGAGCTCCGGCGGCACTACGACGTCCCGAGGTTGCGTGTCGAGCTCAACCTGGACGTCGATGGTGTCGCCGGCCTTGACGTTCGCGTTGTTGCGCACCTCCTCGCTGATGCCGAGCATGAAGGTCCCGCCCATCGGAGCGATGGCGCTTCGATAGGTATAGCCGTTGATCGTGACCCGCACCAAAGGCCGCTTTGTCGACCCCAGGTCCTCCACGATCTTCGCCGGCACCTCGACACCGGTGGCCGTCTTGCCCGCGAGCAGGACCTTCGCTCGAAACTTCATGCGTCCCCCCTCGTCTTGATCTGGCGCGCCGGCACCGACGATGCCCACGTCCAGCCGACGATCAGCGCGAACCACAGCGGCAGCAGGTTGCCGTGGCTGAGCCCGCTCATCACGTAGACGAAGCACGCGGCGGTCAGGACGCCGACGATCGCCGAATGCCGATACCTCCGAGTGAACACGAAGCACGCGGCGACCAATGCGGTATAGCCGATGCCAAAGCCGGTGAGGTGCAGCATCGCATGCCACGTCATGGTCGACGGTTGGCCGGCGGGCGCTCCGGCCGGAAAGCCGAGACCCGGGTCGGCGTTGAAGAGTCCGCCGAGGATCATGCCGGCGCCCACGCAGGCGATCAGGATCGGACCCCGGGCGCCGGCATTCGCGCGCCGCAGACCGACACCGCCGGCGATGAACAGCAGACCGCACGCAATGAAGTTGGTGATCTGAATCCAGCCGAGATCGCCGAGGCTGAGCAGGCTGGGCGGATGCCGTGTGATGTCGAAGCCCGCGCGGGTGAAAGCCTGGACGAAGATCGTGACGATGAAGAGTGGACCCGCGGCAACGCCGCATGCGAGGAGCGCCGTGGCGATCTGGCTGCGAGAGGACGATTGAGCTCGGGTGGATCGGGTGGCGATGGCGCTGCTCATGACCGCTTCTCCGCGGCTTGCTTCGGGCCGAGCTGATGCGAGGTGGCGGCGAGCTGCACGATCCGAACTGGTTGCCGAACGGATCGCGGAGCCCGAAGTCGATCCCGTATTCGCGCTCGGTGAGCTCGTCCACGATCTCCACGCCCTTTGCCTTGAGCTCGTCAAAGGTCTTCCTGGCGTCCTTGGTCGTGAAGCCGATGGCGAACCCGCTCGCGCCCTTGCTGATCAGCTCCCGAACCTGCTCCGCCGACTTGGGGTCCATCCCCGGAGGTCCAGGCAGCTCGAGGAGTATGTCGCGCGAGGGATCCCCGGGAACCCTGACGGTCAGCCAGCGCATGACGCCGAGGTCAAGGTCATTGCTCACCTCGAGCCCAAGCTTGCCGACGTAGAAGTCGAGCGCCTTCTGCTGGTCAAAAACGAAGATGTGCGAGATGTTGATTGAGCTGAGCATCGGTTTTTTCCTCCTGTTTGGTTGGTGTTGAAATCGATGCTATTTGCCGTTCTGCGAGGGCGCTTCTCCAAAACTGCTAGGTCGCATCCACGCCATGGTGAAGCAGGTTGGGGCGTGGATGACCTCGCCGCGTTCGCGATAGTCAGTCGGGTTCACGCCGACGATGTCGCGAAAGGTGCGACTGAACGTGCCGAGACTGGCAAACCCGACGTCAAGGCAGATGTCGGTGATGCTGCGCTCGGTTTCGCGCAGCAGGAACATGGCCCGCTCGACGCGCCGCCGCTGCAGGTACCGGTGCGGAGTCTCGCCAAAGGTCGCTCCAAACGTGCGAATGAAGTGCGCCTCCGAAACGCTCGCCACGCTCGCTAGCGCCCGAATGTCGAGAGGTTGGGAGTAGGTGCGATCGATCGCATCGCGGGCGCGCAGCATCCGGCGGTTCAGCTCTTCGACGGCGCGCGTCACACGTTGATTTTGCAGTGTGACGGGAGCCGTTCGTCCCCTCCAGCTACGCCGTCCAGCGTCTTTCGCCCCAGCGCCGTTTGGTAAGCACCGGTCGATCCGGCGCGATGAACCGAATGCCCTCGTCCGTCCGCACCACCTGCCATCCCCATCGTGAACAAAGCGGTGGTGGCAGAAAGCGCAATGGCTAATTGCACTCCCCCGTCCATACAACCTGGGCACCCTAGCCCCGCCACGCTTTCTCTTCACCGTAAAAGCCCTTGACAACCCACCCCTCACCTGATTGAATACCCAATCAATGCTGACTGAACACCCAATCAACGCCCGCGAAAAGATCCTCCAGGCCGCCTTCACCGTCCTCGCCCGCGAGGGCTACGAGAACACCTCGATCAAAGACATCGCCGAGGAGGCCGGCGTCGCCCAGGGCCTGGTCCACTACCACTACAAGTCCAAGCAGCAGCTCGTCCTCGCGGTGCTGGCGTTCGTCTGCCAGAAGGTCGAGCTCGGCGTCGAAGGCGAAGCCGGCGCGCTCCAGGCCTTCGAGCAGACCAAGGCCATGCTCAAAGAGAGCCGCGCCACCAACTCCCTTTACATCCAGCTGATCGGCGTCAGCCTCCACGATCCCGTCATCGGCCCCGGCGTCCGCGACTTCATCCGCTCCGACCGCGCGCACGTCGAAGACATCGCCAGGCAGGTCCTCGCCGAGCGCGAGCTCGACCCCACCCCGGCACGCGGGATCGCGGGCGTCGTGTGGGCCGCCATCCTCGGGATCATGGTCCAGAGCCTGGTCGACCCCGAGTTCAACTCCGATGAGGCGGTCGACGCCCTCGCCGCCATGTCGCTGTCCGCCGTTTTCGCGCCGCCACCCGGCGTATAGGCACAGGAGGAAAGCCGCCGTGTTCGCACGCTGGGGTCGTTTCGTCTACCGCTACCGCTGGGCCACGCTCGCGGGATCCAGCGTCCTGCTCGTCCTGTCCGTCGTCAGCCTGTTGATGGGCGGCACGCTGCAGAGCGGGGGTCCACTCACAAGCAACCTCGAATCCTTTCAGGCATATCGCGCCATCAACTCCGAGCTCGGCGGCGGCAGCGCCAAGGCCGCGACCTCGACGTTTGATCTCATCTTCAAGAGCGACTCCATGTCGGTCGGCGACTCGGCTTACCAGGAGTCTGTGACCCAGGCCCTTGCACCGATCCAGAACGACTCGCGTGTCGTGAGCATCAAGTCGCCCTACAACGTGGCGCCGCAGGGCGCGACGAGCCTGACCTCAAAAGACGGGCACGAGGCGCTCGTCCTGGTCGAGATCCGCTCCACCGGACAGCAGGCGTGGAACGACTACAGCTCGCTCCGCGACGAGGTCAAGTCTTCGACGCTCTCGATCACCGGAACCGGATTCGTCCCCATCAACCGAGCCTTCAACACGACGCTCGAGAGTGACCTCCAGCGCGCTGAGTTCGTCTCTCTTCCCATCACGCTGCTCCTTCTCATCCTCATCTTCGCGACGTTGATCGCGGCGAGCCTGCCGCTCGGCGTCGGCGTTCTGACGATCGTCGGCGGGCTGGGCGCGATGTTCTTCCTCAACAGATTCACGGACGTCTCGCAGTACGCGACGAACATCGTGACCCTCATCGGCCTCGGTGTCTCCATCGACTACTCGCTGTTCGTCGTCAACCGCTTTCGCGATGAGCTCGCGAAGGGCGCAACCCGCGAGGACGCGATCGCGACGACGATGGCGACGGCGGGCCGCGCAATCACCTTTTCGGGTCTGACCGCAGCCGTCGGGATCTCCGCGATGCTCTTCTACCAGGGCACGTTCATGGCCTCCATGGGCGCCGCGGGCGCAATGGTCATCGCCGTCGCGGTGCTCTACGGGCTGACGTTCCTTCCCGCGCTGCTGTCGGTGATGGGTCCGTCGGTCAACAGGTTCCGGCTGGGAGCGCTTGTCAGGAGGAAGCCCTCCAACGATCCGAACCGCGGTTTCTGGCACGCGCTCGCGTCGTGGGTGATGCGCCGGCCGGTAATTGTGCTCGTGCCGACGGTGGCGTTCCTGGCCACCGCATCGACGCCCTTCTTCCAGCTCCGCATGGCCAACGGCGACGTGGACATGCTGCCGCCGCGGCTCGAGGCGCGCCAGGGCTATGACCGCCTGACCGCGGACTTCCCGGGTCAGGACCAGACGAGCTTCAGCATCGTCGTCCGCTATTCCGACGGGTCTCCGCTGACGGCCAACCGCATCGCCGAGCAGTACGCCCTGGACCGCCGGATCGCGGCGATCCCGGGCATCCTGCGAACGACGTCGATCTACGACCTCGACCCGAAGCTGGGCCTCTATGACTACGAGCAGCTCTACACCGGAGATCCAAACAACATCCCTGCGCCGGCGCGCCAGCTGGCGGCGGGCCTTGTCGGCAAGCACATCGTGCTCATCAGCGCGGCCAGCAACGCGACCGCCAGATTCGCGCCGACCAGGGCGTGGGCGACGGACAGGTTCTGGTGGGTGGTCAGACCGCCGTCGACATCGATGTGATCAGGTTCATCGTCGACCGGACCCCGCTCGCCGTGGGCATCGTCGTCCTCGTGACCTACCTGCTGCTGTTCCTGCAGACCGGCTCGGTCGTGCTGCCCCTCAAGGCCGTCTTGCTGAACTTTCTTTCCATCGGGGCGTCATTCGGAGCGCTGGTCTACATCTTCCAGCAGGGTCACTTCGCGAACCTGCTCGGTGGGTTCACTCCGCAGTCGCTCGATCCGAGCATCCCCGTGATCCTGTTCTCGATCGTGTTCGGGTTGTCGATGGACTACGAGGTCCTGCTTGTCAGCCGAATCCACGAGGAATACGTGCGCACCGGCGACAACACGGCTGCCGTCGCACGGGGCCTGGAGCGAACCGGCAGGCTGATCACCGGCGCCGCGGCGGTGATGTTTGCGGTCTTCATGGCTTTTGGCCTGGCCGAGGTCGTGATCATCAAGGCGATCGGGATCGGACTGGCGATCGCGGTCGCCATTGACGCGACCATCGTGCGCTCGCTCGTCGTGCCGGCTGTGATGCGGCTGCTCGGCGACGCGAACTGGTGGGCGCCGAGGCCGCTGCGGTGGCTGCACCGACGCATGGGCCTGAGCGACCTCGGGGTCGACGAGAGGCAGCTTGAGTCTCCCCTCCCGCCGGCTGCGCCGGCCACCTCCCCACACACGGGGGAGGTCGAGCCCGAGGTCGCGATCGGAGCTCGGTAAGTAAGAGCTTTCAGCTGGAACCGGTGACCCTCACAATAGGCACCGTGCCCACCCTGTCGTCCGACGACGCCTTCGCGGAGGTCAAGGCGAAGGTCGACCTGGTCAAGGTCGTGTCCGAGCACGTCCGCCTGACGAAGCGGAACAAGGACTACTGGGGCCTGTGCCCATTCCACCAGGAGGACAGCCCGAGCTTCCACGTCAACCCGCAGCGGCAGTCCTGGTACTGCTTCGGCTGCGAGCGCAAGGGCGACGTTTTCACCTTCGTCGAGCTGATCGAGAAGACGGACAAGCGCGGCGCCCTGCAGATGCTTGCCGAGCGGGCCGGCGTCGAGCTCAAGAAGCTGAGCCCCGAGCAGAAGGAGAGGTCCGACCTGCGCAAGCGCATCCTCGACATGCTCAAGCTCGCGGCCCAGTACTACGAGTACGTGTTGTGGAAAAACCCCGCCGGCGAGCCTGGCCGCAGGCTGCTCGAGTCGCGCCGGGTGAGCGAGGAGACGGCCCGAACGTTCCAGCTCGGCTACGCTCCGGCGGGTCGCGGCTTTGCCGAGTATCTGCGGGCCAAGAAGCGCTCACTCCTCGACGCCCAGGAGGCGGGGCTGATGCGCCGCGACGGCACGGATTTCTTCGCCGAGCGGCTGGTGATCCCGATCCGGGACGAGCGCGGCCAGACGGTCGCCTTCACCGCCCGGGCGGTCCGCCGGGACGAGCAGCGCAAGTACATCAACTCGCCCGAGACCGCCGCCTACATAAAAGGAAGAGCGGTCTACGGCCTAGACCTTGCCCGGGACGAGATCGCAAGGCGCGGCCATGCGGTCCTGATGGAGGGCCAGTTCGACGTCATCACCGCCCACCAGTTCGGCGTCGCCAACACCGTCGCGAGCTCGGGCACCGCCCTCACCGACGACCAGGTGCGCATGCTCAAGCGCTTCACCGACGAGCTGCTCCTGGTGTTCGACTCCGACCGGGCCGGTCGCGAGGCCACCCGGAAAGCCGCGGTGCTCGCGGCGCACCACGGGATGCGAACGCGGGTCGTGGCCGTCCCGGGCGCCAAAGACCCGGACGAGTTTCTGCGCAGCGCCGGCCGGGACGCCGAGGCTCGCTGGGAGGAGCTCCTCGCCAGCGCACTATCGGGTTTCGAGGCCGGGATGGCCGAGGAATCGGCCGGCCTCAACCCCAGCAAGCCGAACCAGGTCGAGATGGTGGCTGGGCGGCTGCGAGAGTGGATCCGCCAGTTCCCCTCCGGTTTGCACGAGGGCTACGCCGAGGCTGCGGAGCGCCACACCGGCATCTCCCGCCACCTGCTGCTGGAGGAACCGGAACCGAAACCGGCCCGGGCGCCGACAAACGGCTCCTCTTTTCGGGGTCCGGCGAAGAAGCTCACAGCGAGCGCGTACCTGGTTCAGCTCCTGGCGGTTCGGCCGGGTGCTTTCGATCGGGTGCGAACAAAGATCACCGCCGAGGAGCTGGATGCTGACGACCGTCCTGTTTACGTCCGTATGCTGGGGAGTTACGAGCGCGGGGGACCCGCCGGGCTCGAGGCCGATTTGGCGGGTTATCCCTCGGAGGAACAGGACCTGATCAGACGGGCGTGGGCGGCTCCGCCGCCGAATGTTGATGACGAGGTGGCCGTTGAGCTTGCCGACAGAATCCGGCTGGAGCACATGAAGGGTATGCACAGTGGGATAATCCGCGAGCTATCTGAGGCCGAGAGGGGCAAGGACTCGGATCGAGTGGGGCGGCTGGAAGCTGAAGCCAGGGAACTGGCCCGCGCCATCAAAGACATGGAAAGGAGAGGCTAGACATCGCGCGGGTAGTGAAGCATGCGGCGACGCCGAAGGTTGCGGAGCCCAAGGCGACGAACGACAACAAGACGCCGGCGACCAAGCCGGTCAAGGCCGCCAAGGCGATCGAGAAGCCGGAGCAGAAGTTCGAAGACGAGCTGATGGCCGTTGCCGAGCAGCTCATCATCAAGGGCAAGGAGCAGGGCTACCTGACTCCGGACGACATCCTGCAGGGCTTCCCTGAGATCGATGCCGAGCCGGACCAGATCTTCCGCATCTTCGCCGCCTTCAAAGAGATCGGGATCGAGGTCACCGACGGCGAGAAGGATTTCGAAGAGGTGGAGCAGATCGACGACGAGATGCTCCTCGACATCGAGATGATGGACTCGGTCTCGCTCGACGACCCGGTCCGCATGTACCTGAAGGAGATCGGCCGCGTCTCCCTGCTCACCGCGAACGACGAGGTCGAGCTTGCGCAGGCGATCGAGGCCAAGCCCCTGCATGACGCGATGAAGGCCCTCAACGTGATCGAGGAGGTGGACGGCCGCCAGCGCTCGGTCGACGAGCTCCTGCCTGAGGTGATCGAGCGGCTCGCCACGGTCAAGCGCAAAGGCCAGCAGTCGCACATCGCCCAGGAGCTGCTAGGCCTGGCCGACCTGGGCAAGCTGCCCAACCTCGCTGACGCGGCCGCCGCCGAGCGGCGACGGATCGCGAACGGTGCGCGGCCGCGGATCCGCGCCGAGGCGCTGGAGTCGTACCGCATCGCCCGCTACCGCCTGACCGAGCGGTACGAGCGCGCCTACGAAGCGAAGCAGCGCCTGACCGAGGCCAACCTGCGGTTGGTCGTGTCGATCGCGAAGAAGTACATCGGCCGCGGGATGTCCTTCCTGGACCTGATTCAAGAAGGGAACATGGGCCTGATCCGTGCGGTCGAGAAGTTCGACTACCACAAGGGCTACAAGTTCTCGACCTACGCGACGTGGTGGATCCGGCAGGCCATCACCCGCGCAATCGCCGACCAGGCGCGGACGATCCGCATCCCGGTGCATATGGTCGAGACGATCAACAAGCTGGTCCGCGTCTCCCGGCGTCTGCTGCAGGAGCTGGGCCGCGAGCCCTCGGACGACGAGATCGGCGAGGAGATGGGCATCACGCCGGAGAAGGTGCGCGAGATCGTGAAGGTCTCGCAGGACCCCGTCTCGTTGGAGACGCCGATCGGCGAGGAGGAGGATTCGCACCTCGGCGATTTCGTCGAGGACCGGGAAGCGGTCTCGCCCTCGGACGCCGCTTCGCTGACCATGCTCCACTCCGAGGTCGAGGACGTATTGGACACGCTGACGCCGCGCGAGCGGCGGGTGCTGCAGCTGCGGTTCGGGCTGATCGACGGACACCAGCGGACCCTGGAAGAGGTGGGGAAGAGGTTCGGCGTGACCCGCGAGCGGATCCGCCAGATCGAGGCGAAGGCGCTGCGCAAGCTCCGGCACCCTTCCCGGTCCAAGAAGCTGCGGGACTACTTGGAGTAAGCCAGGCGGCCGCGGGCGGCGCCCGGGCGTGGGGTTCCGCACTTTTGGCCCGCCAAACATTCATATCGCGAGCGGTTTATGGCGCGTTTGGGCTCAAAGTTGCGGAATCGTGACGGGTCGAGGCGCCGCGCTGGCCGTTACGCATCGCGCTCAGGCTGGCGGCTCAGAGGGTGGTTGCGCGGATCCGGCGCAGAAGAGGGGCCTGACTGTTACCCGACGCTGAGTAGAGGCGTTGACCAACCAGATGCGGTACCTCGCCGCTGTCGCGTGTGCCTTGGTGGTGGCGTGCCAGTCGAACGGTCCGGTCCCCAATCCGAGCCCGGCGTCGCACGCGATGCCCTATTTCTACGCCCGCGAGCTCGGCGATCCGACGCAGCTCGCCGCGTTTGACTGGTCAGGGCGGCAGAAGACCACGATCCCCATGGCCGAGGAGGTGGACCACAGCCCGTGGCTGGCGGTCTTTCGCGACGCGGCCGGACATGAGGTCCCGGACCTCTGGCGGCCGTTCCCCTGGTACTTCTGGGCCGACGACGACCTGACTCGATGCGACCTCGACTACGACTACGCGAACTCCATCGCCACGCTTTCGACCCTGAGTCCGGGCCAAGCTCCCCGGCAAGTCGCGAAGCTGACCTGGAAACCAGGGTCGCGCTTCACGACCGTCAGGCTCGCGGCATGCAGCATCCGCACCGATCGGGCCATCGCGACGGAATCCACCAACGAGGGTCCGACGGACCTGTGGATAGTCAGGCTGTCGGACGGGAAGACGCTCGTGCATCGAACCTACGATTCGCAGAACCTCACGTCGGTTGTGGCCAGCCCGGATGGAAGCTTCGTGGCCGAAAACTCGGGCGGCGCGGCCTCCACTGTCGTGCGCCAGGTCAAGGGCTGGCGAACCGTCCTCAGATTTGACGGCAACGTCAGGGTCAGCGGCTTCAGCGACGACAACTCGCGGGTCCTGACCGTGAGGGA
>Ga0209690_1000535_pt1 | contig 20503 bp, 20 predicted proteins | sample GraSoiAngelo_150_FD_186164 | JGI IMG/M metagenome (GOLD analysis project Ga0209690, IMG submission 186164) | Grasslands soil microbial communities from the Angelo Coastal Reserve, California, USA - 14_1009_09_40cm (SPAdes) (version 2) | ecosystem: Environmental > Terrestrial > Soil > Grasslands ...
TCCCCATCCGCGCGGCCCCGGCCTTGAGGCTGTCCATGTCCTGTTCCAGGCTCACGTACAGCGACTTGACGCCGTTCAGGCGCGCGTTCTCGTGCATCATCCAGAGGATGAGGGAGGTCTTCATCGTGCCCGGCGTGCCGGCGACGAGGACCGTGCTGCCCCGCGGGATCCCGCCGCCGAGGGCGCGGTCGAGTCCGTCGACATACGTCTGGAGAAGGGGGACTTCGATGTCCATCGTAGGCCGCACGACGAGGTCTTCGTTATAAAGCGATGGCGTCGCCGTTATCGAGGGAGATATTCATCGGTGACACTTATTCGCCGAAACCCGATTTCGGAAGGAATGCTTTTGTAGCCGCGGTCCGTTGCGCCCGGCGAGAAGGGATGGCCAAGCGGGATGAGGCAGCCCTGAAGCTGCTCCGCTGGGAGCTCGAGGGCCATGGCAAGGTCGTCATGGAAGCGATGCTGCGCCACCCCGACAAGAGCTTGGCCGAAGCCGTCGACCTGATCGAGCAAGAGGTTCCATCCTTGTCCGCGAGCGACCCGTCCGCCAACGAACCGTCCACCGAGATGCCCTCGCCCGTGGCCCCGTCGCGTGGCCGCTCCCCGCCGGAGCTGGACGCGTTGAGCCAGGAGTTCCAGACGTTCCGGCATCTCCTGCATCCGAAAGAGGCGAAAGAGGTCGAGGCGACCCTGAAGGAGCTGGTGCGAAGCCAGGACCGAGAGGCGATGACCGCCCTCCGACGGCGGCTGCGGGCGCTCTCCCTCCAGGCCGCGTTCTGGTCCGAGCTCGCCGCCGGCCACAAGGAGTCGAACGCGATCGCCCTCGTCATCCTGCGGAAAGGTCGCGAGGTCCTCGCGAAGGCCGGCGAGACGGCGTACCTCGACCAGCCCGAGGTCGCCGAGATGATCCGTCGGGAATCCGAGCGGCGGGCGAAAGGCACATACGTGCTGCATCTGCCGGTCGGCCGGCTCGTCGTGATGACGGGCGAGGGCGCATCGATCGCGGCGCTGTTCCGGCGGGCGCCCGGGAAGGACGTCGTGCAGGTCCTCGTGAAGACCGTCGAGGCGATCGAAGAGAACAAGGCCGCCGCGACAAAGACCTTCGGGAACGACAAGCTCGCGGCGAAGTATGCCGAGGCGCTCCTCAAGCTGCTCCAGAAGACCTCACTCTGACGTCGGCCTGGCGATCTGAAAGCGGCCGTCGTCCCGGCTCAGCGCGAACGATCCGAGGGCATGCCGTGCGCGGCGCATCTTCACGCACCGCAGGCGCAACTGCATGTCCGTCGCGCCTTTCTCGAAGTGGCCGAGGTACAGGATTCCGTCCGCGAGGAACTCCTCCTCGAACGACGAGAGCTTGCCATGGTCCCCGGACGGGACCTCGGAGATCAGGAAGCACGTCGCGTGGAGGGACTTCAGGAACCCGAAGAAGTGGAAGAGCTCGCGGCGCGGGTTGTTCAGGCGGCTCAGGCTGTACAGGGCCGCGAGGCTGTCGATCGCGACGAGGTCGAACGCGTTCACGCGTACCCGCTGGTCGATGTACTTCTGGAGGACGTCGAGCCAGTTCTTCGTGATCTCTTCGTCCTTGTGCTCCAACCGGATCCGGCCGATGTCGAGGATGTACAGCTCCATGTCGTCTAGGCCGGTCATCCCGAGGTCCGTCATCGCGGCCCGCAGGTCCTCCTGGCTCTCCTCCAGCGTGATGTAGAGGGCCTTGGATCCGGCCTTCACGTTCTCGTACAGGATCGAGAATGTCAGCGCGGTCTTCATCGTGCCCGGCGTCCCGGCGACGAGGACGAGGGAACCGCGGGGGATGCCGCCGCCGAGCGCTTCGTCGAAGCCCTCGACGTAGGTCTTCATGCGGTCCATGGGAGGACGTCGAACGAGCCGGATGGCGCTATAAAGGGGTGGTGGGGAGATTATCAGAGATGGAAGCAGCCTGCCCGATGGGACGCGCCCTTCTCCATTGAAGGTCCGCCTTCTCGCGGCTTTCGATCTCTGAAGCCAGGTAAATCAGAGAGCGGATGTTCCGCATCGTTCGGAGCGGGGTTACCTATATGCTCGGCACGAACCTACGCCGGTCGCGATGGCCCTCGAGGCGATCCCGCAGGCCTTGTGGTTCTTCCTCCCCGCGTTCGTCGCGAACCCGATGGCCGTCGTGTTCGGAGGCGGGACGCCGATGGACTTCGGCCGAACCCTCCGGGACGGCGAGCGGCTCTTCGGCGATGGGAAGACTTGGCGCGGCCTCGCGGGTGGCACCGTGTCCGGGGCGTTCCTGGGTTTGCTCCTGACCGTGCCAATCAACCTCTTCGCACCGAATTCCACGTGGTCGTTCGGATCGTACGGGGTGGCACTCGCGGCCTCCGCGGTCCTCGCCATCGGCGCGCTCCTGGGGGACCTAACCGGGGCGTTCCTCAAACGGCGGATGCACAAGCCCCGCGGTGCAAAAGCCCCCGTCCTCGACCAGTACGATTTCGTCGTCGGCGCCCTGATGCTCAGCCTCGCGATTCCCGCGTGGTCGATCCCGCGTTTTTTCTCCGGAGACGCGCTGCTCGGGCTCCTTGTCATCATCCTTATCACGCCCGTCCTGCATCGGGCGGTGAATGTCATCGGATTCCGGATCGGCCAGAAGCGCGAGCCTTGGTAAGCTCGACCGGCCGGGCCTCATCGCCGCGCTGAAGGCGTGCGGCGCTCTCCAGTTTGGGACGTTCGCCTTGGCGTCCGGGAAGACCTCGTCGTATTACGTGGATATCAAGAGAGCCATCACTCGGCCGGACCTGTTGCGGACGATCGCGAAAGCGATGGCTCCGTTCGCCCGCGGCGCGAGCCGGATCGCGGGCGTCGAGCTCGGGGCGGTCCCGATCGCCGCGGCCGTGAGCCTCGCGAGCGACACGCCGTACATCATCGTGCGGAAGGCCGCGAAGGAGCACGGCACGAAGCACGATTTCGAGGGCGAGTTGAACCGAGGCGATCTCGTGCTGTTCGTCGAGGACGTCGTGACGACCGGCGGCACCCTGCGCGGCGCGATCGATCGGCTGCGGGAGCATGGCGCGGTCGTCGAGGACTGCGTCTGCGTCGTGGATCGAGAAGAGGGCGGCGCGATTCTGCTTGCCGAGGTCGGCGTGCGCCTTCACGCGCTCCTTCGCGCGAGCGAACTGGTCGGTCGGTGAGAGAACGCGCCATCGGTCCAGGCGACATCCGTCGCCGCTGATACCTACGAAACACTTTCGGCTATCTCCCCTCCGTCCGTTGATACCTTCCACGACGCGTGCGCGGAGAGGGGAGAATGGATCCGATCTCCGTTACGTGGGAAAACCGACCAGGCGTCCCCCCGGCCCTCACGGTCACCCAGCTGGCCCGCATCATCCGAGACACGGTGCGGGCGAACCCGATACTCTCCCGGATCCTCGTACGCGGCGAGGTGAGCAACCTGCAGCCCGCGCCATCGGGCCATGTCTTCTTCACCCTGAAGGACGCGACCGCGCAGCTCTCGTGCACCGTCTTCCGCGAGGATGCCGAGGTGCTCGGCTTTGATCTCGAGGACGGCATGGACGTTGTCGTCTCGGGCGACGTCGATGTGTTCCCACGCCGAGGGTCTGTCCAGTTGCTCGTCAAGGCCGCGACCCCCGCGGGCGTCGGCGCGTTCTGGGCCGCATACCAGAAGACGCGCAAGAAGCTGGCGGCGGAGGGCCTATTCGACGCGGCGCGGAAGCGCCCGCTCCCGTCGTTCCCTCGGACGATCGGGGTCGTGACCTCGGAGATCGGCGCCGTCGTGCACGACATCGTCACGATCTTGCGCCGGCGGTACCCGATCGCGCACATCGTCGTCGCACCGGCCTTGGTCCAAGGACCCGAAGCACCTGCCAGCTTACGCCGCGCCCTCGCAGTAGTCTCCGACCGGGTCGACGTCGTCATCGTCGCTCGCGGCGGCGGTTCGCTCGAGGATCTGTGGTGCTTCAACGACGAGGGGCTCGCTCGGGCCATCGCGGCCTCCCGGGCCCCGGTGGTCAGCGCGATCGGCCACGAGACGGACGTGACGATCGTTGATTTCGTGGCGGACGTCCGCGCGGCGACTCCGAGTGCCGCGGCGGAACTCGTCTCGCCGGACGCGACGGAACTCATGGCACGGATCAACGGGGCCGGCCGATCGCTGATCGGAGAAATCCACGAGGCGCTGCGGAGCGTTCGAAATCGAGCGATGGCGCTGAGGGAACGGTTGTCCCCACGGGCTTTGCAACGAGGCGTCGAGACAAACCGCTCGGTCCTTGAACGGTCGTTCGCCGGGCTGTCGTCGGTCGCGCCTCGGGAGGTCACGCGGCATCGGGGACGGCTCGAAGCCATCGGCCGGCGCCTCGACGTGCTGAGTCCCCTGGCGACGTTGCAGCGCGGCTATGCGATCGCGGAACGGGAGGACGGCCATGTCGTCGCGCACGCCGCGGAAGTCGAGTCGGGCGACGCCCTTGCAGTCCGGTTCCAGGACGGCCGGATCCGGGTTCATGTCAATGAGGAAATGGAGGAACCATGACCGAAGAGCCGAACTTTGAGGAATCCCTCGCAGCCCTCGAGGCGACGGTGGATGCGTTGTCCCGCGGTGACCTGCCGCTCGACCGCGCCCTCGCCGTCTTCGAGGAAGGACTCGGCCTGTATCGCCGGTGCCACGCGATCCTCGCGGAATCCGAGCAGCGCGTGACGAAGCTGATTGCCGCGGCCGAGGGACTCATCGAAGAACCGTTCCCCGTCGAATGAGTGCGCCCGGGCTGCCAATTCTCGATGTCCGCCGAGCGTCGCCCCTCATAGGTCCCCGGAGATCTCACTCGGCATCTCTTCCTCGTCGAGGACCCGCCATGGCTTCTTGTACCCGACGCCGCCGCGGGCTCGGCTGCGGCTCTCGCCGATCGACTTGTAGTCTTCTTGGATCGTAATCGCCTGCTCCGGCAAGCTGGCAATCGAGACATCGGACAGGTCCTCGCACATCCGGACCAAGTTCTCCTCCGTGTACCCGAACGGCGCGAGGAGCGTCTGTCCGGACCGGCACAGGAGGTGGATGTACTCCCATGCGTCCGGCTCCTCGTCTCCCTGGAGGAACTCCGCGACGCGCACCTTCCGCTCGGAGTCGCGGGCGCGGGCGTCGAGGAGCACGTACCGCACGGACTCGCCCGGCTCGACCGCGAAGCCGCGCTTCTCCATCTGTTTCAAGGCGGCCGCGGTGGCCGTGAGGACGACGTACTCCGGGAGGGTCCGCGAGACGCTCTTCGTGAGGATGAACTGGTGGACGGGGATCGCGCGGTCGAGGACGCACTTCGCGGTCCACCGAAGGATGTCGACGGCCTTCGGGATGCGCTCTCGGAACTCCGCGGCGGTCGACGCGATGCTGAGCTCTCCGAGCATCGCCTCTTGGCAGATGTTGATGAACTCCGGGGTGTCGTGTTTGCGGAGCTCGATGCCGCGTAACTTGAACTCGTCGTCCTGGAAGAGCCCGTAGTAGCGGTTCAGCGCGCCGACGCCGGTCGTCTTGCACGGGAGGAACACAATCCATTTGTAGCGGCCCTCGAGCTCGATTGGGAGGCCGATGGAGCCCGCGATGTGCTCGCGGACTTTTTCGATTGGATCCGCGTTCGGCTTGGCACGCAGCCAGACGGAATCGACGATGCCGTGGACGACCTCGTAGCCGTGCGATTCCGCGATCTCCATCGTGCGGACGAGGATGTTCCGCGCGTACGCGTTGATCGCCTCGTGGCACTCGATGCGGCCGAATCGAGCATTTTTGTATCCTTGATATCCAAACGACGTCACGAGGGTCCACTTGAGAATCGTGTCGCGGCCTGTGTAGATATCTTGGAGCGGGCCCGGCTCCTTCTTCATCTTCTTGTAATACCGCCGTCGCTCGATCAGCGGCTTCAGCACACGACCGACGATCCCGACACGTCGCGTGCAGAGATGGTATCGCAACTCGGGAACGGGGAGGCCGTCGGTCGTGCAGCAAGAACAGTCGAGCGTCTCCGCCGAGATGTTGTACTTCACCATGATGCTCGGATAAAGGGACGAAAAATCAAGTTCGTAGAGGCCTTCGTGCACGCCCACTTCTGGTTCGAACGTGAAGCCGCCGCGGTCCCCGCGTAGGAGATTCTCCGCATCCTTGAAGTCCTCCGGTCGATTCTTCTTCCACACCACGAGGCAGCCGTCGTGGTACGCCTGGTTCACCTGCATCGCGGAGAAGGCCGTGCCAGGCGTGAGCCGCGCCTGCTCCTGCGGCGTCAGCGTCGAGAGACGTGACAGTTCCGCGAGGCCTGCGAAATCGCTTTCGCGAAACGCGAAGTGCCCGCGGTCCAAATGCAGCCGGCCTCGCAAGATGTACTGGCCCGGTTTGTAGACGATCTTCCCGTACGTGAAGTAGGATTTCGCCTTCACGCCCACGAACCGGTCGGGGTCCCGGCCTAGCTGCATCTTCACCCCGAGCTCGGAGGCTTTCGCGGCGAGGTACGGCATCAGGAACGCGTCGCCGCCGTCCGTCATGAGGACGTCCGGGTCCTTCGACCGCACGACCGCGTCGATTCCCTTCAGGATCGTCTCCACATCCCCGTCGATCTCGACGTCGTCGACGCGGGCCCCGAGGAGCCGGTCCTGCATCCGCGGGATGCCCGCCGGATTGTCGACGTGGAGGTCGAGGAGGGATTTCCGCAATGCCGGCAAGGGATAGTCGAGGGCGAAGTGCTCCTCTTCCGCCCGCCACACGCCGTTCGCGTAGTGCAGGAGCCCCATCGGGAAGATGTCGTGCTCGATCGCATACCGCTGGCTGAAGCGCAGGTCCACGTTGAACAACCGATGGTCGACGTACCCGCCGTTCGAGTCGAGGATGTGCGCGAGATTGCGGATGTCGCGGTAGTGCCGCGGCACGATTTCCAGGACGGGTCTCCGCTCGTCGTCCTCGAGGGCGATTCGCTTCGAGATTTCTCGCACCTCGCGCACGCCGTCCAAGATCTCGATCCGTCGGCGAATCGCAGGGAGCTCGGGCGGCGGTGCGTGCAGGAAGAACGTCGGCACGACCCGTCGGTCCTCGATCCGATGCGCGCCCCGCTCGTTCCACAACCAGAGGACCATCGAGTCGCGGTCGTAGTCCCCGTACGCGTCGATGATCCAGCCGTGCGTGGGCGGGCTCCCCCGCCATCACGAGGTCCGGGAGACCTCTTGAGACGACGCGGGAGGGAGGTCGGTGAAAGTGTGCGTGAGGAGGACCTCGTGGGGAGCCAAGAGCATCCGCATCTGCACGGAGAGCCCGCGCCAGCGGTACCACCGCCATAAGACCCGACGGGCGACCCGCTCGAACCCGAGGGATTCGAACAGGCGCATCGAGGGATCGTTGTCCCTCGGCACGGCCGCGAACACCCGATTCGCTCCGCGAGATCGGAAGAGCCGGAGCGATTCCTGCACGAGCCCCCGTCCCGAGCCCATCCCGCGCGCCCCCGGGTCCACCGCGACGAAGTACACGTACCCGATGGGCGGCGTCCCATGGAAGAGAATCCCTTCGAGGAAGCCCGCGATTGACGATCCACCCTCGGCCACGAGGAACGGCCAGGCGTGGCGCATCCCGCGGACCGCGAAGTACGCGTACACCCGGTCGAACGAGGCGTGGGCAATCCTCACGATGGCGTCTCGGTCGGCGACGGTCGCTTCACGAATCCGCACGGGAGTTGGAATCGTCCGCGGCCGAAGAACGTTCTCGTTTCAGCGCCTCGATGTCCCGTTCCATCTCCACGAGGATCGAGAGGAGCGCCAAGATGCTCGGGTCGATGTGGGCGCAGTAGCTCGCGGCGCTCGAGTGCTGCCTCGACTTGTTCAAGAGGCGATCGAACAACTCGCGGTCTTTCTCCCGCAACGCACGTCGATAGTCCATCCAGTCGTTCAGGATCGACTCCAGATGGAGGCGGTACGTCGGAATCGTGCGGCCCACGGAGGTTCATGGCGCGGGACCATAAGAGCGGGTGCGGGGGAGAGGTCGGTGAAAGTGCAATGTAGATGCGGGGGCATCCGCAACGCCGTTGGACGCTGAGGAGGCTTCTCGACTCCTGATCGAGGAGTACAGCCGTATGGCCCGCACGTACGACGAACACGTGACGCCATATCACGCACCGATCGCTCGACGCTTGCTCGAGCTCGCGCATGTGGAAGAGGGCGACCGAATCCTCGATATCGGATGCGGCACGGGGATCGTTGCGTTCGAAGCGGCCGACGTGGTTGGCGAAACGGGCGTCGTCGTCGGGATCGACCTCGCGAAACGCGCCGTGCAGCTTGCCGCGGACAAGGCCGCGGCCGCGCGGCTCCGGCATGTCCGGTTTGAGGTCATGGACTCCCGCGCCCTTCGATTTCCCTCCGGCTCGTTCGACGCAGTCCTCTCGGGCTTTGGTCACCCTCTCTTTGGGCGCAGGCGGTGCTTCGAAGAAGTCCGCCGCGTAATCGGTCCCGGAGGATGCCTGGTCCTGTGCACGTGGAATCCTTCCAAGGCTCCGTCGAAAGCCGCGAGCAGCCTGGTTCGCGAAATGCTAGAACGACGCCGGCCGGCGTTCGTGGCGTCCGATGTCGCGCGACTGATTGAGGCCCGAAAAGTCCTCGCCTCCTCGGAGGAGGGCAAGGAGACCCAATCCGCGGACAGCTGGGTTCGCCTCTTCCGAAGGGCCGGCCTGTCGTCGGTCGAAACAATCGAGGAGACCCATTGGGCCACGTTTCGAGGACCGGACGAGTACCTAGCGTATTCGTTCGCATGGGGCGACAACGAACGGGAGCTGCGCCACATGACGGCCGAGAGCCGAGAGTCGTTTCGCCGGGAATTCCGCGAGCGGGTTATCCCGATGATCACGGACGAAGGCCTCGTCGTAGATTGGAACCTGCGTTACTTTCTCGTTCGGGAATGAGGCCCGAGAGCCGGGCTATTCCTTCGTCCAGCGTCTCATCTTCCGCAGACACGCGCGCCGGTCGTCGGGGATTCCTTTGAATATCTCGAGGGTGACGGGCCCCTCGTATCCGCGGGCCTTCAGCGCCCTCGCGTCACGCTCGAGATCGATCGTGCCTTTCCCGAACGGCAAGTGTTCGTCGCCGGTCTCGCCGTGCCCCCCATGGTTGTCGTGCGCGTGAACGAGCCCAAGTCGGTCGGCGAGCGACGCCATGTACGTGCGTGCGCCGTCCGTGCGATTGTCGAGATGCGCGTGACCGACATCGAGGCAGTATTGGAGGTCCGGCACCGCATCGAGCACTTTGCGCATGACCTCCGGAGGCTCGTCGACGTTCTCCACCGTCACGACCGCCCCGCGGTCCGATGCTGCGCGCACAAGGTCGGCGAACCACGAGGCTTTCGTCTCCGGGGAGATTCGCGGCGCGGACCGCGCCTCCATGAAATGTGCGTTGAAGACATGGATCCCCACCGGCTCGAGCACGTCGATGAAGCCGACGAACCGGGCGAGGTCCGCCTGGTGGAAATGCGATGGCGGGAGGTGAGCGGTGAACAGGGGAAGGCGCTTCGCGAGGTCCTCCGCCTCCGCCGCCAACTTCGTTGGTTCCCAAGTGAGCCACGTCAGGTCGAGCTCCGCGTAGTCGAATCCGGACTCCCGCAGCTCTTCGACTTGTTTCGGGAACGGCTCGCGACTGTACGTCGATCCGCCGATGCGCACGGCCGCACGAACCAACCGGCCTGTATAAGATTTGCCGCGCGCCTTTCATGAGGATCTCCGCAATGGCCTCGGCGTGGTCCTGGAGATCCTCTGGGCGGTCCTCGCCGGCACCGGCATCGGCCTCTCGCTCGCGGCGCCGCCGGGGCCCGTGAACGCGATCATCGCCTCCCAGACCGTCACGCGATCGTGGCGAGCCGGGTTCCTCGTCGGCATGGGCGCGACGACCGCAGACACGATCTTCCTCGCGGTGTCCATCGTCGCGCATTCCGTGGTCGCGAGCATGCAAGGTTGGGTTCCCATCATCGCCCTCCTCGGGGCCGGCGTGATGGCGTACTTCGCCTGGAACACGGTCCGGGCATTCCGACGCGCGATCGACATCACGGAATCCAAACCGGAGGAGCACGCGAAGTCCTACGCGACCGGCTTGAGCGTGAACATCACGAGCCCCTATCCGATCCTCTGGTGGCTCACCGCCGGCCTCATCTTGATTGACCAGCTCGGTCGAGCAGTCCTGGTCGGATTCTTCTCGGGTCTCCTCCTGTGGATCTCGATCTTCCCGCTCGCCCTGCGCGAGGCCCAGCGTCGCATCGCGCGCACGTATCAGGCGGTCCTCGTGATCTCGATCGTGTGCCTCGCGGCGTTCGCCGTCTGGCTCGTATGGTCCGCGGTCGCAGCGCTCCTCTGAAACCTACCACCCGAGTCGCAAGTGTTCCGTCAGCCGGATTTCTCGGGAGCCGCCCGCCACCCCGAACGCCGGGATGCGCGGGGCCGCCACCGCGAAATCGTCCATCGTCGTCTGGTCCGGGGGCACCGCAGCATACCATTCCGACGTCCCGGTGTCGAGCCGGTGGATGAGGACGCCGCCTTTTCCGTGGGCGATGCGGATCACGCGGTCGGCCCCCTCGTACAACTGCCGTCGGATCGACTTGCGGCGATGAAGCTTCGCCAGGCCCGCGTTCGTCACCAGGCCGACGACCTCCCGCTCCCCGACCGTCTGGCGGATCGCCCGCATCGACCGCTGGAAGAGCTGGTGGGCCTCGCCCACCTCGACGTCCTCGTCGAGGAACATCGTCGGCAGGCACGCGAGGACCACGAGCCCGGCGCGCGTCTCCTCGATCTTTTTATCCAACATATCCAATATTAACGTGGTCATCTGGTGACACGTGAAGGCCCGGGCCACATGGACCCGCGGCAGGATCTCCTCCCGCGTCATCGCGGCCCGCTTCCCGAGGGCGACCATGCCGTGCGGGTCCACCGAGTTCCCGCCGTCGAGGAAGACGACTTCGTGGCCCTCCATGACCGCGCGCACGGACAGCAAGGTCGTCAGGTGATAGACGAAGTCGGAGCCGCTGTCGATCAGCGTGATCTTGCCTGCCTCGAACGACCCGAGGATCCGGTCGAGGGTGGGCACGAGCGTCGTGAGAGCCGGCCGCGTCTCGACGCGGACCTCCGGGACGACGATGGCTTCCGCGGCGAGCGCGATGGAATCCTCCCCGCGATTCGATGGCGATGGCGATATAAATTCGGGGACGGAGGGGAGGTCGGTGAAAGTGCCTTACCCGCTCAGGTCGCGCCGCATCGCCTCGAGATGGAAGTCGAGGTCCCGCTCCGTGTACCGCCGCCACCACGCTGCCGTGAGCGGGATCAGGATCCGACCGATGTGCCTCGGTCGCACATCCGCGTCGAGGGTCACCCGGGTGCCGGCGCCTTCCGCGTCGAAGCGATACGTGTACCGGACGTCCGCCGCGGGATAGCGCGCCTCGACCGCGTACCCGTTCGGCGGATCGAGGATCACGTGCTCCTCGATCGTGACCCGCATCGGACGCGTCGCGCGGTCCTGCAACCAAATCTCGTTCCCGGTCCGTCGCAGGATCGTTCGTGTGCTGGTGGCCGGCGAGCCGGGATGCTGGTGGTCGTCCGTGCGGAAGTCCGTCCACCACGCGAAGACCGCATCCCGTGGGAAGGGCGTCGTGCGCTCCACGTGGACCATCATTCGACAGGGACCACTCGAACGCCCACGCATGAACCTCCCGGTTAACCTTGTTTAAGGTTGAATGGGACGCGGGCCCGGTGTGACCGGGGGCCTTTAACTCGACGGCGGGGGCGGTGGTGCAGCCGCGGTCGCCGCGGCCGCCCGGGCCCGGCGCTTCCGGCGGAGCGCGGCTGTCTGCATGAACGCTCCCAGGGCGAAGACCCCGAGACCCGCCAGCGCCGCGGTGATCGTCGAGACGACCTGCAAGAGGTACAGGCCGAGGGCGAGCAGGAGTCCACCGATCGCCGCGGTGATGATCCCAATGATATCGTCGATGTAATAGTACGAGATGCCGAAGACGACGATGAGGACGAGGATCGCCGCGATGAGCGGCGTGTCCAGCTGGCCGGCCGTGAACTGAGCTCGGCCGCCGAGGAGTCCGTAGACCGCGGCCCCGGCGAGGAGGCCGACGAGGAACGCCAGGGCGACCTTCACGAGTTTCGTGAACAGGATACTCCCTATCACCGCGCCGACGATCGCCAGGATGAGCCCGGCGAGGTCGCCGCCCAGGGCGGCGCCGAAGAGGTACCCGACCACGGCGCCGAGTAGGGCTCCGATCATGGACATCACAGTCGCCCACAGACCGTGGCCCCAGAATGCGAGGGCGAGGCCCGTGAGGATGAGGACCCCCGCGAGGAGGTATCGGATCTCGGGTGAGGTGATGATCCCCGGGAGCGCCGCCATCGCGTGTCGATTCGGCTCGCACTATAAAAAGACAGCGCGGGCGTTCTCCGATCTTGTTGGAGGGCCCTCGATTATCCACGCCCAAAGACATCGTCCGCGCGCTTGGCGATCTCTTGGACGGCGCCTTCATCGAGGATCCCGCCGCCGAGGATGTGCTCGCGGACGTTCAGGTCGTCGTAGCTCAGGACGTCGATGACCGTGGGGATGCGGATCGCGTCGCCGATGACGGCAACAGTCCGCAAGGGGAGCTTCGCGATGATGTTCTCCCACATCTTCTTGTCCGGGACGCCGGCGAGGGCCGCCTCGACGTCGGACGGCTCCTTGAGGGACATCACGAGGCGGTTCGCGAGCTGACTGCGCACCTCGTCGGAGATGCGGGACGGTCGCTGGTCGACGAGGGCGAGGATGAGATTGAACTTCCGTGTCTCGCGGGCGAGGCGGCTGAACGTGTGTGCGTACGGTGCGATCTCGGGGCTCAGGAACTTGTGAGCCTCCTCGAGGAACAACACGAGCCGCGGGTATTCCTCGTTCCGCTCCGTGTACAGCTCGAACAGCCGGCGAGAGAGGATGTTCGCGACGAACAGGTAGACCATCTGGTCCGTCCCGTAATCGCCGAAGTCGAGGACGACGCTCTTGCCGTCGCGGATCGCCCCGAGGATGTAGGCAAACGCATCCTTGGCTTGCGTCATGGCCTTCAGGAACGGGAGCCGATCGAGCCGGCCGATCCGCCGCTTCAGGCCCTGGAGGGTCATCTCGTGGGCCCGCTCCGATCCGAGCATATCCATCGTCGCGTCCTTCACGGCGGAGATGAGGTCCCGGCCTCCGCGAGTCTTCGCGATCTCGTATAGCGTGTCGACCATCGGCGCGGTGAGGTCCTGCAAGGCGACGATGAGGTCTTCCGGCGTGATCTCGCCGGTGTCGAGGACGAACGGCTTGGCCTCGCGGTTCTTCGGATCCAGGGAGAAGATCTCGACCTTCCCGGGGAAGAAGAACTTCAGGCCTTCCGTCTTGTCGGTCGCGCTGAACACGCCGTACTCGCTGTGCATGTCGAAGATGAGGACGGATCCGACGTCCTTCGAAAGGATGCCGGCGCATACGAGCTTGTTCAGGATCGACTTGCCGGTGCCGGTCCGACCGAAGATCGCGAACGGTTTCTCGACGAGCTTCTTCATGTCGAGCTGCACGTGGAACGGCTCGACGCCGGTGATGGTCCCGAGCGTCGCCGACGTCTCCGTGACCTCGTAGATTCGTTCCACGTCGTCCCGCGTCGCATGGCGGCACGAGGAGAAGTACGGCGGAATCGTCTGCGGCTCGCTGAGCTTCTTCGTCTCCCGGTCCACGAGCTGGATCATCCGGAGCTTCGCCTTGCTGTAGAAGATCGGTCCGCCGTATCCCTCATGCGTCTCCGGACGGGGCACGATCACGTCGGCGATCGTCGAGCCGGCGAGCTGGTCCGCGATGTCGCTCTCTTCGTTTAGGACGTCCTCGACGAGGCAATAGAAGTCGTACCGCGCACCCTCGACAATGACCGGGAACGCGATCTTCAGTTCCTCGGGATTCCCGAGCTGGAGCTTCGCGACGAGGCCGTCAATCACGGACGCGGCGACAATCTCGCCGATCTTCATCGCAGGTCCCTCGCGACCTTGTCCAGGTACTCGTGGAACGCGCTCCGCTTCCGCCCCTCGACCTGCGTGAGCCCGTCCAGGATCGTGCGGACATCGAGCCCCATCCGAAGCGCCATCTTCATCACGCTCTCCTGGTACACGGGCTTGAGCTGCCGGACGGTGACCGCCATTCGGTGAGCCTCGATGAGGGGCCACGGATACCCGACGGACACCAGGCTCTTGCCGTACGCCGACAGCTGTCCGAACGCCTCGTCCGGACGGTCGCGGAACGTCCCGAGGTCCACCCGGAACCACTTCCTCGCCCTTGGATGCAATCGGGCATAATAGATATCGCCGTAGAGAAGGCCCTCCTTCTCCACCTCCGCGGCCTTCGGGGCACGGGCATACGCGAGCGCGTCGGGAGGCAGCCGGTCCTGACACCGGGCCATTAACTCCTCGTCCGTGAGGACATGCCCGAACGCGTGGAGCTGGCTGTCCTTCGAGATCCCGACGAGCAGGTGCCCGCGTTTCTCGCACACCTCGACGAGTCGCTCCATCACTGAGAACTGCTTCGGGAATTCCGACAGCGTGCCGTCGACCGCGACGATGCACCCCTCGAGGTCGTCCGCGAAGTTGATGGCCGTCTGGCCCTCGATCAGCCGGCGGTATTCGTTCACCATGTCCCGCGGCTGCTCCTCGCGCCGGTCTTTCGTGAACTCGAAGAGGGACCGGTGAAGTTCGTCCTGGGTCGCGACGAACTCCGCGAACGTCGACACGCCGACCATGCGCTGGACGAGCCGCCAGTCCTTCCTCCGGAAGGCCGTCCCGTCGAAGGCGTACCGCAAAAGGCCGACCGAAATCAGGGCGAGCCACCAGCTCGAGAGGTTGAGAAGGAACGAATACGAGCCGTCGACCGCGATCATGTCCTTCGCGGGGTCGGCGGTTCGGAAGGTCCGGAAATCCGGGACCTCCTCCAGTGGGAGCGGCACGTCCCGGTGATGCTTCACGAGCAGCTCGAGTTCCCGTTGCATGTCGTCGACGTAGCTGACGCGGGGGCGCTGCGGGTCCGGTGCTTGTCCTGTGTCATCCCTTCGGACCAGAGGGCAACCCTCAAGCGCCAAAGAGGGCGCGGGACGGCATATAAGGATGCCGAACACCCCTGCAACACTACACACGAACCGGTGCGCGACCGGCTCGGACTCACGGCAACAAAGGGAGGGGTAGGGTGAGATCAAGGCCGAGACGAAAGGAGGGGCCTACCCCGGACCGAGTAACCCGGACTGAAATGGTCAACCTTTCCTCCGGAACCTACGGCGAGCTCCGAAGATGATGGACGGAACGGGGGTCGATCGCCGACGGTCCTCCGTTGCCGGAGTCGATCTTTCCGGGTTCCGGAGGACCGTTCCCATCGGCCGTGACGCCTTCGACGCACTAGTATGTGACCGAACGAATCTATGGAGGCCACCCGAACCTCCATGGCCGATCAGGACAGGACTTCCGCGCGCGACTCCTGACTCGGGGTCATCGTCACTCGGATCCGACCGGGGAACCGCTCCGCGATCTCGGCGAGGTGCGTGATCAGAATCACCTTTTCGAAGACCTCCCCCATCCGCAGCAACTTCTGGACGAAGAGTTCCCGCGAGATCTCCGTGTCGAGGGAGCCGAGGTCCCCTTCGTCTATGAACAGCGTCTTCATGCGACCGAACGTGCGGCCGATCTGCGGCATCGAGGCGAGTTCCCGTGCGATCGCGAATCGAAGGGCGGCGTTGATCTGCGTCTTCTCCCCGCCGCTGAACTCTGCGACGTCGTGCCACTGTCCGTCGACGCCCTGAACCAGAATCCGGATCCCGTGGCCCCGGCCCTCCTCGTACGTCTCCAGGCGGATCCGACCGAACCGGCCGTCCGTGAGCTCAGAGAGGTTCTTCGACGCCTCGATCTCCAGTTCCGGCAGGAGCTGATCGACCGCGTACATCACGACGCCCCGCTTGTGGAACACTCGGTTCACGAGGACATCGTAGATCTCGAGCTCGCCGCGAAGCGCCTCCCGTTGCCGTCCCGACTCTTGCAGTTTCTTTGCGTCCGCTTCGAGCCCTGCGATCTGTTCCTTCAGCGTCGTCGCCTGTCCTTCGAGGAGGTGCCACGCCTTCCGCTCCGCATCGAGTTCTTTCTGGAGGACCTCGAGCTTCGCCTTCGCCGAACCGAAGGCCTCCTCTGACGATCGAAGTCCCGCGACCTCCGTTTCGAGCGCCGCCCGTTCCGTTTCGAGGGCCGTACGTTGCGCCGCGAGGTCCGCGAGCCGCGCGCTCACGTCGCCGACCTGCCGCAACAGGACCCCGAGTTCGTCGAGCCGCTTGCGTTTCCCGGCCTTTTCGAGGACGGACGCACCGACGGCTTCCAAGCGCTTCTCGTCCTGCTCCGTGAATGGGACGGCATCGAGCTGGCGCAGCGCCTCGATCTTCGCGTCGTCGAGAGGTTGGAGGAGCCGATGGCTGTCGTCCACCTCCCGCCGGAGGTCGTCCTTCAGCTGCTCGAGCTGCCGCTTGTACTCCGTCAGCACGAACGAGTCCTGGTCGATCGAAGCGACTTTCTCATGGACCCGCGCGAGGGCCTTCTCTGCCCGTGCCTGTTCCTCGCTCAGTTCTCGGACCAGCTCGGCGCGATCTGCGAGCCATTCCAGTTCCCGCGCAATCCGCGTCACGCGTTCCTCCAGTCGTCCTTCGTCTCGAAGAGAGCTGAACGCGGTCTCCCGGTCGATGTCGGTCCGGAGCGAAGCGATCTTCCGGTGCAGCTCGTCGATCCGGTTCTTCGTCTCGTCGCGTCGCTTTTCGTGCTCGTGCTTCGCGAGGTCGAACTCCCGCCCCGCCGCCCGGGCCGCGGTTTCCCGCTGCCCGTGGACCGCCTTCGTCTCTTTGAGCCGGTCGATCTCATCCCGCAGGCGATCGAGGTCTTCGATCGCATCCTCGAGGGCGGCCCGCTCCGGCTCGAGTTTCGCGGCGATCTGACCTTGGTCTCGGACCTCGGCCTCGCGGGCCTCGAGGGCTCTGAGCCGCGCCGTACGATCCTCGAGGGCCGCCGACGACCGCACCCATCGCTCGTGCTTCGCCTCGAGATCCTTCATCTCGGTGGAGCCGGATTCGAAGGCGGCCTGGAGTTGCGCGACGCGGGCTCCGCGCGCTCTGCGCTCCTGGTCCAAGCCTTGCAATTGTTCCTGGAGTCCGGGCAGGCGGCCGAGCGCCTCTTCCCGCGCGGCGATCTCAGCCTCCTTCGCCTGGATGTCGCTCTTGACCGACGTGAATCGTTCCTTCGCTCGCTCCAGGGCCTGTTCGAAGATCTCGAGACGAAAGAGCTTCTGGAACACCGCGAGTCGTTGCGCCCCGCTCGCGGCTCCGAGTTCCTTCATCTCCTCCTGTCGGACGAAGGTCGAGTTCCGAAATCCGTCGTAGTCAAGGCCGACCACGTCGCGGATCGTCCTCTCCTTGTCCGGGATCGTCCCCTGAACCGCCTCGCCGTCCCGCGTGAGCTCGAGGTACGATTCCTTCTTGGTCGTGAAGCCGCGGGTGACCTCCCAGCGCTCGTCCCCTTGGCCGAACGCCACCCGGACGTAACCGTTCGGCCGGCACACGTCCGCGAGCTTCACGCTCTGGATGTCCGTCCGCGTCGTCTTGCCGTACAGGGCAAACGTGATCGCGTCCAAGATCGACGACTTCCCCGCACCCGTGCGGCCCGTGATCACCGTGTATTTCTCCGGAAATCGGAGCGGCGGAACCGTCTTCTCGAGATAGCGCATGAACCCCCGCATCTCGATCTCCTCGAGGACGAATCCTTCCGGGCCTGGCGTGGGCTCCAGGTTCGAGACCGCGGCGGCTTCGACCTCCGCATCGTCCCTCATCCGAGGGCCTCCTTGAGCACCCGGCGGGCCTCGACCTTGATCGCCTCCCGCTTCGGGTGGTCGGCGAGGACCTTGTCGACGTAGTCCGCGAGGAGGCGACCGGGGTCCAACGTGAATTCCTCCGTCACGACCCGTGGCCGGCTTGCGGAGATGAACTTGACTTCGTAGTGAAACGCGTCTCGGAGGCGATCCGCGAGGCGCTTCTCATCCAGTCGGTTCCGGAGTTCGTCTGGGAGAGTGACCTCGATCCGGACGAGGTGGCCCGTGACCTCCATCGGGATCGCAGCAAGGACCTTTTCCGTCACGTCGTCCCCCATTCCGACGCTCGTCTCGACCTTGTCCATCGGACGCGCCGGGAGTTCCACGAACGACCAGCCTCCCTCCGGACGGATGACCAGGAATCCTTTTGGATCGAGGCGTTCCCCCCAGTCGATCCGCTCCGGCGCGCCGGCATACACGATCTTCCCGCCCACGGTCTGGTGCATGTGGATGTGGCCGAACACGACGAGGTCGATCGTATCAGGGATCATGTCCGGGGTGAAGGTGAAATCGTTCGGGACGACTTCCGTCGGGGCGGTGCTCGCGTACCGCACGCCCTGGAACTCGAAGTGTCCGAAGAGGATGCGGAGGTCCGCGTCTTTCAGGTCCTGCGCTCGGTTGCGAATCCACTCTTGCCACGTGCGGCGCGCCGCCTCGTACGCCAGTTCGCGCGGCACGTCCTTCGCCAGGGTTTCCCGCACCTGTTCGACGACTTGCTCCGGATGCATGTACGGGATGAGGATGAAGCCGATCCGGCGCCCGTCGATGTCGCGGACTTCCATCTTCGGATCGCGGAACACCTTCACGTGGGAGTAACCGCGATAGTCGTCGAGCGACGTCGAGCGGACCGCGCGTCTCGGCTGGTCGTGATTTCCCGCGAGGATCCATACCTCGATCCCGGCATCGCCCAGGGGCTCGATGACATCCCTGCGGACCATCTCCCGAAACACGGGTGCCACGTGTGCGCGGTCGAACAGGTCGCCGAGGATGCAGAACAGGGAGGCGCGATGCTCGATCGCCCACCGAGCGGCTTTCGCGAAGTTCCCGTGGAGGTCCAATGCACGCTCTGAGATCCCCGTTTCCGGATCAATTCGGAAATCGAAGCTTAGTCCTTCATGGACATCGCCGACGCAGACGATCTCGTGCATCCTGGCGTGCGCAAGGCCGCCTTGCTACTTATAATGTGTACGAGATGGTCAGCGAAAGTGTCGAACCATCCGCGCGCGTCTAAGGAATCCGCCGTCGCCCTCCGGCCGGGAACGGCGCATCGGCGTGAACGGGTTGCTTTTCCGCGAAGCGGGAGGCGCGCAGAGGCACGAGCGCTTCGGGTCTTTTGCCCGTGGCGACGAACTCGGCGACGAGGCGACCGACGGCCGGAGAGAGCTTGAATCCGTGCCCGCTGAAGCCGACGGCGACGAAGAGGCCGTCGGGCCCGGTTCGATCGAGGATCGGATACGAATCCGGCGTCACGTCGTACGCACCCGTCCATCCGCCTCGCGGTTGCGCATCCGTCATCCGCGGGAATCGTTTCGCGAGCCGCGTGCGCAAGTCGCGGACGGTGGCCGCGGGGACCGACTCGGTGAACGCGTGCCCCGACATCGTCTTCCGCGGGTCCGTGTTCATGTAGCCGGCCAGGGTGTCTTTCCCGCCTTCGGGCCGCGAGTACGTGTTTCCGTAGAAATCGAAATGGATCTTGGGCGGTGGGCCAAAGTCGACGGGTCGTCGCAGGATCGCGACTTCTCCGCGGACGTATCGCACCGGCAGCCGAGGGGCTATGGTCGCGGCGAGGTCACGCGTCCAATTCCCCGCCGCAAGGATGACGCGCTCGGCGGAGAGGAGTCCGGCTCCGCGGATCTTGACCCCGACGACCGATCCCGATCGCGTCGTGATGGACGAGACTTCGTGATCGCCATAGACCTTCGCCCCTTCCGCCTCGGCCGCTTGGGCGAAGCCGTGGGCGGTGGCGATCGGGTCCGCGTATCCCGCGTCCGGGTCGTGGACGACGGTAGCGTAGTCGGACACCTCGAGCTGGGGCTCCATCGTCTTCGCCTCCGAAGGGGCGAGCCGTTCGGCCCGGACTCCCTCCGCGCGCAGCAACTCGACTAATGCCTCGAACGCCGAGAGATCCCGTTCTCGCGTTCCGCAGAGGAAGCCGGTCGTTCGGAAATCAGCGGAAAAGCCCGTCTCCTTCTCGAATCGCTGGAAGAACGCCAGGCTCTCTCGAGCGAGTCGGATCCCGATCCGGGCCTCGTAATGTTGGCGGACCAGCGCACCGCTATGGCCCGTGGCCCCGGCCGCAAGGTGCGTCCTCTCGAGTACGACGACACGCACGCCCCGTCGGGCGAGGTGCCACGCGATGCTCGTCCCCATGCAGCCGCCGCCGACGACCACGGCATCGGCCGATCGTGGGACACCGGATGGCGGCACGCTGTCCTGCATCGAGTGGGACCTTATCGCGCTTTCCTTCACGGTATTTCTATTCCCATCTCGGCATACATATCGATCCGCGAATGACAATCCTTTATCTCCGAGGATTCCCGATGCGCGGGCGTGCCGGACACGTGGAGGTTGGGCATCGGGGACGAGCGGGCCCGGGTCG
>Ga0209690_1000537_pt1 | contig 20496 bp, 21 predicted proteins | sample GraSoiAngelo_150_FD_186164 | JGI IMG/M metagenome (GOLD analysis project Ga0209690, IMG submission 186164) | Grasslands soil microbial communities from the Angelo Coastal Reserve, California, USA - 14_1009_09_40cm (SPAdes) (version 2) | ecosystem: Environmental > Terrestrial > Soil > Grasslands ...
GGTACCGACTCTTCGTTGCGTTGTTTCCATTGACAGTCGCGCTGATTGCCACTGGTGGATTGATTCCCGATCAACCAAAGGGCTACATCCAGCGGGTTGGCCTGGGAGTCCTCGGCTTCGCTCTTTTCGGAAGCGCGCTCGGGCATCTTGGCTACATGGCGAACGATTGGAACTACCGGCCGATCCTTTTGCTGATCATCTTCGCCGTGGAGCTCAATGACATCTTTGCTTACATCTGTGGCCATTTGTTTGGTCATCGAAAATTTGTCCCCAACACGAGCCCGAACAAAACAGTAGGAGGCGCGCTCGGAGCAATCGCACTAACTACGCCACTCTTTGCGATTGGCGCACATTTTGTCTGGTTTGGCACGGCGCTCGACACGCCCGTCCGCCTGGTGGGCCTTGGCATCATTGTCAGCGTGGTGGGACAATTCGGAGACCTGATGCTTTCCTCCATCAAACGCGACCTCGGCCTCAAGGACACGGCAAAACTCATTCCCGGACACGGCGGCATTCTCGACCGGTTCGATAGTCTGATTCTTGTAGCGCCGGCAGTATTTCATTACGTAAACTACTTTGTGGGCTTCGCTGTTGGCCAACCGCAGCAAATCTTTAGCGGATAGGAAACTCGATGGAGCCTTGGAATCTCCAGCCTGCCCGCGATACCGGCTTGACTCCAAGCGAGCGATTTCGCAGCGTGCGGCGTGAAAGCGGACTTCTCGAAAGTCTCGCGCATCATGCTTGTTTTTCGTTCGTGCGAATTTACTTCGCGATCGCACACCGACTCACGATCATCGGCCGAGAGAAACTGCCGGCGCGCGGCCCATTTGTACTCGCAGCGAATCATTGCAGTCATCTCGACGCACTTGCACTTGGAACAGCACTAACTCGCCGCTATCGCGAACGTGCCTTTCCCATCGCTGCCGGCGACGTTTTCTTTCAAAGCACTGTGACCAGCACGTTTTCGGCGATTATGCTCAACGCTTTGCCGATGTGGCGGAAGAATTGTGGCCCGCACGCCCTTGCCGATTTGCGCCGGAAATTACAGGAAGAAAAAGCAATCTTTATCATCTTCCCGGAAGGCGGACGCAGTCGCAACGGTTCGATGATGCCCTTCAAGCACGGCCTTGGGATGCTCGTCGCCGAAACAAACGTCCCGGTTGTGCCTTGCGGTCTCGTTGGAACTTTCGAGGCCCTGCCGCCACACCAAAATTTTCCGCGACCTGTGTCGGTCAAGCTGGTGATCGGCGATGCACTCGAGTTCGCATCGATAGCTAACGATCGCACGGGCTGGTCGCAAATCGCAGCGACCGTTGAATCCTGTGTCCGGGACTTAGTCGCTCAGTCCCGCACTGCGTAGCCAGCAAGTTTCTGTTCCAAATGCGGAGGAACATGGGCGACGATCACGGCGTCGTTGCCTTCGTAACGCAGTTCCAGCACGTGGCCGACGCGATGAATCTCGGCGATCAATGCAGATTCATTCGATGCAATACGAAAACGTGAGCGCAACCGCCATGAGGCGAGCGCATTTTCCAACGCTTGCACGAGGTTGTTAACTCCTTCTCCCGTGCGCGCGGAGATTGCGACGCTGCCGGGAAAACGTTTCAAGTACGGTTCGACCAGTTCACGGTGTGGCAGTTTGTCGATCTTGTTGAACACGATCAGGGTTTGTTTGCCGAACGCGTCCAGCTCCTTGATCACGGCATCAACCGCTTCCATCTGTTCGTCCACGCGCGGGTGGCTAAGATCGACAATGTGAATGAGCAGATCGGCTTCGCTCACTTCTTCGAGCGTCGCCTTGAACGATTCGATCAATGTATGGGGAAGTTTTCGCAAGAAGCCAACTGTGTCTGTCAGAAGAACCCGCTGTTTGTTAGGCAAAACAAAACTACGCGTGGTAGGATCCAGCGTCGCAAAAAGCTTGTCTTCGGCTACGAGATCGGCACCGGTGAGCAGATTCAGCAGCGTCGATTTGCCCGCGTTTGTGTAACCGACCACAGCGGCGACTGGCCACTGATGGCGTTTGCGGGCTTGTCGCTGAATGGCGCGCGTTTTGCGCACCGCCTCCAGCTCTCGCTCGAGTCGCGCGATCCGCTCTTGCACGCGACGGCGGTCAACTTCCAATTGTGTCTCACCAGGGCCACGTGTACCGATCCCGCCGGTCTGCCGGGACAAGTGATGCCACATGCGGGTGAGGCGCGGCAGAAGGTACTGCAACTGTGCGAGCTCGATTTGCAATCGACCTTCTCGGCTGCGCGCGCGCTGGGCAAAAATGTCGAGGATCAACTGAGTTCGATCGAGAACCTTGCGCGCAAATAAATTTTCCAGGTTACGACCCTGAGCGGGTGAAAGTTCGTCATCAAAAATAACGGAGGTCACCCGTTGATCCTGACATGATTCTTTAATGGACTCCGCTTTGCCGCGACCGATGTAGTATGGAGCAGTCGGCTTTTGCAATTTTTGCGTGACAGTATCAACGACCTGGGCTCCCGCGGAGTTCGCCAGCTCGCGCAACTCGTCGAGGGAATCGTGTAACTCCCACTTCGAGACGCCCTGCTTTTCCAGGCCAATCAGGAGCGCGCGCTCCTGCGCTTTTTGCGGACGCGTTTCGATCATCCCTTTGCGCGAACCCCCGAACCCTTTCGGCGCTCCGAAAGCATTCGGAGCAGAATCTTTGCTTCGTTGTGAGTGAGAAGCGACAAGTTCAGCGGTAAAAAATTAGTTTGCCGCCGAAACCAGGTCAACTGTCTTTTGGCGTAACGGCGGGTGGATTGCTGAATCTCCGAGATACATTGCAAAAGCGACATCCTTCCTTCGAGCAGTTCGCGAATCTCACGGAGACCGATCATCTGCGAAGCAGTCGCACTCGTTGCCCCAGCGGCGCGCACCTCTTCGATCACGCCCTGTTCGAACATTGCGTCCACCCGCTGATTGATTCGGGTGTAAAGCTCTTCCCGGTTGCGGAAGACAAAAACGCCTGTAGCCGCTTCGCTGTGCGAAGCGCTTCGTTGACCTGTCACAACACCCACACGGCGCGCCTCGCACAGCGAGGCGGCTACAGCCCATTGCGCACGCTGTGCGAAAGCGGGCTTTCCGGTGAGTAGGCTAATCTCCAGTGCTCGGATTACGCGGCGGCGATTTTTCGTGTCGATTTTTCGCGCCGATTCGGCATCGAGCTCGGTGAGTTGGGAGCGCAATTCATCCAAACTCATGGCATTCAATTGTGCCCGCAGCTTTGGATCAGACTCAGGCACAACCGCCAATCCATGCGCGAGCGCTTTGATGTAAAGCCCGCTGCCGCCAACAACGATCACGGGTTTGCCGCGCGAATGAATTTGATCAATGACACGCGACGCAGCACGGCGATATTTTTCTGCGTTCATCTCTTCGTGAAGAGGGGTTGTGCCGATTAGATGATGCGGAGCTTTTGCAAGGGTCGAAGCGTCCGGTTTTGCCGTCAGGAGATCGAGACCGCGGTAAATTTGAAAGGCGTCGGCACTGACAATTTCGGCTTCTATCTCGCCCGCGAGATCGGCCGCCAGCTCGGATTTGCCTGTTGCAGTTGGGCCGACGATAAAAAACGCGCGCCTCATCCAGTCAAACCGAGCTGCGTCTTACTTATCGCGCGCGGCCTTGACGATTTGGGCGAAGCTCCGCGGATCCAGGCTGGCCCCGCCGACGAGGGCGCCATCGATGTCGGGCTGGCTCATTAGTTCGTGTGCGTTCTCTGGTTTCACACTGCCGCCGTACTGAATGCGCACTCGCTCGGCCGTCGTGTCGTCAGCCATTTCGCTCAAGGTGTGGCGAACAAAAGAGTGCGCTTCCTGCGCTTGATCTGGTGTCGCATTGCGCCCGGTGCCGATCGCCCACACCGGCTCGTACGCAACCACTGTTTCTTGCAGTTCCTTTGGATTCAGACCATCGAGACTGCCGCGCAATTGGATTGCCAATATTTTTTCAACGTTCCCTTTGTCGCGCTGCTCGAGGGTTTCTCCGATGCAAACAATCGGACGCAATGCCGCCGCGTGCGCCGCGCGCACCTTCCGATTCACGATTTCGTCGGTCTCACCAAACAAAGTGCGGCGTTCGCTGTGCCCGAGCACGACGTAATGCACAAATAAATCGCGCAAAAGCGCAGCGCTGATCTCGCCCGTGAAGGGCCCGTTCTTCTCCCAATACATATTTTGCGCGCCTACCTTTATGTTCTGCGCTTTGCCGAGCGCTTCCATCACCTTCGGAATCGTGGTGAACGGCGGGAGAATCACGACTTCCACATCGGTGATTTCGCCTATGTCCCGAAGAAGTAACGCCTCCACAAATCGCGCCGCCTCGGCCTGCGTCATGTTCATCTTCCAATTAGCGGCCACGATTTTTTTGCGCATAAAGGTTCCTGACAGAATGGACAGAATTTACGAAAGAGATTTCAGTAGAAACCAATTCTGCCCATTTTGTTAATTCTATCTAAGCTTTGTCGCTCAACGCAGCAACGCCGGGAAGCTCTTTGCCTTCTAATAATTCGAGCGTCGCGCCGCCGCCGGTAGAGATAAACGTCATTTTGCTGGCAAGCCCAGCCTGTTTGACTGCCGTGACCGAGTCGCCGCCACCGATGATCGTTATCGCTCCCGATTGCGCCATTGCTTCCGCGATTGCAATCGTCCCCTCCCCGAACTCTGGAATTTCAAAGACCCCCATCGGTCCGTTCCAGAGAATTGTTTCCGCCTTGGCGATTTCCTCCTGGTAAAGCGCGATCGTTGCCGCGCCAATATCGACCGCCTGCCATCCATCGGTGATGCCATGTTGTGGCGAGAGACGGCTCGTGTTTCGCATGTTGGCGCCAGCGCGAATTTCATCCGCCTCCACGACATCGATCGGAAGCGAAAATTTTACGCCGCGCGTCTTCGCCAGATCGAGAAGCTCACGCGCAAGATCGACCTTGTCGGATTCGACCCGGCTTGCCCCCACCGGAATTCCCTCCGCTTTCAAAAACGTGTTCGCCATCGCGCCACCTATGAGGATTGTGTCGGCCTTTTCCATGAGCGCTTTGAGAACGCCGATCTTGTCGGATACTTTCGCTCCTCCCAGGATGACCACGAATGGTTTCGCTGGCTTCTCAAGGCCTTCTTTCAAGTGTTTCAGCTCCTTCTCCATCAGGAAACCCATCGCCGATTTCTCCACGAACTTTGTGATGCCCACGGTGGATGCGTGCGCGCGGTGTGCGGCGCCAAACGCGTCGTTCACATAAAGATCGCCAAGTTCGGCGAGCGCCTTCGCAAAGTTTGGATCGTTGGCTTCCTCGCCTGGCTGGAACCGGAGATTCTCGAGCAGCGCAACATCGCCGCCCTCCATATGCTCAATGATTTTCTTGGGCACGTCGCCGATCGTATCGTGACTGAAAATGACGGGGTGATGAATCAGTGAATGCAAATACTCGCCGATCGGGCGCAGCGAATACTTCTCCACCGGCTTGACTTTGGGCCGGCCAAAATGCGACATCAAAATGGTTTTCGCGCCGTGCTCGCGCAGGTAGTTGATCGTGGGCAGACTCTCGCGGATTCGCGTGTCATCAATGAGGCGAATTTTGCGGCCGCGCGTTTCGGTCGGCACGTTAAAGTCCACTCGCATCAACACGCGTTTTCCACGGACATCCAGATCACGTAGGGAGAGTTTCGCCATTGCTCAATTGAAAACGATCATGAGCAGGAGCATGAGCACGATTAGGAGCCCCTATTCTGCCAACATTTCCATCAATTCCACGCAGCGATTGCTGTAGCCCCACTCGTTGTCGTACCAACCGACTACTTTCACGAAACGGTTTCCAAGCATGAGCGTCAGCTTGCTGTCGAAAATACAGGAGTGGGGATTTCCGACGATGTCTTCGGAAACCAGCGGTTCATCACTGTATTCGACCACGCCTTTGTAGGTCTTGTCCGATGCCGCTTCCTTGAATGCGACATTGATGGCATCAACTGTCGCATCTTTTTCGAGCACAGCCGTGAAATCGGTGACCGACCCATCGGGAGTCGGCACCCGGAAAGCGCCGCCGTTCAGTTTGCCTTTCAATTCCGGAATCACTTCGCCGATCGCCTTGGCAGCACCGGTGGTGGACGGGATAATGTTGATCGCCGCTGCCCGTGCCCGCCTCAAATCTTTGTGCGGAAAATCGAGGATGCGCTGGTCGTTTGTGTAACTGTGGATCGTGCTCATAAAGCCGTGTGCGATGGCGAATTTGTCATTTAAGACCTTCGCCATGGGAGCGAGACAATTGGTCGTGCAGCTCGCGTTAGATACAATTTTGTCTTTCGCAGGGTCAAAGACATCGTCATTCACGCCGATACAAATCGTCACGTCCGGATCTTTTGCTGGCGCGCTGATCAAGACCCGTTTTGCTCCGGCCTTGCTTAAATGCAGCTCGGCTTTATCGCGGCTGGTGAACAACCCGGTCGATTCAAGCACAACATCGACGTCCAGTTTTTTCCACGGCAGATTCGCCGGGTCGCGCTCCTTTAAAACTTTAATTTTGTGACCGCGGACGATGATGTTTTCGTCATCGTAACCTATCTCGCCCTCGAATTTGCCGTGCACAGAATCCCATTTGAGCAGATGGGCCAGAGTATGCGTGTCAGTGAGATCGTTGATCGCGACAACGCGCTCGACTTGTTTTTGTGACATGGCGCGAAGCACGTTGCGCCCGATGCGCCCGAAACCGTTGATAGCGAAATTTGGCATAGGAAAGAGTTGGTGTTGATACGTTAAAGAGTTGAACCGTTAAACTGTTAACGTCGAACGTTCAACGCTCAACATCCAGCTCCATGGCAGAATTCGTTTTCCGTTCATGAATTGAGCGCCGAACCTCGAAGATTAAAGGGTTTTGTGAATGAACTACGCTGCCGCACTCCTCGCTGTGACATTATCAATGGTCCTCGCTCAAGTGGCTTCTGCTGCCGAAATGAAAGCCATTCTTGTCTTCGGCGACAGTTTGTCAGACGGCTTCATGCTCAAACGGAGCGAAGCCTATCCGGCTTTGCTTGCGAAAAAGCTGCACGCCGCCGGACTGAACTTTCAAGTGATCAACGCGAGCGCTGCCGGCGGTACCACCGAAGGCGGCTTGGAACGGCTCCCCGCCCATTTGAAGCACAGAATCGACATCTTCATTCTGGAACTCGGAATCAACGATGCCTTCCGCGGCCTGTCGGTCGATCAGATTCAACACAATCTTCAGCAGATCATCGATAGGGTGAAAGCGCGAAATCCGAACGTGCGGGTCGTGATCGCGGGAATGCAGTTGCCCAATTACGCGGCGGACGATTATGTGTCGGCATTTGGGAAAATGTTCCCTGACCTCGCCACCAAAAATGAAGCAGCGTTGGTGCCATATTTAATCGAAGGGGTGGCAGGCGATCCCTCGTTGAATTTACCCGATGGCATTCATCCAAACGCAGCCGGCCAAAAAATTCTTGCCCAAAACGTCTGGCGCGTGCTCGAACCAGTCGCGCGCGAGGTGTCACAAGCTAGGGGCGGTTCACCGGAACCGCCTGCGGGCGATTGAGGTCAATCGCCCCTACCCATCACGGGCATGTGGCGAGAGACGACCGCCGCGCCGTTTCCACACGTTAGATAAAAAGAGCGATGGACCCTGCGCGACCAACTGATCCCGATCCAGCCGATCCGTTTTTCCCGGAACGCGCCGACCACGCCATCTTGGAGACAATCGAAATCGCAACCGAAGGCGAAGATTGCGATGAATGCGTGCGCGAGCTGCGACCGGTGCTCAAGAAAATTACCGGAGTGAAAGACGTAAAAATCGATCTCAAGCATGAGCGGGTCATTGTGACATTTGATGCGCGAAAAACGCATCCACCCGATCTTCACGATGCAATTTTAAAAAGCGGTTATAAACCAGGGACGGTTGCAAATGAGTGACGCGCGCAACCCCGTCCGCGAGCGCAAGGAGCGGCGGTCTCTTGTCCGCCGCTGGGGCGAACTGGGGATCGCCCTCCTTGAGATGACGCAGACAGGATTGTCTGTGTCACACCGCTGGCTGTTGCTGGGTGAGGCAGTGAAACGCGCCCAGTCCCCAGATTAATTCCCGGCAATTGATTCCGACGACGCGGCGAGTTGGAAAACATTCGCGCAGGATCGACAACGCAACCGCCTCCGCCGAGTCGTCGAATGTCGGTACAAGCACACAGGAATTCGCGATGTAAAAGTTGGCGTAACTCGCCGGCAAACGCACCCCTTCGCGCACAATCTTTTTCGGCATCGGCAAAGTGACGATTTCAATCTTGTCTTTTCCGATTTTCATTTGGCGCAGGCGCGTGAGATTTCTCTGGAGCGGCTCGTAATTTTCATCGTCGCGATCTTCTTCAACAACAGCTACGACGGTTTGTGCGGAGACAAACCGCGCGAGATCGTCAATGTGGCCGTCGGTGTCGTCGCCGGCAATGCCTTCGCCGAGCCAGAAAATATCGCGGACACCCAAATAATCCCGCAGACGCTCTTCGATTTGATCGCGCGAAAGATTTGGATTGCGATTCTTGTTTAACAAACACGATTCTGTCGTGAGCAGCGCGTCCGCGCCGTTGACATCGATAGAGCCGCCTTCCAAAATCATGTGCGGGTAAAAAACTGGAACGTTGAGGATCTCGGCCACACGTGTCGGCACGACTTCATCGTGATTAAATGGCGGGTATTTATTTCCCCAGGCGTTGTAATCCCAATCCACGACTGCAAGTTTCGGGTCGCGATTGCGCGTGAGAAAAATCGGCCCGTGATCGCGGCACCAAGGCTCGTTTGTCGGAATGCGATAGAAAGTGATGCGTTCCATAGGCAATCCACGGAGAACCGATTGGGCTTCCGCTTCATGCGCGCCATTGCAAACATTGATGCAAACCTTTTCCGATTCGATCAGCGCCTCGACCATTGCTCGCAACGCTGGTAAAACGCGATCGAATGATTCGGGGAAACTGATCCCTTCGCGTCGCGGCCATGAGAGCCACGTCGCGGAGTGCGATTCCCATTCCGCTGGCATGCGATAGCCGAGCGCCGCGGGAGTCTGTGATGTCATTAATAAAACGTCGAACGCCCACCTAAGATTCGCAATCTCTTCGGCTGCGTCAGCGAAATTCTGGGGAGCGCAGGCTGCCAGCCTGCAGTTGCCGGCAGCTTGCCGGCAACACTTTTCGCGCGAGCGAACCACATTCCGCACGGCGTCTCGGCAAGCTGCCGAGACGAACATGCTGGCAGCCTGTGCTCCCCAGTCAAAGGACGCTACGCCGTTTGCATGGTCGCAGGCTTGTAGATCGCACCGACGATTGCCCCCACGATTATCATCTCGATCAGCCCGCTCACGCTGCCGTAGAAAACCAACTTCCCGGGAAACGGTTGCACCGCGTAAAAGCCCAGGCGCATACCGACCGCCGCAATTTCCAGCAGAACACCAAGCCGAATTCCCGCAAGCACGCCGCCGCCAGCGAAGCCGCTCGCGTAGATCATCACGAACGCAAAAACAATCAGTGCCTGGCCGATGATGATCCAGTGAAACAAACTCATCATTTCACTTTGCGGCCGCCAGAGATTTGGTGTTTGCGCATACACGTCTTTGAGAAAAACGCCGTTAAGCAGCCAGCCCCAGGCGAATATGAAAATGTACGCGGCGACGAATGCAAGGATAAACCGCTTCATGAATTGGTATAATCCTAGAGTCTGTCCAGCAGGGAGCAGGCGAGGCAAATCCGTTAAGAAGAGCGCTCTTTTACAAACGTAATATGCGCAGGCGCTGGCTTGTAGATCGCGCCGATGATTGCGCCGGCAATCGCGAATTGGATCAAGTCGCCAACAATCCAGCCGCAGAGGATCTTGGTCGTCAGCGGCTGTACCGCGAAAGTGATTAGGTCCGCGCCGGCATATATCAGCGCCACCAGAATCGCCAACGTCGCGCACGCGCCTGGCCCACCCTCGGGAACAAATCGTGCACAAAGTAGCGTGAGGAAGAATGCCATCACAATGTGTCCAAAAACGAGCGATGAGAAGTGATTACCAAAGTCGGCTTCGGTCCGCCAAAGTATTGGCACTTCCTGATGCGCGCCGTGCATCAGCTTTCCGTACCAAAGAAAGCCAAACAGGAAGATGAAACCGAAGGCTGCAACAAATGCGACAAAGAATTTTTTCCAGTCCATAATATTTTTGTGTTGAGGTTTTCTTGAATCCCATTAGCCCGGCGGTCTTCATCGCAAAACCGCGTTCCGCTGTCGATCTAAAAATTTATTGCATAGGCAGCGAACGATACCTTTCCAGCTGTTGTGTAGGCTCAACGCTAAGGAGCTGTCAGTCCTGAATGGCGCAATCCGAGGTCGAGCAAAAGAGCAACATCCACGTCAGCCGCAGGATTTTTTGCGGTGAGAAGTTTATCACCGTAAAAAATTGAATTGGCGCCGGCAAAAAAGCAGAGTGCCTGGCCTTCGCGCGACAGCCGTGTGCGCCCTGCCGCCAAGCGAACACGCGCCTTCGGCAGGGCGATGCGCGTGACTGCGATTAGACGAACGAGTTCAAAAATGTCGACTGGCGGCTGGTCGGCCAGCGGTGTGCCAGGCATTGCCATTAAACAATTGATCGGAACACTTTCAGGAGGCGGATCAAAGTTGCTGAGCACTTCCAGCATTCGCAGACGGTCGGTCTCCGATTCGCCCATGCCGATGATGCCGCCACAACAAACAGCCATCCCGCTCTGCTGCACGGCGGCAATTGTGTCGAGGCGATTCTGAAACGTGTGTGTGCTGACAATCTCTCGATAAAATTCCGGGGAAGTGTCAATATTATGGTTGTAAGCAGTAACTCCAGCGGCCCTGAGTTTGTGCGCTTCTGCAGGCCCGATCTCGCCCAGTGTAACGCACACTTCCATGCCCAGGCGGCTCACTTCCCGCACAATCTCCAGCACGCGCTGAAATTTTTCCGAACCCTCGCGCACGCCGCGCCAGGCCGCGCCCATGCAAAAGCGCGTCGCGCCTTGCGAACGTGCACGCCTGGCCGCGGTCAGAACCTTTTCCATCGATAAGAGCTCTTCGCGCTCGACGCCGGTCGAATGATGAGAGGACTGCGCGCAGTAAGCGCAGTCTTCGCTGCATCCGCCAGTCTTGATGCTAAGCAAGCTACAACGCTGCACGTCCTCGCCATGCCAATGCCGGAGATGAACACCGCGGCTTTGCGAAATCAAATTGAATAAGGGCTGATGATACAGCTCTTCGAGTTCCGGCAAGATCATCGCGTGGTCGCGATGTTAAATCCGAAATCCGAAATCCCAAATCCCAAATTTAATTGACCCACTTGCCACCCTCGGAAACAAGGATCGGCAGTTCTTCCATCATGAACTGAGTTTTGCCGATGGCGCCAATCATGTGGGTGGCGGTCGCGGCGTACCATTTCTTTGACATTTCCTCGCCGGTATGGCAGCCCCAACTCTTGACGTATGCGTGGCGGGCAAAATCGCGCCGATTGATTTTCGTCAGCTCGCTATCGTGCAGCCACGATTTGCACGCGCTGTCGATATTGTTGCTGTAATCGAACATGAAACACGCCCGGTTTGAGTGCCCGAAATATTCAAAGCCGATAACCTTCACCTGATCTCGCGGCTGGCCATTGTTTAGATAGTCGATCACCGCGGAGCCTGGGTTAAACCAAACGAGGTTGAGATTGAATTTATCGCGCACGGAGCCGATCAGACTGATCAGGTCCTGATGCTCCTGTTTGGCGCGGTCCTCATAACCCTGCCTGTAAACGAGCCATGTGATCTTTGCGTCCGGTCCGAGTTCGCTACGCAACTGTTCGGTGCGCAGACGCGCGGCGCGCACAAAGTTGGCCCACCAATGATCGTGCGGATAGGTCTTGTACTTTTCCCATTGATACATTGATGGCCCGCCTACAAGGATTATGTATTCACCCGATGCCGGCGACGCCGCTTCTGAGGCAAGCGCGAACATCGACAAAAAACAAACGAGCAAGAGGCGTTTCATCATAGCTGGAGAGAAGCACTATTTATGCGGCCTGCAAAATTGCGCAAGTTGTAGCCGCGATCGCTGATCGCGGCCGACCGCCATCAACGATGCCGGCTACAGCGGCTCGATCTCACCGCGCACGAGATCCTTCCACGTCTGCCGCTTTCGAATCAGCGCGAACTTGTCGCCGCGCACCAGCCCTTCCGCCGGCAGCGGCCGCGAATTGTAATTCGAAGCCATCACAAATCCGTAGGCGCCCCCGCTCATGATCGCGAGAAGATCGCCTTCATCGAGCTTCGGCATTTCCCGATCCAGCGCAAAGAAATCACCCGACTCGCATACCGGCCCGACGATGTCGATCTTGCTAATCTTCCTCTCCCTCTCACTCTTCGTCTCTTTTACCGGCACGATTTCGTGATAGCTGTGATACAGTGCCGGCCGAATCAGGTCATTCATTCCAGCATCAACAATCGCAAATTTCTTCGCGCCCGATTTTTTGATGTAGCCCACGCGTGTCAGAAGCACGCCGGCGTTGCCTACAAGAAAACGACCAGGCTCCACCTCGATCCGAATGCCAAGCTGGCGCGATGGCGGCACGATCGCGTCGGCGTAATCGCGAATGCTGAACACGGACGATTCGCCGCCGTGGTCGTGCCACCATTTGCCTGATCCACTCTCCAGTGCGCGCCGATAAATAATTCCCATGCCGCCGCCGATGCTGAAAAACTTGATTGCGTATTTTGATTTCAACTCGCGCACGATTGGCGCCAGCTTCCAGATCGCGCTCGCGAACGGCTGCGCTTCGGTAATCTGCGAACCGATGTGCATCTGTACGCCAACGATGTCGATGTTGCGCATTTTTGCCGCGCTTTCGTAAACTGCGGCGATGCGATCGAGCGCAATCCCGAACTTATTTTCGTGTGAGCCGGTCGAAATGTATTCGTGCGTATGCGGATCGATATCGGGATTCACTCGCAGCGCGATCGGCGCGCGTAAGTTTTTTGCACCGGCAATGCGATCGATGTTTTCCAACTCGGACTCGCTCTCGACATTGAAGCTGTAAACGCCTTGTTCGAGCGCGTATTCGATTTCCTCCCGCGATTTGCCTACGCCGGTGAACGTGCATTTGGCCGGATCGCCACCCGCTGCAAGCACACGGAAAAGCTCGCCGCCGGAAACGATGTCGAATCCTGCGCCCGCGTCTGCGAGCAACTTCAGGATCGCGCGATTCGAGTTCGCCTTGACCGCGTAACAAATCAGGTGATCCAGCGGCGCGAGCGCCGCGTCCAGCCGCGCGTAGTGATCCAGAATCGTTCCCGCGCTGTAAACATAGGTGGGCGTGCCAAATTTCTCCGCCATGCGTGCAAGATCGACATCTTCACAGTGAAGCGTCCCGCCGCGATAATGAAAAAAATGCACGAATTACTGTAGCCGCTTCGCTGTGCGAAGCGCAACGCGCTACCCAAGCACCCTTAAGCCAATATTCAGAAGCGCGATCAACGCCACTCCCAACGCAAAACTTGTCAGTACAAGTTTCTTTCCGTGCTTCAGCATTTCTCCGAGCACAGCGTGCGCGGCCAGATAGATAAATCCGCCACCAACCTCTGCCATGATCAAGCCGAGCCAAAAAGTCGAAATGTTCGCCAGAAAAAAATATCCGATCACGCCGCCGAGAAGCGTAGTCGCCTCCACCGCGGCGACCCATCCAAGCGCAGCGCTGCGGTGCAATCCGGCGCCGATCAAAAGGCTGCCGAGCGCGAGGCCTTCGGGAACTTTGTGAATGCAGAGAGCCAGGAACAGCGACCATTTTGTAGCATCCGTTGCTGGAGTTTCCCCTTGAATTCCCAAGGCTAACCCGTCAGTCGTACTATGAATCGCCAACGCGACAATCAGAGCATTAGCGATTTCGCTGAAATGCCGTGTCGCGTCTGCGTCGAAATGACTGGCGGCGCAGGCAGGGCAAACATGGTGAATATGTTTGCTGATAAAAAAGAAGACCGCGTATCCAGTAGCTAGCGCCAGGAACACTGTCCACCAAGAAGACGCCCCAAAACTTTCCGGCAAAATCGCAAAGATTGTCACACCAAGAAGCGTTCCGGCAGCGAGGCTGATCAGGGCGCAAAGCGGCTTGTGCGCCAGCTGCAGCGACGTACTGATCCATCCACCGGCAAGGGCGAAAACATAAGCCGCGACGACCTGCCAGAGTGTGTTGACCATTCAGGAGCTCGCGACCGATTCGTGATCTTCGCGGCAATGTTGCGTCTCAATGGTGACGTGAACCAGTTCGTGATGTCTTCGCAGCAACGCCCGATAGGCATCGCAGCTTTTCGGTTCGTGCGCCACGACGGAGATCATCGCGGCATATTTTCCGATGCCGACCTGCCAGACGTGCAAATCAGTCACCACCGAATCGCCATCGCTCTCTACGGCCCGCCGAATTTCATCTGGCAAATCTGAAGATGCCGGTGTGCGATCCAGCAAAATGCCGCTGGTATCGCGCAACAGCGTGTAAGCCCACGAAAAAACAACGCCGCTCCCCACGACTCCAACGACCGGATCGAGCCATGCCCAGCCGAAAAATTTACCGCCGGTCAATGCAGTAATCGCCAGCACGGAAGTAAACGCATCGGCCAGCACATGCAGGTACGCAGCGCGCAAATTCAAATCTTCACGATGAGAGCTCCCACCGGCGGTTTCACGGTGGCGATCCGCAAGCAGGACCGCGCAACCCAGATTCACAAGCAATCCAACGCAAGCAATGCCGATTGCCTCGTTAAAATGAATTTCCAGTGGAACAAAGAGCCGGTGCACTGATTCCCCGGCCATTAAGAACGCGACGATAGAGAGCACGACGGCGCTGGTGAATCCACCAAGCACACCAATTTTTCCGGTGCCGAAACTGAATCGCGCGTTGCCGGCCTGCGTTCTTGCGACGTAGTAAGCCACGGCCGTTATCAAAAATGCAATCACATGTGTGCTCATGTGCCAGCCGTCGGCCAGCAACGCCATCGAATGCGACATCAAACCGACCGCGATCTCGACCACCATCATCGCGGCCGTAACACCGATCACGATGCGGGTACGCCGTTCCGCGTGTGAAAAATCCGGTACGAAATCGTGCGCTTTTCGAAAACGCGAATGATCAGTCCGATGCATTTCGGCTCAACGTAGCGCGGTTGATTGCAAAATCAGACAAAATCCTAATCGATAGTACCAAGAGTGGCAGCGCTGACGGAGTTGCAGACCGCAGACCTTTATCGTGAATCCGAGATTCCAATCGAATGAGCGCGACGATGCTGCCACAACGCAAAAAATGAAATGAGGATCAGCAACGCGCCAAACGTGCAGACGATCGCTGCGCCCGAAGGCAAGTCCCACCAAAAGGAGAGAAACAGACCAGCGATTCCGCCGAGCCACGCGATCATCCATCCGATGAGTAAGCGGTGACTGATCCTCGTCGCGAGATTGATTCCGCAAACCGCTGGGACAATCAGATAACTAAAGACGAGCAAAACGCCGGCGATGCGAACGAAGCTTGTCACCACCAGGCCGAAGACGGCGTAGAAGAGAAAATCCCACCAACGCACCCGCAAACCTTTTTGGTAAGCCCCATCACGATCGAACGAAACCAGCAAAAAATTTCGGCGCAAACTGAAATGGAAGACGCCGACAGCGACAAAAAGTGCGAAGCATTTCCAAACTTCATGCGGCGTTACGAGCAGAATATTACCAACCAGCATGTTCTTGATTTCCTCGTCGCCTTCCGCCGCGCGGCTGAGGAGCAAGACCGCGGCCGCGGCCGCCACAACATAAGAAATTCCAATGACCGCTTCCTGCGGGATTTGGCTCGAACGTTTCCCGGTCACAGAAAAGATGGCTCCTCCGATCAAGGTAAATCCGAGCGCGATGCTGAAAGTGGCCCAGCCTTGAAGGTCAAGGTGGAATAGAACTGCGAGACAAATTCCGAGCGACGCCATTTGCGCCATGGCGATGTCGATGAAGATGATGCCGCGCTGCACGACATGCAGACCGAGATAAACCAGCAACCACGGCAAAAGAACGCAGGCCACGATGGGCCAAAACATTACCTCCCACATAACTATTTCAGCGCTGCAGCGAGTCGCGAGACCAGCGCGTCGATCAGCTTTACGTAACTGTCCGTTCCGGGCAGGCCGCCCGGGAATTGCGAAAATTCCACAACTTTGGCACCGGTCGCACTCGCAACTTTCTCCGCGATTCTGCGATCGTGAAAAGGCTCGACAATGATCGCTTTGATATGTTGCGCCCTCATCTGCGCGATCACTTCCGTGAGATGCGATGGCGATGGCGGGATTCCGGGCTTCGGTTCGAGGAAGATGTCGATGTTCAAGCCGAAGCGATGCGCGAAGTACGGCCACGAATCGTGATAGGCGACAACGTGCTGACCTTTGACCGGCAGCATTGTGGCGCCCCACTCCTGCAACTTTGCGTTAATCGCCGCTTCGAATTTCTTGTAGTTTGCGTCGTAAAATGCGGCGTTCGCCGGATCGAGCGCGGAAAATGATTGCGCGATATGCTGCGCAATCGCTTTGGCAATGATCGGATCAACCGTGAAATGCGGATTGCCAAGAGCGTGCACGTCTCCCGCAGCACGTGTCACATTTGTGGGCACGTTCATGAGGCGAATACCTTGCGACGCTTGCGCGCGGCCCGGCTTGCCAATTTCGATCTTGGGATTGCGCGCGTTTTGCAAAAGCGGCGGCAACCAGCCCAACTCGAGCTCAGCGCCGCCGTCGATCAAGACATCGGCGTTGCGCAGCGAAACGACAAAACTTGGACGCGCGTCAACAAAGTGCGGATCTTCAGTTGGTTTGGCTAAAACGACGAGATTAATCTTGTCTCCGCCGATTTCGCGCGCAAGTGCGCCGAAGTCGGGCAAAGTCGCGACCACGTTGAGTTTGGCCGAGGCGACTAAAGGCAAAAGTGCCAACGCTGCGGCGAGCAGCTGTAGTCGGCATCGGTGATGCCGGTTGCCGGGATCAGCGATCCCGGCTACAACCTGTGAACGAAAATAATTCTTCATCTGTTTTTTGTTAAAATTTGTGAGCACCGTGCGAGCCCAGAATGAATTCCCACTGGAGAAAGACCGACTCGACTTCCCGTGCGGAGAGGAAAAAGTTCCGCTCCAGAAAATCCTGGTTGTACTGCAATCGGATTTTTGAAAACTCAGTCGGATACCATGTGAGATTGGCGCTGATCCGCCAACGTGATTGCCGATCTAAGTCGTCGGTAAACTCGGAATCCTGCATGTGGACATAGTCGCCACGAATGCCAGCGACCCATCCTTTTTTGAATCCCCAAAGCACCTGCGAATACAGTCCCCAATCGTGAAACGTTTCCGCGACAGGAAAAGAATCATCTGCGCCATGGCCTGCTTGGAACCGGCGATACATGAACTCCGTCTGCCATTTCACAAACGGAAAACCGCCTTCAGCGTGGGAGCTTTTCCATTTGTAAAGAAGGTCTGCGCCATAAATCTGAGTTCGCGAATCAGCGCCCGTCTCGTTGGAGCCAAACGCGCCCGAAACGCCGGCCAGCACGGTCTGCGTATCGCTCAAATTGAAAGAATTTTCGAAGCGGGGAATCCAGACGAAATCCTGCAACCCGCGCGCCTCACGATCGGTCGTTATGCGATCGAAAAACATTCCGTCGTCACCGGGATTCCGGAACGAAAATCCAGTGCTGCCGCGTCCATTTTGCGACGCAAAGATCAATTGCGAATACCACGGCAGAGGCAACGTCCAGGAACCTTGGGCTCCAACGCCGCGCAACCCGTCGGGCCCGAGAAATAAGCCGTTGACGAGAGGCGTGTCTGCAAAGTCCCAAGTGTGCGGATGCGTCGGGTTCAGCCGGCCGAAAGCGGCGAAGAACTGCCCAGCTTTCAATTGCAAGTTGAATGGCAGACTAGTTGTTTGCATGAAAGCCTCTTCAACTTCGACCTCAGTTTCGTTGTCGTTATCCAATTTGAAAACGATGTTCGCGAAACCTTCGAAGTAAGGATCGACGGCGCCGTCGAACGCGAGCTCGATATTGCGCGCGTTGAAGCCGCGCTGTTGCGGATCGTGATCGCCCACTTCGATGTTATCGAGGTCTCGCGCGCTTGAATAAGCAAGCGCGAACAATCCGTCTAAGGAGATGTTCATGTAATTTTTGCCGCCACCGATCGTGATCGGCTGCGTTAACGATGCGCCAGCACCCGTGCTTGATATCGTTTCCGGTCCCGATGTCACGACCGAAGTATCGGTAGTCGGAAAACCTCCCAGCGCAGGGGTACCGCTTACGGCAGGCGCAGTTGTCGATGAAACAACTGATGTGTCCTCCGTTGGAAACTGGGGCGGCGCACTCCCACTGGGCGCTGCAGATTCAGCGCCCGCGATGGGAGATGGCTCGGGATTTTGCGGAAGCCCCGACTCACCCGCGAGGTTTGCCTTCTCCAGCGCGGCTTGCTGATCTTTCACTTGTTGTTGCAACGCTTTCACCGTGTCGGTGAGGGATTGCACTTGCTGGCGCAGCGCATCGACATCCGCTGCTGTAGCTGGCATTGCATTTGAAACTGTCGGCGCCGGCGATGAACTGGCAGCGGGCGGCGCTTGTTGCGCGAAAACGGTCGCCAGCGGGAAAATCGCCAGCGTTACCAAAATAATTTTTTTCATTCAAAACTCCTGACTTAAAAACTCGGGCGTCAACGCCCGAACAATTCAAACCCTTGCTGCGTTCGGCGCGCGTTGATCCCAGCGGCGTAAGGAACGCACTAAGCGCCGCTATCCGCTTCAGGCGGAAAGAACCAACGCTTCAGGAGTGCGCAGGCGGCGCGTGCTCGAAAATGCATGCGCCAAGAAATGGCGACTGAACCCAGCACGGGGTCAACGCCGGAATTTCGGAAAACTGATGCGCCGGGACCGGCGCGCTGACTAACGGCGAATGAGCGCCGTAATCGTAATTGCCCGAGGCGATCATCGTCACGGCGCAGTTGTGCTCCACGCGATTCGCGTCCGGATGGATGCGCTGATGCCATTGTGGGGAAGCGCTCAGCGCGAGCGCACAGAGAAATGCCGCGGAAATGCAAACTGCAATGCATGCACGTCCATGATTTCTTGAACGCGCGAATGTGCTCATTGCACCGCGAGCTTGTCTCCGGCTCACGTGTTCGGCAAGAAATTTCTCTTGTCGCTATCTGTCCTCCGCACTGACAAACGGGCGGCGCCGCTAGTCGCCACCTTTGTCGCGGCCAGCCACTCTCGCTTGAAACGCAACATGGCGATTGGCTCGCAAGGTGTTCGACGCTGACCGGGCACGGACGAGCTCCGCAAACTTAGTGTTTTCGAAGTATCGATCTTCATCGGAGAGGACTAGGTTCCAACGAAGATGTCCAAAATGACGCCAACAATCGAGGATCATCCCGCGATCAAACGGCTGGCCTTTCGCGGTGACCACCAGACAATTGTTCTCACGCCATGTGCCCGCGTACGATTCACCCCAGTGAAGTTCAAAAGTCTTGAGTTTGAGTGCATCGAGCGCCACAAGCAGGTCCTCCGTCCATTGATAACAGTAGCCGCGTTTCCGAAGGCCGTGATAGACGAGAAAATTATTAAAGATCGGCGTGCCAAACATGCGGTACTGTTGTCTGAGCCGATTAACAGTGGCGTAGGCACAGGTCGCCAGGAGCGTCGCCTCCTGTCGATCCACTCTGGGTGAAAGTGCCGCGAGTTGATTGGCCAGCGCTTCTGCGTTGGCAGAATCGTTCTTCGCCACTTGGAATGACAACGATTCTTTCGGTCGCAGTTGTTGAGCCATAGCTGGCGCGGTAGCAGTCGCCAGTATCGCAACAACAACAGCAAATCGCGTCATCGCCCGAATTTCCGACGCAGCATGGCATGCAGACAAGATCATTGAGCCTGCAATGTCGCCGTACAATCTCGTGTCACAAGCCACGTAGTCGTTTCGTCCAAACATGCCCCTCCGTGTGTATTGAGAACACAATCGGAGACGATTCGGGCCTCAGATGTCTTGAACACGACACCAGAACCAGGACATTTGCCTGCGTTCAAATTCAGCGTAATTCTGAACGCTTTCAGTATGCCCGATCGCGCTTACCTCCACCCGATTGATCTGGAATTGGTCCCCGGCGCGCGCAACGCGATCGATGTTTGTCTCCGATTGAAACCGGAGGAGCGGATCACGATCGTCACGGACACTGTCACGCGCGAGATCGCTGCCGCGTTGCAAAGAGAAGTCGAGCGCGTTGGTTCGGATTACAGTTTGTTTGTGCTCGAGCATCATGCGCGTCGGCCACTAAAGTTCATGCCCGAAATAATTCTCGAAGATCTTGCATGCTCGCAGGTCTCCATTCTCGCTGTGCAAAGCCAGCCGGGCGAACTCGGCGCGCGCACGGAGCTGACGGCCGTCGTGAATCATCACCGCATCCGGCACGGTCACATGGTGAACATCAATCGCCAGATCATGCTCGAAG
>Ga0209690_1000546_pt1 | contig 20354 bp, 24 predicted proteins | sample GraSoiAngelo_150_FD_186164 | JGI IMG/M metagenome (GOLD analysis project Ga0209690, IMG submission 186164) | Grasslands soil microbial communities from the Angelo Coastal Reserve, California, USA - 14_1009_09_40cm (SPAdes) (version 2) | ecosystem: Environmental > Terrestrial > Soil > Grasslands ...
TGCGGGCCGTCGCCAAATTCGACCACCGCCGCGGGTTCAAGTTTTCGACCTACGCGACCTGGTGGATCCGGCAGGCAGTGCTTCGGGCGATCGGCGATCAGGCGCGGACGATCCGCCTGCCCATCCACATCGGCGACCAGACCAACAAGCTCGTACGTGTCTCCGACCGCCTTCGCGACTCGCTCGGCCGCCAGCCCACCGACGACGAGATCGGCGAGGAGCTTGGGCTGACGACGCTCGAGGTCCAGGCGCTGCGCCAGACGTCGCGTGACACGGTCTCGCTCGAGACTCCGATCGGAGAGGAGGGCGACACGGAGCTTGGCCACCTGATCGAGGACGCAAACGCGGAATCGCCCGCGAACGCGGCTCTCCGGACCGACTTGAAGGATCAGGTCGACGACGTGCTGCGCGGGCTCGAATCACGCGAGCGCCGAGTGATCCAGCTGAGGTTTGGCCTCACCGACGGACACCAGCGCGCGCTAGATGAGGTGGCGCGGCGGCTCGGCACCAGCCGCGAGACGGTCCGGCAGCTGGAGCGCGGCGCGCTCGAGAAGCTGCGGCGCACCGGCCGAGCTACGAAGCTGCGCCCCTACGCCTCCAACTAGAACTGCCGGCCGACGGCGTACGCCTCGCGCAGCCAGTCGGTGCCCTCGTCGTCGGACAATGAGATGGGTTGATCGCGCTTGGTCCTTATCTAGCCTTTCTTGGTGTCTCGCTGCTGGTGATATGCACGCCGGGGCAAGACACCGCACTGACCATCCGCAACACGGTTGTCGGCGGCAGGCGGTCGGGCGTGGCCACGGCGTTGGGGGTGGCGACCGGCCAGGCGACCTGGACGATCGCCACGAGCGCCGGCCTGGCGGTGGTCCTGATGGCTTCCGCCCCGCTCTTCCTGGCCGTCCGCCTGGCTGGTGCCGCCTATCTGATCTATCTCGGCGGACGATCCTTGCTGGCCGCGGCTCGCGATCGCGAGGCCGCCGGCGGCAGGAGCCTGCCACCCGCCGCCCGGACCGCGTTCGTCCAGGGTTTCCTCAGCAACCTGTCGAACGGCAAAATGATCGCGTTCTTCATCAGCCTCCTGCCGCCTTTCGCCGGCTCGCACCCGAGCCTTGTTCTCCTGCTCGCGCTTGGCTTCAACTTCTGCCTGCTGACGCTGGCCTGGCTGACCGGCTACGCGTTTGCGGTGGAGCGGATGGGCCGGTGGTTCAGGCGGTCGGGCGTCCGGCGTGCGATCGACGGGCTCCTGGGCGCGGTGCTGGTCGGGCTTGGCGTGCGTGTGAGCGCGGAAGCTCTCGCGTCTACTGAATAGTGCGGGCCTTAGACTAGCCCCGACGATCGTCGGTTCCGTTCGAGGAGGTTACGGGCATGCCACGCGCAAAGCAGCTGACGCTTTCGGTCGCCGACCGGCCGGGAATGCTCGGAGAGATTGCGACAGCGTTGGGCGAGAAGAAGGTCAACATCGTGGGGTTGTGCGCAGCCACGCAGGCAGGTGGCGGGATGATCTGGTTGGTCGTCGACAAGCCGGCAGCAGCAAAGAAAGTCTTTGCCCAGCATCGCTGGCAATCGACCGAAGAGGACGTCCTGGCTGTCACGTTGTCGGACAGCCCGGGTTCGCTGGGGCGCTTCGCCACCAAGCTCGGCAAAGCGGGCGTCAACATCACTTTTGTCTACGCAGGCTCGGCCGGAAGCGCACGCAAGCTGAACGCTTACTTGGGCGTTTCAGACCTCAAGGCCGCGCTCAAGGTCAGGCCCTGACCGCGTAGTCCCCCAGGCCCCGTTCGAGCCGCGCAAACGCGCGGCGCGCCTGCGTCCTGAAATCCTCGACCAGCCGGGCGCCACGGTGGCCCGCGAGGACGCGTGTGCGGGTGTACGCGACGAGGGCCCGGTGCGTGCTCATCATCGCCGCGGCGGCGGCCACAGGCTCCACCTCTTCCGAGCTTGCACCCGTCTCCTCGGCCAGGACGTTCGCCAGCCGGCGCGTATAAGCGTCAACGATCTCGCGCTCGCGCGCCACAAGTGATGGGCTGACGGCGATGATGCGGCCCGCCTTCAGGATCGCCTCCGCCCGTCCTCGGCCTGCCAGGTTCTCTGCTCCTGCGAGCACGCGGCGCCGGAACGCTTTGATCGCAGGCTCACCCCGCGGTCGATTCGCGACCGCCTCGATGAGCTGTTCCTCGAAAAACTGCATGCCCGCGTAGAAGAGGTCTTCTTTGGTGGGAAAGTAGTTGAAGACGGTGACCTCTGAGAGGTCGGCTGCGCGAGCGATCTCGGCGACTGTGACTGCGTCAAAACCGCGCTCTCCAAACAGTCGGCGCGCGGCTTCGAAGATCTCCTCCCGGGTCTGCTGCTTCTTGCGCTCCCTCAGCCCAACTGCGGCGGTCATATGGCCCCATTCTAGAGGAATAGGTTTAGTGGCATAATAGTTTTAGTCACTAAAAGTTTCGTCTCGCTCGCCGAGGCTGGTTGAGGAGAAGACAGATGAATTGGTATGCGATCGCCCTGTTCGTACACATCGTTGGCGCCCTCTTGCTCTTTGCGCTGTTGACGATCGAGGGCTTCACTCTACGGACCGGCATGGCGGCGGCCCAGATGAACAGGATCCTCGGTCCGATCTCGGCCCTGGCGATCCTGGTCCCGGGCATGTACATGGTGCTTGCCGGACCTGGATGGACCGGATGGGCCGTCGTCGGGCTGGCGACCTACGTCTTGATCGCGGCCGTTGGGGCATACACCGGGATCAACGTCATGCGTGGTCGGATGGCCGCGCGCGCCGCGACCATCTCGTGGCTGGTCAGGACCGGGATGGCGCTCGCCGTGGTGTTCGACATGACCGTGAAGCCGGATCTCATCGCTTCGGCCGCGGTTGTTGCGGTGGGCGTGATCCTCGGCGTCGCGGCCGCGGTGCCCACGCTGCGTGCCGTGAGGCCGGCATGAGCGCACTCCGAGCGAACAACGCGATCCCCGGTCCCCGCCCGGTAATTCCTCGCGAGGCGGGGAGGAGGTGGGTTGCCCTCAGCTTCATCGCCCTGGCCCAGCTGCTGATCGCGCTCGACGCGACGATCGTCAGCATCGCGCTTCCCTCCGCGCAGGCCGCCCTTGGCGCGTCGGATGCCGACCGGCAGTGGGTGATCACCGCCTACACCCTCGCGTTCGCGGGCCTGCTTCTGCTCGGCGGCCGGATCGCAGACCTCGCCGGACGAAAGCGGGCGTTCCTGCTCGGGTTGGCGGGGTTTGCCGTCGCGTCGGCCATCGGCGGTGCGGCGCCGAACTTCGCCGTCCTCGTCGCCGCGCGGGCGATGCAGGGCGGGTTTGCGGCCCTCCTCGCGCCCACGGCCCTGTCGCTGCTCGCCGTAACTTTTACCGAGCCCCGCGACCGGGCAAAGGCTTTTGCCGTCTATGGCTCCATCGCCGGCAGTGGAGCCGCCATCGGTCTGCTGGTCGGAGGTGCGCTCACGCAGTACCTCTCCTGGCGTTGGTGCCTATACGTGAGCCTGCCGATCGCCCTCGTCGCGGCCGCCGGCGGTTGGTTCGCCGTCCCGGCTGCCGAGCAAAAGGCGCGAGTCGGCATCGACGTTCCAGGTGCCGTGCTGGCGACGGCAGGACTTGTGGCGCTCGTCTACGCGTGCAGCGGCAATTCGCCCTGGTTCGGCGCCGGCAGCGTGGTCCTGCTCGCGCTGTTCGTCGTGAGGGAGGCCACGACTTCGGATCCGCTGCTGCCGCTGCGCATCCTCATCGATCGTAGCCGCGCGGGCGTCTACCTGACGGTGATGTGCGCCATCGCCGGCATGTTCGGCGCGTTTCTCTTCCTCACGTATTACATGCAGGTCGTGCTTCGCTTCACGCCACTGGAGGCGGGTCTCGCCTTCCTCCCGATGACGATCGCTTCCCAGGCCGGGTCCTGGCTGATCGCAAGCCGGCTGATGCCGCGTGTAGCGCCCCGCGTGCTCATGGCTCCCGGGGCGCTCGTGGCGGCGGCCGGGATGGCCGTCCTCACGCAGATGCGCGTGGACAGCGGCTACGTGAGCCTCGTGCTGCCGGCCGAGATCCTGCTCGGCGTCGGAATCTCGTGCGTGATGGTCGCTGCCTTCAGCACGGCGACCCAGAGGATCGACCCGAGGGAGGCGGGAATCGCCTCGGCGACAGTGAACACGGCGCAGCAGGTTGGAGGCTCGCTCGGAACCGCCTTGCTCAACGCGATCGCGACCACCGCGGGCGCCGCATTCGTCGGATCTCGAGCTGCTGGAATCGTGCATGGCTTCGCGGTCGCGGCCGAGGTCGGCGTCCTGATCCTGGTCGTCGGCGCAATCGCCGCCGCCGTGCTGATCACCGCCGCGAGGCCCTTGACACGAGCCTGAGCGGTGGATTATTCTACCGACTAGTTAATTAGCTAGGTAGATAAATACGGAGATGGCATCCGACCACCTGAGCGTCACGTTTGCAGCCCTCGCCGACCCCACCCGGCGAGCGATCCTGGCTCGTCTCTCTCACGGAGAGGCCTCGGTCACGGAGCTGGCCAAACCGTTCGACCTGAGCCTCCCCGGCATCAGCAAACACCTGAAAGTGCTGCAGCGCGCCGGCCTGGTCACGCAGAGCCGCAACGCGCAATGGCGGCCGTGCCGCCTGGAGCCTGGCCGCCTGAAGGAGGCGTCCGAGTGGGTGGGGGAGTACCGGCGATTCTGGGACGAGAGCTTCCAGCGCCTGGACGACGTGTTGCAGGATTTGATCAAGAAGGAGAAGACCGATGGCGACAAAAAGAGCCATGCCCAAGACTGAGTACGTGATCGAGCCTGGCAAGCAGGAGATCATCACGACGACCATCCTCGACGCGCCGCGCGAGCTCGTCTTCCGCGCCTACACCGAGCCTGACCTGTTTGGGCAGTGGTGGGGCCCGCGGCGGTACAAGGCCCAGATCGAGAAGTTCGACTCCCGACCCGGGGGCGAATGGCGTGTCGTCCACGTCGGCGAGGACGGCAGCCGGCACAGCTTCCGCGGCGTCAACCACGATGTCGTCGCCCCGGAACGCATCTGCACGACGTTCGAGTACGAGGGGGTGCCGGGCCACGTCGCCCTGCAGACCGCAACGTTCGAGTCTCTTGGAAACAAGACCCGGCTCGTGGCCCAGCAGCTCTTCCAGTCGGTGATGGACCGGGACGGGATGGTGGCTTCGGGCATGAAGGACGGCGCCGACGAGTCGATGGAGCGTCTCGCCGAAGTGCTCGAGAACCTGAAGGCGGGCAAATGACCGGTGGTCTGAAGCAGCTCGATGTGCTCCTCGGCGAATGGACCGCAGTGAGCAAGAAATACTCGGAGGGGCGCGGCCATACCAGTGTCGCGCCCACCGAGGACGGCAAGCTCCTGCGGATCGAGTCACGCGAGGAAGACGAGCGCTTTCCTCACAGCACGCAGCTCGTCGGCGCGGACGAGTCACGGGATGAGTGCACCGTTCTCTACTACGACTCGAGGGGTGTGCATCGCGTCTACCGGATGAGCGTGGTGGACGGCGTATGGAAGATGTGGCGAGATGCGCCCGGCTTCAACCAGCGCTACATCGGCGCCATCAAACACCGGGGCAGGACCATCGAAGGCCAGTGGGAGATGTCGAAGGACGGAAAACGCTGGGACGTCGACTTCGACTTGACGTATACAAAACAATGAGCGAACAAGACGGCAAGAAAGCGGTCGACGCGTACATAGCGGCTGCGCCGAAAGTGGCGCAGCCGCGGCTCCGCCAGCTGCGCAAGCTGATCAAGGACACAGCGCCGAAGGCGACCGAGCGACTCAGCTACGGGATGCCACACTACGAATACAAGGGACGGCTGATCTACTTCTCGGCCTTCAAGAACCACATTGGCGTCTACCCCGTCGGCGAGGCTGCCCAGCACAAGGACCTGAGCAGGTACATGGCGGGCAAGGGCACCTATCGCTTTCCGCTGGACGAGCCGATGCCCATGGACCTGATCAGGAAGCTAATCGAGGCGCGGGTCAAGAAGAACGAGGAGACGGGCGGCCGAAAGGAGGGATACGCACGCCCTTCTTCGAGTGCTCGATGAGCTTTTCCAGCCGGCGTTTTTGGGTTTCCTCTCGCTTGGCGCTCATGACCCAGTAAGCCGCGGTCGTCCGGTACGACGGAGCCTGCGCCTCGAAGAATTTCCAGGCGGACTCGTGCTTGCGGAACTCCGCCTCGTGTGCTCCGTCCAGCCCGCGCGAGCGGTTCTCGTACGAGTAGATCCGTGACCGAGCCTCGTCGCGTTTCTCGAACGCAGCTCGTCCGCTCGGATGGACGAGGCCAAGCCGCTCCAACTCCTGGAACCGCGTGATGTTGATGGCGCTCCAAACGCTGCCCTTGCGCCGCGGTGTGATCCGCTGCGCCGACCTGTCATCGCCAAGCGAGTAGCGAACGCTGTCGATCCAGCCAAAGCAGAGCTCCTGGTCGACCACCTCGGGCCAGGTGACCGATGGACGGCCGGTCCGCTTGCGGTGATAGCCGAGCCAGAGCTCAGACGCGGTGTCGTGGTTCTTCTCGAACCAGGCTCGGAGGTCCGCAGCCGTCTCGAAGAAGGCGACGTTCTGAGGTGTGGGCATGTCGCGACAATTTACCCGTGGATCGGTCCGAGCAGCGCAACCGCTACTACAACGAGCTTGCCGGCTCCAGCCTGCATCGCCTGGCCGCCATCTCCGACGGCATCTTCGCCGTCAGCATGACGCTGCTGGTCCTCGGTCTTGCCGTCCCCACCGCGAGTGAGGTCCGGACGGGCATGGAAGGCGACCTGGCTCGCCTGCTGCGCGACCTTCTGCCGGCCACCGTCACGTACGTCATGAGCTTCCTTACCCTGGGCATCTTCTGGGTCGGCCAGCAGACGCAGCTCAGCCAGGTCGAACGGGCAAACCGAAACTACACATGGATCCACCTTGGGTTCCTCCTGTCGGTGACGCTCGTGCCGTTCTCGACCCAACTCCTGGCCCGCTTCCACTGGTCGAGGATCGCGTTGATCGTCTACTGGCTGAACATCCTGGTGATGGGAACCGCGCTCCTGCTCGGTAGTGAGTATGCGAGCCGCGCGCGGCTCTTTCCGAAAGAGCAGGGGCGGATGATCATTCAGCTGGTGCGCCGGCGCGTGTTAGGCGCACAGCTGCTCTACCTCGTGGCCATGCTGCTGTGCATTTTCGACACTCACTGGAGCATCGCTCTGATCGTCGCCATCCAGCTCAACTTCGCGCTCGCGCCGCCGATACCCCTTCTGCGCCGCCTTTGAACGGCTGAACGCCGCGGCACGATCAATAGAATGCCCGCGTGGTGGAAGATCAGCGGAGGCCCCGCGGCGCGTTCTCAGGCAAGGTCGCGCTCGTCTTCGGCGGCGCCAGCGGCATCGGCCGGGCGGCGGCCATGGGCGTGGCCAGGCAAGGCGCTCGGGTGGTCGTCGCGGACTTAGACCAGGCCCGCATGGACAGGACGGTCGACGAAATCCTCCACCTCGACAGCTCCGACGCCGCCCTGGCCCTCTCGACCGATGTCCGCAGCGACCGGTCGGTGCGTGCCGCGGGCGAGGATGCCATCAAGGCGATGGGGCGCGTCGACATCCTCATCAACATGGCCGGTGTCCTGCTCGTGGGCAAGGTCGAGCAGCTAAAGAGCAGCGACTGGCGCTGGCTGCTGGAGACAAACCTGCTTGGCACGGTCAGGACGGTGGCCGCCTTTCTCCCCCATATGCGCGAGCGTGGTTCCGGGCACATCATCAACGCGGTGAGCGGCGGTTCCCTCGAACCGAAGGACCCGCTGACCATCGCCTACGACACTGTGCAGGTCGCGGTCGCCTCCTTCACGCGCAGCCTTGCGGCCGAGCTGGAGGGCACCGGAGTCAAAGTGTCGCTGTACAGCACCGGCTTGGGCGGGCCGCGCATCGGCCAGAACACACGGTCCCGCGGTTTGGGGCGTCTGCTGCGCGAACCGAACGGCCTCGACGAGGGCGCAGCCCACCTGGACCGGTTCGTGGACTACCTGATCGATGGCCTGCACCATCCCCGTTTCCTCATCGACGCCGGCGCCGGCGAGGACGCGGCCGCGATGGAGACCTCAGCCGCACAGTGATCGTCCCCCACGACCTCGGCCTACTCTCCAGTATCGGGATCTGCACGGGAGCCGCGGCACTGATCGCAGCGATCACCTGGCGCTTCAAGCAGCCGCTGATCATCGCCTACCTGGCAACCGGGGTGATCATCGGGCCGAACATCGGCCTGAAGTGGATCAACGACGAAAGCAGCATCCAGACCGTGGCCGAGATCGGATTGATCCTGCTGCTGTTTGTGATCGGCCTGGAGATCGACCTTCGCAAGATGGCCTCCGGCGGTCCGGCCGTGTTGCTCACGGGCGCCCTCCAGGTGCCGATCTGCGCGGCCCTGGGGTTTGGGTTCTTCACCCTGCTCGGGGTGCGCAACACGCCCCAGAACTACGCCCTGCTCTACCTCGCCGCCTGCATGAGCCTCTCCAGCACGCTCGTGGTCGTCAAGATCCTGAACGACAAGTTCGAGCTGGACACGCTGCCCGGCCGGATCACGCTCGGCGTGCTGGTGATTCAGGACCTGTGGGCGGTGGGAATGCTCGCGGTGCAGCCGAACATCCTGAACCCGAACCTCCTACCGCTTCTCGGATCGCTCTGGCGCGGTGCGGTGCTCGTGGTCGCCGGCTTCGCCCTCGCCAAATACGTCCTGCCGTACCTGTTCCGGACGGTTGCCAAAGCGCCGGAGCTCGTGCTCGTCTCCGCTCTGGGTTGGTGCTTCTTCCTGGCCGGGGCGGCGAGTTTGATCGGCCTTTCGAGGGAGATGGGCGCACTGATCGCCGGGGTGAGCCTGTCGACGTTTCCTTACAACGTCGACGTGGTCGCAAAGGCAGTCAGCATCCGCGATTTTTTCGTGACCTTGTTCTTCGTCGCCCTCGGGATGCAGATCACCATCCCGAGCCTGCAGGTGCTCGAGCTTGCACTGGCCGCCTCCGTGTTCGTCATCGTCAGCCGCGTCGTCGTCGTGCCGATCCTCTATGCGTTGAGGCTCGGCCTGCGGACGAGCATCGTCCCCGCGATCAACCTCGCCCAGGTGAGCGAGTTTTCGATCGTGATCGCGTCGCTCGGCGTGACGACGCACCAGATCGGTCAGGACGTCCTGACCATCGTCATCATCACGTTTGCGGTCACTTCGGTCGTCTCGACGTACATGATTAACTCCAGCCACCGGATCCAAAGCCTCCTTGCCACGGCTTTCAAGGCACTGGGCCTGAAAGACCTCGACTCGGCAGCCGAGAGAGAAGATGCGGCAGCCATCCACCAGCCTGTGATCTTTCTTGGTTTCTTCCGCGACGCCAGCTCGATCCTCTACGAGTTCGAGCACGAGGGCACGTCCGACGAGGCGCATCAGTTCATCGAGAAGATCCTGGTCATCGACTTCAATCCGACCGTGATGCGTGAGCTGCGGCGAAGGAACATCAAGTGCATCTACGGCGATATCGCCCACGCGGACACGCTGCGCCACGCGGGTGTCGAGCACGCCCAGCTCGTGGTCTCAAGCATCACCGACGACGTGCTCCGGGGCACGAGCAACCTGAGGCTGATGCACAGCGTCCACACCGCTGCTCCGAACGCCCATGTCGTACTCACGTCCGACCACATCCCTCAGGCGCTGCACTTCTACGAGGAGGGGGCGGACTTCGTCTTCGTGCCTCGGCTGTACTCGGCGGCGGCATGTGCGCGGATCCTGCGCAAGGGCTTGAACGGCGGCTTCGAGGAGATCCGCTCCCAGGCGATCGAGCATCTTTCGCATCGGCAAGAGGTATTGGCCTGACGATCGGTATCGTCTCGGCTGTGGACACGGCCCGGCTGAGCCCGTTGGAACCGCTGGCCAAGGCGTACCAGCGCGCTGTCCCCGAGCACGCGGCCGACGACGGGCTGTTCGGGCCGCGCAGCATCGTCTGGCGGGTCAACCGCGACCGCTGCTTTCCGCTCGCCGGCATGCGTTCGCTGATGCTCCAGGCCCTGCACCCGCTCGCGATGGCCGGGGTGGCCCAGCACAGCAGCTGGCGGCAGGACCCTTTCGGCCGGCTCGCGGCGACAAGCAGCTACCTGCTCACCACGACCTACGGCGACACCGTCTCCGCGCTGGCCGCCGCCGCGTGGGTGCGCAAGATCCACGCCCACGTGCGGGGTGTCGATCCTGAGACGGGCCTTTCCTACAGCGCCGAGGATCCGGACCTGCTGCTCTGGGTGCACGCGGGCATGGTGGAATCGATCGTGACCGTGGTCCAGGGCTACGGCCGGACGCTCGACGGTGATGACGCAGACCGCTACGTGGGCGAGATGGTGCGCTTCGCGGAGATCGTCGGCGTGCCGCGCGAGGCTGTTCCGACCACGGTGGCGTCGCTGCGCGACTACATCGAGTCGGTCGAGCTGCGGCAGGCGACGCCTGCGGCGAAGGACGCGATCGCGGTCGTGATGAACCCGCCGGACATGGACTACGACACGCGCAACCTCTGGAGCGACCTCGCCCAGGTCGCGGTCGGCACGCTTCCCGACTGGGCGCGCGAGATGTACGGATTCGACGCCCCTCCTCCGGAGCTGATGGAGCGCGAGCCGGTGCGCCAGCTCCTGGGCGCGCTCGACCTCGCATTCGAGTCGCTGCCGGGCGTGCTCGAGGCGCGACAGCGCATCGAGCTTCGTATGCGCGCGTGAGCTCGGCTGCAGCGGCCGTTCGCCAATCGCGCGTAAGCCGCGGCGCCGCGCTCGCGCGACTGGCGCTGCGCATCGGTGGCCGCTACGTGGCTAAGTACCCCCGAATCCTCTTCGCGTCGGTGGAGCGCCGAGGCGAGCTTCGCCACGACCTCGCCCTCCGTTCGGCCGACGAGGTCGCCGAAGAGCTTGGGTCGATGAAGGGCGTCCTCATGAAGCTGGGCCAGATGGCGAGCTACATCTACGAGGACATGCCAGCCACGTTTCGCGTCTCCATGTCCCGCCTGCAGCAAAAGGCGCCGCCCATGACCAGCGCCCTGGCCGCGTCGGTCATCGTCGAGGAGCTGGGCGATGCACCTGAGCGCGTCTTCGCGGAGTGGGACCCGCTGCCGTTCGCCGCGGCGTCGATCGGCCAGGTGCACCGCGCGATCACGCGCGACGGACGAGCCGTCGCGGTCAAGGTCCAGTACCCCGGCATCGCGCGAAGCATCACGTCCGACCTCCGCAACGTGGGTCTGCTGCGCCGCATCGTCGGCGCCGCGTTCCCCGGCCTCGATACGCGCTCGCTTGTCGACGAGCTCGGTGATCGCCTGCAGGAAGAGGTCGACTACGTCCGCGAAGCGGAGAATCAGGAGCTCTTCGCGGGCTACTACGACGGGCATCCCGTCATCCGCGTGCCGCACGTGGTCAGCGAGCTGAGCACAGCACGCGTGCTGTCGAGCGAGCTCGTCTCTGGCGAGGGTTTCGAAGAACTGCTCGGCTGGGATCAGCACGAGAAGGATCTCGCCGCGGAGACGATCCATCGCTTCGTCTTCCGCAGCCTGTACCGTCTGCACGCCTTCAACGGCGATCCGCATCCAGGGAACTACCTCTTCCACCGCGGCGGCCGTGTCACCTTCCTCGATTTCGGCTTGACCAAGCTGTTCACGGACCAAGACCTGTCGCCGCTGATCGACGCCGTGCGCTTCCTCGTCTTCGAGAAGGACTACGAGGCTTTTCGCGCCGCGCTCGAGCGAGCCGGCTTCCTCCGGTCCGGCGCGCCGGTGCCTACGCAGATCGTGGTCGACCGGTTCGGGCAGTTCTACGGCACGGTGCTGCAGGACGCCCCCATGACGATCACGCCGGCCTACGCCTCGGCAATCGTGCGGCGATTCTTCGATGCGCGAGGTCCCCTCGCTCCGTACTCGGACGTGCCCCGCGCCTACGTGATCATGCAGCGCATAAACCTTGGCCTCTACGCCGTGCTGGGCAGCCTGAACGCGACCGCCAACTGGCGCCGCATCGCCGAGGAGATCTGGCCCTTCCGGAACGGCCCGCCGTCGACCCCGATCGGGGAGGCCGAGGCAGACTGGCTGAGCAAAAAATCCCAAAAAGTGCTAAAGAATTAAGTAGCAAACGGCCGCATTTCGGCTGCTTGGGGGGAATTGCTTATGGCAAATACTGTCGGTTCATCCGCTTTGGCTTCGATGGCGCCTGAGGAACACCGCAAACAGATGGTGCGGGCGGTGGTGGCAAGCACCGTCGGCACCTCGATCGAGTGGTACGACTACTTCCTCTTCGGGACGATGGCCGCCCTCGTGTTTCCGCACCTCTTTTTCCCGAAGTCCGACCCGCTGACCGGGACCCTGAACAACTACGCGATCTTCTTCGTCGGCTTTCTCGCGCGGCCGATCGGCGCCTGGCTGTTTGGGACGTATGGCGACCGCATCGGGCGCAAGGCGACCCTGATCGCGACCCTCCTGGTGATGGGAATCGCGACCTTCCTGATCGGCGTCATGCCGACCTACTCCAGCATCGGGCTGTGGGCGGCCGTGCTGCTCGTCATCTTCCGCCTCTGCCAGGGCATAGGCGTCGGCGGAGAGTGGGGCGGCTCGGTGCTCATGTCCATGGAGTGGGGGAGCCAGAAGCGCAAGGGATTCCTTGGCAGCTGGCCTCAGTTCGGCGTTCCTGTGGGGCTGCTGCTCTCGACGGCGATCACGGCCCTAACCGTCACTGTCTCGGGATCCGCGACCTTCGAGGCATGGGCCTGGAGAATCCCGTTCCTGCTCAGCATCGTTCTCGTAGCTGTCGGTCTCTACATCCGGCTGGGCATCCTCGAGACCCCGGTGTTCAACTCGATCGTGGCAGCAAATCGGGTCGAGCCTCGTCCCATCACTCAGGTCATCAAGCGTAACTGGAGGGAGATCATCCTCAGCGCCCTGCTGCGGCTGCCGGAGCAGGCGCCCTTCTACCTGTTCACCACCTTCGTGTTTACGTTCGGTCTCGCCGCGACCAAGCTCGACCGGCCGTTCCTAACCTGGGCGGTCAGCGCCGCCGCCTGCGTCTCGTTCTTCACCATTCCGCTTTTCGGCCACCTGTCGGACCGTGTCGGGCGGAAGACGATTTATATGGCCGGCATCGTCGTGATGGCGATCTGGGGTTTCGTCTACTTCGGCCTCTACAGCACCGCCATCCCCGCGGTCGTATTCATCGTGATCGCGGTCTCGCTCATCCCGCACGACATGCAATACGGCCCACAGGCTTCCCTGATCGCGGAAAGCTTCACCGGCCGGCTGCGCTACAGCGGCGCGTCTCTCGGCTACCAGCTTGCGTCGATCGTCGCCGGCGGCCCCGCGCCGTACATCGCGACCAGGATCTGGGCAGGCGAAACTTTCCTTCCCGCCAAGAACCCGTACATGATCAGCCTGTACATCCTGCTGTGCTGCATCATCGGCTTTGCGGCCGTGGCGCTCTTGAAAGACCGCTCTGCTCTGGATCACACGATGGAGTACGACGAGCAAGAGCCCATGGAGGCGGAAGGGATGCGACGTCGCGCGATGGGCTGACAGTTTTCCTTCCTCGGGAGGCGTCGCCTTGGCGGCGCCTCCTCTTGTTTGGAGCCGAGGAGGCCGGCCCGCGGGGGCGTTATCGCATTGACACGATGCGGGTGCTCACGATCGTCAACCTCGCGCTCTGGACCGTCCTCTTCATGGCGTGGATCCCGTTCACGATCGAGGTCGGCCTGGCCGACCCGATCAGCACCGAGGTCAGGTGGATCCTCATCGTCACCGCCGTGCTGATGGGGGCCCTGGCCGCCCTCAGGATCAGAAGGGGCCGTCCAGTACTGGGATAGTTGTCCGCATAGCGGAACAGATCGTTCTCCTCTTCGACGGCACTTGAGGCGTATGCACGCGGATGGCGCGTTGGGTCCGCCGCCGCGCCCCGGCCGGCCGTGTGCTGACCGTTGCCAACCAGGAACCGGGCGCTCTCGAGCGCTACGGCGTCACCCGGCCTGAGGCGGACCGCGCAGCCTGGACCGTCGACACCGACGCACATCGCCTGGAGGGCGCCGCCGCCATCAACCGCGTCCTGCATGAGGTCGGCGGCGGCTGGCGCGCCGTGGCAACGATGTATCGCTGGCGTCCCATCGCCGCGTTCGAGGAGGCGTTCTACCGCTGGTTCGCCGCGCGCCGCTCGCGCTTCCATCGCCTCGGCGTCACGCCGGAGTGTGACGACCCCGGCGTGACGTGCGGATGAGCGACCTCCTCGCGACCGAGCATGTCGGCGCGCTCGTCGTCATCGCCGCAGCGACCGTGGTCCTCATCGTCGCCGCGAGGCGCCGGCCGGGCGCTTGGCTCCAAGTCCTCGCCCTGGTGCTCGTCGTGGACGAGGTCAGCTGGTGGGTCTACCTCCTGGCCGGCGGCGAGCCTGGCAGCGAGCTCGGCCAATCGCTTCCGCTGCAGCTCTGCGACGTGGCGATCTTCGTCACCGCTGCGGCGTTGTGGAGCCGGCTGCCGCTGCTGGTGGAGGTGACCTATTTCTGGGGTCTGGCGGGAACCATCCAGGCGCTGCTAACGCCGGACCTGCCGCAGCATTTCCCGAGCTACCCCTACCTCCAGTACTACATCGCCCACGGCGGCGTCGTCGCCTCCGCGCTGCTCTTGGTGATCGGACTTCGGATCCACCCACGCCCGTGGTCCGTGCTGAAGGTCGCAGCGCTGACGTTCGCCTACGCCGCGGTCGTCGGCGTGGTCGACGCGATCACCGGTGCCGACTACATGTACCTTCGAGCCAAGCCGCCCAGCGCGACGCTCCTGGAGGCCCTGGGCCCGTGGCCGTGGTACATCGGAGCGGCGACGCTGATCGGCATCGCTCTTTTCGCCATCCTCGACGCGCCGTTTCGCTGGCGGCGCGCGTCCTCGTCAGCTGAGAGGCGTGCCGAAGCGCTCCGCTGACACGACCTCGTTCAACGGCTTGCGCTTTTTCTTGCCGATCACCTTGCGTTTCGGATAACCGAGGGGCATGACCGCCAGCACCTCGTAGGCGTCGGGGAGGCCGAACTCCACCCGCACGTTGTCGAGACGGCCGGCGAAGCCCGTCCAGTTCGAGCCCACGCCGTCTCCCCAAGCGGCCAGCATCATCGACTGGATGGCGCGGCTGGCGTCGGAGATGCCGAAGTCGCCCTTCTCCTTCTCGTAGGCCACGATCACCGCCGCCCCGGCGTTTGCCGTATAGGGCCCGGTGCGAACGAGGGCCCCAAGCTTGCGCAGCCCCTCCCGCTCGCGGACGAGCACGAAGTGCCACGGCTGGACGTTCGACGCGCTCGCCGTGAGCTGGCCCGCCTCGACGATTCGATGCGCGACCTCCGCGGGAATTGCCTTGGCCGAGTACTCCCGCACCGCCATGACTGTGCGTACCGCCTCAAAAACCTGGTTCGACATACGGTCAATTGTCTTAGGTTTATGCGCCGAGATGGACGAGCCCAGCACGACCGAGCATCACCGCGAGCGAAGGATCAGCAGCAAGGAGCATCGGGCCGCGTACGCGGCCGCCAGGGAGGCCCCGGCCGAGCACAAGCCGCGGCTCATCACCTCGCGGTCCGTGCATCGGCAGGTGCACGGCGGGGGCACGGTCGGACGCTTCAACAGCTGGCTTGCCGTTCACATCACGCGCGCCGTGGGCACCATGTGGGCCGCATACCTGTTCGTCCTAATCGCCCTCGTCTCGCTTCCGCAGGCCCTCCATGCCTTCCTCACAGGCGACACGTACGTCGGCATCGCGTGGCTGAGCCAGTCGTTTCTGCAGCTTGTCTTGCTGCCGATCATCATCGTCGGCCAGAACGTGATCTCGGCGAGCCAGGACGCACGCGCCGAGGCCGACCACATCACCCTGACCACGCTTCATGCCATCAACGTGCAGCAGCTCAAGATGCTCGAGCAGCAGCAGGAGATGCTGCAGCAGCAGCGAGAGATCCTCGACCTGCTTCAGGACCGCGGGCTCAGTCCGCGAGCGAATACAGCGGACTGAGGTAGCGTTTCAAAGCGCGTGAGTGGTCCAGCATCGGCCGCCGAGCTCGCCGCGGGAATCCTCCTGCTCGCGGTGACCGCCTATGACCTGTTCCAGTCGGTCGTGCTCCCTAGGCCGGCGGTCCGCAAGTTCCAGCTCGCGCGGCTGATCATCCGGCCCATGTGGCGGGCCTGGCGCTGGGTCTTCCTGCGCGGCTCCCGTATCGAGCGAAGCGAGGCCCGCCTGGCCCTCTTTGGCCCCCTCGCGCTGCTCGCCCTTTTCGCGATCTGGGGCTTTTCCCTGATCCTCGGCTACGGGCTCATCATCGACGCAGCCCGCGACGAGTTCAGGCCGCACCTCGAGGATTTTCTGACCTCGTTTTACGTCTCGGCGACGACGCTGGTGCCGCTCGCCTACGGAGACTTCGTCCCCGAGGAGGGTCTGGCGCGTACGGTGATCTTCTTCGAGAGCGCCAGCGGTGTTGGCATCGCGGCTCTTGCCATCACCCTGCTTTTCGAGCTCTACGGATCCTTTCGCGCGCGCGAGGAGACGGTGGTGGCGCTGGATGCGCTCGCGGGCGCGCCCGCGTCCGCCGTGCAGCTGCTCGAGACAGCCGCTTTACCAGGCATGGACGGCGCCCTGAAGGAGACGTTCGACGAGTGGCGGAAGTGGTCCGCGATGGTCCTGGAGAGCCACCTGGCTTATCCGCTTCTCATCTATTTCCGGTCCAGCCACGACAACGAGGCATGGATCAACTCGTTCGGGGCGGTGATGGACGCCGCCGCGCTCGTGCTCAGCTCGATGGAAGGCGAGCCCGCGGTGGGGGCGGCAAAGCTCATGATGACCATTGGCAACCACTTCGTCGAAGACATCTCCTGGCTTCTTCGCTTCCAGCCGTCGACCGATCCGATCATCGAGCGCGCCGAGTACGTCGCGGCGATCGCCCGGTTGAGGGCCGCCGGCTACCGGGTCCAGGACGGCGATACGCATTGGGAAAAGTTCGGTTTGATCCGCTCGAAATACGCATCGATCCTCAACCAGATCGCGCAGGTGCTGTCTGCCCCGCCGGCCCCCTGGGTGGGCGATCGGTCGTACCTTCCGCACCGCCAGCGGCCCCGACGCAGGAGGACAGTGCCGAAGGCGGCTAGCTGATCAGCCCGAGCTCGCGCGCCTTGACGATGACTTCGAGCTTGGAATGCACGGCCAGCTTGCTGCCCAGGCTGCGGATGTGCGTCCGCACGGTGGTGTAGCTGATGCCGAGCTCGGCGGCTATCGAGCGGCTCGGGTAGCCGTCCGCCAGCAACCTCAGCACCTCTTTCTCTCGCGGCGTGAGGCGCTCCAGCTGGTCTTCGATCGCCCGCCGCTTGGCGAGCAGGGTCGCGATGGTGCGCGGGGTGATCAACATCTTGCCGCGCGCCACCTCACGGATCGCGGCCACTACCTCCGCCGCGGCCCTGGACTTGTGCAAGAAGGCGCTCGCCCCGGACTGCACAGCGGCAAAGCGCGCGGCGTCGGTGTCTTCGCGCGTGAGGAAGATCATCTTGGCCGCGGGCCGAATGCCGCGGATCGCAGCGGCGGCGTCCGCACCGGTGCCGTCGGGCAGCCGAAAGTCGAGCAGCACGACGTCCGGCTTTACCTCCGCCGCCGCCGGCTCGCATTCCGCCAACGTGCCGACGTTGCCGACGACCTTCATGTCGGCCTGATCGTTGATCAGGGCGGAGAGCCCCTCGGCCACGACGCGGTGGTCCTCGACGATGAGGACACGGGTGGATTGGTCAGCGCCGTCGGCTTGCGGGTCGTTGGATGACGCGGTGGGTTCCCCGGCTGGGGGCACACTTTTTTAACCACCTTCCAGCAGGCAGTACCCACAGAAGGAGAAGGGCCGCCACGCCGCCGGCCCTTGTAGTAGAAGCCTCTACCGCGTTTGCATTAACCGAAGAACGTGTAGATCCGGCTGATGAGATCCGTCCTTTGCGCGGCTGTTCCGTAGCCCTCGTACGGGAAGCTGAGGAATACGACCTTGTAAGACCCGCTGAAGGAAAGCCCGTCCGGCTTGGCGCCGTCATCCGTGAAGATGGCCTGCGCGGTCCCGTTGGGAGTGATCTCGTCCTCGAAGTCGTTTCCGAGCACCTTGTTCCTTCCAGAGTCAAAGCGAGTCTTCAGGTGCTCTTCATGCGGCGGCCTTTTACGGAAGCTGGCGAGACGCGGCTAACGTAGGTCGTATCTCTGCATGAGCCAGCGCGAACGAGTCACGCGCGCGAAGTCCGCGCGCTCCACAGCTCCGACCCGATTGCTTGCCGACGGCCAGACGCAAATGGCGCCGTGGCGGACGCTGATCACTGCCGTCCATCCACACCCGTCTGTGAAGATCAATCACGGCGCCACCTTCCTCGTCACCGACCAGCAGGGCGCGATCCCTCACGGCTCGGAGGGTGAATACGGTCTCTACGATTCGGATACGCGGTTCGTTTCACGACACGAGTTGAGGCTCAACGGCAAGCGGCCCGACTCGGTGGCGTCGGTAAGGCTTTCGTTTCGCCACGCGCGCTGGCATATGGTCGCCGACCGCATCGCGGGCCCCGGTGGCGACATGCGCGAGGCACGCGTGGCGCTGACGCTCGATCGTTTGATCAGCCTGCACCAGATGCATGAAGACATCACGCTCCACACGTACACGCGCACATCGGTGACGGTGCTCCTCGAGGTCGCACTCGAGAGTGACTTCGCGGACCTGTTCGAGGTCCGCTACCGCTCGTGGCAGAGACGCGCCGACTTGAACACGTGGTGGGTGGGCCCGGCAAGCCTCGAGTCGCGTTACCAGAACGACGATTTTGTCCGCCGCTGTCTGGTCCGGGCGCTCACTACCGCGGGCGGCATGACGTACGCAAACGGAGCGCTGCGCATCCCCGCGGACCTGGTCCCGGGCCAGGAGTGGAAGATCTGCCTGCAGTACGACCTGCTCACCTCCGACGAGCAGATCCCCGAGATGGCGGCCAGCTGCGTGTTCGAGGCGGGCGACGGGGACCCGCTGCGCCACACGCGCAGCTGGCGGCAGTCCGTCTCGCAGATCGAGCCCACCGACATCAGGCTGCAGTTTGCGTGTGAGCGCGCGATCGAGGACTTCGCGGCGCTGCGCCTCCATGAGCAGGACACCTCGCGCCGGGCGCGCGCAGGGCGCACTTCTAATGAAGACAGGTGGATGCCGGCGGCCGGACTCCCGTGGTTCATGGCTCTGTTCGGTCGCGACTCGTTGATCGCTTCGATCCAGGCGATGGTCGCGCAGCCCGCGGTCGCGATGGGCACGCTCGAAAACCTGGCGCGCTGGCAGTCGGACGTTGACGACCCCGACCGCGACGCCGAACCAGGCAAGATCCCGCACGAGCTTCGGGTGGGGGAGTGGGCGCACTTCGGAATCGTGCCGCACCGGCCCTATTACGGGACCGCGGACGCCACACCTTTATATCTGTTGCTGCTGGCCGAGAACTTTCGGTGGTCGGGCGATGCGGATGCGCTCGGCGATTTCCGCGGCGCGGCGGAGCGCGCGTTGGAATGGGTCGACCGCCACGGCGATCGCGACGGCGACGGGTTCCAGGAGTACGCGCCGCGCTCACCGCGCGGCTATCGCAACCAGAGCTGGCGTGATGCGCACGATGGCGTGCTCGACGACGGCGGCGCCTTTCCCGAGCTGCCGATCGCCACGTCGGAGATGCAGGCCTACGTATACGGCGCGAAGACTCGAATCGCACCGCTCTTCGAGGCTTGGGGCGACCACGCGACGGCGGCTCGGCTGCGCAGCGAGGCGGCAGAGCTGCGGCGGCGCTTCATCGATTCCTTCTGGCTCGACGATGTGGGCGAGCTGGCGTTCCTGCTCGATGGCAACAAAAAGCCGGTCCGCACGGTGGTGTCGAACTCGGGACACAGCTTGTGGATGGGGATCCTCGACGAGGAGCGGGGACGTGCGGCGGGGCGGCGCCTGATGCAGCCCGACATGTTCACCGGCTGGGGGCTGCGCCTGCTGTCCGATCGCCATCCCTCGTACGACCCGCACTCGTATCAGCGCGGTTCGGTCTGGCCGCACGACAGCGTCATCGCGGCCGCGGGGCTGCGCCGGTACGGGATGGCGGAGGAGGCGTGGACAATCCTCGACGGTTTGCTCGGGGCGGTGATGTGCTTTGAGGACATCCAGATGCCGGAGCTGTTCGCGGGCTTGCCCAAGAGCGAGTTCGCGGTGCCCGTGCCGTACCGGATGGCGAACGTGCCGCAGGCGTGGGCGGCGGGTTCCGTGCTGCACATGGTCCGCATCCTGCTGGGGCTCGAGCCGGACGTGCCCTCGGGGCGAATCTACCTTGAGCCGGGGCTGCCGGTGTGGTGCGCGCGGCT
>Ga0209690_1000549_pt1 | contig 20343 bp, 12 predicted proteins | sample GraSoiAngelo_150_FD_186164 | JGI IMG/M metagenome (GOLD analysis project Ga0209690, IMG submission 186164) | Grasslands soil microbial communities from the Angelo Coastal Reserve, California, USA - 14_1009_09_40cm (SPAdes) (version 2) | ecosystem: Environmental > Terrestrial > Soil > Grasslands ...
CAGCTGACTGCGGGGATCCGGGTGATCAAGGTCAATGCCGGAGAGAGCCAGATCCTGGAGCGTGCCCGACAAGTCTCCCACCAGTTGTGGCGGAGCGTGCTCCGACAGATCCACACGCAAGGGCTCGCGCGCCTGCTGCTCGAGGGCGTCGAGGGCTTTGGTCTGATCCTCGTTCTGGTTCTCGGCGGCGTGGACGTGGCGGCGGGGCGCATGGCGTGGCAGTCGCTCCTCGGTCTCCTCCTCGCGGTGATGGCGATCTACAACCCCGTTCTCGGATTGCTCAACATCTACGGGTACGTCCGCCAGGCCATTCCCGACCTCGATCGTCTCGACCGGATCCTGAAGGTGGTGCCGGAGATTCAGGACCGGCCCGGCGCGCGGTCGCTGCACGAGGGGCCCGCCACGATTGAACTTCGGAAGCTGTCGTTCACGTACAACGCCCAGCCCGCGCTCAGCGAGATCTCTGCCGTAATCCATCGCGGCGAAACGATCGGCATCGTAGGACCGACGGGCGCCGGCAAGTCTACGCTGCTGTCGCTCCTCCTGCGCTTCTATGAACCCACGGACGGCGCGATTCTGTTCGACGGCGTTGACCTGCGCGACGTCCGGCACCGGGATCTCATGAGCCAGAGCTCGATCGTGCTCCAGGAGCCATTTCTCTTCATCGACACGATCGCCAACAACATCCGCATGGGGCGACCCGGGGCGACGCTAGCCGAAGTGGTCGCCGCAGCGAAGGCCGCGGGCGTGCACGACGAGATCCTCCAGATGGAGTTCGGCTACGAGACGGTCGTCGGAACCGGGCCCGAGGCTCGCGGGTTGTCGGGAGGACAGAAGCAGCGGATCTGTGTCGCGGCGGCGCTCTTGAAGAACGCGCCGCTCCTGTTCCTCGACGAAGCGACCAACAGCCTCGATTCGGTGTCGGAGACGATGGTGCAGGCCGCGATCGAGCCCCTGATGCGGCACCGGACTACGTTCGTGATCGCACACCGCTTCTCCACGCTCCGCAACGCCGACCGGATCATCGTGCTTGAGCAGGGGCGGATGGTCGGGTTCGACTCGCACACGCGGCTGCTCGCGAGCTGCGCGACGTACCGGAAACTCTGGGCGTCGCAGACGGCGCTGGCCAGCGACTCGCCTGAGATCCCGTCCCGACGCCCAGAGCTGGTCGATGTCTCGGTCGTCGGAACGCCCAGCGAGTGCGTGAAGCGATCGCGCGTCAGCGAGGCCTCGTGACGTACTTGTCGGCAACTCCTCGTGTGCTACTCGAACGACGGGGTCGATCGGGGCGGGCAAGCACCGGCTGCTTGCCCTGGAGGATGTGCATCCGCTGATGTGTGGCTTTGCGGGATTTTGGGCGCGGAACGGCTGGACTAGGGAGGCGTCGGGCGCACTCCGGCAGATGACGCAGGCGCTGCGTCATCGTGGTCCCGACGACGAGGGATACTGGAACGACATCGAAGCCGGCGTCGGGTTGGGGCACAGACGACTGGCGATTCTCGATCTGTCGTCGGAAGGGCACCAGCCGATGACCTCGAGCACGGGACGCTACGTGATCGTGTTCAACGGGGAGGTATACAACTTTCGGGACCTCCGCGCCGATCTTGAGCGCGAGGGTAGCGGCTTCCGCGGACAGTCGGATACCGAAGTGGTGCTGGCGGCGATCGAGTGCTGGGGGCTGGAGCAGGCGGTGCGGCGGTTCGCCGGCATGTTCGCTTTTGCGCTCTGGGACATCGCTGCACGCACGCTCTACCTGACCCGCGACCGGCTGGGTGAGAAGCCCTTGTATTACGCATGGATCGGGCCCACGCTCCTGTTCGGATCGGAGTTGAAGGCTCTGCGTGCGTGCCATCTATCGCGGCGTGCGCAAGGTCACGCCGGCGACGATCTTGGCGTTCCGAGCAGGGGCCCGACCGGGCGATCCACCCGAGGAATGTCGGTACTGGTCCGCGCGTGGGGCCGTGGAGCGTGGTGTCGCGAGCCGGGTGCGGGGCAGCGTCGGCGATATCGTCGACGCCTTGGATGGATTGCTGCGGGGCGTGGTTCGACGCGAGATGATCGCCGACGTGCCGTTGGGCGCCTTCCTGTCCGGTGGCATCGATTCGTCCACGATCGTCGCCCTGATGCAGGCTCAGAGCAGCCAGCGGGTGCGAACGTTCACGATCGGATTCCGGGAGGAGCGCTACAACGAGGCCAACTACGCCAACGCAGTAGCCGAGGAACTGGGAACCGATCACACCGAGCTCTACGTCGGACCAGCCGAACTCCTGGCCGTTGTTCCGCGGATGCCCGACATATACGATGAACCTTTCGGAGATTCGTCTCAAGTCCCGACCGCCCTCCTGTCCGAGCTCACGCGGCAACACGTGACGGTCAGTCTATCCGGGGACGGCGGCGACGAGGTATTTGGTGGATACGACCACTATCGTCGCGCGCGGCGGCTCTGGCGTGTGCTAGGCGGGCTAGCGGTGCCGCTGCGACGAGGGCTGGCGGGGGCGGCTGGTTCGGTCCCCGACTTTCGCCTTGGTGCGCTCTCGGGCGACCGAGTCCGCAATTGGGCCGCCGTTCTGCGGGCTGAGACGGCGCAGGAGATGTACCGCGAGCTCATGTCGAATTGTCGTGAGCCTGAGACCTTCGTGAACCATCCTACGGAGCTCGAGACCGTCTTCACGGATCCAGGGCAGTGGGCGGAAAGCGCCCAGCTGGTTGAACGGATGATCTTGCTCGATCTCATGAGTTTTCTTCCCGATGACATCCTCGTGAAGGTGGATCGAGCAACGATGGCCGCGAGTCTCGAGTCGCGAGCGCCCTTTCTTGATCACGAAATTGTGGAATTCGCGTGGCGCGTGCCCTTGGGTCTCAAGATTCGGAACGGCGACGGGAAGTGGCTGCTGCGGCAGTTGCTCTATCGCTACGTGCCACGGCCGCTCGTCGACCGGCCTAAAATGGGGTTCGCCGTTCCCCTCGACTCGTGGCTGACTGGGCCATTGCGCGAGTGGGCCAGCGACCTCTTGGCTCCCGCGAAGCTCAAGCGAGAGGGGTTCTTGAATGCCGCAGTGATCACGGACACCTGGCAGCGTCAGCGACGGGGGTCGCACCGGGGGTCCGCCCTGCTTTGGGCCGTGCTGATGTTCCAGGCGTGGCTCGACGCGCAGGCGCGAGGCAGGTGACGCTGTGCCTCGTCTTCCTCTGGTTCCCGGCGACCGGTTGCGACCGTGCTCGTCGACCGTAGCTCCGTATGGCTTGCATAGCTCCGTGCGAGTTCGATCGCCCGTAGGTGACCTGCCGGACCCACTGCGAGTGGCGTTCCTCGCCGGGACGCTAGAGTTCGGGGGCGCCGAGAAGCAACTGGTGTACATGGCACGTGCTCTGCAGGAGGCAGGCCTGCGGGTGCGCGTCTACACACTGGGTGAGAGCGACGTGAATGAGGCTCCGCTGCGTGACGCTGGGCTTGGCCCCATCGGCGTGGGACGGGCAGCCCATCCCATCTTACGCCTTGTGACTTTCGTCCGCGCACTCCGACATTTTCGACCTCACATCATACAGGCGGCGACCTTCTACGTGAATCTCTACGTCGCCCTCGCGTCTCGGCTCCTTGGTTCACTTGCCATCGGGGCGATGCGGAACGATGGAGTGCTCGAGCTGCACGATACCGGACGTTGGGCCCCGTTCTTGCTGCGCGCACCGGCCGCCCTGCTGACGAACTCTCACACGGCTCGCGGCGTCGCCGTTGGGCTCGGAGTCAGCACGGCTAGAATTCATGTCGTCGCCAATGTCATTGAGACGTCGTCGTTCGATCGTGCCCGCAGTTCGCGCCCGGCCGCGCGCAACGCGGGCCAAGCGCTGGCCATCATCGTTGCACGCCTGGTGCGGGCGAAACGGGTAGACCGCTTTCTGGACGCCCTCGCGCTCGCCCGGCGCTCCACTGCAGGCCTGAAGGGCGTCGTGGTCGGAGACGGGCCGGAACGCGCGTCGCTTGAGGCGCAGGCGGGCCGCCTGGGGTTGCTGCCCGACGGCGTGAAGTTCTGCGGCGCGTCCGACAACATCGCGCGGCTGATGGCCGAGGCGGACATGCTGGTGTTGACGTCGGACCACGAAGGCTTCCCTAACGTAATCCTCGAAGCTATGGCGGCGAGGCTGCCGGTAGTCGCCACACCGGCAGGGGATGCCGCTGTCGTCATCGAGCACGGCGTCAGCGGCTTCGTGGTGCCCTTCGATGCCGTCGAGGAGCTGGCGAACCGCCTGGTCTGCCTCGCGCGCTCGCCGGACTTGCGCCACAAGTTCGGCGAGGCGGGGCACGAGCGGGTCACGGTGCGGTACGCCTATGCGGGGCTCGCCGATCGATTGGTCCTGGTGTATCGTGCCGCGGCGCAACAGAGCGGCCACCTACATGTGTTGGAGAAGCTTCCGCCGGGCACAGCGATCTCGGCGCTAGGGCCGGGCGCCAACGGGCCATAGGAATGGTCCCGGACCCCGGAGCGGCCCGCCGATATGATGTGGAGCTGACTCCCGACGGTCCCGCTGGTCATGCCCGCCAGGGCATCACGGCGTCCTCATGAGGACGAATACGTTGAAGGTCGGCCCGGTGACCGGCGCTGCCTGAACCGCTCGATTGCCGAGCGGGGTCGGGGGCGTGATGCCGGCGATGGGCAGGTGCAAGGGGCTGCCGTCGTAAGTGCCGCTCGTCGCCGGGGTGCCATAGAAGTCCTGGGCGTTCTGCACCACGTAGTGGTCGCCCACGTTCAGGATCCCCGAGACGTCCACACTGACCGTACTCTGTTGCGCCCAGTTGTAAACGATGATGTTTGCCCGGCTCGGCTCGTAGTGGTTCGGGCGCACCACAATCTTGACCCCGCTCAGGGTGCTGCCCGCGTATGTGCCCGGATTAGAGAATCCGGTCAGCGTCCGCCAGCCGCTGAATGTGGTCACGGTATTGTAACGCCATGCTGATGCTGTGGAGTCGCCAAAGAACGTATTGCCGCTCCACGTATGCCCGCCGAGATCGCCGGTGTTGCTCACCATACCCCCGCTCGTAAAGTTGTACAGCGTGTTCCCCGTCACGGTGGCTGTGACCCAAGGGGCCATATGCCACGACCCGCCGACCAAGTAGTTGTTGGTGGCGACAAGGTCTTGGCTCGCGGTTGAATAGCCAAGGTCGAGGGCGTAATCGCTGGGCAGCGTGCGGTACGTGTAATTCTGATCGACGATGATTCCTAACGCGGGAACCGCGCCGCCAACGAGAACGTCGCCACCCCACGGCACGCCTGAGATCCCATTGTTGTTGAAAGCAACGTTCCCTTGAAGATGGATGTTCTGAAGATACTCTCCGGCCCCGGCATAGCAGTGCAGACCATAGGCCCAATTGTCGAAGACGATGTTATCCTGCAACAGATTGCTGGTCTGGCTCTGGCAGTAAATGCCGTGGTCCTGGTTGTTGACGCTCCCGTTGTTGTAGGAGATGGAGCCGTAGACCTCGGCGTCGGTTGCCTCCAGCGCCACGAAAATCCCGCTTGCGCTCGCGTCATGGACGACCAAGTTAATTAGTTTGGTCCTGGGCCCTCGAGTATTGATGCCGAGGATGTGAGATCCGGTCGGGTCGGGATTCACGACTTCAAATCCCCAGTACCACGTATCAGAGCCCCAGATCAGAAGATTATTCTGGACGATCGCCCGCTCGCCCGGATATTGGCGCACGACGACGGGAGCGGCAGTCGTACCGGTCAAATTACTCCAGTAACCGCCCTGGTACGTCCCGTTCGTGTACAGTCCCCCGCGCAACCAAATCGTGCTGCCCGGCGTCACTGTGGCCGGGCCGTTGAGGGCTGTCACTAAGTCCCACGGATTCGTGAACGATCCGTCGCCGGACGGAGAGCCGGTCGGCGACACGTAGAAGTCCGACCCCGGACCGGAGGAGAGGTTGGCACTTACTGTCGGAGTTGCCGGGCCCCCGCTGCGCTCAACCCCGTCCTGCTGTGCGCACGAGGCAACCAGCAGGAGCGAGCCGAGCGCGAAGGGCACCGAGCTCAGTTCGGTGCGAGACATGTCATATGCCTCGAGGACGTGCTGCGCGCAACTTTCGCACCGTAGTTCGCCGCCTCGTGCTCCGAGCGACGGCTCGCGAGACCAACCCTATCCCCGGCTGCAACTTGCGACACGCCGCGACATCCTGGCAGAGCAGTTCCGCTCGCGCTTGGAGGGCCGCGGGCTTGTTCCCGGGCCGCATCAGAGTGGTGCGAGGTGGCAGCACGGGCTGGGATGGGTTAGCCAGAATCCCTGCGAGGTCGTGCCTGCCGTTGGGCAGGGAGGCTAGGTTGTCGTGGACTTTGTCTGGTCTCAGAGCGGCTTCTGCGCCAGGATGAACGTCCCCTGCGTGGTGAGATCGTCGCTCGAGAGTTCCGGCAACCTCGCCAGTCAGTGCAGTCGCTCAGCGGCCGACGAGCCACGCCTGTTTCACGCCATTGACGACGGGCGGCTTGCCGCGGAACCGCGCCGCGAGGGGCAGGCCGGCCTCAAGCGCGGCGATGCTCCGCGCGTCGGGCATCGAGTCTAGCGCTATGGTGGTGACACCGGACGCATCGATGAGGGTCGCGAACTCGTCCACGCGCAGTCGATTGTGGAATGCGTAACGATTGCCCGCCAGGCGAGCCCACGTGGCGTCGTCGTACTGGAGGAAGTTGACGAACGAGATGGACGGGTCACTGTGCGCCGAGTGGTCCGAGAAGTCGATGCAGTGGACCAGGAGCCCGTGGGGCCGGAGCACGCGCTGGCCTTCACGGAGGATGGCGATCAGCGTGTCCGGCGGGATGTGCTCGAGCACCGTAAACGAGACGTGCGCATCGACGCTCTCGTCGGCGAGCGGGAGTCGGGACGCGTCGGCGGGCGCCAGATACTCGATGCCGGTCAGCCGCAAGAGATCGGTGCCCGTGCCACGGAACGCGAGGAGCTCGTCGAACCGGCGGCGGAAGCGGTCGCTCGCGGCGTATCGCCCGAACAGGGTGCGGAATCGCTCTGGTGCGGTGCGGAGGGCGGCCAGATCCTTCCGTACGAGCGCGAGCCGCAGATAGCGGTAGAGATCTACGGTGACGACGCGCTTGGCACCTAAGAGCCAGAGGGCGAGCGGCACGTTGAGGCGCCACCCCGTGCCTAGTTCGAGCACGGTGGCGTCGACGAGCGAGCGTCCGTGTGCCTCGAGGCGCTGGGCAATCTCGAGGGCGGCGCGGAAGCGGTTTTCGGGATCGACGTCGCGGAGTCCACCGACTGTGCGCTGGAGCGCGTAGTACACACGCTCGCCGATCCGCCCGGGTAGGTACGCCACCGCGCGCTGAATCGCGGTTTTCTGTCGCCAGGTTACTCGCGGAACCCACACTTGCGCAATTTTCAGCCGAGGCGCTCAGGGCGGCCCAGTCGGGGGCGCCGGCTCAGATGTGCGGTTACGAGCGCCCCCGGGGCACGCGGCTGGCTGGCCGTTTCCCGTCCAACCCGAACTCCTTGACCGCAGCGTGCCCACAATTAGCGATGAGGAGTCCGCGGTGACCCTTGACAGCGCGGTCGCACGGCTCGTCCCGAGAACCAGACGGCATAGCAATCCTGTGCGGAATCCGCCTCGCCCTGTCGCGTGGTGACCAGTGAGTACAGCCCGGGATACAGGTAGCAGTACCGAACAGCGCTTGCCGCATCATCCGGTAGACGCCGGCGCACTGCCCCGCTACGTCGGTCCGTCGATCTCAGTCGCCCTCGCCGGAGAGTATCGAGAAAGCAAGGACCGCGCCAAGCGCGGTCCGTGGCTCCGGCCAGTGCGCCTGTCACGCGGACGCAACATGTGAGGACGCCAGTCGCCCGGTGACAGCGCTCGGCCAGCGGCCGCGGTGCAATTAGTCACGGCGTCTTCATGACCACGAGAACGTTGAAGGTTGGCCCAGTGACGGGGCCGGCGTGGTACGCTCTCCCGATGAGAGCCTTCGGGGGGTGACGCCCCACCATGGGTAGGGGGATATTTCCCCTGCCACCGGGGTCCCTGTAGAAGTCTTGGACGTTCTGGACCCCGTAGCCGTTGCCTACCTGCAGCACGCCTGCGGCGCATGGGCCGCCCACGTCACCTCTCAAAAGCGCCCATGTCATAGGCGGTGCCTTGCTGTCGGGTCACACCGTCGAGGTCTGTCGGCACGAGGGAAAGCGTGGCCCCGGTATCGATGGCGGGGCTGCCCAGCTGGGTGTGGAAGTCGCCGGCTGCCGCATTCACGAAGAGCGGATCGGCGGTCCCCCAGAGGTTGTGGTCTTGCGTGGTGGCGGAACCGCCATCGCTGTACGCGGTGCCGCTCTGCCAGACCACGTTATTCCGGACGGTGGCGTTGGTGCTCCCGGACCCGAGGTAGATGCCATACCCGTTGTTGTAGATGGTGTTGTTGAACACCGCGGTGTTGCTCGCGCCGTAGTCGACGTCGACGCCCTCGGCCGAGTTGTTGTAGATCAGGTTATTGTAGCCTGTGTTACCACTGCCCGAGCCGAGAACCAGGCCCTTCGCATTGCCATGAATCTTGGTGTTGCGAATAGTGTTGTTATTGGTCCCACCGGTCGTATTGTAGAACTGGATCCCCCAGGTGGAATTGCTGAAGAGGTCGCACCGGTCGACCAGATTGTTGCTGCCCTCGATATACATCCCATGGCGGAGATTGTCGGCGACGGCTCCGTTATTGTGGACGCTGAGGTTGATGAACTCGTTGTCATGGCCGTCCACCAGCACGCCCTGCCACGCCGCATTCTTGATTTCGCTGTTCTGAATGCGGATGTGATGGGCCACCGTAGCCGGGTTCGAGCCGTAGGTGATCTTGACCGCGTCGATGCTCACGTTCGCGGCGTCCAGGATCAGCCCGTCGATCACGATGTAGGACTGGCTGTTTTGGAAATGCAGCACCCAGCTGGCGCTCGGCCGGAGGGTAACCGGTTCCCCTGGGTAGGCCTTGAGGGTCACCGGCGCCGTCCAGGACGTGCCGGACGGGATGTTGTCGAGCAGCGCTTCGGCGTAGGTGCCGCCCCGGATGAGCAGCGTGGTCCCGGGCGTCAGACACCCGATCGCGTTGTTCAGGGTCTGCTTGGGCGTGGCAATGTTCTGGGCCTGGGCGCAGGAGACGGCGTCGTTGCCCGCGGGAGCCACGTACACGGTCGCACCGCTCGGCGGCGGCAGCGCCGTGACGGTGATCGCCGCCGTGCCGCTCTTCCCTTCGCTCGTCGCCGTGATCGTCGCCAACCCGGCGGCTCCCCCGGTGACCAGCCCGGTGGCACTCACCGCGGCCAGGGCCGCATCGCTCGTCGCCCAGGTGACCGACCGGCCCGTGAGCAGGTTGCCCGCGGAGTCCCGCAGCGTCGCCGTCAGCTGCAACGTCGCCCCCACCAAAATGCTCGCAACCGCTGGAGTCACTGTCACTGTGGCCACCGGTGCGTTCGTCACGCTGATGACGGACGTGCCGTTCTTTCCCTCACTCGTCGCAGTAATCGTAGCGGACCCCGCCGCCACACCGGTAACCAATCCGCTCGCGCTGACCGTTGCAAGGGCCGTATTGCTGCTCACCCACGTCACAGTCCGACCGCTGAGCGGGGTGCCGTTCGAGTCTTTCGGGGTGGCCGTCAATAGCGTCGTCGCGCCCACCGTAACGCTCGCCGTCGTCGGGCTCACCGTCACCGAAGCCACCGGCACGTTAGTTATCGTGACGGCTGCCGTGTCGGCCAGCGTCCCCCCGCTCTGGGTCGCGATCACGCGGTAGCTTCCGGCGCTCTGCCCGCCGGTATACAGTCCAGCTGCAGAGATGGTGCCACCGGTGGCTGAGTACGCCACGCTTACCGGGACGCTGTCACCGTTCGCCCTCTTCCCGTAAGCCGCAAACTGCCGATTTCCCCCGGGCAAGACGGAAGCGGCGATGGGAGTCACGATAACCTGCTTCAATGGGCCCCGGTTCCTGACCTGTGAACTACCGGAGACTGTTGTGCTGGCAGGGGTTCCCGCCGGTGTGTTGGTTGCCGTCACTGGAGCTGTTGCGGTCACTTGATACGTGCCGGCGATGGTGTCCGCGGTGTACAGACCGCTGCTTGTGATCGTTCCCCCCTGCGCGCTCCAGCTCGGGGCGAGCGCGACGCTGTCGCCGGCCTGCGTGCGGCCATAAGCGAGGAATTGTCGCGACTGGTACGGATCGAGTGTGACAGTGTCGGGAGCGACCACGATCTGCACAACGGGGCTGCTGGGCTGGCTGGGACCGGTGACGTGTTGAATCCGCTCGCACGCCACCGCGAGGAGGGCGGCGGCGACAGCGAGCGACGCCTTCATCAGCGCTAGGCGCTTGGACAGCTTGAACGTGAACGGCATCGCTCCTCCTCCGCAAAAAAAAGGGGCCGCCAGCTCGACTCACGGTCGACTCGCTGGCGGCCCGGCGGACTTCGCGAGCCCTGCTCGCCTTAGTCCCGTAGCTCTGCGTCACCGCCTTTCGGCGGGTTTGCTCTGAGCAGCGGATTCTCTATCGAGGCGGCTACGCAACAGATATGCCGAGCGCGCAGCACCGGACATGAGCCAAGCGGCAGTTGAAGGAGTTATGAAACCCCCAGATCACGCAACTCGCACAGTTTGCACACGCCATTGCTATTGCATTATGCGTGTCTTATTGCATTCAGCGACACACTTGAAGCCGTATTGAGCTGGACTGTGTCGCACCGCCCGGGCGATCCCAAAAAAGTGGCCCCCGCCACCGGCGCGCCGTGACCTCGGCAGGGCCAGGCTGGTGCCCCTCGCGTCGCCAGCCGGTGAGGGCGGCACCACGCTTGCTTCGTGATCGAACCGCATTCCGTGGCGTCTTGCGAGCGGTCACCGTCTGAGGAACATCACGTTGCGGCTTGCTGTCTTCACCAATCGATTCCCGGGTCCAACGGTCACGTTTTTTGCGCGGGACATGCGGGCGCTGCTCGAGGCAGGCGTGACTGTAGACATCTTCCCGTTTTATCCCGTCGAACCGGCGCTGTGGCAGTACGTTCCAGACCTGCTGAACGAACGCGTGCTGTCGCGCGAGCGAATCCACCATCTTGGGCATCGCGGAGTCGGAGCGGCGCTTGCGCGGCCGCGCGCGGAGACCCTCAGGGGGATTCCGCGCTTCTTGCACGACGCTGGACGCATCGGTGGTGCGGCGTTGCGGTATGGCGTGGGCGCGGCCGCCAAGAGCGCCTATGTCGCAGCGAAGGCCTGGGCGTGGGCGCAACGCCACCCGAGGGGCAGCTACGACCACGTGCTCGCGTACTGGGGGAACTACGCTGCCACCGCCGCCTATGTGTTTCACCGACTCACCGACCGGGCCATGCCGTTCTCGATGATCGTGCATGCGCGCATGGACCTGTACCGGCAACCGACCTATCTCGCGCAAAAGATGCTCTATGCTGACAACATCTTCCTGGTGTCCGAGTTCAACCGGGGCTACATCCAGGATAAGTATGCGGATGTCTTCCCCCGGATCGCGCAGAAGATTCGGATCCACCATCTCGGGCTGGATCTGGACGCGCTACGGTACGAGCCCGATGCGCGGCCGCCGTGCAAGCTGCTAGCGGTGGGGCGGCTGGAGCGACTCAAGGGCTTTCACAACCTACTCCGGTCCGCGCAGCAGCTACGGCGCAAAGGTCTCGGCGTCGAGGTTGAGCTGATCGGCGGCGGCGACGAGGAGGGGCGCCTTAAGCGACTCGCCGCGGACCTCGGAATCGGGCCCCACGTGCGCTTTCGCGGCTGGCTGCCCCCGGAGGAAGTCGTCCAGGAGATGCGACGGGGAACGTTGCTGGTGCACCCGCCGGTGGCCCTCGATGCGATGCCCACGGTGTTGAAGGAAGCGATGGCGGTCGGTACGCCCGTCGTCGCCTCGGACGTCGCCGGCATTCCGGAGATTCTGGATCAGGGTCGCAGCGGCGTGCTGGTGCGGCCCGACGACGTGTCCGGGCTCGCGGCGGCGATCGAGTGCCTGCTGGGTGACGAGGCGCTTCGGCGTCGCTACGCCGACGCCGCGCGCCGGCACGTCGAGCGGCACTTCGACCTGTGGAAGAACGGCCAGCGTCTGGCGGACTGTTTACGGGCGACGCCCCGCCGGCCGGCGTGAGCGAGGTTGCTGTGTCGCGCGTCCCGCCTTTCGTGTCGATCGTGGTGCCGTGCCGCAATGAAGCCCGGTACATCCGGCCGCTGCTGGACTCGATCTTGACGAACGAGTACCCGCGCGACCGGCTCGAGGTGCTGATCGTCGACGGCATGAGCGACGACGGCACTCGCGCCGTGATTGCGGCCTATGCTCGGCGCCATCCCATGATCCGGCTGCTGGATAACCCGAAACGCATCACGCCGTGCGCCCTGAACCTCGGGATCTCGCAAGCGCGGGGCACGATCATTATGCGCATGGACGCCCACACCGATTTCCCGTCCAACTACATTGCCGACCTCGTGGACTGGCTGGAGGCTACCGGCGCGGATAACGTCGGCGGGGCGTGGGTGACGCTCCCCGGGGATGCGACGGTGGCGGCGCGCGCAATCGCGCTGGCGCTCGCCCATCCGTTCGGGATCGGCAATGCCCGGTACCGCCTTGGTACGAACGAGCAGCGGGATGTTGACACCGTGCCGTTCGGGTGCTTCCGCCGCGAAGTGTTCGAGCGGATAGGCTTGTTCGATGAAGAGCTGGTGCGGAATCAAGACGATGAATTCAACTTCCGGCTCCGCAGGGCGGGCGGTCGCGTGCTGCTCGTTCCCGGTGTGGTCTCCTCCTACTACGCGCGCCGCTCGCTGGGTCAGGCGGGCCGCATGTTCTACCAGTATGGCTACTTCAAGCCCTTGGTCGCGCTGAAAGTCGGAAAGGTCATGACGGTCCGGCAGCTCGTGCCGGCAGCGTTCGTGCTCGGCGGGCTGCTGACGGGTCTCGCGGCGCTGTGGGTCGCTTCGGCCCGGACGCTCGGGGCACTGATCTTCGGTAGCTACGTCACGCTGGACATCGTCTGCGCGGTCGCGCTCGGGCGGCGAAACGGCGTGCGCGTTGGCCTCGCCGTTGCGACCATTTTCCCTGTACTGCATGTATGTTACGGCGTCGGATTCTTGCGGGGGGCGTTGGCGCTGCTCGCCCGCGCGCGCGGTCGCTCGCCTGATCTCGCCTCCACGCCGCTGTCCCGCTAGGCTAGTGTGGTCATCCGAATTCCCGAGAGAGTTACCTGCGTGACGGGCGAGCGGCCAGGCGTGGAGCAGGTACCGATCGGCGCCACGTACGCGAGACCCGGTGGCGAGTGGTGTTAGGAATGGGCGATCCGGCTTCGGTCTTTGCGAGACACGATCTGGAGCATGGCGTGCTCACTGCGCTGCGCCGGTCGGGCTCTCGTCACTCGGCCCGAAAGGGATTCTCGACAACCCTTAGGAATTCCGGCGTCCGGGGCGTTGGCAAGATAAAGATCCGGAGGGTGGTGCCCGGATGTTGGTTCGCGCCACGGTGATTTCCCCTCGCGCGACCGGTCACCGATGGCGGGCGCACCCATGACCCGTGGGCCTCGTACGAGTCCGGGTTAGACGCAACGCTGCCACCCGCGCCCTACGTAGCGGGGCCGCCACACGGCATGCATCGCGTAGGTCAAGTCTAACCAGTTGCTGCACAGGCCGTTACGGTATGACTTGGGAGCCGCGGCCGTCAGCACGCTCCTTGCGGTTCTCATCTCAACATGACGCCTTCTCAGGGGCGCTTCCAGACGTGAGCCCGCCCCCCGCCGGGCCACGGGCGGTCGAGGCCGCTGCGCCGCCTCTTGCCGCGCGTCCACCGCGTCGCAGTGGCCGCGTCCCCTTCTCGCCCCCGCTCATCGGGGAGGAGGAGATCGCGGAGGTCGTCGATACTCTGCGTTCCGACTGGATCACGACTGGCCCCAAGGTCGCTCGCTTCGAGGCGGACTTCGCGGCCATGGTCTCTGCCTCGGCGGCCGTCGCCCTCAACTCGTGCACGGCAGGCCTCCACACCGCGCTCGCGGTAAGCGGGATCGGCCCGGGCGACGAAGTGGTCACGACGCCGCTGACGTTCGCGTCGACCGTCAACGTCGTGGAGCACGTGGGTGCCCGCCCGGTGCTCGTCGACGTGGAGCCGGACACGCTCACGATCGATCCGGGGCAGATCGCGGCGGCGATTACGCCGCGCACCCGAGCGATCGTCCCCGTGCACTATGCCGGTCATCCAGCGGACATGGATCCGATCCACGCGTTGGCGCGAGCCCACCGGCTCCTCGTGCTCGAGGACGCTGCGCATGCCCTGCCCGCCGCGTACCGCGGGCGAGAGATCGGCTCGGGCGCGAATCCCGTCGCGTTCAGCTTCTACGCGACGAAGAACCTCACCACCGCCGAAGGTGGTATGCTCACCGGGGACCCCGACTTCGTCGCACGGGCACGGATCCTGAGCCTGCACGGCTTGAGCCAGGACGCCGCCACCCGCTATCAGGCAGGCGGCCGCTGGTACTACGAAGTCCTCGCGCCGGGATTCAAGTACAACATGACGGACATCCAGGCAGCACTCGGCCTCTGGCAGCTGCGCAAACTGAAGCGGTTCCAGAAACGGCGTCGCGAGGTCGTGGCGGCCTACCACGCGGCGTTCGCGGATGAGGACGCGCTCGAGCTCCCGGCAGAACGTCCCTCGGTGACGCATGCATGGCACTTGTATGTGCTACGGCTGCGCCTAGACGCCCTCTGCATCGGGCGCGACCGCTTTATCGAGGAGCTGACGGCGCGAGGCATCGGGACCTCAGTGCACTTCATCCCGGTTCACCTGCACCCGTACTACCGCGACAAGTACGGCTACGCGCCCGCATCGTTCCCAGTTGCCTACGAGAACTATTGTCGGATGATCAGCCTACCGCTCAATCCGCGACTGAGCGATCAGGACGTGGCCGCCGTGATCGATGCGGTGCGTGACGTCGTCCGGACCTACCGCCGATGACGCGGGCGAAGCGCATCTTGGATCTAGTCGGCGCTGGTGCGGGCGTCGCACTCTTGTCGCCGCTATTCCTGCTCGTGGCGTTCCTGGTCAAGGCCGGGGACGGCGGACCAGTCTTCTTCAGGCAAGTGCGGGTCGGCCACCGGGGCCGACCCTTCCGCATGTGGAAGTTCCGGACGATGGTCCCGGACGCCGAAGCGCTCGGGTTACCCCTCACCGTGGGGCGCGATTCGCGGGTGACCCGGGTCGGAGCCTGGTTGCGTCGCCTGAAGTTGGATGAGCTGCCGCAACTCTTCAACGTGCTGGTCGGAGACATGAGCCTCGTGGGCCCGCGCCCGGAAGTGCCGCGCTACGTCGCGTGCTACGGCGCGGCGCAGCGGCGGGTGCTTGAGCTGGTGCCAGGCATGACCGACGAAGCGTCCCTTCGCTACGCCAACGAGGGTACGATGCTAGCCGCCGCGGCGGACCCCGAGCGCGTGTACGTGGACGAGATCGTACCAGAGAAGATTTGGCTCAATTTGGCGTACGCGGCGCGCGCGACGGTCTGGACCGACGTGCGCGTGATCCTAACCACCCTGCGCCAGCTCTTCTGGCCGTTCCACCGCACGCACCACGCGGCCCGGATTCCGGCCGATCCCGCCCTCGAACACAGGTGCACGACGCCATGACACCGGGCCGCGCAGCGCCCCTAGCGCGGCAAGCACGCCCAAGACAAACCACAGCGGCTTGTGGTAGTCCCAGCCTGCGGACAACGATGCGACCGCCAGCACGGCAAGTATGACGATCGAGAACCTTCGTTGGAGGATCGGCAACTGGCGCAGTGGCTCAATCGCCGCCGCGACCATCGCGAGAAACAACAAGAGGCCGACGAGACCGTCCTCGACCACGATCGCCAGGAAGGTCTCGTGGGAAGTCTTTGGGATGCCGAGCATCGGCTGAACGGCGGCTAGGAACGCTCCAGCACCTACGCCAGCGAGCGGATGCTCTTGCACCACCTGCAGGCCCGCTTCCCAGATGGCAGCACGGCCTCCGAAGTAGCCGGCTTCTATGTCGGCTCGGGTGCTTCCGATGCGTTCAAGAGAGCCCGCCGGGACGAAGCTGCGCGCGAGCACGAGCGACGCGATGGCACACGCATACAGGGTGGCCTTCATCCGGGGCCGTAGGCGTCCCAGCGTCCAGGGGACGATCGCCAGCGCCACGAGCCCCGCGAGGAATGCCCCGCGCGATGCGGTGAGGAGAATCGCCGTGATGCCGAGGGGTATGTAGAGTTGCCAGGCCCACGCCCAACGGCGGTGCGGCTGCGACAGGCTCAGGTACCACGCCATCGGAAGGCCGAGCACGAGCGCCAAGCCGAGGTCGTTCGGATTCTCGTTCAGGGCAGTGAACCGCGTCGCCTCAAAGTCGAAGGAAGCACCCGACAGGTAGTTGTAGACAGTCGCGACGGCAGCCACGCCTGCCCCCAAGACGTACGCTGCGAGCAGCGTTCTGCCGCGCTCTGGCGTCCCAGCGATCTCCCAGATCAGCCACACCAATGCCGCAAGCTGGAGGTAGGTCAGGAACCGGGACCGCGTAGCTTCTGGGTCGATCGACCAGAAATTGCTCACCCCAGCCCAGAGCACAAACAGTACGGCGAACACGTGAAACCAAGACGGCGGCCTGATCCGGCGGCGCGCGAGAATGTGAAACACACCAACGGCTGAGGCTACGAGCCCGACCAGGTGAGCCACGGAACCGATCACCGGGAGCGTGATGAACTCCTCCCACGGCACGACAAAGGTGAAGCAACAGAGAACGGCGAACGCAACTGTGCTCATCGGCCTCGCAGCAGCTCCTTAGTCTCGAAACCTCAGCGACTCTGCCTGGCATTCGGGGCATATGCCGTGCCCGAACCAGAACGCGCATTGGTGCGCGGGTCACATGCTCGGCCGAAAACGATGGCTGGAGGGAGTGCTGTCGCGGCCCCGCAACAGCGGACCATTCGTATCAGCACGTTCGTTGCCACAACTGACGTCGGGCCATACCGGGGCGGCTGTTGCCCTCGCGGTGACCCAAAGTTGTGCGTGCGCGAGGCTCCGGGCGATGCAGACCGGTGCATGAGGTCCGACGACGGAGCGGCGCCGCCCCCGGGCGGAGACTCGGGCGCACTTCTTGCCAAGCCTCGACGTGTTGTTGGACGCGGCAGGCCTCGCTGCCCTCGCCGCTCCAGCCCCGGTGGCGCCTTGAGCCAGCCGGACGAGACGGTCTCGGACTTGTTCACGGTCGGGATCCTCGCGTGACGTGTGAGAAAACTCCCGCTGCCGACCTATGATGGCGAGGTGACATGAGGGCTGTTGGTCTTCACTCAGAGCCGCCATGCGACATCGGGCGCGACCCCACAGGCTCGGCGGGGGAAATCACATGAGCCGTGGAGGTAGGTGGCTCGTTGCGATGTCGCTCGTAGCACCTTTTTGGTCTGCATCAGCACAACGGCCGCTTCGGGTGCAGAACGATCCAATACTGCGCCCCGGCGACGTGCTCCGGATTAGCGTGTGGCGCCACCCCGAGCTGAGCGGCGACTTTGAGGTCGCCCCCGATAGCACATTGGTGCATCCGGTGTACCAGGCCATCAGGGTTGCGGGGGCACCCCTCACGGTCGTGAAGGAACGGCTGCGCGGCCTGCTGACCACCTATGAGCAGGAGGTGCAACTCGTGATCGAGCCCCTGTTTCCGGTGACCGTCGCGGGTGAGGTGCGTGTGCCCAACCTGTATCGATTGTCACAGGGGACGACGTTCGCGCAGGCGATCGGGCAAGCAGGGGGGGCGACGGAACAGGGCCGGTTGGACAAGGTGCGCGTGATCCGCAGGGACAGCGAGATGACGATAGACCTGGCCGGTGGGTATTCGAAGTATGAGGCACTGCCGATCGCGTCCGGCGATCAGGTACTTGTGGGTCGTCGGGGTAACTTCAACCTCCTGCGGGACGTGTTGGTGCCGATCACCAGTCTGACCGCCGCCGTCGCGGCGGTCCTCGCTTACAGCCGACGGTGAGGCGGGCGATGGGTGACGACCCGCGCGGCGATTCCGGCGACCTCGCTCCGGCGAGGCACGTTGCGGGCCCGTCGACCGACCGGCTGGAGCCGGAGCTGCTGGTTAGCACCGTCCGCTTTAACGAGCTCATTCGGACGCTGCGTCGGCACCTGTGGTTGGTCCTGGGCGTGGCGGCAGGGGCTGTCGCGGCCACGGGCTATGTCGCCTATCGGGTGGGGCCGGTCTATCGTGCGGTCGCTGTCATTCGCTTGGCGGACTCGCGGCGCGCGCTGACCGGTGGCGTCGTGGAGGATCCCGGCGACGGCGGTGAGGGCAGGTTTGCCGACCCGCTGTTGTCGCAGGTGCAATTGCTCACCAGCCGCACGGTCGTCGGCTCCGTCGTCGACAGCATGCCGATGCTGCGAGTTGAGACACGGAACGTTCCGGCGAGCCTGCTCGCGGACGTGGCGGTGGCGGACACTGCGGAGGCCGACACGTTTGACCTCGCATTCGGCCGAGACAGCCTGGTGGTGCGAGCGCGGTCCGTCGAGCGGCGCACGACCTACGGTACCGCCATGGAGGTTGGTGGCATTCGCTTCGCGGTCCTGAAGGGGGCGCACGCGAGACGAGGGCTGTTGCGGGTCGACAGCCGCGAAGTCGCGATCACGCGCCTGATCGCTCACCTCCGTGTCACGTCCCGAGCGCGCACCGACATCGTCGATGTGGCGTATTCCGCGCCGGACCCGCAGCGCGCCGAGCAAGTGGTGAACCATGTGGTCGACGTGTTCCGCTCCACAAGTGCCGAAGCCGCGCAACGGCAGTCGAGACTGCGGCGCGAGTTCCTTGAGGGGCAGCTCAAGATCAACGATTCGCTCCTAGCCGACGCGCGGGACGCTCTCACCGCGTTTCACCGGCGCGCTCGTGCCTACCGCTCCGGAGAGTCTTTGGCACCTGAGCTGACAGGACTGCCGGCCGGTCTCGACCTGGAGCGCGAGCAACTGGATGCGGAGCGCCGGAGATACGAGGGCCTCCTGGTGTCACTCCGGGATAGCAGCGCCAGCCGCAAACCGGTGCAAACCGCGTTATCCGTGCCCGGCGTGGCCGCGAATCCAGCAGTTACCCAGCTGAACGCTCAGCTCTTCCAATACGAGACGGAACGCGACTCGCTGGCGAGCCGCGCGCCGAAGCACCCAGACCTGCCGCGCCTCAATCTGCTGATTTCTTCCACTGAAGCGAAGCTGCTTCGCGCCGTGCAGGCCGGGGTGCAGAGCTCTATCGCCTCACTCGACGGCCGCATCGCCGCGATGAACGACGTGCGCGCGCGCCATCAGCGGCTGTCTGCCACCGAAGCCGAGGAGGCCCGGCTGACGGAACGGGTCGAGAACGCGCGGAAGGTCGCAGACGAGCTCCGAATCGAGTACCAAAAGGCAGGGATCGCTGAGGCGGTTACGGTCGGGCAGGTCGAGATCGTCGACCACGCCATCGTCCCCACGAAGCCAATCGGATTCGGGCTCGCCGAGCAGCTCGCGCTCGGGTTGCTTGTGGGCCTCGTGCTCGGAGCGGGGGGGGCTGTTGTGGCCGAACGGCTGAGCAGCTCCATCGCTGGGCGCGTTCAGGTGGAGCAGCTCGGCATGTCTGTGCTAGGTATCGTACCGCATTTCAACCGGGACGGAGCGAAGAAAGAGGCGAAGCACACCGACGCGCTGGTCGAGGCGTTCCGCGGTATCCGCCTCGGCGTGATGAACGCGTATGGGGCCGCGGGTCCGGTCGTGGTGGCGGTCACGAGCCCGGGGATCGGCGACGGGAAGTCGTTTGTCAGCTCGAACATGGCGCTCGCGTTCGCCCATGCCAACCATCGCACCCTACTGGTCGATGCTGACCTCCGGCGGGGCGGGCTCAACCGCGTGCTGCAGCTGCGGCGGATGCCGGGCTTGACGGACTTCCTCGCCGGCGAGGCCTCGCTGGAGCAAATCGTGCAATCCACCACCCATCCGTCCCTCGACCTTCTTGCCAGCGGGTCCCGCCGCCGCGATGCACCCGAGCTGCTCGGCTCCGGACGCATGGTCGACCTCGTGACTGGCCTGCGTTCCCGCTACGGGGTCATCGTGCTCGACACGCCACCGCTTGGGGCGGGGGTGGATGCCTTCACGTTGACCACGCTCGCCGGGAGCTTGCTGATGGTGCTCCGGCTGGGAAGGACCGAACGGGAATTGGCGGAGGTCAACCTCGAGCTCCTGCGACGTCATCCGGTACGGCTGCTGGGTGCGGTACTCAACGACGTGCGGGATGGGTCGGAGTATCGCTACTACGGATACTACTTGGAAGGTTACGATCAAGCGGCGGAACCGCTGTTCCACCCGCTTGTGGCCAGCAGACCGGAGAG
>Ga0209690_1000550_pt1 | contig 20338 bp, 19 predicted proteins | sample GraSoiAngelo_150_FD_186164 | JGI IMG/M metagenome (GOLD analysis project Ga0209690, IMG submission 186164) | Grasslands soil microbial communities from the Angelo Coastal Reserve, California, USA - 14_1009_09_40cm (SPAdes) (version 2) | ecosystem: Environmental > Terrestrial > Soil > Grasslands ...
CTCAGCCTGATGCGCCTTCCAAACCAGCCGCGCGGGCAGACGCCGGAACCGCGGCCTCCAGGCTGGGGCTACTTCTTTCGGTGGCGCAAGCTTATGCAAGGTATGCTCCTTTTTAGTTGGGGGGCGACGCGTACCGCAAGCGGTGCCGCTTGACACCCAAGCCAAGGGTCTTCGCCATTGGTCGCCTCTCCGGACAACCGGCGTCAAGGAGGCTGCCGAAGATGCGACCTAAAACACCGACCCTCGAGCAACTGGCGTCGATCGCCGACGAGTACAGGCTGCACCTCAGCGAAGGTGAGCTAGACCAGTTTCGGGCATTGATGCCGACAACGCTCGGCTCCTATGAGCGGATTGATCAACTGGAGCAGCCGCTTCCGAATGTTCGCTATCCTCGGCAGCCTGGCTACCGGCCGGCACCCTCAGAAAATCCCCTGGGCGCGTGGTACTGGCGTTGCTCAATCAAAGGAGCTGACACAGGCCCGCTGAAGGGTAAGCGACTCGCGATCAAAGACAACGTCTGCGTTGCGGGGGTCCCGATGATGAATGGGGCCTCGGTGCTCGAAGGCTACGTGCCCGAGATTGATGCAACGATCGTCAGTCGGATACTGGATGCAGGCGGCGAGATCGTAGGCAAAGCGGTCTGTGAACACCTTTGCTTCTCCGGGTCGAGCTTCACCTCTGATACCGGGCCGGTCCACAACCCGCACGATCCCACCCGTTCTGCCGGAGGCTCGTCCAGTGGAAGCGCCGCGTTGGTGGCAGCGGGCGAGGTCGAGATGGCCATCGGCTGCGACCAGGGCGGCTCGATCCGCATTCCTTCTTCCTGGTCAGGAGCTTACGGCCTGAAGCCCACTTACGGCCTGGTCCCCTACACCGGCGTCTTTCCAATCGAGCTGACACTCGACCACGCCGGGCCCATCGCCGGCACGGTGGCGGATGTGGCCGGGCTCCTTCAAGTGATAGCAGGCGAAGACCAGCTTGATCCGCGACAGCGAGGAGTCAAGACTGCGAACTATCGAGACGCGTTGACGGGTGACCTGAAAGGTCTGCGAGTCGGCATCGTGCCAGAGGGATTCGAGTGGCCAGGGGTTTCCGAGGCCGACGTGGATGATGCCGTGCGGGAGGCTGCAGCGGCTTTAGGTCGTCTCGGAGCGCAGGTGCGCGAGCTGTCTGTCCCCATGCACCGCGAGGGAATCCATATCTGGAACGGAATTGCCATCGAGGGCGCGACCATGCTCATGGTGCGCGGAAATTCGATGGGCACCAATTGGAAGGGCCTTTACAACGTTTCGCTGCTCGATGCTTACGCTCGCGGCCGGCTCACGCGCGCCGACGACCTATCCGACACCGTCAAGCTGATACTTCTGCTCGGTCAGTACCTACAGGATTCATACCACGGGCACTACTACGCGAAGGCGCAGAATCTCGCTCGTGCCTTGACTCGCGCATATGACGAGGCGCTGGAGCAGGTTGATGTGTTGCTGATGCCAACCATTCCAATGAAGGCCACCCCCCTGCCCGGGCCCGACACCGGCTTCGCGGAGCGCATCGTGCTCGCCATCGGCATGATCTTCAACACCTGTCCGTTCGACGTGAGCGGGCATCCGGCGATGTCAGTGCCATGCGCCGTGTCCGGAAATCTTCCTATCGGAATGATGCTGATCGGTCGATACTGGGAGGAGGCCACTGTCCTCCGCCTAGCGCACACGTTCGAACAGACTGGTGCCTACACTCCCAAGGCTCGGCCTATTGCAGTAGCTGGACGATCAAGGTAAGGATTGAGCCCCGAGCTTGCTCGGGGCTCATTCATAAAGTGAGATTCCCGCGAGGTGTTCGCACCGTGGGAAGGTTAATAGATCGATTCAGCGCGTTCGGAAATCGGGACTGGTAATCATTGCGTGCAGCAGAGTAGCGGCGCATAGCGCGGTTGGTCGCTGGCGTTGCTGCACGAAAATATCAGCCGGTCAGATCTCCTGAGCGGCCCGCATGGCTGCGATTTCGTCCTCCGTGTAACCCAGTTCGCCCAACACCTCTGCCGTGTGCTCGCCCAACTCCGGTGGCGGCCGCCGAAGCGTGGCCTCCCCCGAGCTGTAACGGACCGGATGCTTGAGAACCCGGACACGCCCGGCGCGGGGATGTTCAAACTCGAGCACCGGAGCGATGTCCTTTACTACGTCGTCGGCGAAGGTCTCGGTCAGACTGTTCACGGGCGCGCACCAGATGTGCTGGGCGCGCAGGAGCTCGACCCATTCCGCTGTAGTGCGCTCGCGGAGCAACGGGTCGAGAGCTTCACGAACCTCATCGCGCTGCCTGAAGGCGATCGCGGGATCCAGGTAAGGGTTCAGCGCGGGAGGGTGGCCGAGGGCCTCGCTGATCGCGCTCATCGGCGCCATCGAGATCGCCAGGTGGCCATCTGCGGTCGCGTAGAAGCCGTACGGCACCGAGTGAAATGTGTCAGCGACCGGCATCCGAGGGCGCCGCAAGTGCGCCCCGTTCAGGTGGTAGACCACCGGCTCGGTCTGGATATCCAGCGCGGCTTCCATCATGACCACCTCGACTCGCTGTCCCTCACCGGTGCGCTCCCGGTGAAATAACGCGCCCAGGATTCCCATCGCGAGGAGGCTCGCGCTGTGCTGATCGACAATTGCCGCAGCCGAAACCGTCGGCCCCTGGGATTCGGTACCGGTGTTGGCGCCGAGGCCGGAGATGGCTTGGAGCAGGAGGTCCTGGCCAGGAAGGTGGCGGTACTGTCCGTCGCTGCCGTACCCGGAGCCGGACGCATAGATGACCCTGGGATTGATCTCCTTGATCCGCTCATAGCCCAGCCCGAGTCGGTCCAGCACTCCCGGACGGTAGTTCTCGATGACCACATCCACCCTCGCGGCGAGCTTGCGTGCGGCCTCCGCACCACGCTGGCTTTTGAGATTCAGCGCGACGCTGCGGAGATTTCGATTGGCGAGCATGAAGAAGGCGCTGACCCCATTGATGAAGAGCTCGGCCCCTGCCCAGTTGCGCTCCCACGCACCCCGCCCGGGAGGCTCGAGCTTGATCACCTCCGCCCCCATGTCCGCCAGGTACTGGCAGGCTGCAGGTCCAAGAAGAAACTGCGTGAACGCAAGGATGCGCACGCCGGACAGGAGCCCCAGGCTTCTCTGCTCGGTCAATCCACCAGCTGCATGATGTGCGTTGCCACCGCGACCAGATCGTCGTGCTGGTTCTTGACCTCGACCTTCGCCACCGTACGTTCCCGGTCACGCTCGATGCCGGTGATCTCGTAGTCGATGGTCAGCGTGTCACCGAAGTAGACGGGCTTGAGAAACCTGATCCGGTCGTAACCGACCGAAACCATTGGCCGGTCGAAGTCCTGGAGGATGTGGCTGGAGGCTGCCGATGTGTATCCGACGATGAGCGCGCCATGAGCGACCCGATGACCCAGGCTGGTCTTGCGGCAGTACTCCTCGTCGACGTGGTTTGGATCCAGGTCGCCGGTGATACCGGCGAAGAGATAGACGTCCGACTCGCTCACCGTCTTTGTGATCCGGGTCCGAAGCCCGACGGGTATGTCGTCGATCGACCTGCCGCTCACCGATGGCAACGTCCGGCTCCTACCACCACGCGGTGCCCGCGCTCAGCCCGCCATCCACGAAGACGGTCTGGCCGGTCACGAAGCGTGCAGCGTCCGAAGCGAGAAACAGGACCACGTCGGCGACATCATCGGGTTGGCCCACGCGCCTCAAGGGTGTGTTGTCGATGGTCGCCTTGACGCGCTCCGGATGTTGATCCATGTAAGCCCTTGTGAGCGGAGTCTCGATGATTCCGGGCCCGACTGCGTTGACCGTCACACCGCGCGGCCCCCACTCGATGGCTAGGCTTCGAACCAGACCGGACAGGCCTGCCTTGGTGGCCGTGTACGCCGCCCGCAGGTCCATTCCGTGGATAGCGGACACCGAGCTTGTAATCACTACCCGACTCCCCGGCCGCTCGAAAAGCAGGGGCGCAAAGACCTGACAGGTCACGAACACGCCATACAGGTTGGTCTCCAACATCTCCCGCAGCGGTTCGTCAGGCAGCTCCAGCGCCTTCACGCGCGTGTTCACCCCCGCGTTGGGGATCAGGATGTCGAGCTCGGTCAGTCTCTGCCGGACGGCTTCCAGAGCGCCGCGCTCGCGCACATCTGCGAGCTCGGCGGTGGCGAGGGGATCATCCACGAACTCAGTTCGGAACGCAGCGATCTGCTCTGTGGACTTGCCTATGGCGATCACCCGGGCGCCCCCGCGGCGCAGCGCCCGGACGATGGCAAGGCCGATGCCACGCGTGCCACCGGTGACCAACGCCGTGCGGCCTTCGAAGCTCAAGGGATCGCTTTGGCGTCAACACGCGCGAACGGCTCCAGGATGTGCCTTGCGAAAAGCTCGAGCTGATGCGGATCCGCCGTCATCGTGTGAAGAAAGATCTCTTCAACACCCACGTCGATTCGCTCCTGGATGCGGCGCTGAATGTCGTCGATCGTGCCGGTGAGATAAACGGCCTCAATGTAGTCCCACGGTCGCTCATCGGACACGACGGCCATCAGGTAGCGCTTCTGCTCCTCGATGGCGGCTTTTTTGGGCGCCTTCTCACTGAGCCAGCAGAAGTTTTCGTGCGCGACAGTGAACATCTTCCGTCTGCGACTGGTGCCCTGGCGCTTCAGCTCCGCGTCGATCTTGCCGAGGTCCTCGGCGATCTGCGGCGGGGCGGCGGTCGGTCGCGCGATCCATCCATCCCACCGGCAGATACGCGCCAGCACGTTGGCGGACATTTCGGGCTGCTCAGGTGAGGCGGCGTGCGTGTACTGGCCGCCGCCGGCGACCCAGACTGGCGGGGCTTGGCCGATCGGTTCGATCGTGATGTCGCTCAAGCGGTAGTAGGAGCCCTCGAACGTGACATGGCCGCCCTTCAGGAGCTGCATAGATGCTTCGAGGACCTCGTCCGTGCGTGCGCCACGCTGCTGGCGCGAGCTGCCCGTCGACTCGAACTCCGGCGGGAACCACCCCGTCCCCACGCCGTAGATGAAGCGGCCACCGCTCAGATGCTGGAGGGTGGAGATCTCCTTCGCCAGCACGACCGGCTGGCGCGTCGGCAGCACAAGCACAGAGGTGCCGAGCTTGATCTGACTGGTGACGGCGGCGACGTGAGAAAGCGTCATCATCGGCTCGGTCCAGCTCACCCTGTAGAACCGCCTCGCCGTAAGCAGGTGGTCGGTGATGAAGAGCGAGTTGAACCCCAGCTCCTCTGCCATGACGGCAAATCGGCGGATCTGGCCGCCGTGCGTCGCGGCCTCACCCGGAAGGAGGTACGAGGGCACGAAAACCCCGAGCTTCATGCCAAGGCTTTCGCTTCGCCGCCCTTTTCCTCCAGCTCGCCCGCGGCGACGAGCGCCACACGAATGCGTTCCCTCTCGGCATCCGAGATGGGCAGGAGCGGTGGTCGGACCGTCTCGCGGTCGATGATTCCCTGCATCACGAGCGCGGCCTTGGCGCGCGCCCTGTAGTTTCTGACCGGAGGAGCGAAAATGGCGTCGACCAGCGGGGTCAGTCGGTCCATGATGCGGCGCGCCTGGTCGTGCCGGCCTGCCAGCGCGTGGGTGACCAGGTCGACCTGCTGCTGGATCGCGACCGCTCCGAAACCAATCAATGCGCCCTGCGCGCCGAGCACGAATGACTCGTAGATGAAGTTGTCGTTTCCGGTCAGGTAGATGCACTCGGGGCGAGCGGCTTTGACCGCGTCGCGGACCTCAACAAACCGCTTGCGATCGAACGACGCCTCCTTGATCGCGACGACCTGAGCCACCCTGCACATGCGATCGAGAGTCTGCGCGTCGAAGTTGACGCCGCCCAGCGCGGGCTGAAGCTGAAATAGGACGAGCGGCAACCCGGTGGCGTCGCCGATTGCGGCGTGGTATCTGACCGGCAGCTCCGGATCGAGGGGAAGCCCGTGGTAAGCGCCGATCGGAAAGACGAGCAGGCCGGCGGCACCGACCTCCTTGATTTCGCGCGCCAGGTCCACCGCCTGCGCGGTGAACTGCGCGCCCAGCCCGGCGATCACCGGGATACGGTCGCCGACCTCGGCCAGCACCAGGTCGAGCACCCGCAGCCGCTCCTTCTGCCACAGGTGCGGGCCCTCGCCGGTGTCGACGTTGATGGCAAGCGCTTTGGGTCTGGCCCTGGCCACATGACGGATGTACCTGCGCAGACCAGCCTCGTCGATCCCGGCGTCCACAGTCATGGGCAGGACGGTCGCCGGGATCATGCCCTCAAGGTCCAGCCTCATCTACACCTCCCCCATCCGAAGGTATCAGCGTTCCTGCACGAACTGGATCAGGACGCCGTCGGCGCGCTGGGGATCGACATATCCGATCTGCGTCCGGCGGGCGCCTGACCTTGGCGCGATGTCAAGCATGCGGAAGCCACGAGACTTCGCGTCGTCAAGTGCGGCGGCCACGTCGTCCACCTTGATGGCAAGGTGATGCACGCCCTCACCGTGCCTGGCGAGAAAGACGCCCAGCTCGGAGCTGTCGTCAAGCGGCTCCAGCAGCTCGACGGTTGCCGATCCCGACCCGAAGAACGCGACCCGCACGTCCGGAAAACCCTCCTCGCCACGAAACTCGAGCCCGAGTGCGGTCTCAAAGTGCAATCTGGAGTCGTCGATCGAACGCACGGCCCAGCCGATGTGGTGGACCATCGCCACGTCAGCCGAGCGCGTCCGGCGGCCTGGTGGTCATGATTGACATCCCCAGACGGCCACGAGGATAGTATGGCCCATGGTCGCGGAAATCCATTTCCTTTTTTGCGCGACCCCGCAGTCATGAGCGCCGGCTCGGAACTCGACGGCAAGGTGGCAGTTGTCACCGGAGGCAACCAGGGAATTGGTCTTGCCATCGCCCGCGCCATGGCCGCCGCGGGCGCGTCGGTCGCGATCGCAGCCCGAACGGAAGAGTCGCTCGAGCGCGCGGCCCGCACGGTTCGCGGTCTCGGCGTCGACTGCCTGGCCATCCCATGCGATGTCCGCGATCCCGAGTCCGCCGACACCATGGCGGCAGGCGTGCTTCAGCACTTCGGCCATGTCAACGTGGTCGTTGCGAATGCCGGCATCGCTGGCGCCATCCGCCCCATGCACGAGATCACATACGAGGAGTGGCGGGACTGCTTGACAACCGACCTCGACGGCGTGTACCTGACGTTCCGCCGTTTTCTACCGAGGATGATCGAGGCCGCCCAGGGAGGGAGCCTGATCGCGGTTTCGTCGATGACCGGCAAGCGACCGCTGCCCGAACGGACGCCATACTGCGCCGCCAAGATGGGCGTCATCGGCCTCGTGCGCAGCCTGGCCATGGAGCTCGGCCAGCACGGGATTCGCGTCAACAGCGTCTGCCCGGGAGCAGTCGGTGGCGAGCGCCTCGACAGGGTTGTCCGCCAGAGCGCGCAGGCGCGCGGCATCACGGAGGCCGAGGCGATGCACCAGTTCAGTGATGCGTCCCCCCTGAAGCGGACGACCAATGTCGAAGAGGTCGCCGCCGCGTGCGTATTCCTGGCCAGCGATGCCAGCTCGGGCATCACGGGTGAAGACATGAACGTCTCCGCCGGCGTAGTCATGTATTGAGCCGCACCGCCTCTCCTGCGCGGAGGGAGCGGCGATCGGCAGCGACCCGCCGCAAGCTGCCCATCCTCTCGGACGTCGCTCAGCAGGCTGCGGTTTCGCTCACGACAGCCTCGCGCGCGCTGGATCCCGACAATAGCCACCCGGTCAGCGATCGCACACGCGCCCGCGTCCTGGCCGCAGCCACGCGCCTTGCTTACAGGCCGAACCCGATGGCGCGGGCCCTGAGGACGAGGCGTGTCCCAACCATCGCCATCGTTGTCCACGACGTGACCGACCCATACTTCGCCGAGATCGTCCGGGGCGCGACCGCGGCCGCATCCTCGCGCGGCTTTCTGACTGTGGTCTGCAGCAGCGACCGTGACCCTCTGACCGAGCTGCGCTATGTCGAGATGTTGAGCCTGAGCCGGGTGTCCGGCGTGATCTTCGCAGGCGGAGGCCTTGACGAGGCTCACTACCGCCGCCGCATGGGTGACTACGCGCGTAGCATCGCGCATTACGGGGGCGCTATCGTCGCCCTCGCCCCGCGGTCCGAGCGATGGCCTGCCGAGATGCCTGACAACCGCGCCGGCGCTCGCCTCGTAACCCAGCACCTGCTGGCGCTCGGTCATGTTCGGATCGCCATGATCAGCGGCCCGGCGACCCTTCGGACCAGCCGGGAACGAGAGCTCGGATATCTCGAGGTCATGGAGGGTGCCGGCGCCGACGCGGTTGTGGTGCGGGCCGATTTCACCACCGCCGGAGGAGCTGCCGCGATGGCCCGTCTGCTGGCGGACCGCTCACCAAGCGCTGTGTTCGTAGCGAGCGACACGATGGCGCTGGGCGCTCTTGCCGAGTTGCGACGGCAAGGCCTTGGCGTCCCAGAAGATGTCTCCGTGGCCGGATTTGACGACATTCCCGGACTGGAGTTCATCCATCCGAGGCTGACTACAGTCCACGTCCCCATGGCCGAGCTCGGTGCTGCGGGCGTGCAGCGTCTGATGCGCTACCTGGAGGGCGACGACACCAGCACTACCACGAGGCTGCACGCTGTGGAGCTGATGGTTAGAGAGAGCACGGGGAGGCCGCGCGGCGAGGACTCGTAGTCGAGCGCTTCGGTTAGGACCAGGAGGGCGAGATGGCATATGACCGAAAACAGGGCCAACACCAGGTGGCGCAGTCGAGCCGGCCCGACTATCGCCTCGAGGTCGGGCGTGCGGAGGTGCCGCTGGGGTCACCGCGAGACTTTGTGGTCCTCGACCCCGCGCGAGCCGCCACCCTGAAGGCGTGGACGTCGACGCTGATCCCCGCCGCTGGGAGGCGGCCTGATGCCGGGAGTGTCGGCGCGGCGGAATACATCGACGCCACCGTGCATCTGGTTCCCTCGATCCGACCGGTGCTCATCCACGCCATCGACGAGGTGGAGCGCCTAGCCAGGACCACGACCAGGAGAGGGTTCTCGGAATGCAGCGCGGAGGAGCGGGAAGCGATACTGCGGCAGTTCCTGTCTGGGGGCGACCGCGACGCGTTCAGCATGGTCAGCGACTTCACGTACGAGGCGTACTACGGCCACCCGAAGGTGCTCGCCGCCATCGAGGCGAAGAGCGGGTGGCGAGGCAATGCAACGATGACGGGCAGCCCGATCGCCCCGTTCGACACCTCGCAGCTGGAGCGCGTGCGCGAGCTGCCTCCCCGCTACCGCATTTTCGAAGGCGGCCCAGAGGTCAAGCGATGAGCCGCGAACCGGACGCAGACGTCCTCGTCATCGGGTCGGGGGCGGCGGGGGCCGCAATCTGCAGCCGGCTGGCTGGTCGAGGCGCCAGGGTGATGTGCCTGGAGCAGGGTGAGTGGGTCGATCGCGCCCGGCTGCCGAAGTCGCATCCCGATTGGGAGGTGCGCGGCCGGCGCTATTGGGCCGCCAACCCGAACGTGCGGCGATGGCCTGCCGACTACCCGGTGAGCAGCGAGGGGCAGGATCCGATCGATGTCTACATGTACAACGCCGTCGGCGGGAGCCAGATCGGCTTCGCCGGAAACTACTGGCGGATGGCGCCTTCAGACTTCAAGGTGCGCTCGCTCGATGGCGTCGGCGCCGACTGGCCCTTCGACTATGAGGAGCTGGCGCCCTACTACGCAATCAACGAGGCCGAGGTCGGAGTCGCCGGCCTCGCCGGCGATCCGTGCGGCCCACCCCGCGAACCTCTCCCCAATCCGCCCGCTCCGATCGGGCGGCCCGGCCAGCTGCTCGTGAACGCCTACGAGAAGCTCGGTTGGTACTGGTGGCCGACCGAGCAGGCGATCACAACCCGGGCTTACCGTGGGCGCCCGGCGTGCGACAACCGCGGCTGGTGTACGTTTGGATGTCCCCAAGGGTCTCTGTCCACCGCCGACCTGACGTACTGGCCCGGCGCGCTCAAAAACGGAGTCGACCTACGGACCCAGGCCCGCGTCGGCGAGATCGTGATCGGCGAGGACGGCCGCGCCCTCGGCGCGCGCTACTACGACCAGGATGGCGTGGTCCGGGAGGCGCGCGCCGCCGTAACCGTCGTCGCATGCGGCGGATTGGGCACGCCGCGGCTGCTGCTCATGTCCACCTCGCCCTCCCATCCGGACGGACTTGCCAACTCGAGCGGACTGGTCGGCAAGAACCTGATGGTGCACGTCCAGAGCTTCGCGACCGGTCTTTTCGAAGAGCCTGTCGACGGCTGGAACGGGACCTGGGGCGGGACGGTATCGACCCGCCAGTTCTATGAAACCGATCCCGCTCGGGACTACCTGCGCGGGTTCATCATGAGCGGATGCCGGGGTTGGTCTCCGCTCAACCTGGCGCTGCAGATCGCGCCGTGGGGTTCAGGGCACCACCGGGCGTTCGACGAGCGGATCAACCACGAGATCTCCCTCTACCTCTGCGGTGAGGACCTGCCGGAGGAGTCGAACCGCGTGGAGCTCGATTGGGACCACCTGGACGGCTTCGGCATGCCTGGCGTGGTCACCCACCATGAGCTGAACGACAACAGCCGCCGGCTAGGCCGGGACATGATCGGCCATGCCCACCAGGTGCTCGAGGCAGCCGGGGCCAGGAGCGTTCGCGACTTCGGGCTCGCACCGATCTGGGGATGGCACCTCCTCGGGACCGCGAGGATGGGAGATGATCCGCGCACGTCGGTCGCTGACCGCTTCAACCGCGCCCACGACGTGCCCAACCTCTTCATCGCCGACGGCAGCAGCATGCCGACGAGCGCCGGGGTGAACCCGAGTGCCACGATTCAAGCGCTTGCGCTCAGATGTGCGGACCAGATCTGGGAGAGCCGGCGCGACTACGACAGGGGCCGCTCCTCGCAGATCCGGTAGGCATCCGCCCAGGGACGGACACGCTCGAAGGCCGCGCTGGCACCGAGCACATCGACGTCAGCCTCGCGGCGGCCGATGATCTGCATCCCAACCGGCAGCCCACCCGACAGTCCGGCAGGAATCGACGCGGACGGATGGCCGGAGAAGTTCGTCAGATACGTAAGGCACCAGCCGATGAGGGGATCAACCGCCTCCCCGTTGATCTGGGTCGGCCCCAGCGTGTTGCCGTCGGTGGCGTTCTTGACCGGCAGGCACGCCAGGGTGGGCGTGACGAGCAGGTCGTAGCTCTGCATCACCGATTCGATTGCGTCGTACACCTCGGTGCGCAACACCATGTCGTTCCACACGTCCATGGCCGACATGCCGTAACCGATCTCGATCCAGTGCCGGTACTCCGGCGGCAGGTCCTCGGGATGGTCGCGCATGAGATCGACACCGGCGGCTTTGAGACCCTCGAGTCCCGAGATGTTCAGCGGCATGATCATGCGGTTCCAGAGGTCGCTGAGCTCACGCTGCGAGCGCTTGATGCCGACCTTGACCGTCTCGACGATGGCCCCGGCGTCGACAAATCCGCGCACGGCGTCGGCCACCACGACGGCGACCGCCGGCTCGATTGGATACACGTCGAAGTCGGGGCTGTAGGCGACCCTGGACCCACTCAACGTATGCGATAACGCGGCGCTGAAGTCCGGCGTGCTCGTCAGCGAGAACGGGTCGCGGGCGTCGGGCCCGGCCAGGATTTGCAGGCCGATCGCCGCGTCCTCGACCGTTCGCGTGAGCGTGCCTTCGAACAAAAACGGGTTCAGGCTCCCGAACGCGTTCGGGCGGAACGTGTACGGCACTCGGCCGTATGAGGCGCGGTAGCCGAACACGTTGCACCATGCGGCCGGGATCCGGATCGAGCCGCCGCCATCGGTCCCTTCCGCGATTGCCACGAGCCCATCGGCCACTGCGGCCGCGCTTCCGCCCGAAGAACCGCCTGGATTCCGGCTTAAATCAAACGGATTGTGGGTTGGTCCGAAAAGGTAGTTGTCGGCGATCCCACGCAGGCCCATGATCGGCGCGTTGGTCTTGCCGACCAGGATCGCCCCCGCGCGTTCCATCCGCTCCGCGTACGGACAGTAAGCGTCAATCACCTGGTTTCGAAGGGCACGGATGCCTCCAAAGGTCGCCGGCCATCCTGGCTTGAAGTCGAAGAGGTCTTTCATCGCGGTAGGCACGCCGTGCAGCGGGCCAAGGCTTGCGCCCGACATCACAGCCCCCTCCGCGGCGCGCGCTCTCTGCATGGCCTGGTCGAAGTCGAGATAGACCAGAGCTTTGAGGCTGGGGTTGCGTCGCTCGATTCGCTGGATGGTCGCGGCCATCAGCTCGACCGGTGAAAGCTCGCGCGTCCGGATGAGCCGCGCCAATTCCGCGGCCGAGACCCAGGCGTTCTGATCGGGCTCGGCCATCGGGCTCAATTTTGACGGAACCGCAAGTACATGAATTTAGAAGACGCGCGCGCGAGCCGGTTCAGCAGCTGTGGTGCCGCGGCGGATTCATCGGTCGGTCAGCGTTGGGCCTTTCTGACCCGTCCAGCTTCTCTCCGCTGAGGATGCTCGACCATCGCGGCTCGAGCGTCCGGATCTGCTCGAGCGTCTCGTCCAGGCTCCAGTCGATATTCAAGAAGCGGGCGTAGTTTCCGCCCAGCATCCGTGCGACGTCATTGGTCGGGATGACCGGATCGTCGCCCGCTGAGCGATTGACCAGGGCGAGCTTCGGAAGCAGCGTCTCCGGAAACTCGAAGCCCGGGTAATCGGTGGCCCAGCAGACGCGGCTCAGCGGGCAGCCGAGCTGCCGCGCCCGCCTCAGAAAGCCATAGGTCTCTCGCTGGTCGAGCGTGCTGTTCAGGAAGCTCATGTCCAGGTAGACGTTGCGGTGGCGCGAGATCAGCACCAGGCATTCGTCGATCCATGGGTGGCCGGCGTGGCAGATGAGCAGACGCAGGCTTGGAAACGCGCGCGCGACGTCGTCGAGCAGGACCGGCCAGCCGTAAATGAGCACCGTGTCGCCGACAGGGGTGGTTGAGAGATGGACCATCACCGGGATGTCGAGCTCCGCCGCCTTCGCGAAAATCGGAAAAGCCAGGTCGCGGTCGTTGGGCGCCCAGTGGTCGTACATCGGGTAAAGCTTCAGGCCGGTCAGCCGGAGGTTGGTGATTGCCCGCTCCAACTCAGCGACCGCCGCCTTGACTCCGCGGAACTTGGGGTTGACCGCAGACATGCCGATGAACGTGTCGGGATACTTCCTCACGAGCGCGGCGATGTAGTCGTTGCCCTTGTCGATGCTTGGGGGACCCTCGACCCCGGTCACACCTGCGATGTCGACCGTGCCGCGGGCCTCGTACCGCGTGTACTCGGAGGGGGCCACCGCCAGGATCGTGCATTTGTCGACTCCCACACCAGCGTGATCGCGGATAAGAGTCTCCGGGTCGATCGGTTCCCACAGGTACTCCAGACCCTTCCAGTCCTCGTCCCGGGGGTCACGGTCTTCGGGCAGCGAGCCGTGCGACTGGAAGTAGCCCATGGTCATCTCTTTGATGAACCGCTCGTAGCCGGGGTATAGGCCGGCCGCAAGCACGTGGTTGTGGGCGTCGATGATCATCGTTTGTCTCCTTTGGTTCCGACTGCCGCCAGGGCGCCAGCGACCAGCGGCACCACCACACCCGGCCCCTCAGACATGATGCGCGCGGCCGGAAACAGCGACGAGCCCATCGCGACCGCGGCGGCGCCGGCCTGCAGGTAGGCGGCCGCGTTGGCGGCATTGATGCCGCCCGTCGGGACGATCCGGGCTCGCGGGAACGGCTGCAGCAGAGACGCCATGTACGAAGGTCCAAGCGGCTCGACCGGAAAGAGCTTCAGCAACTCGGCGCCGTGGCGGAGGGCGGTGTCAACTTCGGAGGCGGTGAACACACCCGGGAGGATCAACAGCCCGCGCCGCCGGGCGGCTTCCACCAGCTCGGGATTGAGCCCCGGCGCGACCAAGAACTGGGCGCCGGCAGCCGCCGCGTCCTCCAGCTCGGTGAGGGTGCGGACGGTCCCGGCACCGACCAGCGCCGATGGATGTTCGCGGCGAAGCCTCCCGATGGCGCGGGCGGCGTTCGGCAGCGTGAACGTCACCTCGATCACCTCGAGACCGGCTTCGATCGCGCATGTCGCGGAGGCCACCGCGAGCTCGAGGTCGTCAAGCCGGACAATCCCGATCAGCCTCGACTTCAGCAGCCGCTCGACCGGGCTCAACGCCCGACCTCTCGGCCTTCGCGCGCGAGAAGCGCGATGACATCGGCGGCGTCGAGCCGGAAGAGGTCGCCGCGCAGAGTCATCTTCAGCGCGCTCATCGCCAGGCCTCGTTCGAGGCCGCGCTCGAGCGATCCGTCCAACAGGCCCCACACCAGGCCGGCCACGAACGCATCGCCTGCGCCGACGCGGTCGACGGTCTCCACCGGGTGGCCGCGGCGCTCGATCGAAACTCCGTCGCGGGAAGCAACCGCGCCCTCGGCACCACGCGTGAGGACGACGGTTTCCACGCCGAGGTCCGGGGCTCCATTCACCTCGAACAGGTCTCGCGCGTCCTCTTGTGTGCAGATGAGGACGTCGATAAGCGGTGCAACTTCGCGGACCACGGCGGCCGCGAGCTTCGGGTCCCATAGCTTCTGCCGGTAGTTGACGTCGAACGTTACGGTGGCGCCGGCGCGACGGGCCTCCCGCATCGCGTGCTTGGCCAGCTCGCGACACGAGGCGGACAGCCCCAGGGTGATCCCTGACACATGGAGCACCCGCGTGTCGACCACGGCCGGCCAATCGAAATCGGATGTGGAGGCGAGCGCCATGGTGGAAGCGGCGCGGTCGTAGGTGACGCTGATCGGCCGCGGTGCGGCTCCCAGCTCCACAAAGTAAAGACCTAGCCTGCCGCCGGGCTCCCAGCGCACGAGCGACGTGTCGACGCCTCCGGCCGAAAGCGTGGTGGCGACCCTGTGACCCAGTGGATTGTCAGGAAGGACCGACGTCCAGGCGGTGCGAACCCCGACCCGGGCGGCAGCATAAGCGACGTTGGCCTCGGAGCCGGCCACGTGAACGTCGAAAGCCGGTGCGTCCTCGACCCGGTCGCCGGGTTTCACCGACAGACGGAGCATGGCCTCGCCCAGCGTGACCAGCTGCCGTTTTGGCAAGACTTAGAAGTAGGTCAGGATGGCGTCGATCACGCGGTAGCCGTCGTCGACCACGGGGATCAGCCGCCACTTGTCGAACGCTGTGCACGGATGCGAGATGCCGCATCCGACCACGTCCCCCACCCCAAGCTCCTCAGCCGGGTCAACCTTCATATATGCGTGTTGGTCGTTGACGGCGAAGATCGATGCGCCGTCACCGAGCCGTCGTGCCTTCTCAGCGCCCGACTTGACGAAGCGCGGCACCGGGAGCTCGAGGTCATGGGGGACGTCGCGCTTGCCGAAGCCGATCAGCGCCAGTCCCGGCTCGGGCAAAGACAGAACGACCCCCCACGCTTCAAGAGCTTCCTCAAGCGGTGCCGTTTCGGGAATGCGGCCGCCAAACGGTGACAGGTGTTGGTAATGGATGGCGTCATGCGTCAGGTAGCAGCCGCTGCGGAGGACAAGCGCCACGGGCCGGCTCAGATCCCACGGGCGTCCCAGCGCGGCCACGACACGGTCAGGGAACGCGCTGCCCCCTGCGGTCACGATCACCTGGGGCGTCTTGGCGAAGTGACCCGCTCCATCCAGCTTGAGGACCAGCGCACGCATGTCGCCCAGCAAGGCATCGATCGCGTCGATCGTGCCGCCTAGAGTCTTGGAGCCGATGACGCCCTCGAAGGCCTCCACGCCAGCAAGGATGAGCCGGGGAGAGGAATCCACGGCGCGCGCTACCTCGAGTGCCTGCTCCGGAGTTCGGCACCCGGTCCGCCCGCCGACCGGCCCGACCTCGAGCAGGACCTGCAGAGGGCGATCCAGAGCAGTGTCGCCGAGCGCAGTCTCGAGCAGGCGCACCTCGGCGACTGAATCGACGAGGCAGTAGAAGTCGAACTCCGGGTCGTCGCGCAGCTCGTTCGCAACCCATCGCACCGAGGCGGGCTCGACCAGCTCGTTGGCCAGGATCACGCGGTCGACGTCGAAGGCGCGCCAGATCCTAACCTGGCTCATGGTCGCGGCCGTCACCGCCCACGCACCGGCCTCCAATTGAAGCTTGAGCAGCTGGGGGGACATGGCCGTCTTTCCATGAGGAGCGAGGAGGACGTCATGGTCGCGGCAGTAGCTCGACATGAGCTCGATGTTGTGCCGCAGAGCCGAGTCCTTGATCACCATGACGGGCAACATGAATTCACCGTCGAGGACGTTCCAGCCGCGGGTTCCCACGGAGCGGAGCGGCACGGCCTGCCCCCCAGGAAACGATTTGTAGCGCCAGTCGACAGGCTCCTCCAGCAACGAATCGAGATTGAGAGACCGCGCCTGTGAGCGCGCCATCACCGTTCCAGCTCGCGCATGGCCTCGTCCGCAGTCACGACGCGGCCGTACTTCATGGCCAGGGTCTGCAGGCTCGCGCGGTGAAGCTCCGGCGCGTACGAGGAGACAGCGTCAGCGACGACCGCGGCCTGGAAGCCCTCGTGGAAGGCGCCTCGCGCTGTGTCTTCGACGCAGATCTGCGTGACCGTGCCGGTGATCAGCACGGTGTCGACACCGTGGGCAACGAGCAGGTCGGTCAGCCTGGTGCGATGGAACCCGTTGTAGCCGTACTTGTCGATCTGAGCCTCCCCATGCAGCGGCGCGAGCTCATCGATCACCCCCGCGCAGTCGCGCTCACCCTCGATGTCGCCGTATGTGCGCATGAAGCCTGGCCAGCAGCAGCACACCGGAGGCGCGATGACTGGAGACCACTTCCACATCAAGGTCGGGTAAGGTCCGGCCACAAATCGTGTGAAAACCACCGGCCGTGACCGTTTTCGGAACCAATCGAGCAGCGCGAGGTGAACCTCGATCGTTTCCCGGGCGTCAGGCACCTCGAGCGGAGCCCCGACTCGAACGAAGTCGTTCTGCATGTCCACCACGATCAGCGCCGAAGTCTCGGGGCGGAGCGGGAAAGCCCTGTCGACGGCGTTCACCATCGTCGGGTCAAAGTTAGATCAGCGCCACGCGCCGCGTCGGGCTCATGTGGCGCCGCTAACATCCTGACCATCGATACGTCCTTATTCGCGTTCGCCAGCGACCTTGCGGACGAGGGTATGGCTAGGGTGCTGGACAACGCGTCGGGCCGTGCCGGGCTGGGCGGCATCACGATGGCGGCCGCCTACCACCAGGGCCGCGACATCTTTCCACACAACCCTTCGCGAAAGGTGCACTTCCTGGATGGTGACAGCGTCTTCTTCAGGCCGGATACAGCACGGTATCGCGGCCTGAAACTGCAGCCCAGGGTCAGCGCCCTCGCCCGGGAGTCGGATATCCTCGCCGAGCTCTGTCGCGAGGCGGCCGCACGCTCCTTGCGGGTGCGCGCCTGGACTGTCTTTCTGCACAACTACTCGCTCGGCACCGCCCATCCAGAATGCGCGTGCCACAACGCATTCGGTGACGCGCACCTCACCGATCTCTGCCCGTCCAATCCCGACGTGCGGGCCTACGTCATAGCCCTCAGCGCTGACATCTCGGGCAAGGGCGTGGCGGCGGTGGTTGCGGAGTCCCTCCACTTCCATGGCCTCGAGCACGGCTTCCATCACGAGCGGTACTTCATCGAGCTCGGCCTCTTCGGCCGTTTCTTGCTCGGCCTGTGCTTCTGCGACAGCTGCCTGGCCGCGGCAAGGCGGCGCGGGGTCGACGCGGAAAAACTGCGGCTCGAAGCGCGGCTGGAACTGGATCGCCGCTTCGCGGCCGATCCCAAACCGGAGCCGCCTGAGCTGGTCCGCGAGAAGGTGGGTGAGTTCGCCGGCGGCGAGCTGGCGGGGTATCTCGAGACGCGAGCCGACACCGTTCTCTCGCTGGTGACGGAGGCTGCGGGGACCGCCGCTGCCGAGAAGGCGGGCTTCGCCTTCATCGACCTGTCCGGTGCGGTCAAGGGTTACGCCACCGGGCGCCCGCGGGGTGGACCAGCCGCGGACACCGCGTGGCAGTTCGGGATTGATGTCGGCGGCGTGGCCGCGGCTTGCGGCCAGCTCGAGGCGATCGGCTACGCGGCCGATCCCAAGCGACTCCGACTCGACCTCGCCGCATATCGCGCCGCTATCGGTTCGGAGCCACGGCTCTCGGTAATCATGCGGCCGATGGCGCCCGACTGCGACGGGGCCGAGAACCTGGCCGCGAAGCTCGCGGTCGCGCGCGAGCTGGACGTCGCCGGTGTTGGCTTCTACCACTACGGGCTCATGCGCCTGGAGTCACTCGACCTGATCCGCGCCGCGGTCGAGACCACCGCCTAGGAGCGGCCGACGATCCGGCCGGGCAACGCGCCGGTCGCTCGGCCGTCGGACACGACCGCTTCGCCCTCGACCAGCACGTGCGCGATCCCTGACGGGGGCACGCGAGGGTTCTCCCACGTGCTCCTGTCCGCGAGCGCCTCGGGATCGAATACCGTGATGTCGGCGGCCATGCCCTCCTTGATGATGCCGCGGTCCTCGAGGGCGAAGCGCTCGGCAGGAGCTCCGGTGACCTTGCGGACTGCTTGTTCGAGCGTCAGCGTGCCGCCGCGCACTTGCTCTCCCACGATCCTGGCGAAGGTACCAAAGCCCCGCCTGTGCGGCCGGCTGCCCACGTAGATGCCGTCAGTGGAGCCCACGTAGAGCGGGTGTGCGATGGTTCGCTTGAGGATCGCCTCGCCATCCAGGGAGTCCGGCCAGTGATAGATGGCCAGGGCACGGCCGGCGTGGCCTGCGAGCAGATCGAAGAGGAAGTCCACGTCCTCCTTACCGGCTTCATCTGCGAGCCGGCCGAGACTTCGCCCTTCCAGCTCCTCCCCTGCCTCCACACTGCTCAGCGTGATGTCGCCCCTCTCGGCGATCCGCGCCGCCGTCTCGTCGCGCAGCGCCCTCCGTTCAGACTGACTGGCGAGACGTTCGATGCTGGCCTGGTAGCCGCCCGCCTGCGCCCACTCCGGCAGCATCATGAGCAGGTGCGTGCATGCGGCCGAGTACGGGTACATGTCAAAGCTCACGTTGACATCTGAGGCTTGTGCCTCTTCGACCAGGCCGGCCGCGGCGTCGTCCATCGCCAGGTGCGAGATGTGGACTTTGACTCCGGACCTGCGCCCGATCTCGAAGCTCTCGCGGCAGCCCGAGGCCAGTCGGCTCCAGTAACCGCGCTGGTGAGGCGCGTACACCCCGCCTGCGTCCGCCACCAGGCGGCACAGGTCGACCAGCTCGCCAAGCTCTGACAGGGCGCCCGGCTGATACTCAAGGCCCGCGGCCATGCCCACCGCGCCGGCCTCGAGCCACTCGACCAGGTGCGCCTGCATGGCTCTCGCCTCCTCGTCAGATGGAGGGCCGGGCTTCCATCCCATGGCCGCGACCTTGATGGCGAGGTGGGGAGCTTGCGGCACGAGGTGATTCGGGATTCGGCCCCTGAACATCGACAGGTAGCCGGCCACCGAGGTCCAATCCCACCCGATGTCGGGGTCACCGTAAAAGACCTGCAGATAATCCTTGACCTCGCCCAGCCGATCTTGTGAAAGCGGAGCCCAGCTGAACCCGTCCGGTGACATCAGCTCGGTCGTGACGCCGTCGAGCACGCCGGCGAACTGGTCGACGCCCCCGAGGCGGGCCAACTCAGAGTGGACGTGGACGTCAACGAAGCCCGGTGCGACCGCCAGGCCGCGCGCGTAGATCATGCGCCCGGCGCGCGAGCCTTCCAGACGGTCGACCGCGGCTATGCGGTGGCCCGAGATTCCGACGTCCAGGCGCTGCCGCGGCCCGCCGCTCCCGTCCACGACGTCGCCGCCGGTGATGAGGACGTCGAACTCCAAATGCTAGGAGTCCAGCGTTTCGTTGCCGGCCTCGGCCAGCAGCTCCCGCGTCATTCGGTAGTTGCCGGCGAGCAAGCCGCCGTCCACTGGAAGCACGGCGCCTGTGATCCAGGACGCCTCGTCCGACGCCAGAAACATCGCGGCGTTCGCAATGTCGTCCGGCTCGCCCACGCGGCCGAGCGGGTACCACTTCACCAGCCGTTGGAACACCACGGGATCCCGATCGATTCGCGCCTGCCAGATCGGCGTCCGGATGGTACCTGGAGCGATCGCGTTGCACCTGATCCCGTGCGCTCCGTACCGGACTGCGATTCCCTGCGTCAGATTGAGCATGCCGGCCTTGGCCGCGCTGTATGCCTCGTTGCCGAGGGCCGTGATCCCGTTGA
>Ga0209690_1000554_pt1 | contig 20298 bp, 19 predicted proteins | sample GraSoiAngelo_150_FD_186164 | JGI IMG/M metagenome (GOLD analysis project Ga0209690, IMG submission 186164) | Grasslands soil microbial communities from the Angelo Coastal Reserve, California, USA - 14_1009_09_40cm (SPAdes) (version 2) | ecosystem: Environmental > Terrestrial > Soil > Grasslands ...
GCATCACAAGCATTACGCCGAGATATTCAGCGATGAACCTGTCGCTCGTGGTGAAGACAAGGAGATACGGCTGACTGTGCGCAAGGCGCCGATCAAGGCTATTCCAATTGCTGCGCTTATTGCATTAGTATCCTGGCAGGGGGCAGCTGTCTTCGTGGCCGCTATGATTTTTCATCACTGGGCGTGGAACAAACTTCATCTGGAGATGCACAAGCCGGAGCAGAGGGTCTTCAGCACCTGGCCGGTCTATAAGTTTCTGGCACGGTATCACTGCCTGCATCACAGACACCTGGACAAGAACTTCAATGTTGTGTTCCCTCTGGCTGACTATGTTCTTGGAACTAGCGTTCGGGCCAATGAAGGTGATCTAAAATATATGAAGCAATGGGGATTATGATTTAGACCCGAGACCGTGGTCCCGGCTGTGACGCGCACGTACGCTCACCCATCGTCGCAGGCAGTCTCCGCCGTCATGAAGGCGAACCCCTCCCGCAATACGCTGCGACTCATTTAATCGAGCGGGGGCCGGCGCTCTCCCCACGGGCGCGCGGCTTCGAACGCCGCCGACGCCTGCAGCACGGTGAGGTCGGCGAAGCGGCGGCCGACGATCTGCAAGCCGACCGGCAGGCCAGCCTGGGTGAACCCGGCGGGAACCGACGCGGCCGGCTGTCCCGTGAAGTTGAACGGGTAGCTGAACGAGGCCCAGCCGAGCCAGTCCCAGGGGTGCTGCGGCCAGTCGGCCGGGTTGAGCCGGCCGACGGGGAACGCGGCGACCGAGATCGTCGGCGTCAGAAGCAGATCGTACTTCTCGAAGAGCGGGCGCACCGAGTCCCAGAACGCGAACTTCCGCCCGCGCGCCTCGACGTACTCCACCATGCTGTAGCGGAGACCGTCTTCGATGCACGCGACCAGGCCGGGATCCATGCGGTCGCGCCACCGGGGAAGGTACTGCGCGTAGATGCCGGCCTCGTGGGCGCTCCACATGCACCGGATGAGGTCATGCGAGTCGGCGAAGCCCGGCTTGACCTCCTCCACGACGCAGCCGAGGCCGTCGAAGACGTGTGCCGCCTCCCTGACGACCGTCGCCACCTCGGCGTCCACGGCAAGCCCACCCAGGTCGGGACTGAACGCGACCCTGAGGCCTCCGACCCCGCGGGCGAGCGCGCCGACGTAGTCTTGCGGGGCGCCCTCGAGCGAGGTCCGGTCCCACTCGTCGGGGCCGGCCATCACCGAGAGCATCAGCGCAGCGTCGGCGACCGTCCGCGTCATCGGTCCGACGTGTGAGGTGTAATCGGTGTTGGAGACGGGCCACGTCGGCACACGCCCGTAGGTGGGCTTGAGGCCGTAGATACCGCAGAAGCCCGACGGGATCCGGATCGAGCCGGCGCCGTCCGAGCCCTGGTGGAGCGGCCCGAGGCCCGCGGCGGCCGCGGCTCCCGCGCCGGCGCTCGAGCCGCCGGTCGTCACCGCGGTGTTCCAGGGATTGCGCGTGATGCCGGTCAATGGGCTGTCGCCGATCGCCTTCCAGCCGAACTCCGGCGTCGTGGTCTTTCCCACCATGATGCCGCCGGCGTCCTTGAGGCGCCGCACGAACGGTGGATCCACGTCGGGCACCCGGTCGGCGAAGATGAAGGACCCCGACATGGTCCGGACGCCTCGCGTGAAGTGGAGATCCTTGATGGAGAACGGGATCCCGTGCAGCGGGCCCAGGCGCTCGCCCCTCATGATGGCCTGCTCGGCCGCGCGGGCCGCGTCGAGCGCCGCGTCCGCCGTCACCGTGCAGAACGCGTTGACGACAGGATTGAGCCGCTCGATCCGTTCGAGGACTGCGCGGGTCAGCTCGACCGGCGAGAGCTTCTTCGCGAGGATCAGGCTCGCGAGCTGCGTGGCTGGCGCGTAGCGGAGGTCGGCTTCACTCATGGCGTCCTCTTCGAGATGAGATAGCGCCCGAGGGCCAGGTGCGGGAGCCCCGAGCGCTCGAACGTATCCACGGCGTCCTCGGGCGAAGCGACGAGCGGCTCGCCGTGAAGGTTGAACGACGTGTTGAGCACGGCGCCGATGCCGGTGCGCGCCTCGAACTCGCGGAGCACCCGGTAGTAGGGCGGGTTCCAGGCCTCGTCCACGATGTGAGCGCGCGCCGTCGAATCGTGGGGATGAATCGCGGCGACGATCTCGTCGCGCCGCTTCGGGTTGGTCGGGAACGCGAGCATCATGTAGGGGGAGGCGAGCCCTTTCGGGTTGACCAGGTAGTCGGCCTCGCGCTCGCGCAGCACCGAGGGCGCGAACGGCATCCAGAAGTCGCGGTTCTTGATCATCCGGTTGATCAGAGGGACCACGCGGTGGTCCGACGGGTTCGCGAGGATCGAGCGGTTGCCGAGCGCCCGCGCGCCGAACTCCATGCGCCCGGCGCAGCGCGCGACGACCCCGTCCGACGCGAGCAGCTCGGCGATCCTCTCCTCCATCCGTGCCGGCTCGCTCACTCGGTGGCGGGCGGCGAGGTCGCGCCGACGCATCGCCGCCTCGACCTCGGCGTCGTCGATCCCGGGCCCGAGGTACGCGGGGCCAAAGGGCCTGGGCGCGGGAGCGATCCCCTGCCGTGCGCACAGGTCGACGTAGCCGAGGTACGCGGCGCCCACCGCGTTGGACTCGTCGCCGCACGACGGGAAGACGAAGAGGTCCGCCGCCCACGGCTCGTCGGCGAGCAGCATGTTCGCCTTGACGTTCATGAAGACACCGCCGCCGAGCGCCAGGCGCTCGCCGCCGTGGCGCTCGCGCATGAGCCGCGCCCAGCCGAGGAGCGACTCTTCGAGGATCCGCTGGGCGCCGCCGGCGATCCAGTCGAACCGCATGCCGAGCGTCGCCTCGAGCACGGCCCGGTAAAGCGGGCCGCGCTTCTTCCACTCGAACCGACAGGGCTGCGCCTCCACGAAGTCGAAGACGGTGCGGAGCGCCGCCGTGGCGCGCGCCGTCGGCCCGGCCGTCGCGTACGGCGCGAGCCCCATCACCTTGTACTCGTGCTCGCCGGGCTTCATGCCGAGGAGCAGCGTCACGAGCGTGTAGAAGGAGCCGAGCGACCCGGGCCCGCTCGGCGTCGCCTCGCGCCGCTCCAGGAGAGTGCCGTGGGCGCTCGAGGCGGTGGCGCAGAGGCCGTCACCCGAGTTGTCGTTGGTGAGCACCAGCGCCGGCGCGCCGGCGAAGGGCGAGCCGAAGTAGGCGGCGGCGGCGTGGCAGGTGTGGTGATCGACGATGCTCACCCGCTCGCCGTCGATCCCGAGGTGCGTTGTCACTGCGGCGCGCCGCTCCCGCTCCGGCAGCGGGGCCTTGCCGGGCGCCGGATCGAGGACGCCGAGCTTGGCGCCGAGCTTCCGGGCGCGGCCGCCGAGCCCGCGCCGGGGCGCGTCGAGCCGCACGGCGTAGTATTGCCGCACGTACTCGGGATCGCGCATCACGCGGTTCATCCAGTCATAGGACGGAATCCGGGTGCCGGCGAGGACGACTCGATCGATCGCGGATGGGGCGAGCGTGAGCTCGCGCAGGAGCGCGTCGATCGCGAGGCGCGGGTAGCCGGCGTCGTTCTTCAGCCGCGAGAACCGTTCCTCGGACGCGCAGCCGACGATGGCGCCGTCGCGCAGCACGGCCGCCGTCGCGCAGTGGGTCTCGCTGATCCCGAGGACGATCATTCGCGACGATGATAGCAGCAAACAGCGGGCGGACGAGAACCCGACGTCCTAGGTCTTGCCGACGATCAGCGCGAGGGAGGCAGCCTGGACCAGGATCGCCAAAGCGCCGGCGGCGGCGAAGGCCGGCGCCACTCCGACGCGCTCAATCAGTCCACTGAGAACGACGAAGAACGCTGCGAAGGAGAACAGCCCGAGGAGGAGGCCCCGAAGCACCTCGACCGCGGCGGCCGGTCCCTCGAGGTCGTGGGCGAACACGGTCAGGATGGCGGCATAGAGAGGAAACGTCGCCAGAAGACCGGCGAGCCGAGGACCCAGCGCGGGAGCCGCGCTCCGCCAGGGGGTCGCGCCCCTCGCGGCATCAGGCGGAACGCCAACGCGAGCGCCAGGATCGCGGCCGGGAAGAGCCAGACGAGCGTGAGGGCGACGTGCTGGAGCGCGACGGTCGCCGCGCCGAACGCGAGGCAGCCCGACCCGAGGGCCACACGCCAATGAGCGCGTGAGGCGAGCCACCCGTAGGCGAGAGCGAAGGCGGCCTCGGCGATGGCGCCGGCGAGCGCGCCGACGGCCGCGGCCCGTGCGAACGCTGCGCCATGGTCGAGCGCGAGGAAGAAGACGATGGGGCCAGACGTGAGCGGGAGCCCGACGAACCAGCCGCCCACTCCCTGCCCCCAGCGGCGACCGGCGACGCTGGCCGCTCCGATGAGGGCGGGCGTTAGGACGAGCTTGAGGACCAGAGTGTCCAGTGAGGACTAGCCGCGGATCGTCTTCATGACGTCCTCGTTCTGGAAAACTTCATTAGGTTGGCCGCGGAAGATGATCTCGCCCCGGTCGATCGCGTAGAGGCGATCGGCGACGCGCGTGGCGTTGACGAGGTTGGACTCGGCGATCAGCACGGAGATGCCCAGGGCCTTGATCGCCTTGACGGCCTCGATAAAACGCGTCACGACGACGGGCGCCAGGCCCTCGAACGGCTCGTCGAGGAGCAGGACAGAGGGCGACAGCGCTATCGCGCGGCTGATCGCGACCATCTTCTTCTGGCCCCCGGAGAGATGGAGTCCCCGTCGCGTCAGGAACTCTCTCACCTCGGGGAAGATCGAGAAGATGCGCTCGTAGCCGTTGCCCGCCGGCGCCGGGGCGCCCCCGGCGCCGCCGGGCCGCGCCAGCCAGGAGGTGATCTGGAAGTTCTCCTCCACGGTCAGGTCGGGGAAGATGCCGGCGTCCTCCGGCGCGTAGCCGATGCCGAGGAGCGCCCGCTGGTGCGCGGGCAGGCGCGTGATGTCGCGCCCCTGGAACGCGACCTTCCCGGCGCGCACCGGGAGGAGCCCCATGATGCTGTCGATCGTCGTCGTCTTCCCGGCGCCGTTGCGGCCGACGAGGCAGACAGCCTCGCCGTGCTGGACGGCGAGCGAGACACCGCGCAGGATCTGCGCCGGCCCGCGGAAGGTGTCGATCCGCTCGAGCTCGAGCATCATTCCCGGCATCAGTGGGCGTCCGCCGTGCCGATGAGCGTGGTCCGCACGGCCTCGTTGCGCCGGATCTCGTCCGGTGTGCCGTCGGCGAGGATCGTCCCCTGGTGCATGGCGACGATCCGGTCCGAGTAGTTGAAGACGACGTCCATGTCGTGCTCGATGATCGCGGCGGAGATCCCCATGGAGCGGACCACGGAGGTGACCGTGTCCATGATCGGCGCCTTCTCGCGCGTGCTCACACCGCTCGTCGGCTCGTCGAGGAAGAGGAGCTTCGGCTTGAGCGCGTAGGCGACCGCGACGTCGAGGAGCTTGCGCTCGCCCTGCGACACGCCGCCCGCGAGCATCCGGGCCTTCGCGTCCAGACCGAACAGGCGCAGCACCTCGTAGGCCTCGTCCCAGACGGCGCCGTCGGCGCTCGCGAGGGAGACGAGCTTCTTGGTTTTGTGATCGCGCGAGAAGATCGTGAGCGCGATGTTGTCGAGCGCGCTGAGCTGGTCGAACAGGTTGACGAGCTGAAAGCTCCGCGCGATGCCGGCCTCGATGCGCCCGTGCACGGACTCGTGGGTCACGTCCCGGTCGCGGAACAGGATCTGCCCGCGGTCGGGCGGGAACAGGCCGCTGATCAGGTTCACGAGCGTCGTCTTGCCGGCGCCGTTCGAGCCGATCAGCGCGAGCACTTCCCGGTGATTGACGGTGAAGTTCACGTGGTCCACGGCGTGGGTGTCGCCGAAGTACTTGACGAGCTCCTTGGTGACGAGGAGGCTCACGTCAGCTTCCCTTCTTCCAGCGCGCGGCGAGCCGCTCCGCGGTCCCGACGATCCCGGTGGGCAGCGAGACCACGAGCGCCACCAGCACGGCCCCGAGGAGGAGCTGCCAGTACACCGTGTACCCGACGGCGTAGGTCTTGAGGTAGTTGAACACGATCGCGCCGACGATGGGGCCCGCGAACGACCGGAAGCCGCCGAGCACGGTCATGAACACGATCTCGCCCGAGAAGGTCCAGTGCATGATGTCGGGCGTCGTGAGGCCGTTCAGCGGCACCCAGAGCGCGCCCGCGAGCCCCGTGAACACGCCCGACACCAGGAACGCCACGAAGCGGTAGCGCCAGATCTGGACGCCGACGAACTCCGCACGCGTCTCGTTGTCGCGGATCGCCTGGAGCGCCTTGCCGAAGGGCGAGTTCACGATCACCCACATGAGGACGACGCAGGCGAAGAAGATGACGAGCACGTAGTAGTAGTACGTGTGCGACATGAAGTCGGTCTTGTCCCCCGTGCCCGTGGCGAGCCCCGCCAGGAGCGACGGCGTCGGCACCCTGAGGCCGTCGGTGCCGCCGGTCACCCAGAAGAACTTGAACGCGAGCGACCAGAGCACCTGCGAGAGCGCGAGCGTCAGGATGCCGAAGAAGATGCGCGTGTACCGTACACACACGAACCCGAACACCGCGGTGACGATGACCGAGCCGACGATCGCCCCGAGAAGGAACAGCTCCATCGAGCCGACCCTGAGGTACTTGACCATCAGCGCGACGACGTAGGCGCCCACCCCGAAATACGCGGAATGGCCGAACGAGAGGAGTCCCGTGTATCCGAGAAGCAGGTTGAAGCCGAGCGCCCCGATCGCCATGATCAGCCCGTACGTGAGCAGGATCGCCGTGTACTGCGGGACGATCCACGGCACGACGAGCAGGATCACGGCGACCGGTAGGGCCCAGCGGAAGACGTGACGGAGCGATCCGGCCTCGCGCGCGATCGCGGACGCCGCGACGGCCGGCGTACTCACGGCCGCCCGAAGAGCCCGGCGGGCCGGACCAGCAGCACGATCGCCGCGGCGAGGTAGAGCACGGCCAGCTCGATCTCCGGGAACCACGCGATGCCGGCCTCGCGCACGACGCCGACGATGAGCGCCCCGACCAGCGCGCCCTCGAGGCTGCCGAGCCCGCCGATCACGACGACGATGAAGGCGAGCACGAGCGCGTCCACCCCCATGCCGAGCACGGCCGACTGGCCCGGCACGACGATCGCGCCGCCGAGCCCCGCCATGAAGCAGCCGAGGGTGAAGGCCTGCACGTAGACCCGGTTCACGTTGACCCCGAGGGCCGAGGCCATGCGCATGTTCTGCGAGGTCGCCCGCAGCACGACGCCGAACCTGGTCTTGTAGATGAACGCCCACAGGAAGACCGCCGCCACGATCCCCACGCCGATCACCAGGAAGTTGTAGGTCGGGTAGAGCGAGTCGCCGATCGTGAGGCTGCCGAAGTTCTCGAAGAGCTCGCTGGCGGAGAGCGGGTACGGCCCCCAGATGAAGCGCAGGAGGTCCTCGAGGATCATCAAGAGCCCGAAGGTGACGAGGAGCTGGTACTCCTCGGCGCGCTTGTAGAACGGCCGGAGGAGCGTCGGCTCCAGCGCCGCGCCGAGCACAGCCGCGGCGAACGCGCCCGCGGGCAGGAGCACGAGCAAAAGCGAGCTCGGCGCGCCGGCGGCGACGCCTCCGATCGCCCACGCGGTGACGTACGCGCCGAACGCGTAGAGGTTGCCGTGGGCGAGGTTCACGATCCGCATGACACCGTAGATGAGGCTGAGGCCGCCGGCGATCAGGAACAGAACCGACGCGTAGAGCAGCGCGTTGACGAGGTGGATGAGGAGGACTTCCATCACTCGGCCACGCGGTACGGGATCACCTTCACCTCCGGGTTCACGAGGTTGCCGTTGAGCGCCAGGGCCAGCAGCACGCGGTAGGCGCCCGGCGCGAGCCTCCCCCCGAGATCCACGATCAGCCGGCCGCCGTCCAGCACCTCAGAGGTCCCGGCCGCAACGACCTCGTCGCCTGCCCCGACGACCGCGTAGTGCGCCACGAGCGTGTCGCGCGACTTCTCGCCGGTCGGCTCGAGGCGGAACGGCGCCCGCACGATCTTATACGAACGCTCGAACTTTGAAACCGTTTCGGCGTCGGCCCGGAGCTCGAGCCTGTCGCCCTTGCGCTCGGCGTTCGTCACCCATGCGCGGAGCGGCAGGGCGTAGCCGTCGAACGAGCCGACTGTGTTCGGATAGGAGAGGTCCCGGAAGACGCCGAGGACCACGGAGTCCGCCGACCATCTCACAAGCTGGTACGGCCCGCTCGTCACCAGGAGGTGGCCGTGCTGCCTCCCGAAGCGCCGGAGCGCGGCCCAGCGCAGCTTCGCCTGCTCGACGGTCACCAGCCCGCGCAGCGCTTCGGGGACGAACGCCCGGCGCTCGAGCTCGTCCAGGAGCGACGCGAGCGTCTTCTTCACCTTCGGATCGCGCGCCAGATCGAGCCAGGGCACCCCGCGCCGCTTCGCTTCCGTCTCCGAGAAGGCGGCGAGCCGGCGCGTCACCATCTCCTCCATCAGGGTGACGAGCTGCCAGGGCACGACGCTCCAGGGCGGCGCGATCGCTGGGGCGACGCCGGGCTCGGCCGCGTGCTTCAGGTAGACCTCGATCTGCGGGATCTCGTACACGATCTGGAGCTCGCCGAAGTCTTTGATCTCCGAGTCGAGCTTCACCACGCGGACCGCGGCCAGCCACTCCCGCAGCACGCTCGTGGCGCGGTCGATCTCCGAGTCCCTGGCGCTCCACCGGTAGGCGAACGCAAACGGATAGACGGCGTCGGCGACCGTCATCTTGGTCCCGTCGTGGAACTTCGACAGCATGAGGCGGTACGTGACCTTCTGCTGCGCGGTCAGCGCGGATGCGGCGGGACGGAGCGCCCCGGTGGCTGGATCGGGCACGAGCGCGTCGCGCGGTACCTCGACCTCACCTCCCGCGGCGCCGGACGGCGGCAGCGTCCGCACCCGGTTGGGAATCCAGCCGCCGCCGTACGGCGCCGGGAGCAGCGCCGGATCGCCGAGCGCAGCCCAGACCAAGCGGCCGACCTCGTCACCGAAGCCAGCGATCGGATTCCACGCCGCCGCCGGCCGGGACGCGACGCCGAGACGGAGCCACCCGTTCCAGGGGAAGTCTTTCAGCTTGACGGTTCTGAGGAAGACCGCGGAGTTCAGGCCGGCCTGAGCGTCCCAGCCGATGTTTTCCACGCCTTCCGAGTAGTCGTCGTTGATCGCCTCGCGTCGGACCGTGTATCCGACGGCGACGCGGTCACAGCCGCGCGTGAGGAGCGAGACGAGGCGGCGCTCGAGGTTGACGCGCTCGGCGGCGCTCGTGAAGCCGCCGCGGAGACGGCGAGCGAACGCCTCCTCGATCGCGCTGCGCGCGCTGGCCTCGGACACGCCGCGCGCGAAGACGACATGCGCCTGGAACCAGCCCGCCCTCACCCACGGCGGCCCCGTCCAGCCGTCGAGCTGCGTCGCCGCCTGGGCCAGGAGATCGCGGAGCTCGATCTCCTCGAGCGCCGCGTCCCACTCGCCGTCGGCCGGACGCCACCCCGAGCCGCCGAGGATCCCCGTCAGCCGGCCCTTGACGCGAACGCGAAGCACAGGACCGCCACCGCGCGTCTCCTCCACCCTCCTCTTTGCCGCCTCGACGAGGTCGAAGTGGTCGAGGTAGTCCTCGTGGTACGGCGTCACCGGGTACGGATTGAACGTGTAGTCGCCCTTGGACGCCGCGAGCGTGGGAAGGAGGCGCGCCGCCGCAGCGCAGCGTTGGGCCGGGTCGGCGAGCGTCGGGTTCGCCCGGTTGAACGTCAAGACGACAAAGGACTGGAGAGACTCGACCCGAGCGGTATGCGCCGGCTTGGCGCCGCCGAGCGGGCCCACGTAGGCGTGAATCGCGTTCCTCTCGAGCAGGCGCGGCGCCGCCGCCGGCTCGACGACCACCAGCTTGATCTCTTGAGGATAGAACGACGGATAGAACGGGATCTCGTGCCCCGCTTGAGCCTCGCCCGATGCCAGCAGGACAGCGACGCACACCAGAACAGCGAGGCCGCGCGGGGCGTTCAAGGCTGAGAGAAGCGACGGGGGCGGGGGCTTTGCCTCCCCGCCCCCGTCGTTATGCCTAAACCTGGACGACCGGCCAGGTCTTGTCGATCCAGGTGAACGTGGAGGTCGGCTCCCCCTTGGGCCAGCCCGGAGGCGCCGTGATGTTCCGAATCGGGATCGTGATGATCCGCGCCGGGTCGAGGATCGGGAACGGATACTCCGGCACGTTCTTGCTGAAGCCCGTCACCGCGTCCTTGTAGCCCTGGTGGTTGTCCGGCCGGATGTAGACGTAGCCCGCGGGTCCGGCGATCATCTGGCCTTCCAGCATCGCGATGATGGCCTCGTCGTCGGGCCAGCCACCGACGAGCCTGTTGGCCTTCTCGATCGCGGTCTTGAGCATGTACGTCGCCGTGTACGCGCCCTCGGCCTGGAAGTTCGGGTACTCGTTGAAGCGCGCGTGGTACTTCTCGACGAAGCTCTTGTTGTACGGCCAGCGGTCGCCGCCCGGATAGGTGAAGTGGTAGTTCGAGTGCACCCCGGCGATGACGCCCTCCGGGTGGTCCTTGCCGATCGCGTGCGGCGCGACGCCGAACGCGATCATGCTCGCGAACTTTGCCTTCTTGAACATGCCGTAGCGGAGCGCCTGCTTGTACATCGCGACGTAGTCGCCGCCCCACACCGAGGCGACGATCAGGTCGGGCTTCGACGCGATCGTCTTGGTGATGTGCGAGCTGAAGTCCGTCGTGCCGAGCTTCGGCCAGCCTTCCGAGACCACCTCGGTCTGCGGTAAGAGCTTCTTCATGACGATGCCGAAGTGGTCAAAGGCGTTCCGCCCGTACGAGTAGTCGGGATGGATGTGGGCGATCTTCTTAATCTTCGGCCAGGTCTGTGCGACTGCAACCGCGCACGTGACGCCGTCGGCCGACTGCATGTTGGTGATCCGGAAGATGTAGTGCGGGTTAGGCACCGCCTTGTCCCAGAGGAAGTCCGTGCAGCCGTCGACGAAGATCGTGAGGGTCTTTAGCTCCTCCGCGACCGGGCCGAGCGCCGGCGTGTTGCCGCTCGAGGTGATGCCGCAGAAGAAGTCGATCTTCTCCGACAGCTTCAGCCGGCGTAGCTCCTTGACGTTGGCGTCGGTGCCCGCAGCCTCGTCCGCCTTGAGGAGCTCGATCTTCCGCCTGCCCAGGAGGCCGCCCGCCGCGTTGATCTCCTCGGCCGCCAGCTGCTGACCCTTGAACATGGGCTCGCCCAGCACCGCCGCCGGCCCGGTGAAGAACGTCATGTGGCCGATCTTGTACGGGGTGTCCGGAATATTGCCCTTGGGCTTCTCCTGCGCATGCGCGACCCCGACGGCCGGGATGACCGACCCGGCCGACGCAGTGAGCGCCGCTCCGACACTCACGCCCAGGGTGCTCAGGAAGTCCCGCCGATTCACTTCCCCTGCCATATTCGTCCCTCCATTGGGTTCGCTCGCGTACGATGGGAGACTCCAGTTCTCCCACGCGTAACACCTGGTCTGACCGATGTCAAGACACCGGGAGGAGGCTTCGTCACCTATAATCGTTTCGCCGGGAGCTTTGTTCCCGCGAAATCACATGGTGCGGCGGGTCGGCGGAGCGATCGCAACGGCGTGGCGGGGTATCCTCGCCGCGGTGCGTGCCCGTCCGGTCGCCTTTCTTGCCATCTCCGGGGCGGTCTTGGTACTCAACGTCATCCTTCCCCCACTCGTGCTCGCCGTCACGCGCAAGCCGTGGACGTACTTCACCTTCAACCCGTGGCTGAAGAAGCTCCCCGAGTACGTGGCCTCCGGCGAGACGCTCGAGAAGAAGCTCGACTTCCTGTCACGGGTGGCGCTCTACTGGTTCACGGCCGACGGGCCCTACGGCGCGCCCGAGTGGGGCTTCGCCGTCGACACGATGGACGTCCTGCGCTTCGTGGTGATGGCGCTCCTCGTGGGGGCGTACGGCGCCCTCTGGCTCTACGCGCGCCAGCGGGGCCAGGTCTCGGGCTGGCGCGCCTCGGCGACGAAGAGCGGCGGCGTGGTCGGAGCGTTTGCGAGCGTCCTCGGGCTCTCGACCGGGCCGTGCAGCGTCGTCGGGTGCGGCGCGCCCGTGCTGCCCGTCGTCGGACTCGTTTTCACGGGTCTCTCGAGCGGGACGCTGGCCGTGCTCTCGATCTCGTCGCGCATCGCGGCGGCGAGCGTGCTGATCCTCCTCAGCGCGGCCGTCGCCTACCTCGGCTGGCAGCTCGCGCCTAGGCCTCAAGGTTTCGGAGGGGGCCGTCGAGGCCCCCTCCGACAATTTCGCTAGGACTTGCTGAGCGCGGAAATGATCGTGCGGCAGAACGCGGGTAGATCGTCCGGCTTGCGCGACGTGATCAGGTTGCCGTCCACGACCACCTCGGCGTCCACCCAGTTGGCGCCCGCGGCGACCAGATCGTCCTTGATCGAGAAAAACGACGTCGCCTTCCGGCCCTTGAGGATCCCCGCCGACACCAGCATCCACCCGGCGTGGCAGATCGCGGCGACCACCTTGCCCTGCTGCGCCGCCTCGCGCACGAGGGCGACCATGGGCGCGTGCCGCCGCATCATGTCGGGGGCGTAGCCACCCGGGACGACGATCGCGTCGAACTCGACGGCCTTCACCTGGTCCGCCTGGACGTCCACGGTGACCGGGTAGCCGTGCTTGGAGGTATACGACTTGGCGCCGCCGGCACCCACGACCTTCACGTCGGCGCCTTCCTCCTTGAACCGGTAGTACGGCACCCAGAGTTCCATCTCCTGGTACATGTTCTCGGCCAAGATCGCGATCCGCTTGCCCTCAAGCTTCATGTGCGCTCCTTTGTCAGGACTTCTTCGACGTCTGGGTGAAGAACGTCCCCATGAGCGGGCGCATCGCGCGGCTGCCGCAGCGGGGGCACGCGGCCTGCCCCTTCTCCCGCTCGCTGATGGACATGGTCACGGAGACTTCTTTCTGGCACTTGTCGCAATAGAACTCGTAGAGAGGCATGGTCATTCCTCCTCCCACGCCGGTGCTCAGCCCAGGTTGACGACGACCGATTTTACCTCGGTATACTCCTCGATGCCCTCGTGGCCTCCCTCGCGCCCGAGGCCGGACTCCTTGAACCCGCCGAACGGGATCTCGTGGGTGTAGCCGGCGGCGTCGTTGGCTCCGACGAGCCCGTACTCGAGCTGCTCGGCCACCCGGACGAGCCGAGTCATGTCGCGCGTATAGAAGTAGGCCGCCAGCCCGAACTTGGTCGCGTTGGCCCGCCGGATCACCTCCTCTTCCGTGTCGAACGTGAGAATCGGAGCCGCAGGGCCGAAGATCTCCTCCTGGGCGATCGGCATGTCATCGGTCACGTCGAGGAGAACGGCCGGCGCGTAGAAGAAGCCCTGCGCGTACCGCTCGCCGGTCAGGGCGTGGCCGCCCATGACGAGCCGGGCGCCCCGCTTGACGGCATCTTCGACCAGCGCGTGGACCTTGGCGCGCGTCGCCTCGTTGATCAGCGGGCCGAGCTGGGCGCCTGGCTCGAAGCCCTGCGCGACCCGGAGCCGCTTGGCCGCGTCGATGAACGCCGGCACGAACCGATCCGCGATCGTCCGCTGGACGTAGATCCGGTTGGCGCAGATGCACGACTGGCCCGCGACGCGCAGGAACTTCATCGCGACGGCACCCTCGACCGCCGCCTGGAGATCCGCGTCCTCGAACACGATGAATGGCGCGTTGCCCCCGAGCTCGAACGACAGCCGCTTGATCTGCCGGGCCGCCATCTCCATGATCCCCTTGCCCACGTCCGTCGAGCCCGTGAAGCCGATCTTGCGGATGAGCGGGTGCGTGAGCAGATGCTCGCCAACCAGGCTCGAGCGGTTGGTCGTCAGCACGTTGAAGACGCCGGGCGGCAGTCCGGCGTCCTCGGCGATCTTCGCGATCGCCAGCGCCGTCAGTGGCGTGGCCGAGGCCGGCTTGAGGACGACGGTGCAGCCCGCCGCGAGGGCGGGCGCGATCTTGCGCGTGACCATCGTCGCCGGGAAGTTCCATGGGGTCACCGCGGCGACGGGCCCGACCGGCTGACGAAGCACCCAGTAACGCTTCCCCGGCTGGGGCGAGGGAATCCACTCTCCGGTCATCCGGCGCGCCTCTTCCGCGAACCAGCCGAAGTATCCCAGCGAGAACTGGACCTCCTTCTTCGCCTCCTCGAACGGCTTGCCGTTCTCGAGCGTCACCAGTCGCGCCAGGTCGTCCCGCCGCACCTCCATGAGCTCCTGGATCCGGAGGAGGAACCGGCCGCGGTCCTTGGGTGCCTGCACCGACCACTCGCGGAAGGCCGCGTGCGCCGCCGCCACCGCGCGCTCGACGTCGGGCACGGCACCGTTGGTCACTCGGGCGATGACCGAGCGATCGGCCGGGTTAATGACGTCGAACGCGGCTCCGCCCTCGGCGTGCACCCACTCGCCGTTGATGTACATGCGCTCCACATCAGCCATGGCGGAGGCCCTCCCGTCCTCCCACGATCGCCGTTCGCCTTGCGAGCAGAGAGCGTACGCCGCCAGCGCGCGCTGCGCTAGGCGCGCTGCGCCATCCGCCCGGACCCGTTCGTCACGCAGGGCGCGTCGATGCGACCTGGGCCACGAGCCAGCGCGCGGTGCGCAGCAGCCGCGCGTCGCCGTGCCGCGGACCGACCAGCTGTACGCCGAGCGGCAGGCCGTTCGCGCCCTGCATGAGCGGCACGCTGAGCGCCGGCATGCCGCAGAGGGTCCACAGCGTGCAGAACGCAGGATCCCCCGTCGAGTCGAGCCCCTCTGGTGCGGTGCCGGCGGCGGCGGGAGTCAGGATGGCGTCATAGCGCTGAGCGAACAGCTCGTCGAAGCTCTCGTTGAGCTGGGGAATACGGGCCAGAGCGCGGAGATAGTCGAGCGCGCGCACCTCTCGGCCGCTCTCGATCCGCGCCTGTAGCGAGGCGGACAGCCGGTCGCGCCCCTTCTCCCACTCCCGGCCGAGGTTGACCGCTATCTCCGCTTCCATGATGATCCGGTGCCACTCGGACGCGTCTACGGCCGCATCGAAGAGCTCGAGCTCCTCCACGCGCTCGCCAAGGTGGTCGGTCAGCTCGGCGAAGGCCTCCTTGGCGTCGTCGTCGACACGGTCCCAGCGCGCCGTCTTCGCGAATGCGAACATCGGCGGCAACGGCGGCTCCTCGGCAGCCACATCGCGGTACGGGATGCGCGCGCGCGGTCGGGAGTCTGGATCGCGCTCGTCGTAGCCGACGAGCTGCTCCAAGAGGAGCGCGAGGTCGTCGATCGTGCGCGCGAACAAGCCGACATGGTCCAGGGAGCGCGACAGCTGGAACATCCCGTGACGGGGGATCAGGCCATGCGTCGGCTTCAGGCCGTAAACGCCGCAGAACGACGCAGGCCGGACGGTGGAGCCGCCGGTCTGGCTGCCCAGCGCCAGCGGCACCATGCCGGCAGCCACCGCGGCGGCCGAGCCGCTCGAGGATCCCCCGGGCGTGCGCGCGGGGTTGTAGGGGTTCCGCGTCTTGCCCGGCGCGCGGCCAGCGAACTCCGTCGTCACCGTCTTGCCCATAACCACGGCCCCCGCAGCGCGGAGCATCGCGACCACGGTGGCATCGCGGGAGGGCGCGCGCCCGGCGTGCAGCACGGACCCGTTCTCGGTCGGCATGTCGGCGGTGTCGATGATGTCCTTGACGCCCACCGGCACGCCGTGCAACGGTCCGGTCGGCCGTCCGCCGAGGCGCCACTCGTCGGCCGCGCGCGCCTGGGCCAGGGCGTGATCGGCGTCGAGGAAGGCCCAGGCCTGGACCCGGGAATCCGTCTCGCTCACCCGGTTCAAACACGCTCGGACCAGCTGCTCCGAGGTGATGACGCCATCCCGGATCAACCGCGTCGCCTCAGAGGCCGACAGCACGTGCAGATTGGTCAGATCCATATTGAACGTCGGGGGGAGCGAGCGCCGCTCCTCCCCGACACCCCCCACCGCATAACACCGCAGTTCGAGCGCGGGTTCCGCCGGCGCAATCCTGTTCCGGGGGAGGCAGGGAGGAACGCGCCCCCGGCGCGCGACGACCGTCCGGAGGAGGACTCCGTCCCCCTCCGAATGTCACTTCCCGTACAGGAACTCCGGCAACCAGAGGGTCATACCCGGCCAGATGTACATGAACATGAGGCCGATGCAGACGATGATCATGTACGGCATCATCCCCGCGAAGATCTGATTGAGCGTCACGTGCTTCGGCGACACACCCTTGAGATAGAACGCCGACATCGCCACCGGCGCGAGAGGAATGCCGCCTGGAGATTGACCGCCACCATCGTGCCGAAGAGGATGGGGTCGATCTGGAAGTGGCTCAGCAGCGGGATGAAGATCGGGCAGAAGATCACGATGATCTCGGTCCACTCGAGCGGCCAGCCGAGCAGGAAGATGATCAGCTGCGCGGTGAACTGGAAGCCCAGCGGCGACAGGTTCATGGAGAGCACCCACCGCTCGATCAGCCCCTGGCCGCCGTGCAGCGCGAACACGGCAGAGAACAGCGCCGAGCCCACGAACAGCCAGCACACCATCGCCGTCGTCTTCGCCGTGAGGAAGGTCGATTGCTTCAGGTTCTCGCGGAGCTCCTTCGAGGTCCGCAGATTCCAGAGCCCCGGCACGACCGTCCCCAAGAGCGTCCCCCCGATCGAGGCCGCCACCAGCAGGGACGCCCAGTCCTCGCCCTGCCACCACCCGAGGACGAAGCCGATGATCGCCCCGACCAGGCTCCACAACCAGACCTGACGCTGGAATCTCGCCATCACGGCGAGGTACATCGCGCCGAGCGCACCGATCGCCGCCGACTCGGTGGCGGTGCTGATGCCGAACAGGATCACCGCGAGCACCACGACGGTGAGCAGGCCCAGCGGCACCACCGACGCGCACAGCTCCTTCAGGATCTCGAGCTGTTCGCCGTCCATGCGCCAGAAGTAGATCAGGAGCAGCAGCCCGGAGAACGCTGCGAACCCCCAGAACCAGGCATAGAAGTGCTCGGGGATCTTGCCTGCCCCGCTGGCCGCGGTGGGATCCCGGAGTGATGTCATCTCCTCGGGCGGGCCGTCGGTCTTTTGCGGGGTCTGCGCAGCGTCCGCCTCGGACTCTGCTGCCACGCCCAGCTCCCGTGGCTTGTCGTCGACGGGCGCGGGCGCCGCGGGTTGCGGCGCCGCCGCGATCGCCGCGGTGCGCGTCGTCACCGTGGGCACGGCCGCGGTCGTCGCGACCTCAGGCGCGTTGTAGATGACCACGTACCACCACGTCGCGGCGAAGGTGCCGACCGTCAGCATCAGCGGCACTGAGAGCGCGAGCAGGTTGTGGGCGATCGCGCGATAGCCGACGGCGCCGCGCGCCAGGCTCGGCCGGAATGCGACGGCGATGAGGCCGGGGACGACGCTCCGCGACCGGCCGCGCTCGAGCCGCCGCAGCCAGTCGGGCACAGCAACGCGGTACTGGTCCGGCGGCAGCTTCGGCGCGATCTTCGGATTGATGATCGCCCAGCCGAGGATGTAGACAAGGTAGAGAAACGTGAGGAAGAAGCCCGGCAGCATCGCCGCCGCGTAGAGCTTGACGATCGACTGGCCGGCCACCGCCGCGTATACGATGAGCATGACCGACGGCGGGATCAGGATGCCCAGCGTCCCGCCCGCCGTGATGGCGCCGGAGGCGAGCTTCACGTCGTAGCCCGCGTTCAGCATGGGTCGCATGGCGATGACGCCCATAAGGACGACGACCGCGCCGACGATGCCGGAGGCGATCCCCCAGAACGCGCACACCAGGAGGGTGGTGACGGCGAGTGACGCAGGCACGCGGCGGAAGGCGAGCTGAACGCTGTGGAACATCCGGTCGACCAGCGCCGCCCGCTCCATGATGTAGCCCATGAACACGAACAGCGGGACCGACAGCAGGGTGTCGTTGGTCATGACCCCGTACGTCCGCTGCACGATCAGGTCGAAGATCCGGTTGTCGTACCAGTGTGCGCCCGGGAGCCAGAAGGCGATGTAGCCGAAGATCATCCCCAGGCCCATCAGCGTGAACGCGGTGGGGAAGCCCATCATGATGGCGACCACGATGAGCGCCAGCATCGTCAGGCCGAGTGACGGATCGCTCACGGGTTCTTGTGCTCCACCACGGTGCGGTGGCGGGCGGCCTCGTCGATCGCGTGCGCCCCCTCCAGTGCGGCCCGGCGCGACTCTTCGTCCACGTACTCGCTGCCTCCGAGCTGCGTCTGGACCACGTCGATCTCCTCGACGTCCTCGAGCCGCGAGGGCCAGGCGCCAGTGCGCAGGCATTCGATGCAGCGAACGATCTCGGCCAGCCCCTGCACCATCACCAGGGCGCCCGCGATCGGGATCACCGACTTGAAGTGGTAGACCGGCGGGCCCTCGGCGGTGACGGTGGAGTGTTCTCCGATGCGCCAGGAGAGGGCGGCGTAGTCGTACCCCGCGTAGATCAGCCCCAGGATGCCCGGAATGAAAAATAGAAAGTACAGCGCGAGGTCCAGCGCGGCCTGTGCGCGCGGCTTCATGTAGATGTAGACGAAGTCGGCGCGGACGTGGCCGCCCGCGGCCAGCGTGTAGGCGCCGCACATCATGAACAGCGTGCCGTACAGCATGTTGTTGAAGTCGAAGATCCAGGCCGTCGGGGCGTTGAGGATGTAGCGCTTGAAGACCTCGAGGGACACCACGAACGTCAGGGCCACGATCAGCCACGCGAAGGCCTTGCCCGACCAGTAGCTGAGCTGGTCGATGGCGCGGAGCAGACGCCGGGCGCTGATCGGCATCTAGAAAACGCCAGCCACCCGGCGACCGCCGGATGGCTGGCGGGACGGCTGGGGACAGGTCACGGACCGACTAACTCTTCTTGACGAAGTAGTGGCTGTAGGCCATGCGGCGGTCGACAATGGTGTCGAGGTCCCACTTCACCGCTCGCGCGGCAAATGCCTTCTGCGATTCGGCGATCTCCTTGAACATGGGGTTCTCGGCCGACTTCTTCGCCTCGACCTGGTCGAACACCTCGAGCTGCTTCTGGAGGACCGCGGCCGGAGTCTTGTAGAACCTCACCTTGTCCTTCGTCTGCAGCTCGATGTAGTCCTTCGAGTAGCGGTCGATCGCCTTCCACGACATGTCGGCGGAGGCCGCCTCCACGGCGTTCTCGATGATCGCCTTCATCTTGTCGGGCAACGCGTCGAACTTGGTCTTGTTGAAGGTGATCTCGAACTGCTCGGCGTTCTGGTGGTAGCTCTGCAGCATGCACACCTTAGACACGTCGGCGAAGCCGAGGATGCGGTCGGAGGTCGCGTTGTTGAACTCGGCGGCGTCGAGGAGCCCCCGGTCCATCGCCGGCACGATCTCGGCGCCGGGCAGCGCGTTCACCGCCGCGCCCATGCCCTGGAACAGGTCGATCGAGATGCCCACGGTCCGGAACTTCAGGCCCTTGAAGTCGTCGGGCTTGGTGACCGGCTTCTTGTACCAGCCGAGTGGCTGCGTCGGCATCGGGCCGTAGGGGAAGGACACGACGTTGGCGCCGATGGAGGCGTAGAGCTTGTTGAGGAGCTGCTTGCCGCCGCCGTATTTGTGCCAGGCGAGCAGCATGTTGGCGTCCATGCCGTAAGCGGGACTCGATCCCCAGAGCGCCAGCGCCGTCTGCTTGCCGTAGTGATACACGAGCACGCCGTGGCCGCCGTCGAGCGTGCCCTTCGACACGGCATCGAGCAGCCCGAAGGCCGGCACCACCGCGCCGGCGGGCAGCACTTCGATCTTGAGGTCGCCGCCGGTCATGTCGTTGACCTTCCTGGCGAAGTCGAGCGCGTACTCGTGGAAGATGTCCTTCTGCGGCCAGGTGCTCTGCCAGCGCATGGCGATCGGCCCCTGCGCCTTGGCGACCATCGGGAAGCCGAGTGCCGCCGCGCCCGTCGCCGCAGCCGTCGCGCCCCTCAGAAACTTGCGGCGCGGGCTCTCCGTGAGTGGTGGCTGGTTGCTCATGTACGCCTCCTCCTGTTCAGGAGCTTGGAATGTAGCTCGGAGCCAAGGATGTGGATGCCGCCCGCGCCTCTCGGGGCGGGGCACACGTGCCCGTGCGCCCAGCGAGCGGGCGCGTCATGGGCTCGGGAGCGTCACGGACAGTCGGCTCCCTCCCCGCCGCACCGTGAGCGAGAGCGGCCGCTCCGGGCTCGCGTCGGCGAGGGCCTCCCGCGCCCCGTCGCGGCTCAGGACGGG
>Ga0209690_1000555_pt1 | contig 20250 bp, 15 predicted proteins | sample GraSoiAngelo_150_FD_186164 | JGI IMG/M metagenome (GOLD analysis project Ga0209690, IMG submission 186164) | Grasslands soil microbial communities from the Angelo Coastal Reserve, California, USA - 14_1009_09_40cm (SPAdes) (version 2) | ecosystem: Environmental > Terrestrial > Soil > Grasslands ...
TTCAGTAACAATAGTGCTCATAGCCTTTCCTCCTTATTAAACGTACGCTCCGCTGAAAGATCGACAATGAGATTCTCGGAGGTCTCAATGTTCCTCGTGAGCCTTCAGGCGGGAACAGTGGAGCGAGACTCCGTCCGTCGCGATCCAAGCGCGGCTTTGACGAAATTATTTCCAAGCTCCCACATCGGCCCCGGAAATTTGCGGCACTCGGTCAGGACGTCGTCGAGCGCGTTTACGAACATGTCGATCTCCCGCTCGCCAATGATCAACGGGGGCAGGATTTTCATCACATCCATGGCATGCCCGGCCACTTGCGTGAGAATACGATGCTTGCTCAATATTTGGGTCACGATCATTTGCGCAAAGAGCACCTTGTCGATCTTGTGCAACAACTTCCACGCCATCCTAAGTTTGAATTCCTGCGGCTCATGGAATTCAATTCCAATCATCAGTCCTTTGCCGCGGACTTCCTTGATGAAGCAATGTTTTGCACGCAACGCATCGATCTTTTGTATGAGCAACGCGCCCATTTTTGCCGCGTTCTCGACTAAATTTTCCTGATCGATGATTTCCAACGCGGCGAGTCCGCAAGCCATCGCCAGATTATTGCGTCCGAATGTGGTCGAATGCACGACGCAACGGTCCATTCGGCTGAATGTTTTCTGATAAATATCGCGCCGCGTCACAATCGCGCCGCACGGCACGTAACCGCCGCTCAAAGTCTTTGCAAGCGTGATGATGTCGGGCTCAAGATTCCAATGCTGGAAGCCGAACATTTTGCCGGTGCGACCTAGCCCGGTCTGCACTTCATCAGAGATCAACAACGTTCCATATTTACGGCAAAGCTCCTGCGCGCGGACAAAGAAATCGGTCTTCGGCGACTTGCAGCCTTTGCCCTGGACCGTCTCAATCACAAACGCTGCAACGTCTCGCGGACGCAATTGTCGATCCAGCGCTTCGATATCGTCAACCGGCACGCGCGCATCGAATCCTTCCATCAGCGGCCCAAATCCTTCCGTGAAACTTTCGCACCCCATCAACGACAACGAACCGAGACTGAGTCCGTGAAACGCGCTGCCGAGTGAGACCGCGCGGTTTCGTCTCGTCGCGGCACGCGCAAATTTTAGCGCTCCTTCCATCGCCTCAGTGCCGGAGTTGCAGAAAAAAACTGCGTCGAGATGCGGCGGGGTGCGTTTTACAAGCGCTTCAGCCAGTAATCCGCTCAAGAGCGAGCAGTCCATCTGCACCATGTTGGGCAGATCGAGATCGAGCACATCACGAATCGCTTGTTTTACGACGGGATGATTTCGCCCAATGTTAAAAACGCTGTAGCCGCTCAAAAAATCCAGATACGGCTGGTTATCCATATCGTAGAGGTAAGCGCCCTCGGCCCGCGCATAGACTTTGTCGAAGCCGATCACCCGTTGCGCTGCCACCAGCGTGCGGTTCACATGTCGCTCATGCAGTTGATAATTCTCACCCAGCCGTGCCGCTACGATTTCCTTTAGATCAAAAGCCATTGTGCAACGTTCTGCGATGTCTGTACGGAACGCAACCGCTAGGGCTTCCAATCCTGATAAGCTTGGTGAGCACCCATCTCCAAGTTGGTTTTCCCGGGTGAATATCGTTCCAATTGTGTAGCAAGCCATTGGAACCATTCAAAAGTTTTCTGCGAACCGCTGCGACGGCGTTCTTCTTCGACGTAGGGGCGCACCTTACGCCAGGCGAGACGAACGGTGCCACCCATCAAGTCCCCGACCACCTGCAAAGGAACGATCCGCGCATAAACAGAATATCCGAGCCCTTCGAGAATCACGCCAATCGCCTGCACCGCAGCGAGCACGCGCGCGTCCGCTTCAATCGCCGACGCGGCTAATCCATCCGGAATACTGTGCACGACGATCATCGACTTCATCCATTCGGGAGTGAGAATCGCTTGAACGGCAGCGAACGCCGCCCGCTCCGCGCGTTCGTGACGCGCGCGACGCGTTTCAAGCAAACCGAATGCGACCGCAGTCAAAACCGTTAATGCCGTGGCCACATTTGCCAAGGTCGAAAGGTCCACGCGGCGAGTTTATCAGAATCTTCCTGCGCAGAGCGAAGCCGAAATTGGCTGCGAGAAAAAGACCGCAGGATTCCCTGCCGGAACCCTGCGGCTTTGATTTTCCGAACTATTTTTGTTTAGTCTTCAACGACCACGTGATGGACTACGCGCGTCTCACCCGTGCCTGTGTAATAAACGCGCACACGCTGACCCGGTTTGAGCGCTGATGTGACGACGCGCCCGGCGCCGTTCACGATTCGCGCGGCCGTGCCAAGAGCGAAGCTGACCGGCCCCTGGTCGCTCTTGACCACAATCGTCTTGCTAGGTTCATAGGTAGTTACCGTACCCGCAGTGTAGGTTGTGGTTGTTTCGGTTGTTGTTGTCGGTTGTGTAGCTGTCGTTGTTTGCTCTGTGGTGGTCGTACTCGTCTGCGCAAACGCCAGTGGCGCGATCAGCGCGCAAGCGAGAGTGACAATTGTTTTCTTCACTATTATGCCTCCCTGTTTCTTGTTGATGTTTTACCTCAAACTTCGTAGCTCGAGGATATAGCGGACGCTCCCAAGGTTTTGCGCGTCCGTCTCATGTTTGACAGACCGCGTGACGCTTCTATTCAAACCAATGTTATTTCTGTTTACTCCTCTACTTCCACGTGATCGACCACACGCGTCTCGCCCATTTCTGTATAATAAACACGCACCCGCGTGCCGGGTTTGATCGGGGTTCTGACGACTTGGCCCAACTTATTGTAAATGAGGCCGGTCCCGTAAAGAACATAGCGTTGCGGATTATTCGAGTCGTCCGTACGAACGACGAGAGTTTTCGCAGGCTGATAACTAGCGGCCGTGCCTTCCTCAATCGCGCTGAATGTGCCCGTTACCGTTATTGGTTCTATAGTAGTTGTTGTGGTTTGCCTTGTGATCGTCGTACTCGTCTGCGCAAACGCCAGCGGAACAACGAACACGCAAGCGAGAGCGACAATTGTTTTCTTCACCATGATGCCTCCCTGTTGTTTATGATCTATCCAAACTTCGCCGTTCGACGACTTACTGGACGCTCCAAGGCGTCGCTATTTTCATCCAAATCTTTTATTTGTGTGATTGAGCGGGTCCGTGGATTCGTTAACGTGACGTGCTAATGACCAGCGAAGCGCCGACTGTCGATCCAGTTGTCACGCCGGAAGTTGTAGCGCGACATGGCCTTACATCGGAGGAATTCGAACGCATTAAGAAGATCCTCGGACGCGAGCCCAACTTCACCGAACTTGGCATTTTCTCTGTCATGTGGAGCGAGCATTGCTCGTACAAGAATTCGAAAAAAGAACTTAAAAAATTTCCAACGACCGGGCCAAACATTCTTGTCAAGGCGGGCGAAGAGAATGCCGGCGTGGTCGACATCGGCGACGGCTGGGCGATCGCGTTTAAGATGGAGAGCCATAACCACCCAAGCGCGATCGAACCGTTCCAAGGCGCGGCCACCGGAGTTGGTGGAATCATTCGTGACATCTTTACGATGGGCGCGCGCCCGGAATTTTGTCTAAACTCGCTCCGTTTCGGGCCAATTACAGAGCAATCAAACATCAAACTCGCCACAGGACGAGTCCGTCCGACTGGCGGACATCAAACATCAAACATCGCCGCTAACAGACGGCTCTTCAGCGGTGTGGTCTCTGGCATCGCACATTACGGCAATTGTGTCGGTATACCGACGATCGGCGGCGAGATTTATTTCGACGAAAGCTTCGATGGCAATCCCCTCGTAAACGTGTTTTGCCTCGGCGTATTGCGCCACGAACAGGTGGCGCGCGGCACAGCAAAAGGCGTCGGCAATCCTGTTTTTTACGTCGGCGCCGAGACGGGTCGCGATGGTCTTGCGGGTGCGGCCTTCGCATCGCGTGAATTGACAGAACAATCGCGTGAAGATCGCCCGGCCGTGCAGGTAGGCGACCCGTTCAAGGAAAAATTGTTGCTCGAAGCGTGTCTGGAATTGCTCGCTCGCGATGCTGTCGCCGGAATTCAAGATATGGGAGCAGCCGGCCTAACTTGTTCCACCTGCGAGACAGCCAGCCGCGGCGGAAGCGGCATCGAGATCGATCTCGCGAAGGTGCCAAAGCGCGAACCCGGCATGACACCGTATGAAATTCTCTTGAGCGAATCACAGGAGCGAATGCTGATCATCGCGAAGCGCGGGAAAGAAAATCTTGTCCGTAAAGTATTCGAGAAATGGGATGTGCCGTGCGCGGAAATCGGTCATGTCACCGACGACGGCATGATGCGAGCGCGCAACAACAGCACCATCGCCGCTGAGATCCCGGCTAAAGCGCTCGCAGAGGAAGCACCCATTTATTCGCCGGAAGTAAAACCTGTTGTAGCTGCGATCGACGATCGTGGGGGCGCGGATTCAGCAACGATCGACAGTCACGAAGCGCTGCGTCAGTTGCTGCGTGAGCCGACAATCGCGTCAAAGAATTGGGTGTACCGACAGTACGACCACACGGTGCGCACTGGGACAATCGTAAAGCCGGGTTCAGACGCCGCCGTGTTTTTCGTTCGTTATGCTGACAAAATCCTGGCCGCGACGACGGATTGTAATTCGCTCTATTGCTCGCTCCATCCGCGCACGGGCGGCAAAATCGCCGTCGCCGAGGCTGCACGCAATCTTACCTGCTCCGGCGCAAGGCCGCTTGCTGTTACGGACAATCTCAATTTTGGCAATCCCTATAAGCCGGAAAACTTTTGGCAGCTGCGCGAAGCTGTTGAAGGCATCGCTGAAGCTTGCCGCGCATTTGGCACGCCCGTCGCCGGCGGCAACGTCTCTTTATATAACGAGAGTCCTGCGGGTACCGTCGATCCGACGCCCACAATCGGAATGGTTGGTTTGATCGAGGATGAAAAGCACATTACTACGCAATGGTTCAAAGAAGAGAGCGACACGATCATCTTAGTTGGCGAAACCGGGACTGAACTCGGCGGATCGCAGTTTCTAAAAGCCTGCTACGGAAGAAAGATCGGGCCGCCGCCAAATATTGATCTCGAACACGAAATTAAGATCCAAAATACGGCGCGTGAATTAATCCGTGCAGGTTTGGTGAAAAGCGCGCACGATTGCAGCGAAGGGGGGCTCGCTGTTGCCCTTACCGAATGCTGTTTCAATCCAGAAAAACTGCTCGGTGCGGAAATCGATTTGAAAACAGGCGAAACGCCTGTCACTGCAGCGTTGTTCAACGAGTCGCAATCACGTATCGTGATTTCGGTCGATTCGAAAGACGCACAAAAGACGACGGCAATCTTGCAACAGAGCGGCATTCCTTTTCAACGGCTCGGACAAGTCGAAGGCAATGAACTGCGGATCCGCGTAAACGAGAAAACTTTCCGCTGGCCGATTGCTGATCTCTATGATGGTTGGTTCAACGCTATCCGCCGCGCCGTTGAAGACGAAACGGAAAGAATTCCAAGCTTGTGAACGCGTCCCTGGAACACGAGATTGAACACCTGCGTTATTTGGTAGACTATCTGGTGTGATCTTCCCCCGCCAAAACAGCGATATCGATCAGGCGCCGGACTCGGCGGCGATTCCACAACACGAGTGCGGCCTTTTCGGTGTATTCGGTCATTCGAATGCAGCGGCGCTGACTTACTACGGTCTGTTTGCGCTGCAGCATCGCGGCCAGGAGAGCGCAGGCATCGTGACGAGCAATGGCCCGGGCACGACCTTTTTGATGCACAAAGATATGGGACTCGTCTCCCAAGTCTTTGGCCAGGAAGAACTGGCGAAGCTTAAGGGCACGCGCGCGCTCGGACATACGCGCTACTCCACGACCGGCACGAGCACGATCAAGAACGCGCAACCGTTTGTGGTGGACTGCGTGCGCGGCCAAATGGCGATCGCGCATAACGGCAATTTGATTAATGCCGACTTTTTGCGAGACGAGCTCGAACGGAACGGCTCCATCTTCCAAACGACCGCTGATAGCGAAATCATTTTGCATCTGCTCGCGCAGCCTTCAGAGAATGGTGGCAATGTGCTGGCCGCTTTACGCAGGATCAAAGGCGCTTTTTCACTCCTGATCATGAGCGAACGCGAGCTCATCGCGGTACGGGATCCCTTTGGTTGGCGGCCGCTTGCGCTCGGCAAACTCGACGGCGCGTACGTAGTTGCCTCCGAAACCTGCGCCTTTGATCTCATTCACGCGGAGTTTATTCGCGAAATTGAACCGGGCGAAGTGCTGATCATCGACGAAAACGGATTGCGTTCGGAACGTCCATTCCCGGACGAGCGGCCGGCGTTCTGCATGTTTGAATACGTTTACTTTGCGCGCCCAGATAGCATGATCGGCGGCGTGAATGTGGGAAAGGTGCGCATAGAAATGGGACGCGAACTGGCAAGAAAATTTCCGGTCGAAGCAGACATTGTCGTGCCGGTACCCGACTCGGGAAACTATGCCGCCCTCGGTTTCGCCCAGGAACTCAATATTCCGTACGCGCACGCATTTGTTCGCAATCACTACATTGGCCGCACGTTTTTGCAGCCGAGCCAGCTCATTCGCGATTTCGATGTTCGAGTAAAGTTGAATTTGATCAAGGAAATGGTCGCGGGAAAACGCGTCGTGGTTGTTGACGATTCAATCGTGCGCGGCACGACTGCGCGGGCGCGCGTGGTGAACTTGCGCGAGGCTGGCGCCAAGGAAGTGCACATGCGGGTCAGCTGCCCGCCACACCGGTTCGCCTGCCATTACGGCATTGATTTTCCTGATCCGGAAAAATTGATCGCCAATCAGATGTCGATGGAAGACATCTGCAAATACCTCGGCGTTGATAGCCTTGGGTACCTGGATGTCGAGGGAATGGTACGCGCCACTGGCAAACCGCTGAATGAATTTTGCCTTGCTTGCTTCACTGGCGATTATCCCCTGCCGGTCGATCCGGCGCTCGACAAGTTCATCATGGAAAGGCGCGAAGCGCGCGCAAGGGCGCTCGCCGATCAGGAAGCGCATCCGACTCTGTTCGCGGATCTGAAATAATGAAAATGACGACGCTTGAATGTCAAAGGAATGACGAAGCCTGAGCCGCATCGCCCTAATTGATCAATTCGTTACTCGCATTTTGGATTTGTTTCGTCATTAGTCATTCGGATTTCGTCATTTCGCCCGCAGGCTCCTCGGGAAGCAATCTGCAAAACGTCTCGTGAACTCTGTGCACGGAAAGAGAAAAGCTTACGCGTCTGCGGGCGTGGATGTTGATCTTGGCAACCGGCTCAAAAGCCACATCCAGTCGCTCGCGAAGCAAACTCACGGGCCATGCGTGCTCGGGAGGATCGGCGGATTCGGTGGATTATTCCGAGCAAAGTTTTCCGGAATCCGCGAGCCGGTTCTTGTTGCAAGCATCGACGGCGTCGGGACAAAATTGAAAATTGCGTTTGCGATGAACAAACACGACACCGTAGGCGCCGATCTTGTGAACCACTGCGTAAACGACATTGCGGTCCTCGGGGCGCGACCACTTTTCTTTCTCGATTACATAGGTTACGAGAAACTTCAGCCGCGCGCTTTTGGTCAGTTACTGCGCGGATTTTCACGCGCGTGCCGGTCTGCTGGATGCGCGCTGATCGGCGGAGAAACGGCGCAACTGCCGGGAATGTATCGCACAGGCGAATACGATCTCGCTGGTTGTATCGTCGGAGCGGTCGATCGTGCCAAGATCATCGATGGCCGCAAAATAAAACCGGGCGACATTGTTCTCGGCGTCGCTTCGAACGGTTTGCATACAAACGGTTATTCGCTGGCCCGAAACATCTTGTTCAAGAAGATGCGGCTCAACGTCCGTTCGCGTTTTTCGGGATCGGCAAGCACCGTCGGCGAAGAGTTGCTGCGAGTGCATAAGAATTATCAGCCGCTCCTCAGAAAAGCTCCAAGTGGCATGATCAAAGGTCTCGCACACATTACCGGCGGCGGCTTAATCGATAATTTGCCGCGCATTTTACCCAAGAATTGCGACGCGGTGATCGAGACGGAAAGCTGGCGCGTGCCGCGCATCTTTAAAATCTTGCAGGAAAATGGGAATGTGGATGCCGCTGAGATGTACCAGGTCTTCAACATGGGTATTGGCATGGTGGCGGTTGTTTCCGAGCGCGACGCACAGCGTGGGGTATCGATACTGCGCGCGAAACAAATTGGGCGGATCGAGCGCGGAACGGGCAAAACGCGCTTGAAATTGTAGGGCGTCCGCTGCAGCGCACGCCATCATGCGTGGTCTTGCGTCTCGCAGAATGGAGCCGGTAGGCGCCGAGCAGCATCCGGGGGGCAGCCCGAAAGGAGAGCGAGCGGCGCGAGCGAATCAAACGCCCCTATAATTTTCTAAGGCAAATGCGACGAACCGGACCCTACTGCATTGGCCGCGATCCGATCCTCCGGTGTCGGTGCGATTCTGGCATTCTTATGTGGAAGCAGGACCGGCTGCAGACCCGCGCGCTGCGCCGCAAGATCGACAAGCTCCGCGACTCGTGACTTGAGCAGACGCGCTCGCGTCCCTAGAAAGACAACAAAGAGCAAATACGGAATAATACCCCAAAGATCGGCGTGAGAAATATTAAGCTGCCGATATATCAACAAGCTTAACGCAATGAGATTGAAGATGATGGTCGTAGTAACCAGTCGATCACGAAGGCGAACACGCGTTAGGCACTTCCCGCCGCCGTGATATTCGGTGACGGTCTGGAGCGCGATACTCCACCAGAAATTTCCGTAAATTTGAATGTCCCATTCATTCCACCCGGTATCTGTGGAATAGCGCCAGCCTTCTTCATCCAACAACTGGAAAATGGCGCCAAGCAAATAATGACGATCTCTGCCTTCTTCGCTCCAGAAGACGCGGCGACTCAGATTCCGCCCAAAATACGTGCGCTCTGGCAAATGTTCGTGTGCGCGAATCACACTTCCCGGCGTACGTTTGAAATGCAACCACGTGAAATAGCGCGACCAGCCTCGCACCAGTGGCTGGGCGAAAGCCAGGAGCATCACCAGCAGCCGTGCGTGCATCGTATCGAATTTCGGTTCGATGGAAGCCCGCACCATATATGAAAGCGCTACGCACAGCGTGCCACCGAGCATGAGGTAGGGAACGATCCGTAGTGCCGGCAGAAAAATTCCGAGACCGAACAGAAAGATCGTCAGCGCGAACCATTCGATACTGCTGAGATACGTGGCAACTTCCGATTGCGGCGTAGGATAAATTGATTGGAAAAATCCTTCTCCGAAAGTTCCGTGATAGATTGCCGGCCGGTTAATGAACCAGCTGAAGCGCGGTGTCCCGTAGATTTGACCGCGCCATTTCGCCGTGCCGGTTGGACCAAAAAAGATCAAATGTTTAAAGCGAAGCAGCGATTCCGCTTCGCCGTAACCATCTTGCTGTTTTAGAAAGGCCCGCAAGGTAAAACGTCGATAATGCCAGACGATTGCCGGCGGACTGAAAGCAATGACCCAACCGGCCTGCTGAATCCGCCAGCAAAAATCGACGTCGTCACCGGCTTTATGGTACTCGGCATCGAAACCGCCGACGCTTTCAAAAGCCCATCGATAAAAGGCCATGTTACAGCCTGGAATATGCTCTGCGACTGTATCGGTAAGCAGGACATGGCTGGGGCCACCGGGCGCTGCCGCGACGCAGGCTTGAACCCAATTTTGCGCTGGTGGCGTCACGTTCGGTCCGCCCACGCCCGCATAATCGCCGCTTATCAGCGTACCGATCAGGTAATAGAGCCAATCGACATCGGCCATGCAGTCGGAATCGGTGTAAGCCAACACTTCGCCCCTCGCAGCTGCAGCGCCTGTGTTGCGAGCGTGGCTCAATCCATGATTGCTTTGATGGATGTAGCGCACCTGCGGGAACTGCGTGGCAGTGTAAGCTGTGTCGTCAGTCGAGCCGTCGTCGACCAGGATCACTTCGTAGTCGGGATAGGTGAGTTTGCTCAACGAATCGAGACAAGCTGCAAGAGTTCGGCCGCCGTTGTATGAACAAACAATTACCGAGACGAACGGCGCGCGCGGCAAGGCCGGGCGCAATACGGAACTGTCGTGGCCAAGTTTTTCTTGAAGAGCGTAGAACGCCTTCTTCGGCTCCCGCTCACGAGTCACAATCCCAAATGCCCAGTCTGTAATTTCTTGCCCACCAGTGAACCAGTCATCAGTCCAAGTAAAAAAAATTGTCCCGGCGAGACCGCACCTGACCACGCTATCGATGTGCCAACTGAGCATTTCAGCCTGCTCCTCCTGCGAATGCCGGATCGTGTCCATGCCGAATTCCCCAAGGATAAGCGGGCGCTCGTCAGTCAGATTCTGCAGCCGCAATAGGTAGCGCTCTAAGTCATGCTGATTGTGCAAATAAACGTTAAAACAGCAAAAATCGACATTCTGTGGCAGCAGATATTCCGTTGGTGGATAAGTGGCATAAGAAAACAGCACATCGGGATCAATCGTCCGTCCGATCCGAATCAAATCCTCGACAAATTCCGTGACACGATGCGCGCCTAGCCAACGCACCATTGTGCTCGAGATTTCGTTGCCCACGAGATAACCAAAGATTGCCGGATGCCCGGCCTGTGCACTTACCGCAACGCGGACCGCTTCGGCAATTTGTTTGCGGATGGATCGTTCGCGCAGAAATTCTATGTGTTTTGCCCAGGGAAGAGTCACAAGGACGCGTATTCCGGCAACGGCACAACGATCAAGAAACCAGCGCGGCGGCGCATGGTAAATCCGCACAACATTGAGACCAACCTTGCGCATGAGCGCAAGATCGACGTCCACCTGCTCAGGTCGTCCGAGGTAATTTTCTTCGGCGTCCGGCTTGAAGGGTCCATACGTGACTCCCTTCATAAAAAACTTTCGGTCACCCTCAAAAAAGAATTTCGCGACTGGGCGAACTCGCGAGTTTGCGCTCACAGCGGCAACTCCCTAGTCCAACCGCCGCACCGGCGCAAAGATTTTAACTGTAGACTGTACCCACGGCCCTGTGGGCCGTCGTCCTCGGCCGTGTTCTCTCTAAACGCGCCACAGGCGTGCGGCTACACTACAGCTCGCTCAAACTTTCCCGCATTACGGCGCATGTCCGCTCGATGTCTTCGCGCGTGTGCGCCGTGGAAATAAAGCCGGTTTCAAACTGTGATGGTGCGAAATAAACGCCGCGCTTCAAACAGCCGCGGAAGAATTTCGAGAACGTTTCCAGATTGCTTCGCTGCGCGTCGGCAAGATCGACAATCGGTCCTGAGGCGAAGAATAAACAAAACATTGAGCCGATCCGGTGAAATGTGATGTCGATCTTTGCTTGCGCGATGGCATCTCGTGTCAGCTTCTCAAAGTGTGCTCCAAGTCTTTCGAGCAGCTTCCAGCCGTCGATGCGTTCGAGTTCATGCAATTGAGCGAGACCGGCCGTCATCGCGAGCGGATTTCCGGATAGTGTTCCGGCCTGGTAAACAGGACCATCGGGTGAAAGTTGGTCCATGATTGCCGCGCTTCCGCCAAACGCCCCGACCGGTAATCCGCCGCCAATTATTTTCCCCAGTGCGGTCAGATCAGGTTTGACTCCATAAATTTCCTGAGCGCCGCCACGCGCCGCACGGAAACCGGTCACTACTTCGTCAAAAATCAGAAGCGCGCCGTTCTTCGTGCATTCCTCACGTAGGGTCAATAGGAAATCGTAAGTTGGAAAATAAAGACCCGCGTTGGCCGGAACGGGCTCGACAATGATTGCTGCGATTTGCCCTTTATTCTGAGCAAAACACTTCCGCACAACATCGGCATCGTTAAACGGCAGCGAAATCGTGAGATCGACAAATGCCTGTGGCACCCCGGCACTATCAGGCCGTCCATGAGTGAGCGCGCCGCTTCCCGATCTCACGAGCAGCGCGTCGACATGTCCGTGATAACAACCATCGAATTTGATGATCTTGTCGCGGCCGGTGAAACCGCGCGCAAGTCGAACGCACGCCATGGTCGCTTCGGTCCCGCTGTTTACCATTCGCACTTTCTCGATCGAGGGCATCCACGCGCAGATCAGGTTCGCCATCTCGACTTCGAGCGGATTTGGAATTCCAAAACTTAGGCCGCGCGCGGCAGCTTCGCGCACCGCGTCGACAATTACCTTGGGAGTGTGTCCCAGAATCGCAGGACCCCAACTGCCGATGTAGTCGATATATTCGTTCCCATCGACATCCCATATTTTGGCGCCACGCGCACGTTCGACGAAAAAAGGTTGCGCTCCAACATGTCGAAATGCACGCACGGGTGAGTTTACGCCGCCCGGGATACGTTCTTGCGCCGCAGCGAAAAGCTCAGATGAACGAGAAGTCACGCGGCCAAGATAATCGCTAAATCGTTGAATCGCTAAATCGTGATCAGCTCAACGTTTCAACGATGTAACGAACGATTCAATCATTCCGACTCTACATTGACACCGTTGCGCCGTGCCCAGATAGTTTGCGTCTCCTCAAAAACGGCGGGGTAGCCAAGTGGTAAGGTCGCGGTCTGCAAAACCGCTATTCGCGGGTTCGATTCCCGCCCCCGCCTCTTTTCATAGGTAAAAACGTCGAAAACCAGCCGAAAAATGGCTTAGTCAGAACAAGAATCAGAACAAGTCCGCCGATTTTTACCCTCGTTTGTCATTGTGCGCCAATGTCGCGAAACCAGCAATTCCGCTCGCCCTCGGCTCTTAGCCCACATGCCGATCCGCTTCAATTAACACTCTTGTTTCCCAAACCACGATGGCCTTTTCAGATTGCTACGCATCGCTAGAATCGTTTCTGATTGCCGGATGGCAAATGCGGCTCCCATGTCATCGACGATTCCTGCACACGTTTACGAAGTCCGAACACGCAAAGATAAACGCGGTGTCGATCTAATTTCCGACGTGCTGCCGTTCGGTCGCTTGTGGTACGGCTCGGTCAGCGACGCCATCGACTACGCAAAATTCTACAGCCGCTCGCATGATGCAACGATTCGCGTTTACGACGAAGCAGGCAACGTGATTGAAACGCAAGAGCACACGGGCGTTTTCAACGAGCCGTAAGCAGCTTTGTTCGCAGCAAGTCCTCGGCTTTGCAAATGGATAATCTTGCAATTTCCCGATTTAGGCGAAGAAATCTTCGTGACGCGTTACGAAGGTTCGCCTAATCATAGTTAGATGCTAGTTCGTATCTTCGCGATGCTGCTTTTCGATCTTGCGGGCTTCATTGCTCGCGCTCAGTCGCTCGATGAGCAACTCGTCGGCAGATGGCAGGCCGAAGGTTTCCCCAGCATGGAAATGATATTTCGTGCAGATCACACTTACATAGGCCGAAGCGAGCGATATGTGTCCACGGGCAGCTGGCGCGTCCATGGGAATCGGCTCACGACCGTTTCTAGCTCACCATCCTCGGGTGAAGAGGGCACCGACACGTGTAGGGCTGTGATTCGTGGAGATAGACTTTTCCTGGGACTACACGAAACCATCAAGAATTCACATGGGCGCCAGATCGGCAAAGCTGAGCAGTGGATGCAAGGACTCACCTACAAACGCGTTCGATGAAGCACCGGTTGCATCTAACCAATCGCTGGAGCTGCCCCCCCACCCGTCGCGCGATGCGCGTCCGCAACGAAGATCGTGCGCCCGCGAGAGTCCACGGCTGAGGCGTGATTCGCGTTTATGATGAAGCTGGCAACGTGATTGAGACGCACGAACACACGGGCGAGTTCAAAGAGTAGTGAGCGTTTACACGTAAAATAAAAAGCCGCCACGCGCTGAAGCGTGACGGCTGATTGTTAAGTGACCGGCTACTTGCTCGGTTGCTTTACTGGTTGTTGAGAACAGTTCGCGGTGCAGGTTTGCTTAGTTCAACCTGCACACTCACCTTTTGGATTTGCGCTGCCTGTTCGTCGAGTCGCGTAGCAAGTTGCGCCACGGTTGCTCGGAAATCCTTCTTTAGCTGCGCAATCGTCGCTCCCTGCTCCTGCACCTTGCGATGTTCTTTAAGGAACTCGTTTAGCAACATCGCGTTCACCGCTTCGTAGCGCACGGTATAGACTTTCCCTTTGTCATCGCGAGCCACCAGAGCGGGGTTCACCTTTTCGACTTGCTCAGCCACCAGGCCAAATTGCGGGATGCCATCGGGATCAAGCTCGTGCTTGTAGCGGAAGGTGACCGGATGGAGCGCTAGGATTGCTTCGCTCGCCTTATCCATTGATTTGATGTTGTCCTTGAAGCGTGCCGAAGAGGCAGTGACACCGAGCTTGCCATTTGAGTTTACCACTACCGTGCTGCCAGTCACCGCCACGCCAGAAATGCCCGCGATAAAGGTGCCAGTTTGCGGGCCTGCTGTGCCTATACGGATCTCGCCCGATTCTCCAGCCACACCTCGGTTGCCAATATCGATGTTGTTGTTGCTCGTGGTGAGATTTGCGCCGGCATGAAAACCCACGGCAATGTTGTTGCTGCCGGTTGTATTGCTACCAAGCGCTTCAACACCGATGGCCGTGTTGTCGAAGCCTGTTAGGTTTTCAGTGAGCGCTGCACTACCGGTGGCCGTGTTAAAGCCGCCGGTGGTGTTACTAAAAAGCACATCACCCCCGGTGGCCGTGTTGCGGATGCCGGTGGTGTTGTTCACGAGCGCATCATCACCGAAGAATGTGTTGCCATTGGTGAGGTCGCAGCCTTGTTGACAGGCGGCGCGCACGTCCGGTGAAAGCGCAAAGCAGGCAAGCACGAGCGCGATGAACACCAAACCGCGCCGCAAAGGTGAGCGGTTCATCGAATTTCCGATGAGTGTAGTTTTTGTTTTCATAAGACAGATCTTTCCGTTCCCCCGATTGGTTAATTGTGTGACTAGAGGTCTGAACGAGGGAAAGAAGCTGTCGGGAGAAGCGCCCTCTCTCGGATTCAGACCTTGGTTTCCAGACCTTTTGCCAAAAATCTCGCCAGCTTGGCAAGATAAAAATTGTGATGCAGATGGCTGAATCGCTGAACGGAATGATGCGCTCGACTGCGCCGCGCGAGTCGAGGATTCGAATCTCACCAGAGCGAAAGCACGCGCCGGTCGTCGCGTCGATTAGCCTCTTATTGACTGTCGGCGACCAATTGCCGCGCAAGTTTGCTCTCCTGTACTTGTTCGCTCACTCTTCTAAGCTGTGATTCTTGCGCGTTGAGGCGTGTCGTAAGGGCCTGAATCTGCTTCTGGAAGTCCATTTGTTGTTGGGCAACTGTCGCTTCTAGATCCTGCACAGTGCGATGCTCTTTGAGGAACTCGTTGAGCAACATTGCGTTCACCGCCTCGTAGCGCACCGTGTAAGCTTTTCCGTCAGCGTCGCGAGCAACGAGATCGGGGTTCACCTTCTCCACCTGCTCGGCCACGAGGCCAAACTGCGGGATGCCTTTAGGGTCAAGCTCGTGCTTGTAGCGGAAGGTCACCGGTTTAAGCGCGAGGATCGCTTCGCTTGCCTTATTCATCGGCTGAATCGCGTCCTTGAAACGTTGCGAGGAAGGTGCCACGCCAAGTTGACCGTTGCTATCTACAACAACAGCCGTGCCCGTAACGGTCGCCCCGCTAATGCCAGCGATGAATGTCGTTCTCTGGGTTCCTTGCTTACCGATGCGAATGGTGTTGGCTTCCCCAGCAACACCTCGGTCGAAAATATCGATATTGTTGCTACCGACCGTGAGGTTAAAACCGGCGTTCGAGCCTAATGCGATGTTGCTGCTGCCGGTCGTGTTGCTGCGGAGAGCGTTCTGTCCGTCGCCGGTGTTGTTGCGCCCGGTTGTGTTGCTAAAGAGGGAACCCTGACCGCTGGCGGTGTCGAAATTACCGATTGTATTGCTAAAGAGCGCTTGGAATCCCTCGGCCGCGTTGTTGAGCCCGGTTGTGTTGCTAAAGAGGGAACCCTGACCGCTGGCGGTGTTGAAGCTTCCAGTTGTGTTGCTAAAGAGCGCTTCAAGCCCGCTGGCGGTGTTGAAGCTTCCAGTTGTGTTGCTAAAGAGCGCTTCAAGCCCGTTGGCGGTATCGTTATTGCCCCCTGTGTTGTTAAAGAGCGCCTGATAACCGTTTGCCGTGTTGGCGCTCCCGGTTGTGTTGCTAAAGAGCGCTTCAAAACCGGTGGCCGTGTTAAAGAAGCCTAGGGTAGTGAGGCTGAAGAGCGCATCCGTACCCTCAGCTGTGTTGAATCGGTCATAGCCGCCGTCTGGTGGTGGGTCAACCGCCCGCGCTGCCGGCGAAAGCGCAAAGCATGCGAGCGTTAGCGGGATGAGAAGGAAACCGAGTCGTAACGACGACCGGTTAATCGACTTTGTTACGGTTGTTGTATTTTGGAGCTCAATCGGTTTGTGCATGTGGGTTTTCATAGTTTTTGGGTACTGGTTCGGGGGTTCATTGATGTTCTAGGGGGTTTGCGAAGCGAAGTTGTCGAGAAGTTTGCCCTAGTCTGCCAGCCGTCTCCCAGACGGTGTCAATACTATTTTTTGGCGGGACCGGCCAAAGTACGCGCATCGCTTCGTTGAATGTCGCGCAGTCCACGCTTGCCATTCACCGCGCAGTGACTCTTTCTTCCCTCGAAAACAGCAAGAGCAAAAGATGAAAAAACTTCTACCTAGCAGCAAATTGTGCTCCAGTACAATCCCGTGGCTAGATTTACACACGGGCAGCTGAGCGAATCAGCAGCGAATACCAGACGCTTTAACGGGCGTAAAGGCGGCCGCAAGACCATTCTTACACGCGATCTCGCAAAGCGCATCTGCGAGGCAATCGCCACTTCTCCACACTCCCTACAGCGCACAATCGACCTTCACGCCGAGCATAACGGCGCCAACGACTGGCCGAAACATCACACGACAATAGAAGAGTGGCGCAACAAGTATCCATGGTTCGCCGCCCTTTTTACACGCGCACGCACGATGCAAGCCGAGTTTATTGCACAGACATGCTTGGACTTGAACCCCGAGGACAAGGACAAGGCTATCTGCGACCGGCTCCGGTTTGATGTGCGGAAATGGTATGCTGGCAAGATTCTTCCCGCGCTGTATGGGGAGCGGCCGGCTGAGGTGAACGTGCAACAACAGGTTGCGGTGATCTCGCCACAGCGGCTTGAGGAAATACGGATGCTAGCATCCCGCCTTCGATATAAAGCAGGTCCGGGGAAACGTCGCGAAGCATATCGTAGGAAATCAAATCTCTTCGAGATTCCTGCTCTTTCCATGCAGCATAGAACTCATTCTCTACGACAGCATGGCCTAGTAAGCATTCATCCGATTCGTCACGAGATTTATCGAGCAGCTTTCTGCCGCGGAGAGAGTCCCTGCCATTTACGCTCGGCGATTGTTGAAGATAGATCACCTTCATCTAATCACGGTTGCTGCGGAGACGTCCGACAAAAGCGGGGTCATTAGCGATTGGTCTTAGTGAAAAGTGCGACGCAATGCGAGCAAAAACCTACCAATCCTGGAAATCGCCCTTGTGCTCGTGCGTTTCCATCACACTGCCAGCGTCATCGTAAACGCGGATCACGGCATCATGTGAGCGGCTGAAAAACTTTGCGTGACTGCGGGATCTGCTTCTCCCGCACGAGGACCCCTTTCTTCTTCCGATAGGCGAATTCCGCAAGCGTGTAGATGCCACCCTCTTTCAACAGGCGCTGTACCTGGAGAAAAATCCCGTCATTGATGGCCCACATCCGTTTCCAGTTCTGGCGTTCATAAAATTTCGGAATATCCTCAAGCGGAATCCCTCGTTCCTTCGCCTGGTTGTAGTTGTCGAACCTGTGTTTCCACGCGAGAGAAAGCCATATACTAGGCGACGTTCCGGACCGCGCATACATGCTGTTTTTCGGCACCGTGAGAAAGTAGTTGTTCGCGTGATCGAAACTTTCATCGGGAAACCGTTCAAGCGCTTTCGGATCCGACAGATCCATCGCATGGGATTCGAATCGTTCTCCCGCATTCCTCCGGATGTCGATGCCCACCGGTTGCGCTCCGGCCTCCTGCAGGATTCTGCAGTACCACGGCTGGAACCTTGCGAACTCTTTCGGTTTTATCCACCGCTGCCACAAGCGGCCGATCGGATTCCAATGACTGTCCTTGTTTTTCGCCGAGCCGCATCCGAGATCGAGCATGCGCTTGTTCGCCAAAGATGCGACGTTTGCGGAGATATGCTGGATGCGGATCAGCTCCACCTCCAATCGGTCCTCATGCAGCGTTGAGCGGTGCGTTGCCAGGAAGTCTGATGCCAGGGCCTGATAGGAGGGATCGAGCTTCATAAAAGGCGGCAGGATAGCATCCGCCGATTTGCCTGTACACCGGAGGCTATCCGATTCCCAGACGGTAAGCATGTCTTCCGGATGATCCAGAAATCTCTTGTAGAGCGAGAAATGCGCGGTGCGCCGACAGCGCATTGTTTTGCTGCTCGCAATTGGTTGCACCTATTCACGTTGCGGTGCCACGGAAACCGACGTTATGTTCCTGTGAACATCATTCACTAAGTAATCAACAAACTGCGATAAAGAAGCAATCAAAACCCTTGTCGTCCTGCACGGCCAGCGTAAAGCCGCGCGCATCGCCGGTCTAAGCGAAAATACCGTCAAAAGTTGGGCTCTCCGTTACCAATGGAATAAACTGCCAAAACCCGGCCCCGATCTTACGCACCCAATTCGCACCCAGTCCCCGGCCGCGATCGTTGCAGATGAACTCTCGCGGAATAAAAAGCGTTCCCGACTCGCGCTCTCGCGCTATACCGTCGAGGCTGCCGAACAAGCGGCAGAGAGCAGCGGCGATTTAAGCTTGGCCCGCAATGTGCGCGATGTCGCGGCGATTCATTCGACGCTGTGGCCGGCGGAAAGCGGAGAAGGGATTCTGGACGTTGCTTTTCTGGTTGGCAAGATCACACCAACGACCATTGCCGACGAGAGCAATGAGCCACAAATGATCGACATTGAATCGAAAGTGTCAGAGTAGCGGATCCTGATCAAAACGAATCTGCGGACATTCGTCGCCAGCCCAATACAGTCGCATCAGACACGAGTCGCGCAGCGCCAATCCGGTCAAAACTTAAGCGAAGGAATCGCAGCGACCGCGGCACGCAAGGGTTCGAGCTCGTGATGTGTGTAAACTTTGTTCATTTCCGCCGACGTGTGGCCGGTAAGCTTTTGTCTGATTTCTTGCGCGATGCCTGCGTTTGCCATTGCGCTGTTGAATGAATGTCTCAGGCTGTGAAAGCTGAGGCTCGACAACGTTCGCTCTCCGCTTGCCCGCATCCGTTTGCCCTCAATCCTGGCTTTGTTCATAATCGCGGCAAAGCGCCCGCTCAAACCGAATCTGCCGCCAGTGCCTTTGCCAGCGAGTGATGGAAACATTGGGGCTTTGCCGATTCCCGCATTCTTCAAAAGCTCACGTTCAAGCTGTGGATGCAATGGAACTGTGACGGGCTTTCTTGTTTTGCTTGGCGTAAACCGAATCGTTTTGGTCCCCCAGTCGATAGCTTCCCATCGCATGTTTGCCACGTCACTCAGGCGTGCGCCGGTGTAGTAGCCGAGGAGAATTGCGCCCCGCCAGTCGCCTTCAGCTGCACCTAGGAGTTTGGTTACTTGATTCGCGGCGAAGGTCCCACGTTCTTCAGCGCGCACTCGTAGGCTTTCAAGCGCGGTCGCCGGATTGCTTTCGATGATGTGTTGTCGAACCGCTGCATTGAACGCGGCGCTTACAACTTTCACAGAGAGATTGGCTGTCCGCGCTGTCTTATTAGCTTTAATAATTGAATCGCGGTAAACAAGTACATCTTTCGACGTGATGTGCGCTAGTACGAGATCGGAGCGCTTGCCGAGCGATTCAATAAAGTCGCGAATCACTTGGCGATAACGATCCATCGTTTTGCCAGCGCGCACTTGCTCTTTCATGTCGAGCCAGTAATTCAGCCAGTCGCGCATCTTGTAGTTGTGCATTGGCTCGCCGGTCGTGCGCTCCAGGATTTCGCTGACGATCTTTTTTGCTTGCTGCTCGGTGAGCGTGCCGTTTCTCGCATGATTTTCGGCGCGCTCGATTGAAAGACAGACTTCCCACGCTTCCGCTCTCTTATCGGAGGCAGTCTTTGGTGAACCGTCGTTTCGCTTCTCGCCTCTAAACGGTTTGATTGTGACCTTTGTTGATTTTTTCAGCCGTTGGCCGGTTGAGCTTGTGTAACAGCAAATCCAGTAAGGGCTGCGAGCGCGA
>Ga0209690_1000558_pt1 | contig 20168 bp, 33 predicted proteins | sample GraSoiAngelo_150_FD_186164 | JGI IMG/M metagenome (GOLD analysis project Ga0209690, IMG submission 186164) | Grasslands soil microbial communities from the Angelo Coastal Reserve, California, USA - 14_1009_09_40cm (SPAdes) (version 2) | ecosystem: Environmental > Terrestrial > Soil > Grasslands ...
CCACGATCCGTGTTCATGAATTGGATGCTCGGGAAGGCTGGATCAGAAACTGAGCAATCAGGTTCGGTCAGTTGATGCATATGAAATCGCCAACGAGACGCAGGCGTGAAGCTGTTTCCATCAAACGTGTAACCCGACAGGGCTGTGGGACGCTACAGGCGAGCTATCCACATACGGGTCCTTCGCTGCGTAAGCGGAGCCAGACCTGTCGTCGTGCGCAGTTGCACCACTTAACGTTTGCCGACTATCTTCACCGTTGCGGTCTCACAGTCATTGGCCAGATTCGGGTCATTGATGGTGTCCGGAGAACTAACACACGCCGTCAAGTTGGCGGTCTTGCCACCTGTACTCACGATTTCAGCAACGACTTTTGTTGTGACTGTTTGACCCACAGCGATGTCGGTGTATTCGCACGACGGCGTGTCGGGATAGATGCCAAAATCGCAGATCTCGGCGGTGGGGCACACTTATTCGTCCGAGGCTGGCTACACCTCTGAAGGTTCAGCGCTCGATAGGATTGCTCACCTCGATGCTCTTCGCGTTGGTTTACTCGTGGCTTCGCCTTCTTCTGGACATAGCCGACGTCAGGGTGCGAGTCCGTACTCCAGAGGCCGAGGTACTCCTCCTGCGGCATGAGCTCCGAGTCCTGCGCCGGCAGATCAAACGGCCTCAGCTGACGCCCGCCGACCGCCTGATCATGGCTGCCTTCCACCGCCTGGTCTCGCGTCCGGCATTGGGCGGGCTGGTCGAGCCGGAGACCGTCTTGGGTTGGCATCGGGAGTTGGTGCGCAGGAAGTGGGCAGCTTTCGGCCGGCGGAGAGGCGTCGGTCGACCGCGGCTGGAGCCGAGTCTCACCGAGCTGATCTTGAGGATGGCCCGCGAGAATCCGAATTGGGGATGCGTGCGCATTCGCGGCGAGCTGCTGAAAGTCGGGCACCGGGTGTCGGCCACCGCGATCCGCAACCTGCTTCGGCGGGAGAAGCTGGGTCCAACACCGAAGCGAGCGGGGCTGAGCTGGCGGGCGTTTCTGAAAGCCCAGGCGTCGGCGATCGTAGTCAGCGACTTCTTCAGCGTAGACACCGTGTTCTTGCGCCGGCTCTACGTCCTCTTATGTATGGAGCTGGCGACGAGGCGGATCGTCTGGTTCGCGGTGACGGCCAATCCAGATACAGCCTGGGTAACTCAGCAGAGCCGGAACCTGGCCTGGCAACTGGACGGCTCGCCGGTTCGCTTCCTGATTCACGACCACGACGCCAAGTACGCCGGCCCGGCTGACGCGGTGTTCCGGGCCGACGGTATGAGGGTGATCAAGACTCCGGTCGCGGCACCGAGGGCGAACGCTCACATGGAGCGGCAGATTGGTTCCGGTCGCCGAGAATGCCTGGACTGGATCCTAATCATCGGCCGTCAACACCTGGAGCGGGTGATGCGGGAGTGGGTGGAGCATTACAACCAAGCCCGACCACATCGGAGCCTGGACCTCAGAACTCCGACTGCCAGGTCGGATCCGGTCGTCACGACCGCAGCTGTGCGCTGCCGGTCACGCCTTGGAGGGCTGCTGCGCGAGTACTCGGGCGTGGTGGCCGCGGCGACTGCTTGATTTTCGTGCAGACGAATATGTGTGCCTCACAGGTCCGGTCAGCCCCTTCGGCTTGTCGCTCTCGCCGTGGCCGCGAAGGTCGACGGACACGACCCGATGTTTGGCTTTGAAGTGGTCGTGTTGTGGCTTGAAGTAGGATCGGTTGCAGGTCCAGCCGTGCATGAATACGAAGGCCGGCTCGCCCTTGCCTTCAGCGACGTACGCCAGTCTCACGCCATCGCGCTGTAGGACAGTCATGTCCCCTCCTCCGAGAGCATCCCTCGGGCACGTGGCGGATGCCATAACCGCCACCCATTAGGCAACACTAAGCGTCCTCCACCAGCGCCGCAAGGCCGCCCTACGACGCCGCCCCGAGGATCGCCTCCAAGCTGCGCCTCCGGGCAGGTTTTCATGTCCCTGACCGGCAAATTGAAGGAGCGGACGATGTTCGGCTTTGACGTGTGCCAAACCGATTTCGGCCAAACGGGCTTTTCGCCCGTCTGCCCACGACTGGCCGTTTGTCAGAAAACCGTATTGCGCGCTTCGGTAAGCGCAAGAGACCGGTCAACCGAAAACTCCTATTGCCGATCTCTCGAAAAGAGAGTAAGCAAAGGTCCGGAGCGGTCGCCACTCCAGCCGAACTGGGAGCTCGGAGGTGGTCGCGAAGACACAATTTCCGGATTGAATGTCTTGGATGCCTCAGCGTCCGGGCGTAAAGAGGTAGGGGAGATGCGTCAATTGCGACTACGAGCAGTCGGCGTTGCGGTAGGACTGGGCTTGTCGGCCGGGGCGCTATTCTTTGGCCCGGTCGAAGCAGCGGCGTCCACCTGGTCGATCGTGCCCAGTCCCAACAGCGGGACGAGCGACAACCAGCTAAAAGGCGTGGCCTGCGTCTCGTCCAGCTCCTGCACCGCTGTTGGCTCATACCGCAATGGCAGTAACCTGGACCAGACACTGATCGAGTCCTGGAACGGCACCAGTTGGTCGATGGTGCCCAGCCCCAACAGCGGGACGAGCGACAACCAGCTAAATGGCGTGGCCTGCGTCTCGGCGAGCTTCTGCACCGCCGTGGGTTCCTACATCAGCGGTGAGGCCGCCCAAACACTGATCGAGTCCTGGAACGGCACCAGTTGGTCGATCGTGCCCAGCCCGAACAGCGGCTTCAGCTTCCTCAATGGCGTGGCCTGCGTCTCGTCCAGTTCCTGCACCGCGGTGGGCACGTCATACATCAACACCAGTGACACCTTCCTGTCCCTGATTGAGTCCTGGGATGGCACCAGCTGGTCAATCGTGGCCAGCCCCAACACCGGGACAAGCGACTTCCTCAATGGCGTGGCCTGCGTCTCATCCGGTTTCTGCACTGCCGTGGGCAATTACTTCAGCAGCGACTTTCCCCCAGGGACCCTGGTCGAGGCCTGGAACGGCAGCAACTGGTCGATTGTGTCCAGCCCAAACACCGGGACAGGCGACTTCCTCTCTGGCGTGGCCTGCGTCTCGTCCGAGTCCTGCACCGCTGTCGGGACTCTGATCGAGTCCCTGAACGGCGTCAGATGGTCGATCGTGCCCAGCCCGAACAGCGGCTACAGCTTCCTCAACGGCGTGGCCTGCATCTCGTTCAAGTCGTTGAAATCTTGCACGGCAGTGGGTGGGCATGTTGGAGGCCAGACCTTGATCGAATCCAAGAAGGCCAACAAATGGTTGATCGTGGCCAGCCCCAACACCGGGACAGACGACTTCCTAACTGGCGTGGCCTGCGTCTCATCCGGCTTCTGCACTGCTGTGGGCCATTACTACAACAACAGCAGCGGCGTCTACCAGACCCTGATCGAGTCTGCGTGAGCGCGGCCGGCGGAGTACGAGGCGGCCTGCTATGCAGAGCGCGCCGGGCCAGCCGTCGCGTGAAAACCAAACGGGGAGTCTCCCCCAAACCCAGAGCGATTCACTAGGGGTGTGGCCCTTTCCAGAGATCGATGTCAAACGCGGATCTCATTATTGCTTTGACGAGGTTTGGCGTTGATTTGAGGGCACGCTCGAGCCGCGGCGAACCACGGGCTGACGCAGGTCGCACTCGGCTACCCACGACAGAACCCGCTAAAGGGAAAGCAACGAACAGAAGTTGACCAGGAGTCAGATGGTGCTAATGGACCTAAAAACTGGGGCTGGGTCTCGGTCTTGATCTTGGGGATGTGATAGCGGTTATGGCAAGAAAGCTCTGGAAGGTCGTTGACGACGAGAGGGTTCGACGATTCCGGCCCTATGGACAAGGTCATCTCACATGGGATGGCTATGTCGTTGTGCGTGTTGATGGGCGGCTCGTTCGAGAGCATCGACTCGTGATGGAGCGAATCCTTGGCGGATGGTTCGACACGGGGACCCCTTCAAATCTGCCGCCGGGTGCTAGGCAAGCTCGTTTTCGAGGCATGTCTGGAAATCTGCCTTGCCCCCTTAATTCTGCCGCCCCGTAATTCTGCCGCCCCAAAAGAGGCATGTCGATTTTGGGCAAGGTCGATTTCGACGAGGGCAATCGCAGGGCGGCCAAAGTAGAGGCCATCAAAAGAGGGGCCTCCAAAAGAGGGGCCTGAAATCTGACCCTGTGTTGGCGGCTATATCTGGCGGCCCGTTAGAACTAGGTGCCTGAACTGGATGCCTGTGCTGGGGTCTGCGCTGTATGGCAGCGCGTATGGCGTCTATAGAGGATGGGCCACGATTGGACATGTACGCGCACACGTACGCGTGAGGCTCAGAACCAGGGGCCTCGTATAGAGAGCCCCTCATGGACAGGCCTAGGCCATGAGCATGGGACTCGATCATGATCATCATTGAGTCGAAGACCGAGCCAAACTTTTTTCTCGCCTTCGCGCGCGAGGATGAGCGCGATCGATGCATGGCGAAGTTGCCTACCGTCGGTGGGTCAAATTCCTGTCGCCATCGCCCGGCGCATACCGGCGTGGTCTGGTTACCGCTCAGCATCCCAAAGCACGCAACGCCTTAGCGGCCCCATGAAGGGCCGGGTCCCGCAGTACAAGAACGACGAAACCGTCCGCATCTTCTGGAGCGTCCCCACAAAGGTCGTTGATCAAGCCGCCTTGTCGGCTCGTGCGTCGGAGGGCCGGGCCATGGAGTCACCCGACCGGCCTGTTACCGTTGTATCTGCAGGCGCGCCTCGAAGGCTCGACGCCGAGCTCCGGTCCTTCTTCAGGTCGGTTGAGGGTTAGAACTGATCGAGCGAGTGGCTGACCGACTGCGGCTGGCGGAGCTCGTCGCCGCTCTTTCCCTAGCCACGGACCTCGGCATGGGGCAGCCGCTCGAGCAGCCACTCCGCACCTGCCTGATTGCTCTCGCCATCGACGACCGCCTTGGTCTGGAGGCAGGGAAGCTCTCGGACGTCTTCTACGTCGCCCTCCTCCGGTTCTTGGGCTGCACAGCAGACGCCCACGACATGGCCGCCTTGGTCGGCGGAGATGAGATCGCGATCCGAGCCGCCGCCGCGACCTCCGGGATGATCATTTGGCGAAACCACGAATTTGGCGCCAGCCGCCTTCGCCGTTTTGACCATCTCGGCAGTAGTTACCGTGCCCGCCCCAACTGGAAAAATCGCCGTTGCTGGCGTCGAGGCCGCGAATCACCTCCGCCCAGTCAGGAATCGTCGTGGTGATTTCGATAGTGCCCACGTCGCCGTCGACCGCCGCGATGGCGACCCGAAACGCCTTCTGCGCATCGCCGCTGCTGAGGATCTCGGCGATCTTGTTCGGGAACGCCTCCGCGATTGTCAGCATGCGAGACGGGATGATGAGCACCGGCAAGTGCTCCACCGTCTCATCACCGCAGTTTCGTGCGCTGACCGAGTCGAACAGGTCATGCAGTCCCGGTCTCCGGGGCTCTTGTCGATCAATTTCTCCGCGGTGCGATTACGTCCCAGTGCCACCCTCTTCGTGCAGGACAGTGCAGTGGTGCCGATCCACACAGCGCGGCGAGCTACGCATTCGTGGTGCATCGAACTGCACGACTGCGTGATCATGAGCCGCATGCAGTCAGGCCCTGGCCGAGGTGGTCTGTCCGGAATAAGCCTCGCGACAGCGTTCACAGCACCAGGCTGGCTCTTTTCGTACCAACCCCAATCTCTGCCACTGGTGAAGCACCCATCGCACGGGATGACGAGCACTCATGAGCAGTCCTCGTCGTCCCTGTACGCGGGTCCATCTTTGTCCTCAAAGTCCAGTTGGTCCAGGATATGTTTGGCCAGCAAATGCAGGTCTCGTTTGTCGACCAGCAACCTCTGGAGGAGCCACGCCACGAAGCCTGGACTCCGGAGCTCGGCCTGGAGCGCCGCCGGTTGGGCCAGCCGCTGGAGCAGTTCGTTGTAGTGGTGTTCGAATGCGGCCTGCCGTATCGATCGCCAGGCGTTTCCGCCCGCGCCACTGCGGCCGACTCGCTCGATGCGAGTGGCAGTGCTCAAATCAACTGCTCATGGGGAAGGATCGCGCGCACCGTCGTGCCCTGACCCACATCGCTTTCCAATTCCAAACGGCCGCCCAGGATGAGTGCCCGCTCGCGCATGCCCAGGAGGCCCATGCCAGGTTTGCGGGGGCCAGTTACGCTCTCGGTGCCGCGGCCGTCGTCCTTGATCTCAATCGACAATTGGTGGTCGAATGCCTGGCCGAGCACGACTTCGACCGAGTGCGCGCCGCTGTGGAGCCGAACGTTGGTGAGCGCTTCTTCAATGATGCGATACAGATCAAGAGCCGCCTGAGAGCGGATCTTCGAGGGCCAGGACGATGAGACGGCGAACTCCACCTTGAGTTGGGTGTTGGCCTTGAAGCGAGCCAGCAGCCTCCGAACCTCCTCCGCGAAGTCCTCTTCCAGAGCGGTTTGGCCGCGCAAGTCGATGAGGACCTGCCGAAGATTCTTCAGGACGTCTCGGGTCGACTCTTGAAGCTCGGCGATCTCTTGGAGAGCTCTTTGATTGCCCAGCTGCCCCAGCTTCAAGCCCTCGAGGTCGATGAGCATGGTGGTCAGGGTCTGGGCGACTCGATCATGAAGCTCCCGAGCCAGTAGACGCCGAAGCTCGTCTGGGCTGGTCGCGGCACCAAACGGCCCGCCTGCAGGCGCTTCCGAAGACACCCTAAGTACCCCTCTTCTCCCTTCAAGAGCATCATCCGGCAGGGCAGCCCTGCTCGGAAATCCCCGCGCAAGAATACATCCGGCATGGAGCTCTCGCTCCTAGATAGCGAGCCACCAACACAAAAAACTGTGGAAATTCCAAGGTCCACCGGGGCAGGCCACCGTTGCCTCCCGAGTCAGGTTGCCAGCTGGACGGCCGACCGCGGCCAGCACCTGGGGCTAGTCGGTCACCTAGCGTTGCTTCTCACTGTGGAACTGCTGGCGCTAGCTCCATTCACCGATCTCCTCTGCGAGATAGACCCCGGTGTGGGAGTGAATGCCATGGACCGCCAACTCGACCCTTGTCCTTGCCGCCTCGGCCGTGTCCGCCCCTACAGAAAGCTCGAAGCCCCGAGCGGTTACCTGCGAGGGAGGCGAGCCAAGCCCCTTGGCCCGGGCCAAGACTCTGGCTCGATCCCTCTCGGACCAACCCGTAGACGACCGGATGACCAGCCTAAAAAACCGGGATCTGACAAACCTCGCGACTTCATCGGGCTGTACAGGGCTTTTCCGCGCCACCTCGGCGCGGCAAAGCCGCCGACCAACGTGGCGGGGACCGTCAGTATGGGGGGCAATCGGGCCAACGCCCAACACCGTCATCACAGGAGGCCCCTCCCCACCATGATCGGGAGTCCAGCTTGTAGGGCGGCATAAGTGCATCGCCTATGCCGCCCTTGCATAGACGTGGTGAAGGCCCCCCAGGATCGGCCGGCTGACGACGTCGCCATTCGATATCGGCGGACTTGGGCGCTGGCGGCCGCTTCCCGACGGGTTCCCCCCGGGTGAGAATCGTTGCCCAACGGGTGGTGGGCCGCGGTGGACTCGAACCACCTACCTCGACGTAACAGGGCCTAAGGCAATGCGGCGTGACCGTCGGTCACGCGGCGCAGGAAGGGTTTGATCGCGTCGGCCACCATTTGCGGGTGTTCTATGTATCCGACATGACCACCGGAAATGGTATCCACACTGACGTTGAGCCGAGAGGCGAGCCAGTCGGCCATCTCCCGCATTAGGACCGGAGTCTCCTCGCCGGCTCCCACCTGGACGGGTACGCGGTTGGCGCGGAGCCGCCCCTCATCTGGCCGCTTGGTCCGACGCTTCACCTCCCTAATGTTCGTGAGACGAATATGTGTGCCTCACAGGGAGAGTAGCCGGGCGAGGTTCGCAACTTCAAGCTTGGGATCGTTGCCAACCGAGCTGGTCGTGGTGACGTCGGTCGCTATTCTCGTCGGGCGATGGCGACGCAATTTTCGCGCACCTCAGGGGCCGGCGATCGGGTCGGTCACGCGCCACTGAAGAAATGCATCAGCTGGATGCGAGCAGGGATTTCCGGGCTCGCTCGTCGAGCGGATCCGCCCTGCGCAGACCCGTGATTCCGTCAAACCCCGAGTCCGCACTGACGATTGTGGATATGCCATTGCGGAGGCAAGTGGCTGCATGTACGCGATCGTTGGCGCCGAGGTTTGGGGCGCGGAGTGAGAGAGCAGCCAGGAAGATCTCGTCGGTTACCGGAAGCAGCGGAGTCATGGCGCTGTAGCTCCGACGGGTGAGACCTCTCAGATCGCCCAGCTTTGCCGACAGCTCCAGGAACCACACTTCCTCCATCACGGCCGGCGAGGTCTTGCCGTCAGCGGTTCCCGAGGCTATGGCTCGGAGTATCTCAAGGCAGGGGGATCTGTATCTGCTGGCGCTGGCACTGTAGACGAAGATGTTGGCGTCAATGAAGAATGTCACCTACGACTCGTTCTCGCCGCCCGTCTCAACGGATGTTCGTGCTCGGATTCGATCAACAGGTCCAGCTCATCCGGCCCCACAAATTTCCCTGGCTCCATTCGGGCGATCTGTTCAACGGCACGCTGACGTTCTTCTGCGGAAACCCCACCGACAATGGAATCAATCGCCTCTCGGACAAGCTCACCGACCGATGAGCCGCGCCGCTGAGCTTCAGTCGCGAGTCGCCGCCGTTGCTGGGGCGTGACCAGTACTTGGAGGCGCTTTGTGAGCATGCTCATATCATACACATATTATCCCCCCACTGGCATCGACGATCTCGCTCGAGCCAAGACGACGGCCCTTGGCGCGCTCGATGACCACAGCAGAAGGCGACTGCCGACGCCCGCGAATCGCATGAGGTCGCACCGAACTTGTTCGGAGGCTCGGCTGCGCCTGACAAAGATCGAGACGCTGCTCCGCCGGCGCGGAGTTGAGGTTCCATACCGCACGGTGCATCGGTTCTGCGTGGCCGACGCGCGCGGGCTATAAGCGATGCAGTTTTGCCGTCCTACACCGAGGCGGCCTGACCCGAAAGGTGCCGTCCGGCTATTCACGTCAATGACGGGGGACCGACCGCGATCGGGCCGGTCCCCTATGTAAAGCTTTCCTACCGGGCGAACGCTGGTGCGGCGATCTTCTTGCCAAGATGCTCGACAAACCAGTCTTTTGCCGCACCGCTCGCCATCTCGAAGCCAGGCCCGACGTAGGCGTCGAAATGGCCACCGGGCAATACGAAAAGCCGCTTCGGTTCGAGGGCGCGGTTGAAGGCAGCAAACGCCTCGTCGGCCACCGCGAGGTGGTCTCCGGCCGCGACGATCATTAAGAGGGGTGTAGGGCTGACGCGCTCGATGTAGGTGCCCGGCTCGTACTCCATCAACATCTCAAGCGTGCGGAGCGTCACCTCGTTCTTCCACGCGGGCGCTCTTGTCGCACCCGTCTCCGTGAACCACGTGTACGAGTCTTCCGTCGGCAGCGCAGCCGGCACTGCCGGATCCGCGCTCACCACCGCTGTAATCCTGGGTGGCTTCCCAGCGTAGCGAGCGTCCCTGTCCGCATCGAGTTGAGCGCGCACCTGCGCCACAAGGTCGTTGCGCACCAGGCGCAGGATGTTTCGGTAGCCGCTGATCAGCGGGACCTGGGATACCACGCACTTGACGCGCCTGTCGATTGCGGCCACGACGATCGCGTGACCGCCACTGTAGCTGGATCCCCAGACGCCGATTCGCTCGCGATCGACCTCGGCTCTCGTGCAGGCGAACGTTATTGCGTCCCGGTAGTCGCGAACCTGAGCCCAGGGGTCTATCTCCTGCCGAGGCTCGCCTTCACTGGCGCCGAAGTTCCGGTTGTCGAAGACAAGCGCCGCCATACCGGCCTTGGCGAACACTTCGGCGTAGCTGTCGAGGTACATCTCCTTAACAGCCGAGAAGCCATGTGCCATAACGACGGTCGGGAACGCTTTGGCGCCGCGCTCGGGGGTGTAGAGCCATCCTCGCAGCCGGGGACCTTCCGCCTTGAATTCGATGTCTTTACGCATCACTCCTCCATGGGGCTTGGCCCACCCGCCCGCTTGGGGCGGGGGGCAGAAAAGAGCAGGTTGGCAAGGCGTGGCGGGGCACGAGACCAAAATCGCCTTAGCACGCGCCGACCGAGCGTCGCGATCGAGCTGCGCATCCCCGTCCTCTTTTGTCGAACCGTTTCGACAATTGCCATCGTGCGCCTGCCCAGTGCCGGGGTCAAGTCCGACAGCGAGGCGACATTCGATCAGAGCGAAGCGCGACTGGTCGTGAGGTAGCCTCGTCGGCGGACGGGTGTGGGGTCACATATTCTTCGGCGGGCAGGCTACACGGAGTAGCGTCGGCTGACCCTTAGGATTTCGACCCCGATGCTCTTCGCTCCCGTCTACTCCATGTTTCGACTGCTCCTGGATCTGGTTGACGTAAGGCTGCGAGTCCACGATCCTGAAGCGGAACTGCTTCTGCTGCGGCACCAACTTCGTGTCGTGCGCCGGCAGGTCAAGCGGCCTCACCTGACCATGGCGGATCGGACCATCATGGCGGCGCTCAGCCAGCGGGTAAACCATGCGGCCCTTGCCGGGATGCTTGTCCAGCCGGATACGGTTTGGGCTGGCACCGTGAGCTGGTGAGGAGGAAGTGGGCTGCCTTCGGTCGCCGGCACGGCCCGGGTCGGCCAAGCCTCGATCCCGAGATCCAAGAGCTGATTCTGCAGATAGCGAGGGATAACCCGAGGTGGGGCTGCGTCCGGGTCCGCGGCGAATTGCTCAAGCTCGGTCATGTCGTCTCGGCGACCACGATTCGCAACTTGCTGCGGCGGAACCGGGTTGGGCCGGCTCCGCTGAGATCGCGCCAGACCAGGAAGGCGTTTCTGCGAGCGCAGGCTTCGGCGATCGTGCTCACCGATTTCTTCAGCGTTGACACGGTGTTTCTGAGGCGGCTCTACGTCCTCCTGTATATGGAGCTGGCGACGAGGCGGGTGATCTGGTTCGCCGTGACCGACCGGCCAGGCGCTGCCCGGGTGAGCCAGCAAGCAAGGAATGTCAGCTGGGAGCTGAATGAGCTGGGTGAGCAGGCGCGCTTCCTGATCCACGATCACGACCACAAATACGGCGGTGGCTCTGACCTCGTGTTCGAGGCCGACGGCATGACCGTGATCAGGACTCCGATCGCTGCGCCGCGGGCAAATTCATGCATCGAGCGCCAAATTGGCTCGACCAGGCGCGAGTGCCTCGATTGGCTTCTGATCCTCAATCGTCGCCGCCTCAAACGCGTGCTGACCGTCTGGTTTGAGCACTACAACGAAGCTCGACCACATCGTGGGCTCGAGCTGCGGACTCCGATCGCACGCTCCGACCCGGTCCTGACGTCGGGGCCAGTGAGGTGTGACAAGAGACTCGGCGGGCTTCTCCGCGAATATTCGCGTGCGGAGATGTGAGTTCCCGCCTGATTCCGGACTTACATCGAGCGGCCGGCGCCGGCGCTCGACAGTAGCCGATCGATCGTCCCGACGAATTTGTGTGCCCCACAGGCACCGACTGGCACATTGCTCGGACTAGACGCAGGCCCTGGTGGAGGCGAGGATGCCGGAAATGCGCCGAGCCCATCCTCTACTGGGGGTGCGCCGACTTGCGTTGGAGCTGGCCCGTAAGGTGTTCAGCCGGCACCTCAAAGTCGGTGGTCTAGACATCGCGACCGCGGTAGGGTTAGAAAATCGGTACCTAGGTCGGTACTTTGCCCGTTGGCCGCCTCCACATTCGCCCCTAGCCTGGCGATGCGCCTGCCAAACAAATTGATGAAGGAGGATCGACGTGCAAGGACAGCTAGGTTTGCGAACGTCTCCCGTCCGCTTGCTGGCATTCGTGCATTGCTGCTTTCCGGAACTGCGGGTTACTGGCTCCGAAGCCAGGCGCCGGTCGCAGGAGCCATTGCGCCGGCGGCACCGACAATTTCGAGCCAAGCTCAGGATCCCTACGACGGTTCGGATCCGGCATATCGTCCCATCCAGGCTTCGGATCCATACGACGGCCGCGATCCTGCCCGCCCTTAAGGTTTGCCCGAGCCGTGCGGTGGACCGCGACGCACGGGCGCTCTCGTCCAGTATGGGTGTCTAATACCAAGCGAGGTCGAGGGATTTGGCGATCAGGACTACTGGCATGGCAGGGCCTGGCCTAACGCGACGTGAATGGGAGGTCGCGGCGCTGGTGGCTGAGGGCCTCACCAATCGACAGATCGCGGAACGGCTCTTCATCTCCGAGCGCACGGCCGACAGCCATCTCGAGCACTTGCGCGAAAGCTGGGAGTAAGTAGCCGGGCTTAGGTCGCAACGTGGTTTGTTACACGAGAGGCTGCAACGGAGACCAGCCGACCGCGACAGGATTGGATTCGCTGGCCACCACAACCCACTGTTCTCTTGGGCCGAGAGCGCGAGCTTGCCGAGGTTCGGCAGCTGATGCTCCTGCCCGAAGTGCGGCTGCTGACGCTGACCGGACCGCCTGGCACGGGCAAGACCAGGCCCCAACCGCAGAATCAGGTTGCGCAGTTCATCCGAGATTGGCGGCCGGCCTCGCCGCGGGCGCAAGCCGAAGGCAGCCCAATGCTTCCGCACTAGCTCTCCATGCCAGTGGAGCAACGTGGCGGGAGAAAAGAGCAAGCGCCCAGGTGGCAATCTCGAGCCCAGTGCGGCCAGGATCATCCGGTCGGCCGGCAGCAGGTCCGGCCGCTTGACCTGACGACGCAGAACGGCGACCTGGTGGCGGAGGGCGAGAATCTCGAGGTCGCGCTCGGCGTCCGAGCTGCTGCGCAAGACGGCCAAGCTGATCGCCAGTCGCAGGAGCATATAGATAGACGCGTAGAGCACGAGGCGGGAGAGTAGCCGGGCAGGCTTTGCAACTTCAAGCATGAGATTGTTGCCAACCGAGGCGGCCCGGACATGGGGTAGATGCGCTCGTCGAGCATCGACAACGGAATTTCTGCGCAGCTCACCGCGTACAAAGCCGGGAAATGCGCCAGAACCTCAGGTCAGGTCTGGACGCGTGTCACCCTGTCGCTCGTCCGTACCTTCTGATTCCAGGGCCGGTCCAGGAGATACACGGTCACGCCTGGGCGGGGTAAATCTTCGGCTCGAGCGGGATTATCGTCGAAGAAGACCACCGGCTCCTGTGGACTCGCCGCCTGGGCCAGAGCGAGCTTCTCGCCGCCGCCTACGCGAACATCGTGGAATGGGTTCTCCGATTCCTCGGAGCAGCCGTCGCTGATAGCGTCGGATCTACATAGCCGGCAACTCAGAGCCAGGAATTTGATCGCTCTGCACACAGTGGAAGCCAGCCGACCTACTTTCTGAACCCCACAGGCGGAGCAAGCTTAAACCACGCCGATGGCCAAAGCCACGGCCCGAAATCCGTGGGCGAAAGCGGATGAGCGGCTAAAGCTGCGGAGCGCCAGCACGTGGGCCCGTTTGGCCGAAATTGGTTTGACGCGCGTTAAAGCTGGCAAACGTTGCGGAGCGCCAGTACATGGGCCCGTTTCGCCGAAATTGGTTTGACGCGCGTTAAAGCTGGCAAACGTCGAAGCCGGTGGGCCATGATCGGTGATGCAACTCTAGGAGCGCGCCGCCGGGTTGGCAACATCCCCAGGCAAGCCGGCGCTCATACAGGAGGTTGAGTTATGTGATTTGGCGCATCGCAGCGGCCTTCCATATGCGCAACCTTGGCTGTGAAGCCTCCACCGCGCAGAGTACGATTGGTGCGTTCGCCACGGGTTGTGGGACCTGCGAGGAGGAGTCCAGATGACGCGTCGAGCCATCGCAACTGGGTTGTTTGCCGCCCTCGTGTTGTGGCTCGTGACGGCGGGCGCGGGGCTGGTCCCGGCGGGCGCTGCCGCGCCATCTAGATCGTCATCGAGCACCGGATCGAACCTACCGACCTGGTGGACCAAGTACCAGACCCTGCTCCGCCAGACGAACAACCCCACCTCCGCGCGCACGACAGCCACCCTGACCGCGGACGCCAATGTCGATGTCAGCAATGAAGATGGGCCACAGAGCGAGACGTCGATCGCCGTCGATCCAAACAACAGCTCTCTGCTGGTGGCGGGGTCGAACGAGATCTTCAGGCTGCCCATGCGCGGCTACTTCTCGAGTGACGGCGGCAGCAGCTGGGGTGCGGTGGATCTGCCGCTGCCCTCCGCCTCGACCACCAACGGCACCGACTTCGGTTCCGACCCCGGGGTCGCGTTCGACACCCAGGGCAACGTCTACTACAGCTATATCGTCGTCTTCTTCAACCGCAGCTTCAGCTCCATCCAGGGCACCGAGGTCGCGGTCGCCAAATCGTTCGACCACGGCGCTACCTGGCCGCAAGTGACCTTCTTCAACTTCAACTCGGGCAGCGGCAAGTTCAACGACAAGCCGATGATCGCCGTGGACACCAATCCCACCAGCCCGCATCGTGACTCGGTGTACGTGGCCTGGGACAATGCGTCGCTGAACGCCGGTAAGTCCTCGACCAACAATGTTCTGCTCTTCGCGCGCTCGACGGACGGAGGCAGGACCTTCAGCAGCGCTGCGCCGATCAGCCCGACGACCGGTGGGCCGAACGCGGTGATCGGCGCGGACCCTTACGTCGGACCCGACGGCGAGGTCTACGTGGCCTGGCACGACGTGCAGCACAACCAGCTCGTGACGGCAAGCTCGTTCAACGGCGGCACTGGATTCGGCAGTCCGGTCGTCATCTCACCGACGCTCGTCGCCTTCGATGACGCCATCCCGGCGATGGCCAGCCGCCGCGCCCTGCTCTATCCCGCCTGCGACACAGATCGGAGCGGCAGCGCGTTTCGGGGGACGCTGTACTGCTCGTGGATGGATGAGACGGCGAGCAATGGAAGCGACATCTTCGTGTCCCGTTCGAGCGACCGCGGCGCCAGCTGGAGCGCGCCGCAGCGGGTCAACAACGATCCGGCCGGGGTGCGCCGGGATCAGTTCAACCAGTGGCTGTCGGCGGACCCTGTCACGGGCGCTGTCGATCTCAGCTGGAACGACGCTCGCAACGATCCTAACGACACCGAGACCGACATCTACGCTGCCAGCTCGACGGCCGGCGGTTCGCACTTCGCCAACGTCAAGGTCAGCACCGCACAGACTGACGAGAGCTCGGCGAACCCATGCGCCGATGCGGGCAACCAGTACGGTGACTACGAGGGGCTCGTCGCCTTCGGCGGGGTGTTCCATCCGGTGTGGACCGACGGACGGCTCGACTGCACGATCGACCCCTCGACGGGTCAGCCCATCGACGAGGAGGTCTTCACCGCGCGCGTCTCCTGAGAGTTCGCCGCATGTTCAGCCTCTCGGCGCGTACGTTCGCTCCGCTGGATCCAAACCTCGGTGGAGCGGGCGTGGTGGAGTGGAGGCATGGCGCCCCGATTGTTCGATCTCGGCAACCCACCGGGATGGCACGGGTCTTGGTACGGCGCGGCAACGTCGCTGCGGAGTAGCCGCTAGATCCGCGTGTCATGCGGCCGCCCGTAAGTCGTGAACCGGATCATGCGTTCAGCGCCGAAAGCCGTCGACCAGATCCGACTGGCCTGTCGCCCGACCGATCCGTGCGATACGACTGACGGGGGCGTGAGAGAGATCTTGCCCTCGTACGCGAACAGCAGTACAAATGCGAGTACACCCGTCATCGGCAATGGTTCACCGAAAAAGGAGGGGTTGCTGTGTGGAGAATCGGCATGCTTCCATTGCGGCTTAAGGCGGCCCTAGCGATTGCTTTGGGCCTATCGCTCGGGCTCGTCGGGAGTGCTCAAGTAGTGGCCAGGACCCAGCTCTTGCAACTGAGCACTGACCCGTATTCGAACTCGACGAGTCAACACAAGACGGAGGTCGAGCCCGATACGTTCGCCTCTGGTTCAACCATCGTGACAGCGTTCCAAGTTGGCCGCTTCTTCAACGGTGGTGCTTCGAACGTCGGCTTTGCTACCTCCTCCAACGGAGGCCATTCGTGGACGTCCGGCTTTCTTCCCAGTACCACTGTCTTTGCCACCCCCGCTGGAAGCCATGCTCGGGCGAGCGATCCTTCGGTGGCCTTCGATGCCAAACACGGCGTCTGGCTGATCTCCTACCTTGGACTGGTCACGCTCTCGGACGTCGATGTGTTGGCCAGCCGTTCAACTGACGGCGGCTTGACCTGGTCGGCACCGGTTGTCATCAACGCCAACGGTCATTTCAATGACAAGAACTGGACTGTGTGCGATGCCACCGCCAGCAGCCCCTTCTACGGTCACTGTTACACGGAATTCGACGACAACTCCCGTGGCGACCTTGAGCAAATGAGCACGTCGACCGATGGCGGGCTCACGTGGGGCAATGCCTTGGCGACCCAAGACCGCGTGCATGGGATTGGCGGCCAGCCGCTAGTTCAGCCCGATGGCACAGTAATCGTGCCTTTCGACGGCTTCAGCTTCGCTACCTTCCTACTCATGTCCTTCAGGTCAACCGATGGAGGGGCCAGTTGGAGTGCGGCCCGGGTTATAAGCCCTGTTAAGTTCCGACATCCCGCCGGGAACATCCGTGCTGGCATCCCTTTGCCATCGGCTGAGATGGATGCCAAGGGCAGGGCCTATGTGGTCTGGTCCGACTGCCGCTTCGAGGCGCAGTGCTCAGCCAGCGACCTTGTCCTAACAACTTCCGACAACGGGATCGCGTGGAGCCATCCGACTCGGATCCCCGCTGACGCGATTGGTTCGGGTGTCGACCACTTTGTTCCCGGGCTGGCGGTGGATCGCTCGACATCAGATGGCGCGGCGCATCTGGTGCTGGCGTTCTATTACTACCCGCAGGCGAATTGCACCACCGCGACCTGCCAGTTGAATGCTGGGTTTACGGCATCAGCCGACGGCGGATCCAGTTGGACCTCGACGACTAAGGTGGCGGGACCGATGGCCCTGACTTGGCTGCCGAACACAACCCAGGGCTTCATGGTCGGCGACTACATCTCGACGTCGTTCTCAGGAGCACCTGCGTTCCCGGCTTACGCCGTGGCGAGCGCCCCCGCGTCTGGTCTCTTCCAAGAAGCGATTTTCACCATCACTGGTGGCCTGAGCTCCACGGCCTCCGCTATTGCGGCCAGTGACACGAGCGGGTTCGGCAACACAAATGCGGCGGCAACAACCAACGCAGTAACAACGCAGTAGTCAGCGGCTCGAAGGTTGAGGTGGTGATCATTCGCGACCACCACCTCAGCCTCACGTAGCTTGAGAAACCTCGATCATTGATGGTCACGATCTCATCTGACAGGAGACTCTGCGCCTGCAGCTAGTCGGACATAGGAAACCTTCGGGCTGAGAATCCCCGGCGATGAAAGTTGGCTGCGTGCCGCCAGCGTATTCCCCGCCGTTGTTGGTGATCACGAATAGTGAGATGAGCTGATCACGAAAAGTGCAGACGTTCCGAGGCAGGACGGAGCCCCTGTCACCGTCCGAAGCAAGAGGTCCCTGCGAGGCTGTAGATGTTCTAGCCCACGCCTTACCAGGAGACCTCACATGCAGTCTGAGGAAGTTTGGATGTCGATGAAAGTCCTGCAGCAACATGGTTGGTCAATCGCGGCGATGGCGTGCGAGTTTGGTCTCAACTGGCGAACGGTCAAGCGCGCCTTGGAGCGTCAGGCTGCGCCGGCGTAGGTGTGACGAGAGGCTCGGCGGGCTCCTGCGTGAGGTATTCGCGCGCGGCGATTCCAGCTGCCGCCTGATTCCGAGCTCGCATCCCGCGGCAGCGGGCCCGAGGGTGGCCGGTCGATCGTCCTGACGAATTTGTGCGCCCCACAGGGCGCTTGAAGCCGTCGCTTGACCGGCCGCTTCGGCGGTGCTAAGACTACTTGTAAGTATTCCGAGCGGAGAACGCTTACAGGCAGTTCTGGCGGAGGAGCGTCGATGAGGCTCAGCGAAGATCAGTTAAGAGTGATTTGGCAGTCGGCAGGGCATGACCGGGCAATTGGTCATGAGCACTTCTGGGAGAGAGCGCTGTCTCGGCGCCAGTTTCTGGGCACGGCGGCCGCGGCAAGTGGTGTAGCGGCTACCGCAAGCCTGTGGGTGCCTGGTCAGGCGGAGGCGGCCGCTCCCGGCCCGGGCACACCAAGACCCATCCCGGGCACCGTCGCGCCGGCGGCACCCTTTCATGTCAAGCTCCCGGGCGCATGTCAAGCTCCCGGGCGCCGGAGCGGAGCCCTCGACTATCACCGACTTCAATGGCTTTGTCGCCATCGCGGATATCGAAGGCAGTGGTACTGGGAGCGGCAGCGGCCTCACCTTTGCGGCCGATATGCGTTTCATGACAGGAACTTTCCAGGGCACTGACAATCGCATTCATAGGGGCACGTTCGGGTTCATCTGACTCGACGTCTTCAACGGTCCCGTTGGGACCGACCAGATCCACGACTTCAACCCGGGCATCGACCCCTTTCCGGCCGGGCTTTTCTGGACGGTCGCCATACCCGACGACTCGGTGGCGCTCAACCTAGGCCGCGGAACCGCCTCATACCGGCTGTCCAAATTCGCGATCGAGGACTATGGCAACATCGGCAACGCGCTCAGCAACGGCACTTCCGTCCCGGGGTAGTCAGCTTCGATGTCGAGTGGTCGGGCGTGGTCGAGCGAGCAAGCACTAGTGATACCAGCAACCAGTTCTCGCTCAGCTTGGTAAGGACGGGGGCCTCGGTCAACTGGTCGGGAACGTCGAGCCTTGGTAGCTTCGCGTCCGATGCCGTGACCAAAGTGAACTTTGCCCAGATCGCGCACGAGACGAATGGGATTTTCTTCGGTGGCTAGGCTCGACCAAACAAGAGCAAACACTGGTTTGCGGAGGAGTCCGATGCGACAGCTGATCTACCTGGGAACCGTGCTCGCGCTCGTCCTGACTCTCGCCTCAGTCGAGACCGTTCTGGCTGATCGGTTGCCCGGCTCCGACCAAGGTGGTCGGCCTCTGACGGCCGTCCTGTTGGGCCCCAACGAGGTGCCTACGGCCCCCTCCAGTTCGCAGGGGACGGCCACCATCACCATCAACCTGGGTCAGAGCGAGCTCTGCTATGTGATCGACTTCACCACCAGCGAAACCGTGGTCGCGGCCCACATACACCACGCCCCCGCAGGCGTGGCTGCACCTCCCGTGATCCCACTGAACCCGCCGGCGGCCGGATCTTCTTCTGGCTGCAAGCAGGTCGATCAGGGCCTCCTGAAGGACATCGTCCAGAATCCCGAGCAGTACTACGTAAACGTGCACACCACCGCGCATCCTGGCGGTGCAGGGAGGGGACAGCTAACGAAGTAACCCGATCCTGGAGTCGCGCGGCGGGAGGGCTGCGGTACCCGCCATCACCACCCCGGGGGTCAGCGTTCGCGACCCCTTATGGCTGAAGGACGATCTGTTTGCCGTGGTGGTGACTTCTGCCACCTTCGACGAGCAGTGCATGCACAGCCCATAAACCTGCCCTAAGGAGCCGACGTTCCAGCCCGTCTCAGCCGGGGCCGGACAGGACGAACACGTGATGGTGGGTGAGGCGCGAAGAAAGTCCGTTGCCGGCTAGGAGCGATCGATATGAAGGTCGCGCTGGCTGACCAGTTAGGAAGAGCTGCGACGGCGATTGCAGCGAGGCGCTAACTGCGTGAGCGGGCGACGACGGTTGGCTCAGGCCGCGCGATAGTACTCGTTAATCAGTCCGTCGAGGCGTTGCTGAGGCAGGACCGCTCCGAAGCCAAGGGTGGGTGTGGGCTCAGGCGGGTGGAGGTCCAGCGCCAGATGCGGCCGCTGTCGGTTGTAGTGCTCGATGTACTCGCGAAGAACAGAGCGCAGGTGGCGTTCGCCGAAGATGAGCAGACAGTCCAGGCACTCATGTCGAATGGTTTTGATCACGCGCTCGCAATGGGCGTTGGTGTGCGGTTCAAAAATCACGTCGGGTGACGCTGCCGGTCTGGAGGCTGAGAACGTGATGGGCTTGGCCAGGTAGGATCTCGCGCCGAGCTGCTGGCTTCCCTGATCTATTCACTGGTTCGCGCGCTGCTCGACGTGGTCGCGGTCAGCAGCACTGACAAAGCCAAGCTGGAGGCGGAGGTGCTGGCGCTCCGCCGCCAAGTGCAGGTGCTCAAGCGCCAGATCAAGC
>Ga0209690_1000562_pt1 | contig 20137 bp, 14 predicted proteins | sample GraSoiAngelo_150_FD_186164 | JGI IMG/M metagenome (GOLD analysis project Ga0209690, IMG submission 186164) | Grasslands soil microbial communities from the Angelo Coastal Reserve, California, USA - 14_1009_09_40cm (SPAdes) (version 2) | ecosystem: Environmental > Terrestrial > Soil > Grasslands ...
TCTCCTGGCCATGAACGTCCCAGCAAAATCCAAAAAAATGTGGACGCAACTGGCGCATACCCTGGATGAGATCGCGCCCGGCGGGGAACCTAATCCGCCTTCCGAGATGATCACATCGATTGTGGAAGCGATTTACGATGACTACGCCAAAGTGAACTTTACAAACTACGAACTGCGTCGCGAAGACCTCGATCAGCTCGCAGTTTTCGCCCGCCAATTCAAGGACGTGCACGAATTTCTTGCGCAATTGGCGCTGATTAGCAACGTCGATGCGGAGGCCGCGCCGGCTCAGACAAGAGACAAGGAAGCGGTCAATCTGTCGACGGTGCACCAGGCGAAAGGTCTCGAGTTCCACACGGTGTTCGTAATCTGGTTGACGGACGGGATGTTTCCGAGCAGCCGGTCGCTCGATACGCGCGAGGTATTAGAGGAAGAGCGGCGTCTGTTTTACGTGGCCATCACACGCGCGCGCGACGAGCTTTACCTAACGTATCCGCAACTGCGCTTGAGCGGAGGCTACGGCGACGTGTTCCAGCGGCCATCGCGTTTTCTACAAGAAATTCCAAGCGACCTCGTCGAAGACTGGCAAGTGAGAAGGAGCTGATTCAGCAGCCACGGATTAACACGGATGAAACACGGATAAGCAGATGTTAGAAGTCCACAACAAACACGCGGACAAGTTGGCGCATCGCGCCACTACCGAGGCGATTACCCAGCCGCGTCGGCGTCGGGTTTCGGAGCCAAATGGAGAACCTGCCCTGGCCCGCGGTTGAAGCTCTGGCAGCAGGAGGCTACCGTTTAGAGTGCCAGCCACGATAGCTGTTCAGGCATTTAACAAAGCCGAGAAAACCACACGCACACTGGATTCAATCGCGGCATGTCGCGGCGCCGACAATTGCAACCTCTCAATTCTGCAAGACGGATGGGACGGATCTGAGCATGCGGAAAATTACCGGCACGCACAGGCTAAGACTACCAGAGCAATCGAGTCATGGATATCCGGTAATCTCCATCGCTTCGCGTCGGTTTGCTTCGACCATTCTGACCGAAATGATGGTCCCTATAAGACGGCTGAGCGGCTTCTTGATCACGCGTTCGAAACAAGCGAGTCGGTCATCTTTTCAGAGGACGATATTATCTTCGAGAAAGATGCCCTTGAATGGTTTGAGCGGGCCCTAGCTCACCCCACATTCCTGCGCCCGGAAGTTTGGGCGATTGCGGGCGAATCGAAGTTCTTCGATGCGAGGCAGCAAGTGCCTTTATTGGCCGACATAAGCCGCGCGCTACAAGTGGCAGAAACTGAGAGATTGATGGATCGTTTCGTCTATGTCGATGTTATGCCCTCAAGCTGTTTCGCCACGATTCGTGATAAATGGGCTGAATTCGGAAAGACAAGGGGATCCGCAAAGGGCGACGGAGCTCTGGTCCGACGCTGCCGCGCTGAGGGTAAACTCTGCTTATGGCCCGTCATAGCCAGGTGCCGTGACATTGGGATGCATGATCCGTTGGGTTGGAGTGTGCGCTGGAAAGGTGAGAGTCATCCCGTGGTCAAGAACAATTATATCGTATCGGGCATGCTCAAAGGAGCATCGCCGCAATTGAGCGAGCTGGTCGCCGGAAAAGCAGCGCTGTTCAATGAGTTTACGCTCGGACGAAACAAAGTCGAGTACAAGCGCCTTGTCTTCTGATCCGTGTTTCATCCGTGTTCATCCGTGGCTAAGGAATGAATTTGTCGCCGGAAAAGAAGATCGCCGGGGTTTTGGTTCCGCTGTTTGCCTTGCGGGGAGAGGAGGACTTGGGCATCGGCGACGTTGCGACGTTGCGGGAGTTTATCGATTGGGTGGCCGGAATTGGATTCAAACTTGTCCAGCTTCTGCCGGTCAACGAGACCGGAGCCGACAACAGCCCGTACAACGCGATCAGCGCCATGGCGATCGAGCCAACGACGCTGCACCTTGCGCCGGACTCGCCGCAAGATTTAACCCGAGAGGATTTTGATGCTTCACTCTCTGATGTCGATCTTCCACGACTTCGTGCTGGCTCAGTCAACCATCGCTGCGTTAAAGAATTAAAGCGGCGCTTGCTTGAAAAGGCGTTTGCGAATTTCGCCGCTCACGCTGAAGAACAACGGCAATCCGAGTTCCGAAAATTCTGCGAGCAAGAATCCTCCTGGCTAGCCGATTACGCATTTTTCCGGGTTCTAATGGAGCAGAACAGCGATAGCGCCGCATGGCATCGATGGCCGGCGCAGCATCAGACAATCGAAAAAGCACGCAGCTGGTTGCACGATCTGCCGCAAGATCGAAAAACAGCGCTCGCGACCCGGGAAAGTTTTTTCTGTTACGTGCAATGGATCGCGCACCAGCAATGGCGCGCCGTTAAAACGCACGCCGAAGAACGCGGCGTCGCGTTAATGGGAGATATTCCGTTCGGTGTCAGTTACTGCAGCGCGGACGTTTTCGCGCGCCCGGATGAATTTGTGCTCGACTGGTTCGGCGGCGCGCCTCCGGAACCCTACTTTAAAGATGACGCATTCACCCAGAAATGGGGCCAGAACTGGGGAATTCCGCTCTATCGCTGGGACAAAATGCGCACGAACAATTTTGAGTGGTGGCGCGACCGAGTGCGTGCTATCCGCCGCATCTTTCATCTTTTTCGGATCGATCACGTCCAGGGATTTTATCGCATCTATGCTTTCCCGTGGCGGCCACGGATGAACAAACAATTTCTTCCACTCGATCATAACCAAATGCTCCAGCAAACTGGCGGCCGCGCTCCGCATTTCGTTCCGCGTGACGACGAGACACCCCAAAATCGCGAAACAAACAAACGTGAGGGCGAAGAATACCTGCGTGTTGTCTTGGAGGAAGCTGGCGGCATGCGGGTGGTAGGCGAAGACCTTGGCGTTGTGCCGGATTATGTGCGACCCAACCTGAGATCGCTCGGCATAGCCGGATTTAAGATTCCGCAATGGGAAGGGCGCGATGGCATGATCATTCCCGGAGACAAATATGAACGGCTTTCCGTGGCGACTTACGCGACGCACGATCATGAACCGATTCGTGCTTTGTGGAGCGAGGCGCTCGAGCATCTAGCATCGAATGCTGGAGAACAGGCGCGAGCCACGCTCGAGAAGATTGCTCTGTTTGCTGGGCTGAATCCAAAAATCGACGAGCTCGATTTCGAAAAAGATTTTTACCCGGCGATCATGGAAGCGCTTTTCAGGTGCGAATCGTGGATTGCCATGGTCATGATCACCGATCTGCTGGCGCGCAAATATCGCTTTAACGTCCCTGGGACAAAAGCAAACCTAAATTGGACACGAAGAATGCGACGCTCGATTGCGCAGCTCCGTTCCAGCCGCAAAGAGCAGAAACGAATGCGGCTAATCAATGAGCTGCTGGTGAAAAGAGGACGCGCTTGAATACGACTCAGTGCTGTCCGCCCCTGTCATTCCGAGCGGAGTCGAGGAATCTCTTGCCTCTCAAAAGAGCCAGTCTTGCGAAATCGCGTGGCCAATTACAAGCAGCACTAATCCGAGAAAAACTAACCCCACCCCAACGGGTAAAAAGATTCCCAAGGCTTCAACATTCTGGAAAACGCTTAAACCCCATCTTGGCGAGCCAATCGAAGTTGGAAACGTTGCTGCTCCCGCGAAGATCAGAACGAGTCCAACGAGCTTAACGACAAACGCGATCCAGCGAGCGCCACACGCTTACGCACTTTTTTCGATAGGCGCGCCGACCTTGTTGCCCCATTCGGTCCACGAACCGTCGTAATTGCGGACGTTATTGAGGCCCAGCAGGTAGCTAAGCACAAACCAGGTGTGACTGGAGCGCTCGCCGATGCGACAATAAACAATTGTGTCTTTGTCGGGACCGACTCCGCATTGATCGAAATAAATTTTCGACAGTTCTGAAGCTGGCTTAAACGTGGCGTCATCATTGGTAGCAGTCTTCCACGGCATGCTCTTTGCGCCGGGAATGTGACCGCCGCGGAGCACGCCCTCCTGCGGATATTCCGGCATGTGTGTGATCTCGCCCCTGTATTCGCCAGGCGAGCGCACGTCGATCAGCGGCTTGCCGCCTTTGCTTTGCGCCAGTGCTTCATCGAAAAACGCGCGAATCTCCTTATCGAAACGTCTCTTCGGCACCGGATAATTTGTCTCTGCGTATTTTGGAATTTCCCGCGTCATGCGACGTCCTTCCGCTTTCCATTTGTCGCGGCCGCCGTTGAGGATTTTTACTTTCTCATGACCAAACAACCGGAATGCCCAGAGCGCGTAACACGCCCACCAGTTCGCCTTGTCGCCGTAGAAAATACAAGTGGTGTCCGGCGTGATTCCGTGCCAGCTGCACAGCCGCGCAAATTTTTCCGGCGAAATGTAGTCGCGAATCACCGGGTCCTGCAGATCAGCGCGCCAGTCGATGTGCACCGCGCCCGGGATGTGCCCCGTATCGTAAAGCAAAATATCTTCATTCGATTCGACAATCCGGATGCCATCATCTTTGAGGTGTTTCTCCAGCCAATCGGTTTCTACCAACGCCTCTGGGTGCGCGTACTGCGTAGGATGGGTAGCCATAGGACAAGAAATTTCGGGCTGCTCTTCTGCACGAGCAAGAGATTTTACTTTTGCGATGTGCTACGAGCGAATCTTGCCAAGGCCTAGCGTATATCGCCTGGCAGCCGCGGCGATGCGAGCAACTGCTCGAACTCGTGCCAGCGCTTCTCCGGCTGCTCCGCCGTGCCGCCGCGCTTCTCAATGTAACTGCGCACCATGTCTTGGCCGAGATTGTAGTTAATGACGTAGCTGCGGTACTTCTTGATGAACTTTGTCGCTTGCTCCGCCCGCTTCTCATCCATGAGCGCGTATTTTTGCAACCAAGTCGCAGCCGCGTTCGCATCGATCTCGCCATTCACGTACTCCCGCGCTGCTTCATTCGTGGCATAAGCCAGTTTCTTCACCAAATCCTGCACCGTATAAAATTCCTCAACGCGTGACGGTTCGATCCCCGCCGCCGGCCAGAGCACTTTTTTCTCGAATTCCAACCGCTCCGGTTTTGTAAATACGACCTCCCTGCCGAAGTTCGCCGTGCCTTCGGCAATGAGTGATTGCGGTGAGAAGAGCGGATACACCGAGAACTCAACCCAACCGCGATCCCGGACGAGATTTTTCTCAAGCAGCGCGTTGTAGACATGATGGCCGGGATAGCCCTCGTGCGCGGCCAGGTCGATAGCGCGATCAATATAGACCGGCAGGTCGGTGTTCACTTGGATGATGCTGCGATAATTGCCCTTGTACCAATTGTAAGCGCCCCACGGCTTTTTCGTGACGTATTCGACGCTGAAATTTTCGCTGGGCGGCAACTTGATGTGCGCTAGCGTGCGTTCGCGACACGCCTTGATCGCGAGCTGAAACACCGTGTCCAGCTTGTCTTTGGGAATCACGAACGCTCGCCGCCAATTCTCGTAACGCTGCAAGAGCGTTCCCTCACCCGGAAGTTTCGGCTCGAGTCTGGCGAGGATTTCCTGGAAATGCGTTTCGGCAAATGTAGGTGCAAGGGCGTCATAAAGGGCCTGCGATTCTTCATCGAACTTCAAACGTTCGCCGTTCAAAATGCGCACTCGTGCCTCGAGCGCGGATAGTTGCTTTGTTAAATACCCGTGTCGCAACCGCTCCATCTCGTCCGTCGACTTGGAAATCTTCGCCAACTGGTCACGTAATCGCGTGGCCTCAAACATGATCGCATCGAGTGGCTTCTTTTCCTGCGACTGTTTCTTCCATTCCGGCGGCCCATAATAAGCGTCAACGTAATCCGGATCATGCTGCCCCATCGCGAGCACCAGTTTCACATAAGCTTCTGCGATCTCATTGGCGCTTGTCACCCTCGCTGGTGTTGGCGATGGAGTGGCGCCCCCCGCTGTCGAGGCAGCAAGCAGCGGTAAGAAAACGAGGACAACCGACGCGCACTTCATAAACGGGTCCGATACGAAGCAAGATGATTTTCCGCTGGGCGATCAGTGCAGAATGGAATCAGCCGGGTAAACCATCCCGTTCTTGATCACTGTGTGGATGTCGGAAGCGTGCGCGATATCGTCCAGCGGATTAGAATTGAGAATTACCAGATCGGCGAAATAGCCATTTTCGATTTTGCCAATGTGCGCGCCGGTTTCACCGCCAAACAGTTTCGCCGCGTTCGCAGTTACGCATTGCAAGATCTGCATCGGCATTAGGCCGGCTTCTTTCATCAGCTGAAATTCCCGGAACAACGCCGGGCCGTGAATCGTTCCGATGTTCCCCGCATCTGTACCGGCGGCGATGGTCACACCGGCGTCTTCTAATTTTTTCAAATTCGGCAGCGCTACTTCATAGGTCTTCTTGATCTTGTCGAGAGCGGCTTTCGGATCAGCCAGAGCCGTCTTCACTCGATCCGGCAATTTGTCCTGTGGAATTTTCGTGACATCGAGGGACGCGATCACTTCCGGGTTGCCCCACCTTTGTTCCTCCGGAGTGAGATTCAGCTGGTGCGAAAACGTTCGTCCGTAGCGTTCAAACACCACCAGAGTCGGACATAAAATGACGTGCCGATCTTTCAATAGCTTCACAAATGCATCATCGACCGGCTTATCGATCACGCTGTGGACCAGCACGTCCGCACCTTCTTCAACCGCAGCGCGCGCGGTTTCCAATTCGGTCGCGTGGACCGCCACTCGGATTTTGTGCGCATGACTTTCTTCAATTGTCGCCCGAACGATCGGCCGAAACGAATCGACCGGATGATCTTTGTCGACGATGTACCAAATTTTTACGAGATCCGGTTTTTGCTCCGCGAGCTTGCGCACGAAGTCGCGGGCTTGCTCTGGCGTGTCGATCTTCAGGATCGGCGGGTCGCCGAGATCGAGTTTCTCGCGCGAGACGCTGGAGATTAGCGGTCCAGCCACAGCGACGCGGGGTGCTTTCGTAGTCGCATTCGCCTTTTTGCGCACCTCGAAATTCCACATCGGTCCGCCGACATCGACGACGGTCGTGATTCCGCAACGAATGTAGCGCGCGAACACATCGTCGAGATGTGATTTAATCCATGCGACCTCGTCCTTGTACGGCCGGACGCTGTTGAAATCAGCGCCGTCTGGCCGCGTGAACAAATCACCCGATTGAAAGAAGTGAACATGCGTGTCGACGTAACCCGGGGAAATAAACTTGCTGGCGCAATCGATCTGTTTGCCGAGCGCCGCGGCATCCTGTTTCCCCATCGCGACGCGTTCGATCTTGTCGCCGTTGATCACGACAGTCGCATTCGGCAGCACCTTGCCGTCAGCAGGGTCAATCACAGTTCCGCCGACCAGCGAAATTTTTTCGGCGCGCGAACTGAAAGCAATCAGAGCAATAGCAACACAAAGTAGAGTTCTCATCGTTTAGGTTTTGGGTTCATCAGCAATCTTTAGAACAATTTTCCCGCGAGTGTGATGCGTCTCCGCCTGCGCGTCCGCCTTCGCAGCGTCTGTCAGAGGCAAGACTTCGGTAACGATCGGTTTAATTTTTCCGCCGTCGATTAACTTCGTGATCTCGCCGAGCTCTCCGGAGTCAGGATGGGAAGAGAGGGACGCGCCGCGAATTTCGTGTTTCTTGAGTTCGGCCTGGTCGCAACGCGATACAATCGTTACGACGATGCCGCCTTTCTTTACCACGCCGTAGGACCGGGCGAGCGTATCGCGGCCCACCGGATCGAGCACAAGATCGACATCGTGCGCGATCTCTTCGAATTTTTGTTTCGTGTAATCGATCGCGACCTCGGCGCCGAGTTGCTTCAGCACATCCTGATTAGCCGTTGACGCTGTCGCGATGACGCGCGCACCATGCGCTTTCGCGATTTGAATCGCAAAACTTCCCACGCCACCTGACCCACCGTGAATCAGCACGGTTTGTCCGTTCTCGATTTTTCCGATGTCGATCAGTGCCTGCCACGCCGTCAACGCGGCTAACGGAACCGCGCTTGCCTCGATGAAGCCGAGCGACTTCGGTTTGATCGCGGACTCGCCTTCGTTCGAGATGCAGTATTCCGCCCAGCCGCCGCCCCAAAGCAGATATGCATAAACCGGATCGCCGACTCTTAGTTTCGTAACTTTCGCGCCGGCGCTCACCACGACTCCGGCCATGTCGTAACCAAGAACCAATGGTAGATGCGTTCCGAACTCTTTTGCGTATTTGCCATTGAGAATCAGCGGATCCGCCGGGTTCACACCGCTCGCGATCACGCGCACGAGAATTTCGTTTTCCTTCGGTTCGGGCAACGGGACATCCTCGTACTTCAACACGTCCGGTCCGCCGTATTCGTGCGCCACGATCGCCTTCATCGTTTTCGGCAAAGCTTGCGCGGTTGCACCCGGCGAGCCATTCAAGGCAACTAACGCGCCAAGAGCGAATGTGAAGCCGACGGTTTGTTTCTCAATGAAGTATGCAATCCTCAGCGCGTTATTCCTTTGATTCAGGCACGGCTTTCTCGGCGGCTTGGAAACCAATCTTGGAATGTGTGCCATCGCAAAACGGTTTCTCGGTCGATGCGCCGCAACGGCAGAGCGCCATCCGTTTTTCGACCGGAAACTTGTTTCCGTCCGCGTCGATCAACTCCACTTCGCCGGTCACGATGTAAGGACCGTTCTTGATTGTCTCGATTGTTACTTGAGCCATGGCTCTATTCTACTGTCATGTCGACCGAAGTGGAGACATCTCTAAATATTTTTCTGACGAGAGATAGTCAGAGATTCCTCGACTCCCCTCGGAATGACAAGAACGCGCGATCGCGGATTTCTGGGTAGCGCATGCGTCCCGCATGTTGGCGAGCGCGTCCTCGCGATCGCGAACTTTAGTTTGATGTTCCTAACGCTCGCTGACTACCGCGCTCCCTGGGAAGTTCGTTTCGGCGTGACGCCGAAACCAGACACGCGAGACGCGTGCGCTACCCGGAACAGTTGCACGCGCGGAGTTACAACGGGACTTTGACCCGCATGAAAGCGCTTCTGACTCTCTCTCTTTTCATCGCCACCGCCGCTTTCGCGCAAACCTCCTCGCCGTCAGCCAAACATCCGTTCACCTTCGAGGACATGATGGCGCTGAAGCGCGTCGGCGCGCCGGTGCCGTCGCCAGATGGCAAATGGGTCGTGTTCGACTGCGAAGATGTCGATCTCGCCGCGAACACGAAGATTTCGCATTTGTGGATCGTGCCGGCGAGTGGCGGTGAATCGCGGCGATTGAACGAAACGCCGAATCACGAAGAGCGACCGCGGTTTTCGCCGGATGGCAAACGGCTCATCTGGACTTCGAAAGCGACTGATCCAACACAAATCTGGATGGGCGATTTCGACCCTGAAGCGGGGCAGCTGATCGGGAAACCGCATCAAGTCACATCGATCTCGACCGGCGCCGACGGCGGAATCTGGTCGCCGGATGGGAAGAACATCGTGTTCGTTTCGGCGGTGTACCCGGATTGCAAAGATGATGCGTGCAACAAACAGCGGGATGAAGAGCTGAAAAAGAGCAAAGTGAAAGCGAAAATTTTCACAAAGCTCTTCTATCGGCACTGGAACGCGTTCACTGAATTCAAGCGGAGCCATCTGTTTGTCATTCCCGCTGATGCAATCGCGGAAACGACAACTGTAGAGGCAGGCGTGTCGCCTGCACCATCCTCGCCATCGCAGCCGACACGGCTGCCACTACAGAAGAATCAGAACGAACCGCGCGACCTCACGCCGGGCGATCACGATGCGCCGCCGTTCCATCTCGGCGGGCAGGATATGTATGCGATTTCACCCGACGGCCAGGAACTCGCTTACACGAGCAACATCGAGTCCGAAGCCGGACCGGCGTTTGTCGAAGCGACCAGTACGAACAACGAAATTTTCACTGTGCCAATTGCTATAGAGTCCGCTGTCCCCAGCGGACAAGCGCCGGATGCGGTGAGGACAGCGCAGGCTACAGCACAGCCCAGGAAGATTTCCAGCGGTACCGGCGCCGACACTACGCCGCTCTATTCGCCGGACGGAAAATATCTCGCGTGGCGTTCGCAAGCGCGTGCCGGCTTCGAAGCCGACAAATGGCGACTCCTTGTGCGAGACGGACAATCAGGGAAGACGCGAGATCTGACGGAACAGTTTGATCGATCGGTAGGCAGCTTCGCCTGGCAGCCGGACTCAAGTGCAATCGCGTTTAGCGCGGAAGACCACGGTGAAGCGCCGCTTTATTTCATCCCGGTTGTGTTAGCGCTGAGACAACCATTACAAGTTCAGCAAGTATTTCACTCGGACGATTTGGTCTATGGTTCGGACCGACAGCTCTACTTCACACGTATGTCCGTCGCTGCTCCGAACGAAATTTGGGGCAGGTCAGTTGGACTGGGCATTGACAAAGCTTCGCCGTGGCAGGTCACGCATATGAATGACGCGGTGCTATCGAAGATCGACATGCAGCCGCTGGAAACATTCACGTTCAAAGGTGCGAATGACGAAGAGGTTCAGGGATTCCTCGTCAAGCCGTCGGGATTCGATCCGAACAAGAAGTATCCGCTGAAGTTTTTGATCCACGGCGGGCCGCAAGGGGCGTGGGGAAATTCGTGGACGTATCGCTGGAACGCGGAGTTGTTCGCCGCGAATGGCTATGTGGTGGTGATGATCAATTTCCACGGCTCGACCGGTTACGGGCAGAAGTTCACCGACTCGATCAGCGGCGATTGGGGCGGCAAACCGTATGTCGATCTGATGAAGGGGCTCGATTACGTGGAGAAAACCTATCCGTTCATCGACAAGAACCGCGAGGCCGCGCTGGGCGCGAGTTACGGTGGTTACATGGCGAACTGGTTGTTAGGTCACACGAATCGTTTCAAGTGCATCGTGTCGCACGACGGCGTGTTTAATGCGGAGTCGGCGTATGGCACGACCGAGGAATTGTGGTTCCCGAATTGGGAATTCGGCGGTCCGCCGTGGAAAAAACGGGATGTTTATCGGAAGTGGTCACCGCACGAATACGCGGCAAATTTCAAAACACCGACGCTAGTCCTGCACGGCCAGAACGATTACCGGATCGATGTTTCACAAGGCTTCGATCTTTTCACTACGCTGCAGATACTGAAAGTGCCGTCGAAAATGTTGTATTTCCCCGACGAAGGCCATTGGGTCCTGAAGCCACAAAACTCACGGCTTTGGTACAAAACTGTGAACGATTGGGTCGATCAGTGGTGCAAGAAATGAACGCGTTGTAGCGGCGTTTGTGTCAAACGCCGAACTAATGCATAGGCGCTCGCAGCGGCGAGCGCCTCTACAACATCGGCGATGTTAACACGCCGCTCGCGTGAGTCATATCTGTAGAGGCAGGCGTGTCGCCTGCATCGTCCGGGGATCTGCAGCCAGCGCGGCTGCCACTACAGATTGACGCGATACAGCGGGCAGCATCGCGCTCGCTTGACTTTTTGCGCGGCGTGCGCATTAAGAACGCCGTCGACAACTCTATGAATCATTCGTTGTTGGGCGTTTTGCGGGCAGCTTTCTCTGTTGGTCTCCTTTTACTCGTCGCAGGTTGCGGCGAAGATCCGCGTTTTTCCGCCAGGACGCAGTATTTAGGTGGGGGTTATGGCGGCGCTCCGGCTGGCGCCCCGCGGGACACTGTTTCCTATTGGGATGGAGACAACGCTGGCGGAAGTCCCTCTGTAACGATCAGTCTCGGAGAACAGCGCGCCTATTTTTACAAAGCCAGCGTGCTCGTCGGGGTTTCGCAATTGTCCACCGGCCGCGAGGGACTAAACACTCCACTGGGTCATTTTAAGATCATTCAAAAGGACAAGGACCACGTCTCCAGCTTATTCGGTGACTATGTCGATTCGGCGGGGAACGTCGTCGTGCCCAACGTCGATGTGAAAAAGGATCCGAAACCACTGGGCGCTCACTTCAGAGGCACGCCGATGCCGTACTTCATGCGCATCGTGTCAGGGACGGGCATGCACGCGGGTTATTTGCCGGGCTATCCGGCGTCGCACGGATGTATCCGCATGCCTGAATTCATGGCTGAGAATTTCTTTAGATCCGTCTCAGTCGGGACACCCGTCACGATCACGAATTAGATTGTAGACCGGCTGAAGAGGGGCGCGTTGTCGTCCCAAGGGAAGCTGACCGCTTCCGCTACAGATATAACGCTCAGCATCTGGGCTTGCAGAAAATTCCTGACCGCGGCATTCTGATGATCCCGCTGCCAGAAATATGATCGTCATCACGCAACCTAACGCCACCGAGGAACAAATTCAGCGGATCGTCACCCGCGTGCGGGAGTTCGGGCTCGAGGCACAAATCAGCCGTGGCGCATCCCGCGTTATCATCGGCGTAATTGGGCCGGAGGCGCTCCTTCGCGAAAAGCCGATTGCCGCGATGGCGGGCGTGGAAGCAATCATCCCCGTGTTGAAGCCATACAAACTTGCCGCGCGCGACTCGCGCGGTTCCTCGTGTGTGGCAATTGGCGACGTGCGCCTGGGCGAACACGAGGATGTTGTCCTTATTTGCGGTCCGTGCTCGGTGGAAAGTAGAGAACAAATTCAGGGGATCGCGACGATCGTGAAAGAGTCTGGCGCAAAAATTTTGCGCGGCGGCGCATTTAAACCGCGGACTTCCCCATATAGTTTTCAGGGGTTACGCGAAGACGGACTTCGCTTTCTCGCCGAAGCGCGCGCGAAAACGGGCCTGCCTGTGGTCACTGAAGTCATGGACGCTCGGGATCTCTCCATGATCGAGAAGTACGCAGACTGCCTGCAGGTCGGCACGCGCAACATGCACAATTTTTCTCTCTTGAAAGAAGTCGGCCGCAGCAGACTTCCCGTTCTGCTCAAGCGCGGATTCAGCGCCACTGTTTATGATCTGATCATGAGCGCGGAATACATCCTAAACGAGGGTAACCCTAACGTTGTCCTCTGCGAGCGCGGGATTCGCACGTTCGAGACGGCCGCCCGCTACACGCTCGATCTTAGCGCTGTTCCAATCTTGAAATCCAAAACGCATCTGCCAGTCATTGTCGATCCGACACATGCGCTCGGTCTGCGCGAATTTGTCCCGCAGATGTGTCTCGCCGCAGTCGCTGCCGGTGCGGACGCGCTCATGATCGAAGTGCACGATTCTCCCGAACTGGCCAAGAGCGACGGTAACCAGGCGCTGACGCCGGAAATTTTCGCTGAGCTCGTCCCCCGGCTTCGCGCCGTCGCCGCAGCCATCGGGCGCGCGCTGTAAGAATTCGGCACCGCAAGCCTTTGCGGAGCTGCTCGCCAACGCGTTGAGGACAACGCGTTCCACCTTTGCAGCGGTGGATCGGCTTCTCCTGAAGACGATGCCGAAATCAATCGCCGAAGGCGCAAGAAAACAGAGCGGCTACAACTCGGGAAGAATTTGGCGTAAGCTTGTTAGTGGAAAAATCGATCCGCAAGGAGCTTTTGGAAACTGTTGCGGCGAGCGAACCGGTCGCGCGCAAACTTAGCGCGATACGAGAGGCTCAATGGCCGGTCCAATTTTCGCACGTTATAGAACCGGCACAGTCGTTTTTGGCCGCCGTAATCGCGCACGCCTGGCATCGACTACCATTGGATGATCGGCAGGCTGCCGATTCTACGATGTGGATCCTCTGTCCCAGCGTTCATTCTCAAGAATTGCTTTACGACAGTTTGCTCAACTGGCAGCCAGACGCGCTTTTCCTGCCTGAAGCCGAGCTTGCCGCAGTCGAAAACGTCTTACCCGATCCGGAAATCGCGGCTGAACGACTAGCGTTGCTGATGGAAATCGAGCGCGGCAGTGGTCCGCGTATCATTGTCGCGACGCGCGCCAGCCTCGATCAACCTGCGCCACAGCGCGGTTCGCTCCAATTTGCTGTCACCCAACTTCGGCGCGGTGCAAACGCAAAGATGGAACAGCTCCTCGATCAACTCGTGGGCAGCGGCTATGAGCGCGCCGCCCAAGTAAGCACTCGGGGACAGTTCGCCGTCCGTGGCGGCATTGTCGATCTCTATTCGTGGCAGGCGCTATTGCCATTCCGGCTGGAATTTTTCGGCGACCAAATCGAATCGCTGCGCGAGTTCGACATCGACAGTCAAACTTCAGTGCGCGATCTAGCTTCAGTCGATATTTTGCTCGATCAAGGAGCGGCGGCTTCCGAGCCGCCGGGGCGATCTGGAGATCGCCCTTCCTTGATAGAGGATCAGAACGGATTCGTTCGCGACTACATCGCGCCCAATCACCTTGTAATTGATATCGAACCGGACATGGAGCGCGGAGCTCCTGCGACGCCGGGCTCGCGGGAGCTCGCCCCTCCACACGTCCAGATCAGCGAAGGCTGGATTGAAACCGGTCCTGAAGATTTCAGCGGCGCGTTCGAGGATTGCGACATCGGCGAGTTCGCGGCGGGGGATCTCGTGCTCGCCGAGGCAAAGCGCGCGCAGTTTGTCGACCAGCTAAAAGAATGGCGCGCCAACAACGCGCGAATCGTCATTTATTTTCAGACCGAAGGCGAGATTGAGCGCTTTCGCGAAATTATGGCAGGCGCAATTGAAGGCGTCGATTTTGTCGAAGGAACTCTCCGGCACGGCTTTTGTTTCCCCGCAGCCAATATCGTCGTCCTCTCGGCCGCTGAATTGTTTGGACGATTCGCAGTCCATGCGCGCAGGCATTTGCGTCGTGCGGAGCGCAATCGCGCGCAGATCGATTTTAGTGAACTGAACGAAGGCGATTTGGTTGTGCACCTCGAGCACGGCATCGGCCGATTTCTTGGGTTATTGAAACTGCCGGTTGCGGAGGGGCGAGCTCCTGCGGGCCCGGCGTCGCTTGAGCTCCGCCCTCCAGAGAAGGCGCGTTTGGTCGAAACCGAAGTTCTCGCGCTGGAATTTGCAGATGAAGCGAAGCTCTATGTTCCGCTCGAGCAAGCGTACCTTGTTTCCCGCTATGTTGGCGCAGGAAAAAGATCGCCGCCGTTAAGCTCGCTCGGCGACGGGAAATGGGCTCGCGCGAAAACAAAAGCCGCGGCTTCCATTTTCGATTACGCCGGCAAAATGTTAGCGATTCAAGCGGAGCGGCAAATGCACCCAGGCTCCGCATTCGCCCCGGACACGAAATGGCAGGCGGAATTTGAGCATTCGTTCCCATTTCGCGAAACGCCGGATCAAATGAAGGCCATCATCGATACGAAGATCGACATGGAACGTCCCCGGCCGATGGACCGCCTGATCTGTGGCGATGTCGGTTTCGGCAAAACTGAAGTGGCGGTGCGCGCCGCGTTCAAAGCGGTCATGGACGGCAAACAAGTAGCCGTGCTCGCACCGACTACCGTCCTTGCGCAACAACATTTCGAGGTGTTCCGCCAGCGCATGCTCGATTATCCGGTGCGCATCGAAATGCTCAGCCGCTTTCGTTCGCAGTCCGAACAGAAGAAAGTGTTGCAACTGCTGCGCGAAGGCGGCGTGGATATCATCATTGGCACTCATCGGCTCATCTCCGGCGACGTGGTATTCAAGGATCTCGGGCTAGTAGTCATCGATGAGGAACAGCGCTTCGGAGTTCTGCACAAGGAGAAATTCAAAGAGCTCTTCAAGCTGGTCGATGTGCTGACACTTTCGGCCACGCCGATTCCACGCACTCTCTATCTTTCACTGGTAGGCGTAAAAGAGATGTCCACCATTGAGACTCCGCCGCTCAATCGCTTGCCGATAGAAACAGTGGTGTCGGCCTACGATGAGCGGATCATCCGCGCTGCAATCGATCGTGAACTGGAACGCCAAGGGCAGGTATTCTTTCTGCACAATCGCGTAGCAACCATCGAAGGAGCGCGCGATCGGATCGTCCATCTTTGCCCGCAGGCAAGAGTTGAAATCGGCCATGGCCAGATGGACGCGGACGAACTGGAAGCGGTCATGGCACGATTCATTGCGGGGAAAACCGACGTGCTCGTTTGCACTACGATCATCGAAAGCGGTCTCGATATCCCGAATGCAAACACCATCATCATCGATCGAGCCGATCAGTTTGGGCTCGCCGATCTGTATCAATTGCGCGGACGCGTTGGCCGAGCCGACCACAAGGCGTACGCCTACCTGCTTCTTCCGCGCGAAATGATGACAATCGGCGCCGCGCGCAAGCGGATCAGCGCCATCAAACAGTACAGCTCGCTTGGCGCTGGTTTTCGCGTCGCCATGCGCGATTTGGAGATTCGCGGCGCAGGCAGCATTCTCGGCACAGCTCAGAGCGGCCACATTGTAGCGGTCGGTTTTGATTTGTATTGCCAGTTGCTCAAGCAGGCAGTGGCGCAGCTCAAAGGCGAAAAGCCACGGCTTCGGCTGGACGTCGAGTTACAACTCGATTTTGTCGTCACAAATGAAGCGGAGTTCGTGCAACAACCAAGAAACGGCGGCGTTGCTCGCGAAGCTGTTCGGGGTCTCGAGTCCGCCGAGGCACTCGCAAAAGAGCGGATTCCGGCTTTCATTCCAGTCATCTATGTCAGCGACCCTGCCCTGCGAATACGAGCCTACCGCGATATTGCGGAAATCACCTCGCATGAGCAATTGGACCGACTGCGCAACGACTGGCGCGATCGCTTCGGGCCGTTCCCTCCGGCAGTTGACAATTTGTTTGCTCTCATGGAAATCAAGCTCGCTGCAGCGGAATCAAGAGTGCGTCGGGTGGAAGTACGTGAGCGCAAATTGATGTTGACGCGGCACGGGGATTTTATACTTGTCGCGGGCAAATTCCCCCGTTTAGTTGCAACGAAAATCGATCAGCACCTCGTGGAAATTCTGGAACTAATTAAGAAATTATGAGGACTCCCATGCGTCCATTTGCCGCGATTTTGCTTGCTGGCTGCGGGCTTGCTCTATGGCCTTTTTGTTGCGCTGCATTCGCCGAGGAGGCCCAGGTGGTAGACGGCATCGCTGCGGTTGTGAACGGCGACGTCATCACTTACTCGCAAGTGCGCGCCTTGTCCGCGCCGCGGGAAAAGCTGCTGCGGCAGCAGTTCACCGGACAGGAACTGGAAAAAAAATTGATCGAACTGCGCCAGCTTGCTTTGAAAGATTTGATTGATCGACGCCTTGTTATCCAGGCGTTCAAAAAGGAAAGCTACCAGATCCCGGATCATATCGTGGACGAGCGGATGCAACAGATCATCCGAGAATCCTTTGGCGGCGACCGCAACACTTTCATCAAGACGCTCGAGGCGCAGAACTACACGTTGGGGGAGTTCAAAGAAAAGGAACTGGAAAGAATAATGGTGTCGGCCATGCGCAGCCATAACGTCAAGATGAACTCAATCATTTCTCCCACGAAAGTAGAAGATTACTACAGAAAGCATCGCGACGAATTCACGAGCAAGGAGCAGATCAAGTTACGAATGATCATGATTCCTGGCCAAAAAGACACCGCCAGCGCGCCCGCGCAAAAAGCGCTGGCCGAAGAAGTGCTCGGTAAACTGGCCGCCGGCGAGGAATTCGATCGAACGGCGCAAGCCTATTCGGAGGACAGCACCCGCGACAATGGCGGCGACTGGGGCTGGATCGAGCGCAACACTCTGGCTGCCCCACTCGAAAAGTTCGCGTTCAACATGCCGGTCGGTCGAATCAGCAACATCATCGATTACGCCGGCAATTATTATATTCTCAAAGTCGAAGATAAACGCGGCGGCACTACGCGTTCACTTGCCCAAGCGCGGGATGATATCGAGAAAAAACTAATCCAGGAAGAAGCACAGGGCATACAGGAACGCTGGATCGCCGGCCTGCGCGCAAAGGCTTACATCAAGACCTTCTGAGCGAATTCCGCTCTTCCTCTTCCGCTTAAACTTAGTCTTCGGCCGTTTGCCTCTAATCTTCCTCGTGCTCGATTGGGTAAATTCGATTACGGTCATGAGGCATAAGCATGCAACCGCGCATCGGGATCACGCTGGGCGATTGCGCCGGAATCGGGCCGGAGATCGTCGACTTTGCAGTGAAGTCAGGACACGTTCCTGATTCGGCCGACTACGTGATTATTGGCCGGCAGCCAAATTGCAAACCGGGCGAGCCGACGATCGAAACCGCGCGCGCTGCCGCCGCTGCGCTCGAAGAAGCGGTCACGCTCGCGCGTCGCGGCGAGCTCGATGCAATCGTAACCGGGCCGGTTCACAAAGGTCGTATGTACGACGTCGGCTTCAAGTTCCCTGGGCAAACGGAATTCTTCGCCGAGCGCTGCGGCGTCCAGAATTTCGCAATGTGTTTGACCGGCGGAAAAATCACGGTCGCACTGGTCACGACCCACATTCCGCTAGGCAAAGTTTCGAGTGCGCTTAAACAATCCGAGATCGTCCGTGTCGGTCTGTTGCTTGCAGATTTCTTGTCACGCCGTAGCTCTGCGAAGGCGGATCGATCGAGTCCTGCGGCCCGGGGACCGCGCATCGCCGTCGCCGGCTTAAATCCGCACGCCGGCGAATCAGGCAAAATTGGGCGGGAAGAAATGGAAATCATCAGCCCCGCTATCGCGGCACTGAAATCCGAAATCTCAAATCCGAAATCCGAAATAACCGGCCCCCACTCGCCAGACACAGTTTTTCACCGCGCGATCGAAGGCGAGTTCGACGCGGTGCTTTGCATGTATCATGATCAGGGATTGATCCCACTGAAGCTGCATGCCTTTTATGAAGGTGTGAACGTCACACTGGGCCTTCCATTTCCGCGGACGAGTCCCGATCACGGCACCGCGTTTGATATTGCCGGGAAAGGAATCGCGCGACCCGACAGCATCATCGCTGCGATCAATCTCGCCGTAGAGTTAGCCCACGGTGGCGCTCTCCGAGCGCCGAAGCGTGCGACGGTCAGAGACCGCCGCTACAGTTGATCGAATTCCTGCTTTCCTGGTTTCCTGATTAGTTTGTCTGTCGTGAAGATCACGAAGTACGTTTCCGTTTTTAACATCGGGCTACAAAACACGTTCGTGTATCGCTGGAATTATTTTCTGCGTGCGCTGTTTGGCCTGATCCCGCTGGCCGGGACGGTGTTTCTTTGGAGCGCGGTGTTCAAGGAGCGTGGCGGCGGGCTGCACGGCTATGATTACAGCTCAATGATTTATTATTATCTGCTCACGATCCTGGTCAGCAATCTGGTCGTGCCAACAGAAGACGAATGGCAAATTGCCGCTGATATTCGCGAAGGCCAGATCAACGCGCTTCTCACGAAGCCAATGAGCTACCTCGCTTACCGGTTCAGCATTTTTTTGAGTGGCCGCCTCGTTTACGCATTCGTCACTCTTCCGCCAATCGCGCTGATCTTTGTTTATTTCAGAGATTACATCGTGCTGCCAGCCGATCCCCTCACCTACGTGTTTACGACGGTGTCGATATTGATGGCAGCATTCATTCAATTCTTTATCACTTACAGCCTGGCGATGTTCGCGTTCTGGATTTTGGAGATCACCACCATCGTATTCATCGTCTATTCGTTCGAATATTTCCTGGGCGGCCAGATGTTTCCCATCGACATCATGCCGTCCGCGATCCAAGCCGTGATGAAGTGGCTGCCGTTTTACTATGAATTGTTTTGTCCCGTTGCCATCTTCCTCGGCCGATTAAAAGGCGCCGACCTCGTGCAGGCGCTGGCAATCCAAACCGGCTGGCTGCTGCTCACGTGCGCTTCGGCGAAAGCTATGTGGAAACGCGGCCTCGGCCATTATCAGGCCGTCGGCGGATAAGCGCTGCGAACTTCGATTCCCGTACTCGTACGCGTCATTGCTTCGCATCGCTTTGCGCGGGCGAGGCGGCGAGTTTTTGGAAACGCGGATCACTCCGCAGTGGATCGAACATGGGATCGAGCCGGAGCAGCGCAGGAGTGAGCGGCACGATGAGCCACAGTGTGCCAGGGCACGGCACCGAAAGCAGTTTCTCTATAGTGGCAATTGCGCGGTCCGGTTCCCCAATGCCCGACGCTACCCGGGCGAAGTAATCCATCGCACGGCAACCGTCTACCGCGTCTTTGTCAATCGGATTCGCAGCCATCGCCCGGTTCGCCAAAGCCAACGCGGCGGCTTTGTCTCTGAGACCCATATTGGTCAGCGCGAGATCGCCAATCAGGTTATAATTTTCCGGCTGTTCTTTGAGGAAAGACTCCAA